>Ga0065709_1030021_pt1 | contig 10120 bp, 6 predicted proteins | sample Hoacrofraction14_2_FD_59096 | JGI IMG/M metagenome (GOLD analysis project Ga0065709, IMG submission 59096) | Hoatzin crop microbial communities from Cojedes, Venezuela, sample from fiber fraction 14 v1 | ecosystem: Host-associated > Birds > Digestive system > Esophagus > Crop | place: Venezuela... | reverse complement strand
GATTTCGGAATTGCCTGCCAACTTCGAGGTGAAGAAGATGACGGATATGAATACGAAGAGCGGTGAGAAGAGGTTTGCGAAATAGGGTACGAAGTTGGCATAGTAGTCGAAAACGATGGCTTTCAGTGGCGCATGATATGATGAGAACTTTGCGAGGTTCTCGTTGACATCGAATACTATGGAGATGCTGATAATGAGTATGATGGAGTAGATGTATGTCCCGATGAATTTTCGGATGATATACCAATCAAGTCGCTTGATGAAGCGGAACGGGTTGATGCGTTTTAGCACGCCGACGAACTTGTGCCACCATCTGGCGAGTGTTCTGAGACGGCGGTATCGTTTGGGATGCTTTCTTATCTTGCTGAATTTCATTTAGATTCGCTTTCCAAGTTGTTCTATTACGGAGGCTTTCCATGAGGTGAAGTCGCCTTCGTTTATATGTCGGCGTGCGTCGGCTACGAGGCGCAGATAGAAGGCGAGGTTGTGGATGCTTGCTATCTGCATGGCCAGCAACTCTTGCGCCTTGAAGAGGTGGTGGAGGTAGGCCTTCGTATATACGCGGTCGGTCTCGCATCCTTCGGCGTCGATGGGTTCGAAGCAGTCTTCCCATTTCTTGTTGCGCATGTTCATCGTGCCTTCGTAGGAGAAGAGCATGGCATTGCGTCCGTTGCGTGTTGGCATGACGCAGTCGAACATATCCACTCCTCGTTCGATGGCTTCGAGAATGTTTTGGGGGGTGCCTACGCCCATGAGATAGCGGGGCCGATCCTTTGGGAGAATGTCGTTTACCACTTCGATCATCTCATACATTACCTCGGTAGGCTCGCCTACAGCCAGTCCGCCGATGGCGTTGCCTTCTGCTCCGATGTCGGCAATGCGCTTGGCTGCTTCTTGTCGTAGGTCTTTATAGGTGCATCCCTGCACGATAGGGAAGAGTGCTTGATGATGGCCGTATAGGGGGGCGGTTTCGCGAAAGTGCTTGAGTCCGCGTTCGAGCCATCTCTCCGTCAGTGCGAGGCTTCGCTTGGCGTAGGCATAGTCGCTTTGTCCCGGCGGACATTCGTCGAGAACCATCATGATGTCTGCCCCAATGACGCGCTGCGTATCTACCACATTCTCTGGAGTGAAGAAGTGCTTTGAACCGTCGATATGGGAGCGGAACTCGCAGCCTTCCTCCTTCAACTTCCTGATGCCGGTGAGCGAGAACACCTGGAAACCTCCGGAGTCGGTGAGCATCGGTCTATCCCATCCGCCAAACTTGTGCAGTCCGCCAACTCGGCGGAGAATGTCGCAACCTGGGCGGAGATAGAGATGATAGGTGTTCCCGAGAATAATCTGTGCGCCAATCTGATTGCGGAGCTCAGAGAAATGTACGCCCTTGACACTGCCACAAGTTCCCACGGGCATAAAGATTGGAGTCTCTATGTCGCCATGGTCGGTGTGTACGATGCCAGTGCGAGCATCGCTTGCTTCGTCGGACTTTACTATCTTGAATGTCAGCACTTTCTTACTTCTTTACTTCTTCAATCTGAAATTCCAAAGGCTTGTCAACAAGTTCGTCGGTGAGGGCGAATTGCCATACTTCTCTGACGTTTTCCACATAGTGGAAATTCACGCCGTGCAGATAAGTCTCGGGTATTTCGTTGATGTCGCGTTCGTTTTCTCGGCACATCACGATGTCGGTGATGCCAGCTCGTTTGGCTGCAAGTATCTTCTCCTTGATGCCACCAACGGGCAGCACTTTTCCGCGAAGCGTTATCTCGCCAGTCATGGCCGTGTTCTTTCTCACCTTTCTTTGTGTCAATGCCGATGCGAGCGACGTAGCAATGGTGATGCCTGCCGAAGGGCCGTCTTTGGGCGTTGCACCCTCTGGCACATGGATGTGAATGTTGTAACACTCGAATATTCGGTAGTCTATGCCCAATTCGTCGGCATGTGCCTTGACGTATTCCAAGGCAAGCACGGCCGACTCTTTCATCACGTCGCCGAGGTTTCCCGTGAGGGTAAGTTTCGAACCCTTTCCCTTGCTGATGCTCGTCTCAATAAAGAGAATCTCGCCGCCGACGCTTGTCCACGCCAGTCCGGTGCATACGCCTGCATAGTCGTTGCCTTGGTAAATGTCGCGATAGAAAGGTTGCTTGCCCAGCAGCCCGGGCAGGTCGTCGGGGCGTATCTTCTTTACCGTAAGCGTTCCTTCCTTGGCCTGCTGGTAGGCCAACTTGCGGAATGCCTTGTTTAGTTGCTTTTCCAACAGACGTACACCGCTCTCACGTGTATATCTTTCGATGATTGCCTCGATGGCAGCCTTTGTGAAGGTGATGCCTTCGCCTTGCAAGCCCGTTTCGCGAGCCTGCTTGGGAATGAGGTGCCGGCGCGCTATTTCCGTCTTTTCCTCGGTAATATATCCGCTCACCTCAATCAACTCCATACGGTCGAGTAGCGGACGGGGAATGGTGCTGATGTCGTTGGCCGTGGCAATGAACAGCACTTGCGAGAGGTCGAAGTCCACGTCGAGATAGTTGTCGTGGAAAGCGTTGTTCTGTTCAGGGTCAAGCACTTCGAGCATGGCCGACGCTGGGTCGCCGTTGATGGTGGCCTGCGTTATTTTGTCAATCTCGTCAAGCACGAAAACGGGGTTTTGTGCGCCTGCCTTTTGCATACCTTTTATGATGCGTCCTGGCATGGCTCCAACGTATGTGCGTCTGTGTCCGCGTATTTCGGCTTCGTCGTGCAATCCACCGAGAGAGATGCGCACATATTTCCGCTTCATCGCTTCGGCAATGCTTTTGCCAAGGCTCGTCTTGCCCACTCCCGGAGGGCCGTAGAGGCAGATGATGGGCGACTTCATATCCTGTTTCAGCGACAATACGGCGATATACTCCAGTATGCGCTCCTTCACCTTTTCCATGCCGTAGTGGTCGCGGTTCAGTTGGCGTTCCACGCGGTCAAGATTCAGCACCTCTTTCGTGCTGATGCCCCACGGCAGCGACACAAGCGTTTGAAGATAAGTCAGTTGCACATTATAGTCGGGACTCTGTTGGTTCATCGTGTCCAACTTGTCGAGTTCCTTCATGAACACCTTTTCCGTCTCTTCGCTCCACTTCAGTGTTTTCGCCTTCTCCACCAGTTCGGCGGCTTCGGGAGTGCGGCCGTCCTGTCCCAGTTCCTGCTGGATGTTTCGCATTTGCTGTTGCAGGAAATAGTCGCGCTGCTGACGGTCCAGGTCGCCACGCGTCTTTTCGCGAATGTTCTGCTTCAGGTGCTGCAGTTGTATCTCCTTGTCCAGCATCTGCAAGGTTAGGAAAAGCCTGCCTTTGATGCTGTTTTCCGCGAGCAACTTCTCTTTGTCGGCGATGGAGAACGGCAGATTGGTGCAGACATAGTGCAGCACAAGCAGGTCGTTTGATATGTTGGTGATGCCGACAGCAGCCTCCGAGGGCATCTCTTCGCTTAACATTATATATTCGCGCGCACGCGTGCGAAGGTCTGTCATGCCCGTAGTCCATTCGCGGTCGCGTTTGGCCGGTTTCTCCTCCATCTGAGGTATCACTTTGCCCATTATAAAGGGGGTCTCGCGCGTCGTCTCTACAAGTTCAAGACGCTGCAGACCTTGCAGTATCACCGTCATTGCGCCGTTGGGCAGCCTTAGCGACTTCACGATACGGGCATATACTCCCATCGGGTAGAGGTCGGCCGTCGTCGGACTCTCAGTTTCCACCTCTTTCTGGCAGATTAGCGCGAAAAGCGAGCCGTGCTTCTCTACCCATTTCACGAGTTCCATGCTCGATTTGCGAGCAATCATCAGTGGTGCCACTACGCCAGGAAAAAGTACCATGTTGCGCGAGGTAAGCACGGGCACTTCTCCTGGTGCGTCCGACGATTTGAGCAGTTCGAACAAGTCGCCGTCGAAATCGGAGATCATTGAGAATGCGTTGTTTTCTATTTCTATTTCCATTGTCTTTTTCCTCTATGCGTCGCCCCTCATGGGGCTTTCAGCCTGCAAAGGTACACAAAAAATCAAAAAACGCCTAAACAATAAGGCGATTTTCTGAATAAGTTCTTTAGTTCTTTTGTTTTTAAGTTCATAAGCCTGTTGCTTTTAAGTTCATAAGTCTGTTTACAAACTCATACGTTCAAAGGCTCATAAAACTCACTGGTTTGAATACCGAAATTCCCACCACGGTGGGACTCCAGTTCCATCGTGGTGGGAATTAAGTACCACAATGGTGGGAAAAAACTCTCACCACGATGGTTCTTGGCGACTAAAATTGCTCGAGGTATGCTATGCGACTTTCGGTGGATGGGTGGGTGCTGAACAACTGGCTGAACGCGGCGGCTATCGACGTGGCACCGAGGCTGTGAGGATGGATAATGTAGAGTTGGGCAATGTCGTCGCGTCCCACGTTTCCCAATCCCGGGTTGGCGGATATTTTGCGTAGCGCACTTGCCAAGGCGTGAGGATTGCCGCAGAGTTCTGCCCCTCCGGCATCTGCCATATATTCACGTTTGCGCGAGATGGCAAATCGCGTGATAAGGGTGAAAAAATATCCTATGGCACTGATAACAAGGGCGATGAGAAGCACTGCCATGGCCGACAGACCACCACCGTTTCTGCGGTCGCTATTGTCTGTGGAGACATTGAACCCACCAAACCAGATGTTGTTCTCTATTATTCTGACGATGACCGACGTGAGCGTAGCCACGATGCCTACGAAGATAATCGACGTGATGAGCAATCGAGTGTCGTGGTTGCGTATATGGGTCAGTTCGTGCCCGATGACGCCAGCCAGTTCGTCGTCGTCGAGACGGTTGATGATGCCAGTGGTCAGGGTTACGGTGTAGCTGTTTTTGTCTATGCCACTTGCAAAAGCGTTCAGTTGTCGGTCGTCTATAATGTTTACCTTGGGCATATCCATACCGCAGGCCATACATAGATTTTCCACGATATTGTATATCCGCGGATTATCTTTCCTTTCGAGAGGTTGGGCTCCCGTGGCCTTGCGTATCATGGTTGTGTTGGAGAAGTAGGCAATTAAAAACCATATTACAACCCCTCCTAAAACCCAAGGTACGCTCTCCGCGAACATGCTTGTATGCGCCTGACTGTTGTATGCGTAGGTTACGTTTCCGTAGGCATCATACGATGTGTTGCCGAAGTAGCAAATCACAGCAAGGAATAACCACACCATACCGAGCAGTATGATTGGGAATGCTATGAGCAGCAAGATGCTTGCCACGTTGTTCTTCCGTTGCTGCGTGGCTATTCCTACATATTTCATTATAGGTCTTAGCCGCTCTTAAAACTTAATCTCCGGGGCTTTCTCTACGTCGGCACGCTGTTCCTGAGGAACTTCAAACATCTGCTCCTTCTTGAAACCGAAAAATCCGGCAAAGATGTTCGACGGGAACGTCTGCACGGCGTTGTTATACTCTTTCGTGGCAGAGTTGAAGAAGCGGCGCACAGCAGCAATCTTGTTTTCGATGTCGGAAATCTCGTTCTGCAACTGGAGGAAGTTTTGGTTGGCCTTGAGGTCGGGATATGCCTCGAGCGACACTTTCAGTCCGTTGAGAGCCGTGGTGAGTTGGTTGTCGGCGGCAATCTTTTCGTCGATGGTCGTAGCACCCATGGCTGCCGAGCGCGCCCTGGTAACGCTTTCCAGCAACTCTTTCTCGTGCTTAGCGTAACCTTTCACTGTCTCAACGAGTTGCGGAATGAGGTCATAGCGTTGCTTCAACTGAACGTCGATGTTTGCGAAAGCGTTTTCGCGGTTGTTGCGCAACTTTACGAGGTTGTTGTAGATGCCAGCCGCTGCCATTGCGACGACTAATACGATTGCGATGATGATTAGTAATGTCATGGTCTCTTCTTTTTTGTTTATTTTATCGTTATGCCGCAAAAGTAGTGCTTTCCGCCGAGACTGCCAAACATTTTAAGCATTTTTGATAGTTCTTCTCAAATATTCTTAAATTCTGGCTTATCCTTTTCCTAATGTCAGATGAAACCATTAATTTTGCAAGTCGAAAATGAAAAGATGGAGAAAGATATTCACGAATTGCTGAAACGCTATTTCGGCTTCACCTCGTTTCGCGAAAAACAAGAGGAGATCATTCGCACCGTCATGTCTGGCGAGGATGCGCTTGTGCTGATGCCGACAGGCGGTGGGAAAAGCATCTGCTACCAGATACCTGCGCTCGCCATGGACGGCACGGCAGTGGTCGTGTCGCCACTCATTTCGCTCATGCGCGACCAAGTGATGACTCTCAGAAGCAACGGGATTGAGGCAGAATCGCTCTCCTCTGGCGATGTCAACCGCGAGGTGACGGTAAGGCGCAAGGCGACGCAGGGCGAATTGAAACTGCTCTACATCTCGCCGGAGAAACTGCAAACCGAACTTCCCTTCATCTGCAACCAACTGAAAGTGTCGCTTTTTGCTGTAGATGAGGCGCACTGCATAAGCCAGTGGGGGCATGACTTTCGTCCCGAATACGCCCAACTATCTGTGCTGAAAAGATATTTCCCAAACACGCCCGTCCTCGCACTGACAGCCACGGCAGACAAGATAACGCGCCAAGACATTGTCAGGCAGTTGCAACTCAAGCACTATCGGCTGTTTGTCTCCTCCTTCGACCGTCCCAACCTCTCATTGTCGGTGAAACGCGGCTATCGTTGGCGCGAGAAACTGGCCTTCATCACCAATTTCATCAAGGCACGCCCTCTGGACGCAGGCATCATCTATTGCCTTTCGAGAAACGGTACAGAGAAGATGACCAACGAGTTGCGTGCCAAAGGGATACAAGCCGAATGTTATCATGCCGGTTTGCCCGTGAGCGAGCGAGACAGTGTGCAGGAACGCTTCAAACGCGACCAGACACTTGTCGTATGCGCCACCATCGCCTTCGGCATGGGCATCGACAAAAGCAACGTCAGATGGGTTATCCACGCCAATATGCCCAAGAGCATAGAGAGTTTTTATCAGGAGATAGGGCGTGCTGGGCGCGATGGTGCGCCTGCAGACACCATACTCTTCTATTCCCTTGCAGACATCATCCAGCTGGAGAAATTCGCCAGAGACAGCGGACAGATGGACGTAAACATGGATAAGCTTCTCAGGATGCGACAATATGCTGAGTCGCAGGTTTGTCGTCGGCGAATACTGCTGAATTACTTTAACGAGCCAACAGACCATGACTGTGGCAATTGCGATGTCTGTCAAAGTCCACCGCAACGTTTTGATGGCACGCGTTTGGTGCAGATGGCATTGAGTGCCATACGAAGGACAAACGAACGCATAACCATCTCCACATGTATAGAGATTCTGAAAGGAATGCTCACGCAAAACGTTATCTATGGGCGATACAACGAACTGAAAACGTTTGGCGTAGGGCGCGATTACACCGTTAGGCAGTGGAACGATTATCTTTTGCAGATGTATCAATTGGGATATATAGAGTTGCTTTACAACGCACACAACATCATCAAGATTACGCCACTTGGCGAGGATGTTCTCTTTGGGCGCAAGACGGCGCAACTTTCAGAGATAGAACACGCTACGGAGGAAAAGCCTCGTAAACGGCACATGCAGTTGCAAATACCCCTTGTCAGTGAAACACATTCGGCCCAAAAAGAGGATAAAAAACTGTTTGAAAGGCTTCGAAAGTTGCGACGGAAGTGCGCAGACGAGGAAGGGCTTCCTGCATATATCGTATTCTCTGACAAAGTGTTGCACGCACTCGCCACTCAACGTCCGCAAACACTCGAGCAGATGTCTGTCATCCCAGGAATTGGCGAGCATAAACTTAATAAATATGGTGCGCGATTCTTAAAAGAGATTACTAGCACTGCTGTTTAGTTTTAAATTCTTTCGAAAACTCATAAAACCAAAAAAGATATGGAAAAAAACACAAAAAAGCACTATCTCATAGCTGCTATCCTAGGAATTGCCGTCATCGTGGCACTGACGGCTTATTACCTCTTCTCGGCCTTTTCGTCGCACGTCACCACACAATATGTTTACATCGACGACGACGACACCGCCGACTCGGTTTATCACAAACTCGAACCAATCGCCAAACAACTCCCCATGAGCGCATTCACCACGCTCTCACGATATTGGAACTACGAGGAAAATGTGCGTTCAGGACGCTATGCCATTGAGCCTTCCGAAGCCACTTTTACCGTGTTCCGACGCATAAAAAACGGACAACAAACACCCGTGAAACTGACTATTCCCGAAAGCCGAACCATGGACAGACTAGCTGGCGCGTTGGCAAAAAAGTTGATGCTAGACAGCCTACGACTGGCTGACGCACTCCGTGACTCCGCCTTCTGCGCACAACTGGGCTACGACACTTGTACCATCGCTTGTCTCTTTGTGCCAAACACTTACGAAATCTATTGGAACACCTCGCTCGAGAGACTTATGCAGCGTATGGAACGTGAGCACAAGGCGTTTTGGAACATCGAACGTGAACAAAAAGCGCGCAATCTCAGCCTTACGCCCAACGAGGTGTGTACACTTGCGAGCATCATCGACGAGGAAACGGCAAACAATGCAGAGAAACCGATGATAGCAGGGATGTATCTCAATAGACTGTCGCGTCAGATGCCCCTGCAGGCAGACCCCACCGTTAAATTCGCGCTAAAGGATTTCGCTTTGCGACGCATTTATCAGAAACAGCTCGCCGTCAACAGTCCTTACAACACTTATCGCAACGAGGGACTGCCGCCAGGCCCTATCAAGGTCGCATCGATAGCTGGCATCGATGCCGTACTTAATGCCGTGAAGCACGACTATCTCTATATGTGCGCGAAAGAGGATTTCTCTGGAACCCACAATTTCGCCAGCACATACGCCGAGCACCTGAAGAATGCGGCTAAATACGCAAGGGCACTAAATCAGCGAGGAATCAAGTAACTTTAAACTTGTAAAGCAAAGTCTGTACAGCTCCACGGACGGCCAGAAAGACAATCATCGAAAGCCAAAGAGCGTGGTTTTGCGGAAGCAAATGAATGACTCCGCATCCAAAGAATGTTGCGAAAAAGGCCATCGTCGCTACTGCGCAACCGATGAGCATACCCTTGGTGCGCGTCTGTCCGATGAATAGCCCATCCCACACGAATGCAGCCATTCCTGCACATGGTATTAACACCGTCCAAAATAGGTAAGGAAGAGACGCGGCTATCACTTGCCGATCGTCGGTGAGCAACGTTATGATTTCGTGACCAAGGAGCAGGTAAACGCCAGTGAATGTTACGGTAACGATTATTCCCCACACGAAAAGATTGTGGACAGTCTTTGACAGTTTTTCGTAGTTCCGCGCTCCGAAATATCTGCCAGCCAGTGCTTCGCCAGCATTGGCAAAGCCGTCCATGAAATAAGAGAAAAGGAGGTAGAATTGCATGAGCATACTGTTCACCGAGAGTATGATTGCGCCTTGTCGTGAACCTATTGCGGTGAAGAAAAGATTTACGCAAACGAGGAGGCATGTGCGCAAGAACAAGTCTCTGTTTATTTGGAAGAATTGGCTCATTTTGTGGCGGTTGAATAGGGTCGTAGTGTCTATTTTTTGTAGATGACGACGAAACAATTTACCATAATTACGCGCTATCATAACAAGAGCCAAAACCAATCCCAACCATTGCGCGGAGAGCGTTCCGAGAGCAACGCCTCTGATTTCCATTCTGAACACGAACACAAATGTGACTGATGCAGCGATGTTAATCACGTTTTGAACGATTGCTACCACCATTGGCGTGCGTGTGTCTTGCATTCCAATGAGCCATCCGTTGATGCCGTAGAGTGATAGTACGGCTGGTGCGCCCCAGATGCAGATACCAAAATAGGTGGCGGCAGCAATGCGCACATCGTCGGGCGGAGACATCAGCCGAAGGAGCGTTTCGCGTAGCGGCCATTGCAAAATGATGAAGGCCAGTGCTATGAATGTTGCCACGGCGACAGATCTTAACAACAGCATGACGGTTTCGTCAAGTTGTCTTGCCCCTAGTGCCTGCGAGGTGAGTCCACTTGTACCCATTCGGAGAAAGCCGAAGAGCCAATAGATAAGATTGAACATCATAGAGCCGACAGCGACGGCTGCCATATAGCGAGCGTCACCC
>Ga0065709_1006653_pt1 | contig 10120 bp, 8 predicted proteins | sample Hoacrofraction14_2_FD_59096 | JGI IMG/M metagenome (GOLD analysis project Ga0065709, IMG submission 59096) | Hoatzin crop microbial communities from Cojedes, Venezuela, sample from fiber fraction 14 v1 | ecosystem: Host-associated > Birds > Digestive system > Esophagus > Crop | place: Venezuela... | reverse complement strand
AAAACTTGCTTCGCTTAGTGAGAATATTAAAAAACTTGGACTAAAAAACTCTGCCGATGTTATCGCTGATGAGGTGATAAAACTGATGGAAGAGCAGAACGTTTAACATAAAAAACGGAAATGGAACTGAAAGATATAAAGGCTGTTTACTTCATTGGTGCAGGCGGAATTGGCATGAGTGCCATCGCCAGATACTTCATCCACAAAGGCTTTGTGGTGGGAGGCTATGATAAAACTCCGTCGGATCTGACGCGCCGATTGGAAAAAGAAGGCATGATTCTGCACTATGAAGAGAACGTCAATGATATACCTCATGCATGCCGCGATAAGAAATCGTGTCTTGTTATCTATACTCCCGCCATCCCGGCAGAGCACAAAGAACTTGTGTTCTTCCGCGAAAACGGATTCGAAATTCAGAAACGCGCACAGGTTCTTGGCACTCTGACACGCGCACACAAGGGACTTTGCGTTGCCGGAACACACGGAAAGACCACGACTTCCACGATGTGCGCTCACATAATGCACCAAAGTCACATCGACTGTAATGCCTTTTTGGGCGGCATTTCCAAGAACTACGGCACGAATTATATATTGAGCGACGAGAGCGATTACGTGGTAATTGAGGCCGATGAGTTTGATCGCTCCTTCCATTGGCTACGTCCTTGGATGACGGTTATCACGTCAACTGATCCTGATCATCTCGATATCTACGGCACAAAAGAGGCTTATCTTGAGAGCTTCCGCCACTACACGACGCTAATTCAGCCCGGTGGCGCACTCATCATTCATAAAGATCTTGAGATGAAAGCCGACGTTCAGGAAGGCGTTCGCGTGTATGAATACGCCTTGAACGAAGGAGATTTCCATGCCGAAAACATAAAAATCGAAAACGGAGAGATACACTTCGACTTCATTTCTCCTATTGAATCGGTTAAGAATATCGATCTTGGGCAGCCCGTTCCAATCAATATTGAAAACGGAATAGCTGCAATGGCAATGGCACAACTGAATGGTTGTAACGCCGAAGAGCTGAGATATGGAATGAAAACGTATCATGGCGTTGACAGAAGATTTGATTTTAAGATCAAAACTGACAAACATGTGTTGCTTTCTGACTACGCTCATCATCCGAAAGAGATATATCAAAGCGCAAAAAGCATAAGAGAACTCTATCAGAACCGTAAGATAACGGCCATCTTTCAGCCACATCTTTACACTCGAACACGCGATTTCTATCGCGACTTTGCCGATGCTCTGAGTCAGCTTGACGAGGTTATCCTGTGCGATATCTACCCGGCACGCGAACAACCCATACCAGGTGTAACGAGTAAACTTATCTATGACAATCTGAAACCGGGCGTAGAGAAAAGTCTTATCAGCAAAGACGACGTGCTGCAACTGGTGAAAGAGCGCGACTTCGACGTGCTTCTCATTCTCGGAGCAGGCGATCTCGACAACTTAGTTCCACAAATCCAAAAGATAATAGAAAACAAATAATGCACATTAACTGGAAGAAAACCGGCACGATAGCACTCGATATAGTGCTTGCAGCCTATCTGGTTGCTGCTTTCACCGCGTTCAATAAACCCGATGAAACAGCAAAAGTGTGCACTGAAGTCAACATAAACGTTGAAGACGAAGCGACAAACGGATTTATTAGTTCTAAGGAAATAAAGTCGCGTCTGGAAAAAAATCATCTCTATCCTCTGTCGAAGCAAATGACGTTTGTCAACGCAAGAAACATTGAAGAGACGCTGAAGAAAACGCCGTTCGTGAAAACAGCCGAATGCTTTAAGACGCAAGACGGACACGTCTGCATAAGCATCACGCAGAGAATGCCAGTGGTTCGAATAAAAGCTGACAACGGAGACGACTATTATATCGACGATCAGAACAGCATAATGCCTAACTCGCATTACACGTCCGACCTGATAATTGTTACCGGAAGCGTATCAAAATGGTTCGCACAAAACTATATTGCCACGCTAAGTAAGGAGCTAATGGCAAACGATTTGTGGAAAAACCTGTTCGAACAGATAAATGTTCTGCCCGACAAAGGCATCGAACTGGTGCCGAGAATAGGCAATCACATCGTTTACATCGGGAAACTTCCCGAAACGAAATACATCAATATGAGGCCGAAAATGATTGCAGAATTCCTGAAAGTGAAGCTCACCCGACTGGAGAAGTTCTATAAATATGGTCTTTCTCAGGCTGGATGGAACAAATACAGATACATCAATCTGGAGTTCGACAATCAGATAATATGTAAAAAGAAGATAGTGAACAATCAACAAGAAATATAACAAAAAACATAAGTACGTATGCAAAAGGAATTTATTGTAGCAATAGAGCTCGGTTCATCTAAGATAACCGGCATCGCAGGAAGGCACAACCTCGACGGCAGCTTCACCATTCTGTCGGTGGTGAAAGAGACACCTAACTCGTGCATACGCAAAGGCGTAGTGTATAATATCGACAAGACAGTCATGGCAATCACCAACATCGTAACGAAGTTGGAGAAAAATCTGAAAACAAAAATTGCGCATGTATATGTCGGAGTGGGAGGACAATCAATCAGAAGTGTGAAAAACAGCATCGTGAAACAACTCGAACCCGACACCATTGTCTCTCAAGACATGATCAACGAGCTGATGGATATCAATCGTAACATGTCTTATCCTGATCAGGAAATACTTGACGCAATAACACAAGAATATAAAGTCGGAAATCAATATCAGATTGATCCGGCTGGAATTCAATGCACCCGACTGGAAGGAAACTTCCAAAACATTCTGTGGAGAAAGACATTCTACAGCAATCTTAATAAATGTTTTGACAACGCTCAGATTGCAATCGCTGAGATGTATCTGGCACCTCTCGCACTCGCTGATGCCGTTCTCACAGAGAATGAGCGCCGAAGCGGTTGCATGCTTGTGGATCTTGGCGCCGAGACAACAACCGTTTCTGTTTATTATAAGAACATTCTCCGCCACTTGGCTGTTATTCCTCTTGGCGGGCAAAACGTAACAAAAGACATTGCAACGCTGCAACTCGACGAGACAGATGCAGAAAACATGAAGCTGAAATACGGCAATGCTTATTGCGATTCCAGCGAGATCGACAACAATACTGTGCTTTCTCTCGATGCTGAACGTACCATAGGAAGTCGCAAGTTCTTTGAAATTGTTGAAGCACGTGTGGCAGAAATCGTTGCAAATGCATGGTATCAAGTGTCATCAGAGTATGCCGACAAGCTGTTGGGTGGTATCATTCTCACCGGCGGAGGCGCAAATATGAAGAACATTGATAAGGCTTTTGCTAATCACACTCGCATTGAAAAGATCCGTATTGCTAAGTTCGTTAACGCAACTGTCAACTCAAAGAACCCGGAAATCACGGCTCACGACGCAACAATGAACACCGTATTGGGTCTCATGATGAAAGGAAACATGAACTGTGCCGGCGAAGAACTGGGCGGCGATTTGTTCGGAACGGATCAGAAAGCCACTACTTCTACCCTGCACGAAATGCCACGCGACCCGAAAGATACTGCCGGAACGGGCATCGTACAGACTGAAGCTGAGAAGAAAAAGGCTGAAGAAGAGGCTCGCAAACGTAAGGAAGCTGAAGAAGAAGCTGCACGCATCGCTGCCGAAGAAGAACGCAAACGCATTGCCGAAGAGAAGCGAAAGAACAGCGTTATTGGCAAAGCAGGAAGCAGATTCAAAGACTTTTTCAAGAAAATCATCACCGAAGAAGAATAAAAAATAGATCGAGAATATGGCTAAGAAACAGGAAAACAACATGGGAGAATTCGCATTCAATCCGCACATGGTTGACTTCGGAGAGCCCGAAAAGGAGAACAGCATCATCAAAGTGATTGGTGTTGGAGGCGGAGGTGGTAACGCTGTAAACCACATGTATCGTGAAGGAATACACGATGTTACATTCGTGCTATGCAATACTGATAACCAAGCGCTCAACGATTCACCCGTTCCGGTGCATCTGCAACTGGGAAAGGAAGGACTGGGTGCTGGAAATAAACCTGAGAAAGCGCGCCAAGCAGCCGAAGAAAGCATTGAAGACATCAAGAACATGCTCAACGACGGCACAAAGATGGCATTCATAACTGCCGGCATGGGAGGCGGAACAGGAACTGGAGCTGCGCCAGTCATCGCACGCGTTTCTAAGGAACTGGGTGTGCTGACCGTAGGTATCGTTACCATTCCGTTCAGCTTTGAAGGCGCAAAGAAGATTGATCAAGCCCTCGACGGAGTGGAAGAAATGTCAAAGCACGTTGACGCTCTGCTCGTGATAAACAATGAACGACTGCGCAAAATATATCCCGATCTGACAGTTCTCGACGCTTTCGGAAAAGCAGACGACACACTTAGCATCGCCGCAAAGAGCATTGCTGAGATCATTACCATACATGGACTGATCAATCTCGACTTCAACGACGTGAAAACCGTACTGAAAGACGGTGGCGTTGCTATCATGAGTACTGGTTATGGCGAAGGAGAAGGCCGCGTGAAAAAGGCAATCGACGACGCTCTCAACTCGCCTTTGCTCAACGATAACGACGTGTTCAACTCCAAAAAGATTCTGCTCAGCATCGCATTCTCAAGCGAGAAGAAGGAAAACACCGGTCTCATGATGGACGAAATGAATGATGTCAACGACTTCATGGCTAAGTTCGGCGATGACTTCGAAATAAAATGGGGACTCGCTATCGACCCGGAACTGGGAAACAAAGTGAAGGTAACAATCCTTGCAACGGGCTTCGGCATCGGAGATGTTGACGGAATGCCTAAACATCTGCAGAAACAGACGGAAGAAGAAACAAGAAGACAGGCTGAAGAAGATGAGAAACGCATCGCAAGAGAAGAACGAAGACAGCATTATTATGGCGAAACTGGCAAGCCAAAGACTTACAAACGTCGCCCGCAAATCTTCCTCTTCCGCCCCGAAGACCTCGACAACGAAGACGTCATCATGGACGTTGACGAGTCGCCAACGTATCGTCGCACTCGGCAAATGCTCGAAACAATGAGAAGCAGAGCCATAGGCGAGATAACCGAAAGCAAGGAAGATAATTCGGATGCCACGCCAGGCACAATCAACTTCGGATAATACAACAACAATAAAGAAAGGAAATACAAATGGCATTATTTGATCAGATAAGCGAAGACATTCGCACAGCTATGAAGGCTCGCGACAAAGTGCGCCTCGAAACATTACGCAACATAAAGAAAGTGTTTCTTGAAGCAAAGACAGCACCGGGAGCAAACGACACGCTCGAAGATGCTGACGCAATGAAGATCTTGCAGAAGTTGGCAAAGCAAGGCAAAGAATCGGCTGCCACATTTGCACAACAAAATCGTCAGGATCTTGCCGATGCAGAGCTCGCTCAGGTGGCAGTGATTGAAGAATATCTGCCAAAACCAATGTCGCAAGAGGAAATAGAAAAAGCTGTTCGCGACGTAATCGCACAAACAGGAGCGCAAACCATGAAGGACATGGGTAAGGTAATGGGCGTGGCAACAAAGCTGCTCGCTGGAAAAGCCGACGGAAAAGCTGTTGCCGACACCGTGAAGCGACTCCTCGCACAAGCATAATCTACGATTTACATTATATTTACTACTTATCATTTCGAAGGCTGACGCCGTGAGGCGCTGGCCTTTTTTGTTTTCATTGCGCAACCAAACAGCAACCTTTTTTCAATACACACAATCTTTTTTCCATAAATATTCTTGCAAGTTTAAACCCTTTTCACTACCTTTGCAACGCGTGAGAAGGACTCACGCAGGGCGTTTAGCGCAAATTACCTGCAGAGGAAACTGGACACTTCCAAACTGATTATGGGTAATAAGCAATAAACGCCCACGTCATCGTATATTCATCCGTAAGGGAAAAATATATGCGTTTGGCGTGGGCTATGCTTATTTCATAATCAAGGCAGTCCAGAGCCTCTCAGCAGAATAAGCACTTGTCCCGCGCCATTTTTCATATTTATAATCATGGTTTCACGCGGGCATGCCTTTACATCGAATGTTAATTCACGTAGATGAGTTGGATTAGATATTAACAGACACAATCATTATGAGACATAACTAACTTAGGAAGAATAAAATAGTCATTACAGACAGCAAGTTGTATTAGGTCGACAGCATCCGTATCTGTGTATTCAGATCAAACACTCTTATGTATTTCGGTACAAAGTAATCAGTTTAATTAAGCTGTGAAACTTCTGTATGAAATGTATCGAATTACATAATAACTAACAATAATATCAACACCAAAAAGTTTCTCAGCAAGTAGAACCATGGATTTAATGGTAGTAGAGAGTCGGAGAGCAGCTGAATTGGCAGGAGTTAAGATTAATAATGGCTTCGCAAAGAAAGCCATTGGTGGAGGTATGGACGCATTTACCGCAGGTGACGTTTTCACTATACCAGAGGATTTTACTGGTAAAGTTTATAGAACGCCTATCGGGGAAAACTTCGCCGAATTTATTTTGGTGAAAGTTACAAACAACGGCAAAGAATCAGCAAAACGTTTGTATCCAAGTTTCTTCTCACGCAATCTGCAGATTGTCAACGCTGAAACTGGTGAGCCAATCGGTCGTAAGCGTAACGAAGGAGCACCATGCACTGACTATATGTCTTGTGCAACACAAGAGGACGGTATGAATGCTCTTCGTGGTAAGACTATCAAGGTGGACAATGAGGAAACTTATGATATCCACGTGTACGGTCAAGCTCCGAACGTTACGAAGAAACAGAAGTTCTTCAAACTCTCATACGTTGAATAGTAATTCTTAGCATCTTATAGGCATCTGGGGTGGTAACCTCTGATGCCTTTTACATCGACAAATTCATAACTAATTACAATAAACTATGCGAATGTAATAGTTTTATTAGATCGTTTATACAACCTTTGATATTGTTATTACATCATTTTCAGCTTATTCTTACATCATTTTGAGCTATTTCTTACATCGTTTTGGGAATGTTCTTACATCGTTTTGAGCTGCTCATTACGATGTAATAACATGCTCATTACGGCACTTTAACGCATTAACAATGGCGTCTTAACCCATTGGCAGCGGCACTTTAACCCATTCACAGCGGCACTTTAACCTATTCACAGCGGCGTCTTACGTCGTCAAACGCCGCTACAAAGGTGCTTAAGTGCCGCTACAAAGGAGACAAGATGGCGCTACAAAGGAGCTAAAACGCCACTACGAACAACGCAAGAAGGCGCTGTTTGCAGGAAGGAATTGAGAAAGCGTGTTATGAGTTTAGTTTTGTAAGTTGAGCATTCGGTTAGAGTTACCGCGTTTTGTTTTTGGCGTTCGGTATCGTTTTCTGATAAACGCGGACGTAATCTATCTGATATTGCAATGGAAATTTGGCTTCATCGGGCGTGCCGCCGTTGCTGCCAATGGCGAGGTTGAGCAGAATGTAATGGGCAAAACCTGGTACGCTGTTGCGGAAAGGATTGGAAGTGTTACCATAAAGTCCCTGATTTTGCGTTTGCGAAAGGTCTATTTCGTTGAGCAATTCGCCGTCGAGATAAAGCCGAATGGCGCGTTCGTCCCAATCCATTCGCCAGACATGAAACTTTTGTTCCCACAGACTATCTCTATCTGTGAAGTGCTTCAGTGGCGTTACCGACTCGTCCCACACGGCTTTCCATTGTTTATCGGAGCCCCAACAAGCGTTGGCAAGGATTGAAGGCTGACCGTTTTTGATGTAAAATTCCATCATATCGATCTCACCGCACAATGGCCATTCCCATTTATTGCCGAGCAACCATATTGCAGGCCACGCACCAGATGCCGTTGGCAACTTCGCCCTCACCTCAAATCTGCCGTACATGAACTGCTGACTGAGCCGCGTTGTGAGGCTGCTCGATGTGTATTCAGCGTATTTTCGGTTGGTTCGCCAGTCGTGGCTGCCCTCAACGTAATTAGTGTTTGCAACCCGTTCCTTCCTACCTTCAATGACGAGGCAACCGTTTCTTACGTTTGCATTGTGCGAGCAGTACCATTGCAGTTCGTTGTTCCGCTTAAATCCACGCTCAAAAGTCCAGTTGGAAGAAGGACGTCCGTCGGTATTGAACTCGTCACTCCACACCAAGCGGTAGCCTTCGTATTGAGGCGCAACGGCAGAACGTGGTGTAGGAAGGAAGTCGGATGACGCATTTTGTGCGGAAATCGTATCGGAAGGAGCTGCAATGGCGTGCTCTGCGATTGCCATTTCTGCTGCATTCACATTTAAAACAAGGCACGACATGGCCATCACCATTATTATATATAAGGTGAACTTTACGCGCGATGCGACTATTTCGTTCTTAATGTGAGCTGTTTTCATGGCGTTAGTTTCCCATTCTTATGTCAGAAACCTCTTCGGTTGAGAGGGTCAATTCTTCAAAATATGAATAGCTACCCTTGTCTTGCGGGCACTGATTGCTTATGCCTAAGAACAGGCGCTGCGGATAGTTGTTCTTGTAGAGTCGCACCATTTGCCAGTCTTTCGCATCGAGAGAATAGTAGAGCGCAACGGTTCGCGTGTCGGAGAAGAGGCGCATGTAAACCCAGTCTTGCGAAAGGATGTCGTGATTGTTGTCGTCGGAAGTGCCCATTGTTCTCACCGATACGATGCGATGCTTTCCGCGCTCGTCCTGTTCGAAACAGAACTTCTGCCAGAACGTAGGGTTGGCGTAGATGTACAGCACAGCAGCATTGTAAAGTCCAGTGCTTGTAAACTCAGGACTTACCTTTGCGGTTAGCGCGAACGGTTTGGTGTTGTCAATCTCTGTGAGCAGCACTGGCGCCGTGTTGTTTGATATTTTCTCGTTGGGATCGCAGAAGAAGTCAGCCTTCTCACCTGCGCGGAACTTCAGTTTTCCGTCTTGTTGCACCTCCACAAGCGAGTCGGCACCGTTCAAAGCGCGTGTGAAAGTAACGTTTCCAAACTTGATGTTGCATTCATTGCCCGTTTCTGCAACAAAAGCAAACGAGCTGTCGGCAGCGGTTCCGTCGCCAGATGCGGTCTTATTAGTCTGATTGGCACACGATGCGAGCATGATGCCCGTCAGTAAAAGGAATAAAATCTTTCTCATATCGTTTTCTTTATGTTAATAACATTGCGAATGCAAAGATAATAAAAAGTTTCCGTATCACCTAATTTTAATGTGTTTTTACATGAGATTTTATGGAAAAAAACGGAGACGCGCTGAGTTTGCGGCATCTCCGTTATGTGAATAGTTTTACGACGTGTACGTTATTGCTTCGGTTGAAGAATCTGACGGTATTCGTCGATGTTATTAAGCAACTTTTCGGCAGCAAAGATCTGCTTGTCCTTGCGTAACGAATTTTCGAGAGCGCCCTCCTGATAGTAGTAAGCCGCAACGATGTCCGACGCAAGCATCTGCTTTATGGTCTCCTTGTTGTAGTCGAGATCCTTTGCTACGTTGTGACTGAGTTTCTTCTCCAGATTTTCGAATTCGGTTTTCGCATCGTCGTAATATCCTTCAAACTTTGCAAGTTTCACCAGACTTTTGAGATGCTTCTCGCTTTCGCGGTCGTAGCTGAAACCACTCTTCAAGACGGCCTGTTTAAACTCTTCGTAGTCAGCGTCGGTGAGTTCAAAATCTTTTGCTGGAGCTATTGTCGGATGCTTCGCGATGTATTCGGTTTCGTAGTCAAGCATCACACAGTTGGAATCGACATATTCGAGATAATAAGCGATGTTAGGCAACGAGTCGGCTTTTATCTCAACATCGGGCTTTATGCCGCCACCGTCGCGCACTTCGCGTCCGTTTGCGGTGTGAAAAACCTTTGTCAGTGAGTCGGGAACATGCTCTATGTATCCGCCGTTGGCGTGCTTGTAGTTGATGGCCTGAATGCAACGGCCGCTGGGGATGTAATATTTGTTTGTTGTGAGCTTGAGACTCCCGTTGTAAGGCAGGTCAACGGACATTTGCACAAGACCTTTTCCGTAAGTTCGCGTTCCCATAACAACGGCTCGATCGAGGTCTTGCATCGATCCACTTGTGATTTCTGCTGCGCTGGCTGTTGTCTCCGACACGAGAATTACGATAGGCATTA
>Ga0065709_1030020_pt1 | contig 10130 bp, 9 predicted proteins | sample Hoacrofraction14_2_FD_59096 | JGI IMG/M metagenome (GOLD analysis project Ga0065709, IMG submission 59096) | Hoatzin crop microbial communities from Cojedes, Venezuela, sample from fiber fraction 14 v1 | ecosystem: Host-associated > Birds > Digestive system > Esophagus > Crop | place: Venezuela... | reverse complement strand
AAATAGTAAGGCGAGCTGCCCACATAGACGAGGTCGCGTTTTCTGCTTTCGGCCTCCTCCCTGTTTCTCACGGGACTCACTCCCCACCGTTTTGCGCCGAGCATCTGCGTGGCGTTGGTGTCGGGGAAGCAGGTGCGATAGCTAGCCACGCTGTTGATGCGGTGGGGTTTTGACTTTAATGAGGTGTGGGGAGTAGGGAGTGGGGGGGGAGAAATGCTTTGCTCGTCGGCCTCATTTTCAAGGCTATTCTCACTTCCCATTCCTATCTCCTCACTCTCCATCGAAATCTCCTCACTCCCCATCGAAGCCTCCTCACTCCCCATGGAAATCTCACTCCTCACTCCTCTCTCTTCATTCCCCATGGAAACCTCACTCCTCTCTCCTCTCTCCTCACTCCCCAATGAAAAGATCAATCTCACCACAGCCAGCAGCAGTATGGTGAGCAGATAGCCCTTTATATATTTGTTTTTGCTGATTTTCATCAATACAATCTTCCTTTGAATTTTGCTAATGCCGTCGGATGCCAAAAGTTCCACCGTGGTGGAACTGGAGTCCCACCATTGTGGCACTGGAGTCCCACCGTGGTGGAACTGGAGTGTCATCGTGGTGGCACAAAAACGCCCCGCAGGCTGCGATAATAGCCTTTTGTCGGCGCGTTCGCCCTCCGACGCTGCAAAGATAGCAAATATTTCCTAATTAGTATCTCGTAATTCGCAATTTTTCATTATCTTTGCAGCGAAATTAAGAAAAAAGAACACGATTGATAGAGAAACATATCGTATTAGAAGACGTTGACCCGATGATGTTCTTCGGGGTCAACAATTCGCATTTGCAGATGCTAAAGGCGCTGTTTCCGAAACTGCGCATTGTGGCTCGCGGCAACGTCATACGCGTGCTTGGCGACGAGGAGCAGATGAGCGCATTCGAGGAGAACGCCGAGCAGATGAGAAAACATCTCATTAAGTTTAACTCGCTGACAGCCGAGGACATACTCGACATTGTAAAAGGCAACCGCACGCGCGACGAGATACCCGAAGGCGTGGTGGCCTACAGTCTCTCTGGCCGCGCTATAAAGGCTCGGTCGGAAAATCAGCAGGCACTCATCGACGCTTTCGAGCGCAACGACATGGTGTTTGCCGTCGGGCCGGCCGGCACGGGAAAGACCTACCTGAGCATTGCGTTGGCCGTGAAGTCGCTCAAAGAGAAGACGATAAAAAAGATAATATTGAGTCGCCCCGCAGTGGAGGCCGGCGAGAAGTTGGGCTTCCTTCCGGGCGACATGAAAGACAAGATAGACCCCTATCTGCAGCCGCTTTACGATGCGCTGGAGGACATGATTCCCACGGCTAAGTTGCAGGACATGATGGAGAAGCACGTCATACAGATAGCCCCTCTGGCGTTCATGCGCGGACGGACGCTCAGCGACGCCGTGGTGATACTAGACGAGGCGCAGAACACCACTGTGGCGCAGCTGCGCATGTTTCTCACGCGAATGGGGTGGAACACCAAGATGATCATCACGGGCGACATGACGCAGATAGACCTGCCGAAGGCGACAAAAAGCGGACTGGTGGAGGCTCTCCACATACTCCGCGACGTGGAGGGCATCGGTGTGGTGGAGCTGAACAAGAAGGACATCGTGAGGCACAAGTTGGTGAACCGCATCGTGCAGGCTTACGAGCAGTACGACAGGGAGTTGAAAATGGGGAGTGAGGAGATCTTGATGAGGAGTGGGGAGTGAGGAGTGGGGGAGTGAGATATGACTTGCTTCTGCCGCCAATCCTATATCGACCTATGCCATCCTATTCTATCCTATAGCGTCTTATTCCATCCTATCCCATCCTATATCGACCTATATTAAAAGAGTAAAAATAAAAAAGTTTTAGGGCAATGAAAGCACTGACAACGACTGACTTCCATTTTAATGGGCAGAAAAGCGTGTACCACGGCAAGGTGCGCGACGTTTACAACATCAACGACGACCTGATGGTCATGGTGGCGACAGACCGTATTTCGGCATTCGACGTCATACTGCCAAAGGGAATACCCTACAAAGGACAGGTACTCAACCAGATAGCATCGAAATTCCTCGACCTCACGGCCGACATCTGCCCCAACTGGAAACTGGCCACTCCCGACCCTATGGTCACGGTGGGGCTCAAGTGCGAGGGCTTTCGCGTGGAGATGATTATCAGGAGCATACTCACTGGCTCGGCATGGCGCGCCTACGAGGCAGGCGAACGCGAGATTTGCGGAATACGCCTGCCCGACGGAATGCGCGAGAACCAGCGTTTCCCCGAACCCATCATCACCCCGACCACAAAGGCCGACGAAGGGCACGACATGAACATTTCGAAGGATGAGATCATCAGCCAAGGCATCGTAGGAGCCGAGGATTACGAAAAAATGGAGCAGTACACGCGCCGACTCTTCAAGCGCGGTCAGGAGATTGCCGCCAATCGCGGACTGATACTCGTTGACACGAAATACGAGTTCGGAAAGCGCGACGGGCAAGTCTATCTGATAGACGAAATCCACACGCCAGACTCCTCGCGCTACTTCTATGCCGAGGGCTACGAGGAGAAATTCGAAAAGGGCGAACCGCAGCGGCAACTCTCGAAAGAGTTTGTGCGTCAGTGGCTTATAGAGCGCGGCTTTATGAACGAGCCGGGACAGCAAGTGCCGGAGATGACCGACGACTACGTCAAGTCCGTCAGCGAGCGATACATAGAACTCTACGAACGCATCACCGGCGAACGCTTCGAGCGGGCCGACGATGCCGACAACCTGTCAGAGAGAATAGAGCGCAACGTCAGCGAATATCTCGATGTACAAGCAGGAGCAAGTAAAGCCCTATAACGCCGAGGAAAGCAAGGGGCAGCAGGTGGAACAGATGTTCGACCACATAGCCCACTCCTACGACAAACTGAACCACCGGCTGTCGTGGGACATCGACCGCCTGTGGCGCAAGAAAGCCATCAAACAGCTGGCCGAAAGCCGTCCGCAGCAGCTGCTCGACATTGCCACCGGCACGGGCGACCTGGCCATTCTGGCGGCCGAGACGCTGAAGCCGAAGCGGATAGTGGGTGCCGACCTGAGCGAGGAGATGATGAAGATAGCCCGGCAAAAGGCCGAGCAGCGCGGACTCTCGCAGGTGATGACCTTTCAGAGGGAAGACTGCATGAGCCTCTCGTTCCAGGACAATTCGTTCGATGCCGTCACGGCGGCCTTCGGCATTCGCAACTTCGAAAACCTCGACCAAGGCCTGCGCGAGATGCACCGCGTGCTGCGACCCGACGGGCGGCTCTGCATCATCGAACTGACCACACCCGTCAGCTTCCCGATGAAGCAGCTGTTCCGCATCTATTCGCACACGGTGCTGCCTCTCTATGGCAAGATGGTGTCGAAGGACTCGCGCGCGTACCAATATCTTATACAGACCATCGAGGCCTTTCCGCAAGGCGAGCGCATGATGCAGATATTGGCCGACGCAGGGTTCAGCGATGCCACGTTTCGGCGAATGACCTTTGGCATCTGCACAATGTATTTGGCAAAAAAATAAAAAAGAAAATGGATAAGTACGGTCTGATAGGCTTTCCGCTAGGGCACTCGTTCTCCTACAAATACTTCAACCAGAAGTTTGCAGACGAGGGCATCGATGCCGTTTACGAGAACTACGAGATAGACCAAGTGGAAAAGGTGAAAGACATCATCGAGCAAACGCCCAATCTGCGCGGTCTCAACGTCACCATTCCCTATAAGGAACAGGTGATACCGCTGCTCGACGACCTCTCGCCAGAGGCAAAGGCCATCGGCGCGGTCAACGTGATTCGCATCGAAAGGGCAGGGAAGAAAGTGAAACTGAAAGGCTACAATTCCGACATAACGGGATTTACCAAAAGCATAGAACCGATGCTTGAGCCGTATCACCGTAAAGCACTGATACTCGGCACGGGAGGGGCATCGAAGGCCATCAACCATGGTCTCCTCTCGCTCGGTCTGCAGACCACTTTCGTCAGCCGTCGGAAGCGCGACGGAATGTTCACCTACGACGAGCTGACCGACGAGACGATGCAGGACTACAAGGTAATCGTAAACTGCACACCCGTGGGGATGTATCCGCACGTCGATGAGTGTCCGCAACTGCCATACGAGGCGATGAACACGCGGACGCTGCTCTATGACCTCGTTTACAATCCCGACCAGACGCTCTTCATGCGCAAAGGTGCGGCACACGGCGCTTGTACGAAAAACGGATTGGAGATGCTTCTCCTGCAGGCCTTCGCCTCGTGGGAGTTTTGGAATCAGTAGGTTGGAAGTTGAAAATTTTTCCTTATTTTAAAAGATAACGCATAAAAATAGAGAAATCAATGTCAGACAGATATATGATGCGCGGCGTGTCGGCAGCGAAGGAAGACGTGCATGCCGCCATAAAAAACATAGACAAGGGGCTTTATCCGCAGGCCTTCTGCAAGATCATTCCAGACATTCTTGGCGGTGCCCCTGAATATTGCAACATCATGCACGCCGACGGGGCTGGAACGAAATCGGCACTCGCCTATATGTATTGGCGTGAGACGGGCGACCTCTCCGTTTGGAAAGGCATCGCACAAGATGCCATCGTCATGAACACCGACGACCTGCTTTGCGTGGGAGCAACAGACAACATACTCGTTTCCAGTACCATAGGACGAAACAAAAAACTCATTCCGGCAGAGGTCATATCGGCAATCATCAACGGCACCGACGAACTGCTGGCCGAACTGCGACGTATGGGCGTGGGCATCTGGCCAACGGGCGGCGAAACGGCCGACGTGGGCGACCTCGTGAGAACCGTTATCGTGGATTCCACGGTAACGTGCCGAATGAAACGCGCCGACGTGATAGACAACGCCAACATCCGCCCCGGCGACGTCATCGTGGGGCTCTCATCTACGGGTCAGGCCACCTACGAGCAGCAGTATAACGGCGGAATGGGCAGCAACGGACTTACTTCGGCACGCCACGATGTCTTCGCAAAATATCTCGCGGAAAAATATCCGGAGTCCTACGACCACAACGTGCCAGACGAACTGGTTTACAGCGGAACTCGCCGACTGACCGACAGCGTGGAGGGCGTGGCCATTGACGCGGGAAAACTTGTCCTTTCGCCCACCAGAACATACGCCCCGGTAATCAAGCGGATACTCGACCAGCACAGGGCCGACATCCACGGAATGGTGCATTGCACGGGCGGCGCGCAGACCAAGGTACTCCATTTCGTCGGTCCGAATTGTCGCGTGGTGAAAGATTCGCTCTTCCCCTTGCCACCGCTTTTCAAACTCATTCAGCAGGAGAGCCATACCGACTGGCGCGAGATGTATCAGGTGTTCAACATGGGGCACAGAATGGAAATATACGTCGCTCCCGAACTGGCCGACGACATCATTTCCATCAGCAAATCGTTCAATATCGACGCGCAGATCATCGGACGAATAGAGGAGGGGCAGCGCAGTCTGCTGATAAAGTCGGAATACGGCGAATTTGAATACGGCGAAAACTGATATTATCGTTCCCGACAAAGACCAAAATAATAAACAAAAAAGAATGAACAGCATACTTGAAAAACTGAACGGGCTGGAGGCAAGATACCAGGAAGTGTCAACGCTCATCACCGACCCCGAAGTGATTGCCGACCAAGAGCGATATGTAAAATTAACTCGCGAATACAAGGAACTCGACCAACTGATGAGTCTCCGTGCGCGCTATGTGGATTGTCTCAACGCCATCAGCGAGGCGAAAGACCTGCTGATTTCCGAGCAAGACCCCGACATGAAGGAGATGGCACGTGAGCAACTGTCTGAAAACGAGGCCGAACAGCCTAAACTGGAGGAGGAGATAAAGATTGCGCTCGTGCCGAAAGACCCAGAGGATGCCAAGAATGTGCAGATGGAGATACGAGCCGGAACGGGTGGCGACGAGGCGGCTCTCTTTGCTGGCGACCTCTTCGGAATGTATAAAAAATATTGCGACTCGAAAGGCTGGACGGTTGCCATAACCAGCGTCTCAGAAGGTGCCGTCGGCGGATACAAAGAGATTGACTTTGCTGTCAGCGGCGACAACGTCTATGGCACGCTCAAATATGAGTCGGGCGTGCATCGCGTGCAGCGTGTGCCGGCCACGGAAACGCAGGGGCGCATGCACACTTCGGCAGCCACCGTGGCCGTGTTGCCAGAGGCAGACAAGTTTGAAGTTAACATCAACGAGGGAGACATCAAGTGGGACACGTTCCGCAGTTCAGGTGCTGGCGGACAGAACGTTAACAAGGTGGAGTCGGGCGTTCGTCTGCGCTACCCGTGGCGAAACCCCAACACTGGCGAGGTGGAGGAGATACTCATCGAATGTACCGAAACGCGCGACCAACCCAAGAATAAGGAACGCGCATTGGCACGTCTGCGCACATTCATCTACGACCGCGAGCATCAGAAATATGTCGATGACATTGCGTCGCGCAGAAAGAGCCTCGTCTCCACTGGCGACCGCTCTGCAAAAATTCGTACATATAACTTCCCACAAGGACGCGTTACCGACCACCGTATCGGCTTCACCATCTACGACCTTCAGGGCTTCCTTGGCGGAGACATTCAGCCCATGATTGATGCCCTCACCGTTGCGGAAAATGCTGAACGAATGAAGGAGGCGGAACTCTAGTCTAATTGGTTGTATAAGGTCAAATATCGTTCGGCTACCTTCAGATGGTCGTGATGACGGTGTATGTACTTCATACTCTGCGCTTTCAGCGTAGGTAATTCGCTGGGATGAAGCACAATCTGGCGCAGTGCCTCGTAAACGCTTTCTTCGGTGGGTTCTACATTGATGATTGGGCGCAACTCGTTTTCCCCGAGTAACTTATAGTGCGCTTCTTCGCCTCCGCCAACCACCACAATCCCTTTCGACATGGCGAGCAAAGCGTTCATCGCCGGCGTGTAAGAGTAGAGCTGGTCGAGCATGACGTCGCTCCCTTCCATCATCTTTTTGTACTCCGCAAACGGGACTCCTTCCGCCTTCACAATCTCCGTTCGGTCGGGATATTCGGCGCATATCCGGTCGAGTGCCCGTTCCATAATGTCCGTTCCTTTGTAGGCACTGCGTCCGCGGCTGATGCCTATAAAAATCTTTACTTTTTCGCTCATTGGCCGTGGTTGCTCGTTGGACGTTTTGATGGGGTAGGGGATGAATGTCGTTTTCTCTGGAAACAGTGGCTGGTAGCAGGTGTGATATTCGTAAAGCCCCGTCACTATCCCGTCCGCATCGTCGGCTAGGTATCGGTTTAGCCGCTCTTTTGCAGTGCCAATCCAATCGTTGCGAAAGGCGACGGCCTCACGGTCGGTTCTAAGTTCGTTGCCAATGTTGAAGTCGCTGTATTTCAGATGCTTTCTTTCCGTACATTGGCTCACCCAATAGTAATCCATTCCGAAAGCACCCAGCACGATGTGCCGATTGTTGCGTCGCAGATATTTGTATAGCGGCAACAATCGCTCGGCACGAAGTTCGAAAAACATCGGGTTGATGAGTTGCACCACGTCGTACCCCCTAAACTTCGGCAACAGACTGAGTATCCGCGCATAAAGGCGCACGCCTCCGAGCAGCCCCTCTTTTCGCGAGACATCGATGTCGCGCGGATAGTTTTTCCAGAAATCCCCGTTTGAAACCAGACACACCTCACAACCCCGTTCTCTGAGAGCCGAGGCCAGTGTGGCGTGCACGTTGCTGTATTCGCCGAGCAAGAGGATGCGCAGCCTCTTCGTCATTTGCGCTTCATTAGCGGCAGCGTTCTGAGCAGCAGTCGCCGACCCACTTTCGTGGAAGTCATCTTCCTGAACCACTTATACTTCTGCGTGTAGTTGCGGTCGGGAAGAGGAAACAGCCCACGCTTCTTCAGGCGTTCCAATCGCCGCTCCAGCTGCTGTTCGGAACGCGTCTGCACGATGATATTGTAGATGTAGTCCATTGTCAACTGGTGAACCCTGCGACGCAGTGCCAGACTGTCGTATGACGGCACTTCGCCCGACAGCGTGTTCAGGTGGAACAATATCTTCTCCGTGTCGTTCAGTCTTCTGATGACGCTCCGTGTGTCGTCGTCGTGGACGATTGAGGCCTCGCGTTTGCGATAGAAATATGCCTTTGCCGTCGTGCTGACCACGTTCTCGGCGCGCAGGAAAAGTTGAGGCGTGAACTCCTCGTCCTCGTGCAGTGTTCCGCTTGTGAAGCGCAGGTCTGCCAGTGTCTTTCTGTTGAAGATATATCCGCAGGCCGACGCCTTCAGGTTGCGGTTGTGCATATACTCCGAACCCGTGTTAAACTCTTGGTCCTTAAATGTTTCCTGCTTCGTCTCCTTGTCGGTAAGCTCGAAAAGCACGATGCCCACGTCGTTGTGATAGCGCACGAAGTCCAGACAGTGCTCGTAGGCCGGCTGAATGAGATAGTCGTCGCCATCTATGAACTGCAGAAATCTGCCCGTGCTAGCCCGTATTCCCACGTTTCGTGCCTCGCTCAGGCCGCGGTTAGGCTGCCTGATATAGATGATTTGGTCGCGATACTCCAGCAAATCGCTGATGGTTACGCCGTCGGAACCGTCGTCCACCAGAATGATCTCGCGCTCGTTCGGGCGCAGCGACAGTGCCACGATGCTATCGATGCACTGCTTGAGCATCTCGCCCGTCAGATTGTAGTCGGTGATGATGAAACTCATCAACGGGTTCTCATCTTGTGTATTCGTCTGTTGCATAAGCAGAATTGTTTTATTCCGAAGATATTTATAAACATCAGTTTTGGGTGTTTCAGGGCCGTGGAAAGTCCCACGCGACGCCGTTTCAGCCGTGGCTCCTCACCCGTCATCTCGCACACGTCGCTTTGGATGTTCGCCAGCCGCAGATAGTAGAGGTCTATCTCCTCGCCCCTCTTTTGCTCCAGCTGGGCGTAGGCATCCAAGTGAGCGTCAAGCAGTTGGCGGAGCGTCTCACCCGTAGCGTTCGCCGTGATGCCGTCGGGGTTCCAGCAGTAAACGTAGCAGCCCTCCGACGTGGTGGCCATCCGTCGCGCCTTTCTGATGAGTCGGCTCAGCGTCCACACGTCCTCAAACAGTTTCCCTTTTGGAAATCTCACGTCGTCGAACAGCGACCTCCGGTAAATCTTGTTCCAGGCGTAGCTGTGGTCGTAGGCCTCCGCGCCAATCCAGTATCGCTCGGGGTCGTCGTAGTCGTGTTCGTCGAATGTCAGCCGCTGCTGTTTTGGCGAGCCATACCACTTCAGCACCGGAAATTCCAGCAAGTCGATGTCCGAGCGTTCCAGTCGCTGCAGCAGTGGCGCGTAGGTGCCGCGCTCCAGAAAGTCGTCGCTATCCACGAACGTAACCCACTCGCCCTGAGCCTTTTCCAGTCCTACGTTTCTAGCGTCGCTCAGTCCTCCGTTTTTCTTGTGAACCACTTTCACGCGCTTGTCCAGCCGAGTCCATTGGTCGCAAATATCGGGGCAGCGGTCGGGCGACCCGTCGTCAATGAGCAGTATCTCGCAGTCGTCGATGTCTTGTCCGACCACGCTCTCAATACACCTTTCGAGCGTCTGCTCTACTCGATATACCGGAATGATGATGCTCAACTTCATATCACTTTTTACTACTATAACGCAATATTCTATTAAAAATTGCGTTTCAATATAAAAAAGATTAAATAAGGTGAGAGGGGAAAGGTGGAAGGTGAGAGGTGGGAGGGGAAAGGTGGGAGGGGAAAGGTGGAAGGTGAGAGGTAGGAGGTGAAAGGCGGAAGGGAAAGTTGAAAGGTGGGAGTTGGAAGTTGAGAGGTAGGAGGTGGAAGGGGAAAGTTGAAAGTTGAGAGGTGGGAGTTGGAAGTTGAGAGGTGGAAGGGGAAAGGTGAGAGGTGGAAGGTGAGAGGTGGAAGGGGAATGTTGAGAGGTGGAAGGTGAAAGTTGAGAGGTGGGAGGGGAAAGGTGGAAGGGGAAAGTTGAAAGTTGAGAGGTGGGAGTTGGAAGTTGAGAGGTGGGAGTTGGAAGTTGAAAGGTGGGAGTTGGAAGTTGAAAGGTGGAAGGTGAAAGTAAAGGGTAGAAGGTGAAAGTTTAAAGTTTAAAATTTAAAG
>Ga0065709_1030019_pt1 | contig 10130 bp, 10 predicted proteins | sample Hoacrofraction14_2_FD_59096 | JGI IMG/M metagenome (GOLD analysis project Ga0065709, IMG submission 59096) | Hoatzin crop microbial communities from Cojedes, Venezuela, sample from fiber fraction 14 v1 | ecosystem: Host-associated > Birds > Digestive system > Esophagus > Crop | place: Venezuela... | reverse complement strand
GAGCTCACCAAAGACCACCCCGAAATCAAATGGGTGTTCGTGGGCGACGGCCGCGCCAAGCACGACGCCGAGCTCCTCGCCGACTCCAAAGGGCTCAGTCAAACCGTAACCTTCCTCGGCCGATACAGCATCACAGAAATGCCATCCCTCTTTGTACACGCCGACGTGATGCTCATCTCACTCATCAAACACCCCACCTTCGCCATGACTATCCCCGGCAAAACACAAACCTACATGGCAGCTCGAAAACCCATTGTCACCATCATGGACGGTGTGGGCAACGACGTGGTCAACAAAGCACAATGTGGACTAACCGCCGGAGCCGAAGACTACGAAACCCTCGCTCGCAACGTCATTACCCTCAGCCAAACCGACCGCGCAGAGCTCCTCGACATGGGGCAACGCGCCGGCGACTACTATCGCGAAAACTTCTCGCGAAGCAGCGTGGTAAACCGCATCATAGAAAACCTCTAGCCTCGTGTTATGAGCCACACCATCACCATAGCCACTGACAAAAAATTCGTTATTCGTCGAGAAAGTCCTATGCGCCGCATCTTCGATTGTCTTGCCGCCGTGGTGTGTCTCATCGTTTTTTCACCTCTCATTCTGGTCTGCTACGTTGCCGTGCGCCGCGAAGATGGAGGTGCAGCAATTTTCCGACAAGAGCGTATCGGCCTTCATGGGCGGCCTTTCATCATTTACAAGTTTCGCAGCATGCGTTTGGATGCAGAAGAAACCGGCCCTGAATTAGTTCCAAGTGAGCACAGTGACCGCATGACGCGCATAGGGAAATTCTTGCGTGAGCACCATCTCGACGAGTTGCCACAGCTGTGGAACGTAGTGAAGGGCGACATGGCTTTCATCGGTCCGCGGCCTGAACGAAAGTACTATATTGACCAGATTATGGAGCGCGACCCACGCTATCGCTATCTTTATCAAATCAGACCGGGCGTAACATCCTATGCCACGCTCTACAACGGCTACACGGACACCATGGAAAAGATGTTGCGCCGACTCGAGCTTGATCTTTATTATCTGGAACACCGTTCGTGGTGGTTTGACGCTAAGATACTGGTAAAGACATTCATCAACATCGCTTTCGGCAAGAAGTTCTGAGCGGAAAAAGGGAGCCGAATTATCACAATCACTCTTTGTCGGGGTACATTCCATGGCGAAGGTATGGCTATTGCGACGTACTTCCGCGGAGATGAAGGTGTTTCTCGCCCAACAATCATGGGACATCTTTGGATAGCATGATATACTTCCACAGCAAAAGAAGTGTTTTCTCACCATATATAATATTGTATATACACAGCGGATGGAACGGACATCAACGGCGAATGGCATGAATGTTTTCGGTGATAACGGCATTTATTTTCAATCCTTCGTTTCCGTGAGATGACGAATTGCGTCATTACGTGTCGGCTACGAATATGTTGCTAAACGCCCGAATATTTTTACACCTTGTTCGTTACGACTACATTTTCGGTTCGTTTTTGTACGTTTAAACTCAAAAAGTTGTACCTTTGCACCTATCAATAGGCGTAAGCTATCCTACGCTCAGAATAAAACGACACGAAAGAAATGAATAAAAAGCCCACGGCCATTCTTCTATTGCATTGCCCCGACCAACCGGGCATCATATCGGAAGTAACCAAATTCATTACCGACAACAAGGGAAATATCGTTTACCTCGATCAGTATGTAGATACGGTTGACGGAATGTTCTTCATGCGAATAGAGTGGGAACTAGACGGATTCCTCGTTCCGCGCGAGAAGATTCGCGATTATATCACCACGCTTTACACCCAACGCTACGGTCTGACGTTCAGTCTCTATTTCAACGATATTCGTCCGCGCATGGCTATTTTTGTGAGCAAAATGAGCCATTGCCTCTACGATTTGTTGGCGCGTTGGAAGGCCGGAGAGTTCGCTTGCGACATTCCGTGCATTGTTTCCAACCACGAAGACCTGCGCTATGTGGCCGAACAGTTCGGCATTCCCTATCACGTTTGGAGCATTAAGAAGGATCATTCCAACAAGGCCGAGGTGGAAGCAGCCGAGATGGAGCTGCTCCGCAAGGAAAAGATATCGTTCATCGTGCTGGCGCGCTACATGCAAATCATCAGCGATGAGATGATAAAAGAATATCCCCACCACATCATCAACATCCACCATTCGTTCCTTCCGGCCTTCGTAGGCGCCAAGCCCTACCATCAGGCCTACGAGCGCGGCGTGAAGATTATCGGTGCTACGAGCCACTATGTGACCGCCGAACTGGATGCCGGCCCGATTATCGAACAGGATGTGGTGCGCATTACGCACAAGGACACGCCCGAAAGTCTGGTCTTGAAGGGACGCGATTTGGAAAAGATTGTGCTCTCGCGTGCCGTAATGAAACACATCGAGCGCAAGGTGCTCACATATAAAAACAAGACGATTATATTCAGTTAAACCACCGTTTACGGTCGCCGGACTCCATCCGGCTGTTTAAAGAATCACGCAAAAAGCAGAAATCGGATGAACGTTGCCATTGTGAAATACAACGCCGGAAACATCTATTCGGTAGTGAATGCCTTGCATCGCATGGGCATCGAGCCGCTGCTCACCGACGATGCGGAGCAGTTGCAGCGTGCCGATTGCGTGCTGTTTCCCGGTCAGGGCGAAGCGCGCGGAGCCATGGAATACCTGAAAGCGCGCCGTCTCGACGAGGTGATACGCCATCTGCGGCAACCCGTTTTAGGCATCTGCGTGGGACAACAGTTGCTGTGCCGACATTCGGAAGAAGGCGATGTGGATTGCATCGGCGTGTTCGATGCCGACGTAAAACGGTTCCACCCCACCTGCCACGAGGAAAAGGTGCCGGCCATGGGGTGGAACGCGCTCTATCCGCCGACCGGCAATGACGGCAAAGCCATCGTTGATCCGCTCTACAAGGGATTGTTCCATGAGACGGAAGATGCAATTGCATCAACGGAACCGGCCGCCGGACAACCTTACGTTTACTTCGTCCACAGCTACTATGTACCCCTTTGCGAGCACACCATCGCCGTGGCCGACTACATTCTCCCCTACTCCGCTTCACTGCATAAAGACAACTTTTACGCCTGCCAGTTCCACCCCGAAAAGAGCGGACGCATAGGCGAACAGATATTGCGCAACTTCATCGACATCAGCGCACGCTGACGGAAGTCTGCCATTCACCCCTTAACGCATAAAGAACGACACGATAACATGATTGAACTCATTCCGGCCATCGACATCATTGACGGTCAGTGCGTGCGCCTCACCAAGGGCGATTACGACCAAAAGACCGTTTACAACGACCATCCGGCAGACGTGGCCGCACGGTTTGAGCAGCTGGGATTCAAGCGACTGCACGTCGTGGATCTCGACGGTGCCAAGTCGAAACACATCGTGAACGATGCCGTTTTGAGTGAAATCACCCGTAAGACGAAGCTTACCGTGGACTTCGGTGGCGGCATTAAGACCGACGAAGACATCGAAAAAGCCTTTGCGGCCGGTGCTGCCATGGTAACCGTCGGTTCGGTTGCCGTTACCCGTCCGGAGCTGTTCATGGGCTGGCTCGACAAGTATGGAGCCGACCGCATGATTCTCGGAGCTGACGTTCGTAACGGAATGATCAGCATCAACGGCTGGAAGGAAGACTCCGCCGAACCGCTGTTGCCCTTCTTAAAGAAGTACGTGGAGGCCGGCGTGAAGACCGTTCTCTGCACCGAGATATCCAAAGACGGCACGCTGCAAGGGCCGGCCACGGCGCTCTATCAAGATGTGATGGCGGCCTATCCGGAGCTTCACCTCATTGCCAGCGGTGGCGTGAGCCGCAAGGAAGACATCTTCGAACTGGAACGTGCAGGCATTCCGGCCGTGGTTTTCGGCAAAGCCATCTATGAAGGACGCATCAACCTGCAAGAACTCATCGACAGAAATGACTAAAGGATTAGCCAAACGCATCGTGCCGTGCCTCGACGTGAAAGACGGACAGACCGTGAAGGGCACCAATTTCGTGAACCTTCGGCAGGCCGGCGACCCTGTTGAACTGGGCAAGGCGTACTCTGATGCCGGCGCGGATGAACTGGTGTTCTTGGACATCACGGCCTCGTTTGAAGGGCGAAAGACGTTCACCGAGATGGTCACGCGCGTGGCGCAAGAGATTAACATTCCCTTCACCGTGGGCGGCGGCATCAACGCGATCGAAGATGTTGAGCGTCTGCTCTACGCCGGAGCCGACAAAGTGAGCGTCAACTCGGCGGCCATCCGCCGACCGGAGCTCATCGATGAGATTGCCGGACGCTTCGGTTCGCAGGTGTGCGTGTGCGCCATCGATGCCCGTCTCGACGACGACGGATGGCACTGTTATCTCAACGGCGGACGGGTGCGCACGGAGCGCGGCTTGTTCGAATGGGCGCGCGAAGCCGAGCAACGCGGTGCCGGCGAGATACTTTTTACCTCGATGAACCACGACGGTGTGAAGACGGGCTACGCCAACGAAGCCCTCGCCCGACTGGCCGACGACCTCTCCATACCCGTCATTGCCAGCGGCGGAGCCGGTAAGAAAGAGCATTTCCGCGATGCCTTCACGTTGGGAAAGGCCGACGCTGCACTGGCTGCGTCGGTGTTTCACTTCGGCGAAATCCCCATTCCGGAGCTCAAGGCCTACCTGCGTGCAGAGGGAATCAACGTGAGGTGTTGAGCAACCGTCCGAAAGAACACATCGAAAAGACAAGCATACATATTATATATATATTGTATATGGATATTGATTTCAAGAAATGCGGCGGTCTTGTGCCAGCCATAGTCCAGGATGCCGACACCAAATCGGTGCTCATGCTGGGATATATGAACGAGGAAGCGCTCCAGAAAACGATCGAAACGAAGCGTGTTACCTTTTGGAGTCGCTCGCGCCAGACACTCTGGACGAAGGGCGAAACCAGCGGAAACTTCCTGCACTTGGTGAGCATCGCAAGCGATTGCGACAACGACACGCTGCTGGTGAAAGCTCATCCCGACGGCCCCACGTGCCACACCGGCACCGACACTTGCTGGGGCGAGACGAACGAAAAGAATCCCATTCTCTTTCTTTCGTTCCTGCAAGACTTCATCAATCGCCGCCACGAGGAGATGCCCGAAGGGTCGTACACCACGAGTTTGTTCCGAAAGGGCATCAACAAGATGGCGCAAAAGGTGGGCGAAGAGGCCTTGGAAACCGTCATCGAAGCCACCAACGGCACCAACGAACAGCTCATCTACGAGGGTGCCGACATGCTCTATCACCTGCTGGTGATGCTCACCGCAAAGGGTTTGCGCATCGAAGACCTGGCGCGTGAACTGCAAGTACGCCACGACCCGAACTGGGACAAACAGCGCCGCGAAGCCAAGGCAAAGGACGTTTGATGCGAAATGCAGGTTCTCGCAGCCTTGAAGTCTCTCGAAAAACCGACGCATCCCATCGGACATAAGGAATAAACAATAAAGCATAAAACACTAAGTTTAAAGTAACTGCCGTGCTCATCGATTATCAGAAAGTCAACATCTATCAAGACGATGTCTGCGTTCTACGGGACGTGGACTTCCACGTCAACGAAGGCGAGTTCATTTATATCATAGGCAAAGTGGGCAGCGGAAAGTCTTCGTTGCTCAAAACCACCTATTGCGAGCTCGATGTGGACGAAGCCGCAAAGGCCGAAGTGTTGGGGCGCAACCTTGTCGGTCTGCGTCGGAAAGAGATTCCCGCCTTGCGCCGCGAGATGGGCATCGTGTTCCAAAACTTCCAATTACTCCACGACCGCACGGTGAACGGCAACATGCAGTTCGTGCTGAAAGCCACCGGATGGAAGGACAAGCAGGAACGCGTGGAGCGCATCGACGAGGTGCTTGATGCCGTCGGCATGAAAGACAAGAAGTCAAAAATGCCGCACGAACTCTCCGGCGGCGAGCAGCAACGTGTGGCTATCGCCCGTGCGTTGCTCAATCGCCCTAAGATAATCGTTGCCGACGAACCCACGGGTAACCTCGACCCCGAGACGGCATCCAACATCATCAGCCTGCTGAAGGGCATCGCCGCACAAGGAACGGCCATCGTGATGACCACCCACAACATTCCGATGCTCGACAAATTCCCGGGCACCGTTTACCGTTGCAAGGACGGCGCATTCACCGATGTAACGCAAGACTACAATAAACTCGACCTCAGCGAAGAGTCGCAAACGGGCTCCGGCGAGGACGATTAAACCGCAAACAAACGAAAACAATAAATAAAAGACTATGAAAGTAATGAAATTCGGCGGCACTTCCGTGGGCTCTCCCGAGCGCATGAAGAGCGTCTGCCAACTGATTACGAAGAGCGGCGAGCCCACCCTCGTGGTGCTCTCGGCCATGAGCGGAACCACCAACAGCCTGGTGGAAATCTCCAATTACCTTTACAAGAAGAATCCCGAAGGAGCCAACGAGGTCATCAACCGCCTTGAACAGAAGTACATGGCGCACGCCGACGAGCTCTTTTCCACCGACGAATACAAGCAAAAGACCAAGGAATTCTTGCAGAGCGAGTTCGATTATCTGCGCTCGTTCACCAAGGAATTGTTCACGTCCTTCGAAGAAAAGAGCATCGTGGCACAAGGCGAAATCATGTCAACCAACATGGTTACGAACTATTTGCAGGAGCAGGACGTGAAGACCGTGCTGCTCTCTGCGCTCGATTTCATGCGTACCGACAAGAACGCCGAGCCTGATTCCACTTATATCAAAGAGAAATTAAGCAAGGTGATGCAAGACAACGAAGGTTATCAGATATACATTACGCAAGGTTTCATTTGTCGCAACGCCTACGGCGAGATAGACAATCTGCTGCGTGGTGGCTCAGATTACACGGCATCGCTTATCGGTGCGGCCATCAATGCCGAGGAAATTCAAATCTGGACTGACATCGACGGCATGCACAACAACGACCCGCGCGTGGTCGATAAGACCGAAGCTGTGCGACAGCTGCACTTCGAAGAGGCTGCAGAACTGGCTTACTTTGGCGCAAAGATTTTGCACCCCACGTGCGTTCAGCCGGCCAAATTCGCCGGAATTCCCGTTCGATTGAAGAACACCATGGAGCCCGACGCCCCCGGAACGATTATCGATAACACCATTCGGCGCGGCACCATCAAGGCCGTGGCAGCCAAAGACAACATCACGGCCATAAAGATTAAGTCGAGCCGGATGCTACTAGCCACCGGTTTCCTCCGTAAGGTGTTCGAGATTTTCGAGAGTTATCAAACGGCCATCGACATGGTTTGCACCTCGGAAGTGGGCGTTTCGATGAGCATCGACAACACCACTCACCTCACGGAAATCGTGGATGAACTGAAAAAATACGGCACGGTGACCGTCGATGACGACATGTGTATCATCTGTGTGGTGGGCGATTTGGATTGGAGCAACGTGGGCTTCGAGACGTTGGCCACCGACGCCATGAAGAATATCCCCGTCCGAATGATCTCCTACGGCGGCAGCAACTACAACATCTCGTTCCTCATCAAGGAGTCCGACAAGCAGCGCGCCCTGCAAAGTCTTAGCGACACGCTGTTCAACAACGCACAGCATTAAGTGCAACGGACGTTCCATTCTTAACGACATCACATAATGAAAGGTCAATTCCCCTTAGAGAAATTCAAGCAAACAGACACGCCATTCTATTATTACGACACTGCGCTGCTGCGCGAAACCCTGCAAACCATCCTCCATGAGGCCGGTCGCCACGAGGGCTTCTGCGTTCACTACGCCGTGAAGGCCAACGCCAATGCGAAGCTTCTGGGCATCATAGCGCAGTCAGGATTGGGTGCCGACTGCGTGAGCGGCGGCGAAATTCAGGCCGCTGTGATGGCCGGATTTCCCGCTTCCAAGATTGTTTACGCCGGCGTGGGCAAGAGCGATTGGGAGATTCAGCTGGGGTTAGACCTCGGCATTGCGGCTTTCAACGTGGAGAGCGTGCCCGAACTTGAAGTCATCAACGAGTTGGCCGAGCAGAGCGATACCGTGGCGCGCGTGGCCTTCCGCATCAATCCTAACGTCGGAGCACACACCCACGCCAACATCACCACGGGTCTGGCAGAGAACAAGTTCGGCATTTCCATGCGCGATATGGAGGGCATCATCGAGCGAGCCAACGGTCTGAAACACGTGAAGTTCGTGGGACTTCACTTTCACATCGGCAGTCAAATCCTCGAAATGGGCGATTTCCAAGCGCTTTGCAACCGCGTGAACGAACTGCAAGACCGGCTCGAAAGTCATCACATCCGCGTGGAGAGCATCAACGTGGGCGGCGGACTGGGCATCGATTATCAGCATCCCAACCGCGTGCCCGTCCCCGACTTCAAGGCTTATTTCGACACTTATGCCAAGTTCTTGAAGCTCCGTTCCGGTCAGACGCTCCACTTCGAACTGGGTCGCGCCGTGGTGGGTCAGTGCGGAAGCCTCATCACCAAGACGCTCTACGTCAAGCAGGGCGACTTCAAGCAGTTCGCCATTGTCGATGCCGGCATGACAGATCTCATCCGTCCCGCCCTTTATCAGGCTTATCATAAGATAGAGAACATCTCGTCTGAGCTGCCCCAAGAGACCTACGATGTGGTGGGACCGATATGCGAATCAAGCGATGTTTTCGCCAAAGCCATCGACCTGAACAAGACAAGCAGGGGCGACTTAATCGCTATCCGCTCGGCCGGTGCATACGGCGAAATCATGGCATCGCAATACAACTGCCGCAAACTGCCTAAGGGCTACACAACCGAAGACTTTAAATAAGTCAGCACAACACGCGCAAGCGACAGCACCAAGCGTTGCCGCTGCGGCACAAAACAAAGACGAAACATGAACAACGAAATAGAAGCCGACAGCTCAACGACCGCTCAAACAGCCGCGCAGCTGCCTCCTATATCCATCGTTATGATTGTGCGCAACAACGCGCAAGAGTTGGAAGCGCACCTACCGATGATTCTTGCACAGGACTATCCGCCCGGATTTGAGGTCATCGCGGTGATGAGCAAGAGCGACGACGACACCGAAATCGTCCTCGAACGCATGATGCGCGAGCATCCCGTCCTGCGCACCACCTTCATTCCCGACTCGTCGCGCTACATGAGCCGACGCAAATTGGGCATCACCTTGGGCGTGAAGGCCGCGCGCAACGAGTGGATTCTCCTCACCGAACCAACGTGCATGCCGCTCACCGAGCAGTGGCTCCGCCTGATGGCTTCACACTGCGAAGCGGGCACCGACATGGTAATGGGTTACAGCAACTACGACAACGAGGCCTCCGATTACCGACGCGTGGAGCGCGCATTGGCGCAACGCCGCCTGCTCCACGAGACCAAGCGCACGGCCTATCGCACGGAAGGAAACAATCTTTTGTTCCGAAAACAGATGTTCATGGAGGGTCGCGGATACGACGGCAACACACAATTCGCGCGCGGAGAATACAATTTCCTGGTCAACAAATACGCCAAGCGCGGCAATGTTGCGGTAGAATATTCGCCAAATGCCCGCTTGTTGGAGGACGCGCCGACCGACAAGTCGTGGGCTGATCGACACCTTCACTACATCAGCAACCGCAACGCGCTTCGGCGCTCGTTCCGTCATCGCCTGCCCTTCAACATCCGTCAGACGCTCATCCACGTGTGGTATGTCCTGCTCTTGATTGCCATCGTCGTGAGTGCCATGCAGCAAATGTGGATGGTATTGGCTTGTGCAGCGGGCGCCTTCGTCATCACCTTCGTGCTCCATGTCGTTGTGATGAAGAAGGTGTTAGACGAATTCGAACCCGACATCGATTCCATTAAGGCCGTGTTTTTCGACCTCGGCCGCGCATATTGCGCCCTCTACTACCGGTGGAAATACTCCGGTTCGGACAGAAACGAATTCACTACGCATAAGTTATGAACATTCTGCGATACGACGACAAAACCCCTTCGGCCGGTGACCTCATCCGGAAAATCAAGGCCGAAAAGCCCGACGTGGTGCACATCTGCGCCTGTTGGAGCTGGGGAGCGTGGCGCGTCGTGCGGCAGTGTCGGGCGCAATCCGTGCCCATCGTGTTCTCGCCCAATCGGCAGCTTGAGCCTTGG
>Ga0065709_1030018_pt1 | contig 10133 bp, 4 predicted proteins | sample Hoacrofraction14_2_FD_59096 | JGI IMG/M metagenome (GOLD analysis project Ga0065709, IMG submission 59096) | Hoatzin crop microbial communities from Cojedes, Venezuela, sample from fiber fraction 14 v1 | ecosystem: Host-associated > Birds > Digestive system > Esophagus > Crop | place: Venezuela... | reverse complement strand
CAAAGCTCTTTTTATTACTATATTTTGTTAAATTATGCAAGGTGATTGACACTTGCGAAACTTAAGTTAATTGTATTATGTTATTAATGTAATTCGATTAAGTTAATAACTTGATTTCGCGAGTAAAGGTCGTTTGCATCGCAACTAAACGTTGTTTGCACTGCAACGAAACATTAATTGAATTGAAAGGGGATTTTAATTGCGCCGTAAATGGTTTGAACAAGAATCGGAACGGAGCGCCGGCGGGCGCTTAAACGCTGTTCCGTGTACACCCATAGGGAATCGAACCCTAATCTGAAGAACCGGAATCTTCCATTCTATCCATTGAACTATGGGTGCAAAATAAAGGCGATGCAAAGGTAGCGCAAAAAGGGGACAACACAAAATAAAAGCCGGTTTTATTTTGCTCCGTTGGGCGCAGGCGGTCTCATTCAACGGCCTCCAACTGTTCGCAGAGCGTTGTCCAGTGTTCAGTCTCTTGGTCGATGGCGCGCTTTGTGGCTGTATATTCAGAGACGATGGTCATGTCTGAAGCGTTCTTCGGGTCGCAGAGCACCTCGTCGAGCTCTTTGATGCGTTGCTCCATGGCCTCTATTTTCTCTTCGGCTGCTTTGATTTGCTTTTCCAATCGCGAGCGCTTTTTCTGCAATTCCTTGCGCTTTTGGTAGTCGTCGGCCGTTTTGTTCGTCTTCTCTTGAGGTTTCGTTTCAGTCGCTGCCGCGGTCTTTTGTGGCACGGGTGCAGGTTCGGCGGCCTTCTCCGTGGCACGAATCCAGTCGTAAATGCCGCCCAGATACTCGCGCACCTTCCCGTCGCCGAAGGCGTAAACCTTGCTCACCAGTCCGTCGAGGAACTCTCGGTCGTGGCTCACGATAATGGCGGTGCCGTCGAAAGCGCGGATGGCTTCCTTCAAAACGTCCTTCGAAACCATGTCCAAATGATTGGTGGGCTCATCGAGAATAAGCAGGTTAACGGGTTCAAGTAATAGTTTAATCATGGCCAACCGACTGCGTTCGCCACCGCTAAGCATGCCCACACGCTTCTCGGATGCCTCTCCGCCGAACATGAAAGCGCCAAGAATGTCGTTGATTTTAAGGCGCACTTCGCCCTTGGCCACACGGTCGATGGTGTCGTAAACAGTGAGCTCTTCGTCGAGCAGTTGTGCTTGATTTTGGGCGAAGTAACCAATCTGCACGTTGTGTCCGATTTTCAGCGTGCCGTCAAACGGTATCTCGCCCATGATGCATTTCACGAGCGTTGACTTGCCTTCGCCGTTCTTTCCCACGAAGGCCACCTTTTCGCCACGCTTCACGGTAAGGTTAACGCGCGAGAAAACAGTGTGCGCTCCGTATGTCTTTCCTACTTCGTCGCATATCACCGGATAATCGCCGCTGCGCAAACAAGGCGGAAATTTCAGTCGCAAGGCAGAGCGATCCACATCGTCAACCTCTATCGGAACCATCTTCTCCAATTGTCGCAAGCGCTGCTGCACTTGGACGGCTTTGGTGGCTTGATAGCGGAATCGCTCCACGAATTGCTTTATATCGGCAATCTCGCGCTGTTGATTTTCGTAGGCGCGCAACTGCTGTTCGCGTCGCTCCTTGCGCAACTCAACGTACTCATCATATTTCACCCGATAGTCTATCACCTGTCCGCACGATATCTCCAATGTCCGGTTGGTGACGTTATTGATAAAGGCGCGGTCGTGACTGACCAACACAACGCTGTCGGCGCTCGTTGTCAGGAACTGCTCCAACCAACGGATTGACTCGATGTCGAGGTGGTTTGTGGGCTCGTCGAGCAATAGAACGTCGGGCTTTTGCAGCAGAATCTTGGCCAGTTCGATGCGCATACGCCATCCGCCGGAAAACTCGCTGGTGGGGCGGTCAAGGTCGGCGCGTGTGAATCCCAAGCCCGTCAGCGTGCGTTCCATTTCGGCCTCGTCGCCCTCCGCGCCTGTCATTAAGTAGCGTTCGTTGGCTTCCGTGTATCGTTCCACCAAGTCCATGTACTCGCGGCTTTCGTAGTCGGTGCGCTCGGCGAGCTCTCGGCTCAGTCGTTCCACCCGTTCGGCCATCTGCGTGTGTTCGGCGAAGGCCTTGCGTGTCTCGTCTCGCACGGTGGTGTTGTCTTGCAGTTTCATCACCTGCGGCAGGTATCCCACGGTGGTGTTGTTGGGCACGTTCACCACGCCGGCTGTTGGTTTCTGCTGTCCGCAAAGTATTTTGAGCATCGTGCTCTTGCCTGCACCGTTCTTGCCCACCAAGGCAATGCGGTCGCGCGAATTGACAACGAAACTCACATCGCTGAACAGCGGCTTCACGCCAAACTCCACTTTAAGTCCTTCTACTGATATCATGCGGTTGTCGTTATGCTTGAAAAACGGGGTGCAAAGTTACTAATTTCGGTCGAATGGAGCAAGACGTGCCCTTCGTTTGCCGCATTTTTGTTACCTTTGCACCCGCATTTTGATTCATGAAACGCACGCTGTTATCCTTTCTCGGTTGGATTGTTGCCCTCGCGGTGACGGCACAAATCATGCAACCGGTTCATTTCAAAGTGAGCCGGCGACAGTCATCGTCATCGGAAGTGAGCCTCGTTTTCAAGGCCTCGATAGACCGCGGCTGGCACGTCTATTCGCCCGGTCTGCCCGACGGAGGCCCCGTTTCGGCAAGCATCAACCACGAAACGCTGAGCGGCGCCAAGCCCGTCGGAGCGTTACGGGCGTATGGAAAAGAAGTCAGCACCCACGACCGGCTGTTTGATATGACCGTGCGCTACTTCGAAGACAGCGTCACTTTCGTGCAGCGCTACCGCATCACGTCGCCGAGCTATCGGCTTTCCGGCTATCTGGAATACGGCGCTTGCAATGCCGAGAACTGTCTGCCGCCCGAGCAGGTGGCGTTTGACGAAAGCGGAACGGCGGTCGAAAACGATGAACAGAACGCCGAACCACAGGCCGAACAACCGAAAGACGCATCACAACGAGACAGTGTGATAGGTGCAGGCAATACGGACATCGCGCAAAACGAAACTTCCGCCGGCGATTCCGCAGCCCTCATTCAGAATGTTCCCATCCCCGACAGCGATGCCGTTCAGCGTGCCGACGGCAACGATACAGACCGGCAGGACGCTGCGATTCAAGCCTCGGATGCCTCGCTCCGCTCACTGATTCGCCTCTTGCTGTTGGGCTTTCTCGGCGGATTGGCAGCCTTGTTCACCCCCTGCGTATGGCCGATGGTGCCGCTCACGGTGGGCTTTTTCCTTCGCCGCGCCAAAGACAACCGCCGCCGCGGAATACGCGATGCCGTGATGTATGGCGTCTCCATCCTCGCCATCTATCTGGCTTTGGGCACCGGCGTAACGCTCATTTTCGGCGCTTCGGCGCTCAACGCCCTTTCAACCAACGTCTGGGTCAACCTCTTTTTCTTTTTGCTGCTGGCTGTTTTCGGCCTCAGCATGATTGGTTTGTTTAATCTCAGCCTGCCTTCCTCATGGAGCAACGCGGCCGACGACATGGCTTCAAAGTCGGGCGGCATCGTTTCCATCTTCTTCATGGCAACCACGCTTGTGCTGGTCAGCTTCTCTTGCACGGCTCCCATTGTTGGTTTCTTGCTTGTTGAAACAGCCTCGCGCGGCAGTCTTGCAGCGCCCGTATGCGGCATGGCCGGCTTTGCGCTGGCCTTGGCTTTGCCATTCACGCTCTTTGCGCTGTTCCCCCGATGGCTGAAAAGTGCACCGCGGTCGGGCGCGTGGATGACGGCACTCAAGGTGTCGCTGGGCTTCATCGAACTGGCGTTTGCCTTGAAATTCCTTTCGGTTGCCGATATGGCGTCCGGTCGCCAATGGCTCTCGCGAGACCTTTTCCTGTTTTTTTGGATTGTCATTTTCGCCGCGTTGGGGTGCTATTTGCTACGATTCAGTAGGAAATCGACCATTAACGACGAGGCGTCCGATGTTGAAATTCCCGGCCGGAAAACGAAAATCGTGACGGCCGGCTGCGGCGTTTTGTCGCTGTTGTTTGCTGCCTACATGGTGCCCGGCGTGTTGGGTGCTCCGCGAAAATGGGTGAGCGCCTTTGCGCCGCCGCTCTACACGCAGCACATCCGATTGCTGAAAGCCGACGAAGTGCGCGCCGATTACACCGACTACGACCAAGGAATGGAGGCCGCCCGACGAGCGCATAAGCCTGTTCTGATAGACTTTACGGGCTACGGATGCGTGAATTGCCGGAAAATGGAATCCGCTGTGTGGACCGATTCGGAAGTGGCGCGACTGCTTCGGAACGAGTTTGTGCTGATTTCCCTTTATGCCGACGACAAGCAGTCATTATCCCATCCCATTGAAATAACCGAGAACGGACATCGACGCACCCTTCGCACCGTGGGCGACAAATGGAGCTATCTGCAACGCAGCAGGTTTGGAGCCAACGCACAACCCTTTTACGTGGCCGTGGATAACCAAGGGAAGCCGCTGGCCGGAAGCTATGGTTACGATGAAAACGTGGAACACTATGTCTCGTTCCTCTGTCGGGCGCTGGAACGATACAAGTCGATTCCGACCCCGAATAGCCATTGACCAAACTCGCCGCAACTTTTAATATTGCGCCGTTAGCGCATTGCCGATTCACGAAAAAGTTGTAAATTTGTGGCCGATGGCCGCACGGATAGCCTTCATAATACTATTGTGTCTTGCGTCTTTGGGGGCGCAATCACGCAGTCGGACAGACACGACGCTGTTGAATCGGGTATTCACTTACAAGCAGCGAATGGATAGTGTCTCGTCGTCGGCCGATGTAAACGTGTACACGCGCTTTTACATGAACACCGACCGGCGCAATCCGCTGTTGCTGGCCGTCCCTTCGATGTATCGCATCGGACGTGGCCGCACACGTGCTTTTGCCGGCGAAACGTGGGGTATTCTGCGGCGCGAGAAGAACGAACGGAAGTTGGATTTGCAGGTAAACGTAGGCACTTTGCCGCGTCATCGACAAGCCCTTACGAACGTTCACGAGTTTCTTCGCCCCCGATTATACGATGTGATGCTGATTACCTACGGCATACTCTCACCGTTTCATAAGCTCAATTCCGTTTATTATGACTATGAAGTGACCCGTATGTCAATGGGTAGCGTTGACTTGGCTTTCCGTCCGCGCGTTTACAATACAAGGTTGGTGAGCGGCAGTGCGACCATCGATCCGACCACGGGCAGAGTGGAGAGCGTGACGTTTTTCGGTGAGTTTGACATGATTCGGTTCTCACTTAGCGCCACAATGGGCGAAGAGGGCGTGCGCTCGCTCTATCCGAAACGGTGCGATATGCTGCTTATGTTTAAGTTCTTGGGCAATCGGTTCGAGGCCGACTACTATTCGGAATATGCCGTGGAGCCCACACTTCCCGACTCGTTGGATGATTGCCACGACCGTGCAGTGATGGATACGCTGCGCCCCGAACCGCTTCCCGAGCGTGTGAGTGAACTGTACGCCGCAAAGGATTCGATAGACAGCGTGGCCGCGGCCAACCCGGACACGATGCCCGAGAAACGTCCCAACGTCTGGAAACGAATACTCTGGGACAACTTCGCCGACCATCTGCTCAACCGCACGCGCGTAAGGATTGGCGACGATGAAGGCTATGTCCGACTCGACCCGCTGTTTAATCCGCTCTACTTCGGATATAGCAAGCGCAAGGGACTGACTTATAAAATAAAAGTGCGCATGGTGTATGAGCTCGGCGAAGAAAGTGAGTTGTCGGCGCGTTTCAAGGGCGGTTACTCGTTCAAACAACGACAATTCTACTTCAATGTGCCCATGCGTTGGACGTTCGACAAGTCGCGACACGGCTTCTTCGAGGTGCTGGTGGGTAACGGCAACCGCATCACCAACTCGTCGGTAAAGGACAGATTGCGCAACGTTTCAAAGGACAGCATCGAGTGGGATAAGTTGGATTTGGAATACTTCAAGGACTTTCACGTTCGTTACACGGTCAACTACGACTTCAGCAAATATTTCTCCGCACAGCTTGGGTCGGTGTTTCATCGTCGCTCGCCGGTTGACAAGCAGAGCTTCCGAATAGTGAACGGCAAGATGGACTACCGTTCTTTCGCTCCGTTTGTAGAACTGCAATGGCGGCCGCGAGGTTGGTCGGGACCGGCGTTCACCATTGATTACGAGCGCGGCATACCCGGCGTTTGCAAGTCGGACATGACGTATGAACGCGTTGAGGCCGATATGGTGTGGAAGAAATACCTTAATCCGCTGCGCTGTTTATCCTTGCGTTGCGGTGCAGGTGTCTTTACGAACCGCGACAAGGGAGCTTATTTCTTGGATTATTACTACTTTAACAGCGAGCATATTCTTGGCGGATGGAACGACGATTGGTCAGGCGACTTCCAGTTGTTAGACGACCATTACTACAACTCCTCCCGTTATTACGTTCGCTATAACATAACCTATGAGACGCCGCTGTTGGTGCTTTACAAGCTGCCTTGGGTCGGGCGCTTCATCGAATCAGAGCGCATTTACGTCAATTCGCTCTATTCTACACAAGTGAGACCCTATGTGGAGTATGGCTACGGATTTACCAACCGCGTGTTTTCGATGGGCGCCTTCATGGCAAGCCGTGGCGCAAAGTTCGACGGTTTCGGTTTCCGTTTCGGTTTTGAACTGTTCTCACGGTGGTGAAATAAAAATTGCATACCATATATATATGTATCAAAAAAACAATCATGCAGGAGCAGCCGCACCCGACCTTTCGTTTGCATCGCGAAAGGCCGACCGTCCGTTGCTCACCGTCTATAAGGCGTCGGCAGGTTCGGGAAAGACCTTCCGGCTCACCGTTGAGTATCTAAAACTGCTCATCGAGAATCCGCAAGCCTACCGCCGGATATTGGCCGTGACCTTCACCAATAAGGCCACCGAGGAGATGAAACAGCGCATTCTGAGTCAGCTGTACGGCATCAGTCATCGTTTGCCCGATTCGCGCGGCTATCTCGAAACAGTGATGCGCGAGCTCGGCGTGTCTGAACAAATGGCCGTCGAACGTTCGGGCGTGGCGCTCGGATTGCTCGTTCACAATTATCACAACTTCCGCGTGGACACCATTGATAGTTTCTTTCAGAGCGTGTTGCGCAATCTGGCACGCGAAATGGACTTGACCGCCAACTACAACGTGGCGCTCAACGCCGAGCAAGTAGAAGAGCAGGCGGTCGATGAGATGATTGAAGACCTGTCGCCCGAAAGTCAGGTGATGAACTGGATACTTGATTACATAGGCGAAAACATAGACGATGACAAGAGCTGGAACGTCATCGGAAGCATCAAAGACTTTGGAAAAGTAATCTTTAACGATGATTACAAGGAGGAGCGCAAACGGCTCGAAGCCGTCGCCGGAGACCCTGACTTCTTCCCGAAATACACGCGGATGCTGCGCAAGATGCGGCACGAGGCAAAGCAACGAATGGAGGAACGCGCCGACGGATTCTTTCGATTGCTCGAAGAAAACGGGTTGGAACAATCCGATTTAAAGGGCGGAAAGAGTAGTGTCGGAAGTTATTTTCGCAAACTTCGGGGCGATAAATGGAGCGCCGATGATTGTTGCAACGCCACCATGAGGGGCTGTGCTGAAGATGCAACGAATTGGGCTTCGAAGACGAGTAAACGGCGCGATGAGATTGTTTCTTTGGCTGAATCGACCTTGCGTCCCTATCTGATAGAGACCGAACAAATGCGCGAAACGATGTGGAAGCAGTATGTAACGACCGGCATCACCCTTCGCAACATCAACCAATTGCGCTTGTTAGGGCACATCGAGGAACGTGTAATGCAGAACAATCGAGAAGCCGGCCGCTTCTTGTTAGCCGATACTCAAACCTTCTTGCACCGTCTGATAGAGGGCTCCGACACACCGTTTATCTTCGAAAAGATAGGCGCACAGCTCGAGCATATCATGATAGACGAGTTTCAAGATACGGGCACCGTGCAGTGGAAAAACTTTCGGGTGCTGCTCAATGAAACCATGAGTAGAGGTTCAAACCTTATCGTAGGCGATGTGAAACAAAGCATCTACCGATGGCGCGGAGGCGACTGGCAACTGCTTAACAACATCGAAGAACGTTTCGATAACCATCCCATCGCCGTGAAAGACCTTGATACCAACTATCGTTCGACGCGCCGAGTCGTGGAGTTTAATAATCGCTTCTTTGAGACGGCAGGCTGGTTGGAGAGCCGCCGCGTGGCCGAAGTGGCTCCCGATGAAGCCGAACAAGTGGAGAAGGCGTATGCGAATGTGGCGCAACGAGTGCCCGAAGGCAAACCCGATGAAGGACTTGTGCGCGTCACGCTCCTGCCAAAGAAGGACTACGAGACTGCCGTTGTGGAGCAAGTAATCAACACCGTTGATGAATTGATGGGGCAGGGCATCCGTCCCGAACGCATCAGTATATTGACGCGGAGCAACCGCCACATTCAAATCATTGCCGAGGCCTTCTTGCAGCAACGTCCCGACATCCCCGTGGTGAGCGCCGAAGCGTTCCGGTTGGATGCCTCGTTGGCCGTCAACACACTGATAAACGGATTGCGTGCGCTGGTGCATCCGAGCGAGAAACTCTATGAACAGCAGCTGCGCAAGGCCTGCACGCACATCAACGGAACGTGCGACGTGGCGTTTCCGCTTGACAACAGTTTGTTGTCGCAACCGCTGACGAACATCGTGGAACAGCTGTTTTCGCTCTTTTCGTTGGAGAAACTCACCGGCGAGAGTGCTTATGTGTGCGCCTTCCACGACGAAATGAACAAGTTTTTGCAGGACATGGGCGGCGACGTGGATGCTTTCTTGCGCGCCTGGGACGATGATATTCACAAGAAAACAACCCAAAATCCACAGGCCGACGGTATTCAGTTGCTCACCATCCATAAGTCGAAAGGACTTGAATTCGACCATGTCATCGTGCCGTTTTGCAGTTGGAAAATCAACAACGGAGACAAGACACGACCGCTGTGGTGCCGTCCGTCGGAGGCGCCCTACGATGAGTTGCCGCTCGTTCCGGTCAATTACGGCAGCGAAATGAAAGATTCCATCTACGCCGCCGACTATCGGCACGAGTTTCTGCAAATGTGTGTAGATAATCTGAATCTGCTTTATGTGGCCTTCACGCGTGCGGCCAAAAGCCTTTTTGTGATAGGCTCGCGCGATGATGCCACCGTTCGAAGCCGACTCATACAAAGTGTGATTGAAGAGTGGCAGGGCGACAGCGGCGGAAAAGATGAACCCCTGGTGTATGAAGAAGGAACGTTGCCGACCGCGGCCGACGAGAAGACGAAGACTTCAGAAAACCCCTTCATGCAGGTGCCCGAACCCGTGAACGTGGCGCTTCGCAGCAGTCATGCCACCGTAAACTTCAAGCAGAGCAACAGCAGTAAGGCGTTTCTCGAAGACGCGGATGACGATGATGCCGCCGGCGACGACCGTCAGCGATACATCAAGATGGGAAACATTATGCACAGTCTGTTCTCCGGAATCCGTACGGCCGATGATATTCCGCAGGCCTTGCGCGAGTTGGAAATAGGCGGTGTGCTCTATGATGAAGACATAACGGCCGAACGGGTGGAGCACATGCTGAGCCGCCGCATGAGTCATCCGCGCGTTGCCGACTGGTTCTCGCCCCGTTGGACGCTCTTCAACGAATGTAGTATTATAAGTATCGGAGCCGACGGACAGCTATGCGAACGACGTCCCGACCGTGTGATGACAGACGGTAAAGAGACCGTGGTTGTTGATTTTAAGTTCGGTCGCCAACGTGAAGAACATCTCCGTCAAGTGGGCGAATACATGCAATTGCTACGTGGAATGGGGCACGCTTCAGTAAGCGGTTACCTCTGGTATGTGTATAACAACGAGATTGTAGAAGTAAGATGAAACCCTTTTTAGAGATTGTAGCCGAAGACATCCTTCGGAAATACGGCACCAATCTGAGCCGCGTTGCCGTGGTGTTCCCCAATAAGCGCGCCTCACTTTTCCTTAACGAAGCCTTGGCGCGAATAGCCGGTCGCCCGATTTGGAGCCCTGCTTGCATCACCATCTCCGAGCTCTTCCGCAGTCAGTCGGCTTTATCCGTGGGCGATCCGATACGGCTGG
>Ga0065709_1006499_pt1 | contig 10134 bp, 7 predicted proteins | sample Hoacrofraction14_2_FD_59096 | JGI IMG/M metagenome (GOLD analysis project Ga0065709, IMG submission 59096) | Hoatzin crop microbial communities from Cojedes, Venezuela, sample from fiber fraction 14 v1 | ecosystem: Host-associated > Birds > Digestive system > Esophagus > Crop | place: Venezuela... | reverse complement strand
TAAGAACCTGTAGGAGCATTTTTTGCCAACATTCTTGGCTTCGAATACTTTTTCATAATTGTTTGTTATTGTTTAATTTATGCCTACTCTATTTCAGGATTTTCGGCTTCTTCCTTTTTTGTTTCTTCATATTTCATACGGAAAGCAAGGCAACCACTTGGAACGTCAGGACATTCCACGCTATCGCATAGTTCGCAAATATCAAGGTATCAGCATCATAGAGTATTGCTTTTTTTGTTGTATCATCATAGATTTTATTGTTTCGTTTTGCCTACTCTTCTTAGGATTTTCGGCCTTCTCCTGCTTAGGTTGCGGCGAAAAACAAAAAAGCCCTTTGGCGAGTTGCCAGAGGGTCTGCATGAGTTAAACAAAACGGGGGGATATTGAAATCGGCTCTCCTGAAGCGGACCCCCGCCATCTGGACTCCTTGGGGAGCGAGATGGCTGGGGGATTTTCCGCCATAGGAGAGTGCGATTTGCTACCAACATCCTGTTCTTCGTTAAAGTTGCAGCTTCTCCGACAAGTTGGTTGCTTTCGCACTCTACTTTTTTATTCTGCGACAAAGATAATCATTTTTTCAATACGTTGTATTTTAAAAACGTTTTTTTTCGCTTCTTGCGGCAAAATTAATCTTTTTTTCATTAAATAACGTGGTCCATTCTGGTCCATTTCTTGTTTCCTGTGCTTTTTCTGCCGCTGGCGTCTTGTCGCCGTCCGATTTCCGTATGATGTTTCTTCTATATATTAATAAGGTGTCGCGTCGATGTCTTCTTTCCTGAGTCCCGAGGCTTTCCAGAGGCAATAGTCGAGGCAATCTTCTTCGTAGTCGTCGATTTCCACGAAACTATAGTCGCTGTCGGGCACGAGTCCAAAACTCGCCACGCGGTCCCGAATGAGCTGCCCATAGAGCGCTGCCACGCTGATGCCCCGTGCTCTGGCCGCCTCGTCGGGGCGAATCTCGATGGTCATGGTGTGGGTGAACAGCCATGGGGCGTAGGGATTGGGACTCGTTTCGGGGATGAGCCGTCCCGTATAGGGGTCGCGCCCGCGGTTGCCATAGACGAGGTGGAGCTGCTTTTGCGTATGCTTGCAGGTCATCCTGGCCGGCATGTCGATGCGTCCGCGTCGGGTGAAGAAATAGGCTGTGCAGTTGCGCGTGCCCGTTTTGCATCCGATGTAGGTCGCGTAGGGGTCGTCGGGAGCCTTGGGTCGGCCTGTCTGGCGATGGAAATCGCAGGCATACTGCACGTCGTCGTAGAGCGTGACAATGATGCGATGGGCCGAGACCACGAATTTCACCGTTGCCGTGGGGCGGTTCTTGGTGCCCTCGAAAGGTCGCGAGAAGTCAAAGAGCTGAAAGTCGTAGCCCGCGAAGGGCGAACGTTGGTCGTCGCGGAACGAATAGCTGCCGTTGGCATTTTTGCTGATGTCCTGCGCCCACTCGGTTTGTGCGCGAGCGATGCGCGTGAGAAAGTGGTCGGCGGCGTCCGTCTGTCCACTGCCTCTAATCACGCCCATCAGGCATGCTATGATGATGAGAGTCTTTCGCATAATTCACGTTTTAATCTCCTCCCGCCCTCGGCGCAGCACACGTCAAGGTGTGAGCCTTCAGACATTCTCTGTCAGAAGGTGCTGCAAAACCCGTAAGCAGGGGAATGAAATCGGCTCACACTTGATTTTATGATCGTCACTCCCCCTGCGCGAGGAAGGCTACCATACAATCAAAAGAAGCATTGTTCATTCTCTAAGCCTAGCTTAATCTGAGAAGTTTGCAGCTACTCTGACAGACTAGAGAAAAATTGCTCTCTTCAATCAATCATTCTTTCGAACGACTTGGCAAAGATACACAATTTTTTTGAACTCCGCTTCTTTTTGAGCCTTTTTTTTCATTTCCGCCGCAAAAATAATATTTTTTTTCGATTATTCCCTCATCCATTTTGGTCCTTTTTACTCCCAACCCTCATTTTTTTTGCCCCAACGCCCCCGCCGCTACCACCTTATTATCTATATACACCCTATTCCGTGTATGGCGAAAATCCTTTACAAAAACACTCGAAAAAGGCCCTCAAAACGGCCCGAAATGCCCACTCGCGATTCCTTGGGCGCAAATATGGGCGTTTTTCGCGTGCAATTTTATTTTCTTATCCATCAATTCTTTAAGCGAAATGTATAAAAAAGTGTGCAATAATTTTCATTCGCTTTCGTTGTAAAAAGACGCTTATTAGGGGCCAATAAGACACAAGTTAGGGCCCAATAAGATACAAGTTAGCTCCTCGTATGCGGCATATTACCTCCTCGAAAGGGGCATATTGCGTTCGGGAGTGTCATTTTCGGGCATCTTTTTGATGAAAAATGCGGCGGAGAGGGGATTTCTTTGCGCTAGAATTAAGATAAAAGTGACAGGTTTTTTATGACCAAAAATTTTGACAATTTCATACGAAAATGCCGGCTGCGGTGGGCGCTATGCCGTGGGATTACAGGCGCTCTCGACTGTCGAAACGTTTATTTTGAGGGCTTCGCGCGTGGCGTTGGTGATGCGAAAACGGTTGTCGGTGCGGGCGCCCACGACCCACAGGATGCGGCCCTCGGCATCGGTGACCACGAGTTGCCTCCGGCGGCGCGCGGCATGGAGCCCACGGTCGGCCAGGAAGTCGTTCACGAGGCGCGAGCCCTCCATGCCAAACGGCACGAAGCGATCGCCCGATTCCACCGTGCGAAGCAGCAGCGGGAAACGCACATCGGCCGCGTCGAGGGTGGCTTCAAACGGCGCGCGGGAGACGCGGAAGTCCTCGCCAACAGGCTCGCGGCTGACGCTGATGCGCACGGGAGGCTCCACATAAGCCCCCTCCTCGGGCAGGCGCAGCGGGCGGAACGTCGTTTTCGGGCGCGGCGTCACATATAATTTCTCGCGAAAAACAACGACTTCTTTCGTCTCACTCGCCCACTGTCGGCCCGACGGGGCATGCAGGTGGGCATAGATGTCGGCCACTTGCTGCGACGAGAAACCCTCGGCTGAGAGCAGCATAAAGAGCGTATATTCGGGCGACACTTGCGCCTCAAGTCGCTGAATATCAACAACTAGCTCGCCTTCCTGCCGCGTGCTCACGTCGCTCATGGCCTTCTCGATGGCGGCGGAAAAAACTTTTTCGGCCTCCGAAATGCGGCGCGCCGAGTCCGACAGGTTTTTGGCGGCGGCGGGGTTCAGCTGTTCGAGCAGGGGCATCACGCGCAGGCGGACAACGTTTCGCGCCGCAATCTCCTGCAGGTTGGTGCTGTCGGTGACGTAGGGTTGCCCCATATCTCTCAGAAAATCAACGATTTCCTCTCTACTGAGGCATAACAGTGGGCGACGGATATAGCCGTTTTTGGCCCTTATGCCGGCCGCGCCGTGGATGCCAGTGCCGCGAATGAGGTTGAGCAGGAGCGTCTCCGCGTTGTCGTTGCGGTGGTGGGCGGTGCAGAGAACGGCGTCGGGCAGGTCGCTGCAGAGCTGTTCGAACCAGCCGTAGCGCAACTGGCGGGCGGCCAACTCGATGCTCACGCGGTGGGCGGCGGCGTAGGCCTGGGTGTCGAAATGGGCGCGATGGAGCGGCACCTCGAGGCGCTGGCAGAGGGCGACGCAAAACTGTTCGTCGCGATCTGACTCGTCGCCACGCAGGTGGAAGTTGCAGTGGGCCGCCTCAACCCTGTATCCCAACTGCTTCAGAATCAACAGCATAGCCACGCTGTCGGCGCCTCCGGAGAGGGCGGCCACGCAGAGTTGGCCCTCGAGAAGCAGCTGGTGGCGCTCGATGAACTGGCGCACGCGGTCGAGGAGCGCCTGCTTATTCGACATAGAGCACGAGGCCTTTCAGATATTCTCCTTCGGGATGATAGATGCTCACGGGGTGGTCGGCGGGCTGATGGAGCCGATGGAGGATGCGCACGTGGCGCTTCGACTTGACCGCAGCGGTGAGCACGGCGTTCAGAAACTGCTGTTGGTTGACGGCCTGTGAGCAGCTGAACGTGAACAAGATGCTGCCGGGCTTGATGCTCTCCAAGGCCTTGAGGTTCAGGCGTGTATAGCCTTTCAGGGCGTTGGGCAGTGCTCCGCGATGTTTGGCAAAGGCGGGCGGGTCGAGAATGATGAGGTCGTAGGTGTCTTGGGTGGCATCGAGGAACTTGAAAGCATCCTCGCAGAACGACTGATGTCGCATGTCGTCGGCATCGAAGTTCAGGCGTATATTCTTGTCAGTCAGGCTGATGGCCTTCTCGCTGCTATCCACTGAGTGTACGCTCAGCGCTCCGCCGCGCATGGCATAGACGGAGAAGGCACCGGTATAGCAGAACATGTTCAACACGCGACGTCCCTTGGCATAGTGCTGCAGCAGTTTCCTGTTCTCGCGTTGGTCGATGAAAAAGCCTGTTTTTTGGCCGCGAAGCCAGTCGATATGGAAGTTGAGCCCGTTCTCCATGGCCACACTGTCGGGCGTTCCGCCATAGATAAAGCCGTCTTCATTTCCCTGATTCTGAGGCAGATGGAGCGTTGTTTCACTTTTATAATAGACGTTCTCAATGCGCCCTTTCATCACATCCACCACGGCGCGTGCTATGGCTTGTCGGGAGAGGTGCATGCCCATGCTGTGTGCCTGCATCACGGCGGTGCGGCCGTAGCAGTCGATGATGAGTCCGGGCAGCCGGTCGCCCTCGCCATGAACGAGTCGGAAGATGTTGTTCTGGGGTGCCTCGGCTATGCCGGCAGCCGTGCGCATGTCGAGCGCCGACTGTATTCTCGCGTGCCAAAATTGGTCGTCGATGGGGGTGGGTGTGAACGAGAGCACGCGCACGGTGATGGTGCCGGTCTGATAGTGTCCCGTGGCGATGAACTGACCTGCGGCATCATAGACGTCGATCACTTCGCCCTCGCTGATGTCATCGTCTTTTCTGGCCACGGCACCGGAGAAAATCCAGGGGTGGAAGCGGCGCAGCGACTCGTCTTTATGCGGTTTCAGTTGGAGTTTCTTGTTCTTCATTTTCTTCTTCTTTGATGATGATGAGTTCATAGTCGCCGGTCTCTTTGAGGCGCATGATTTCCTGATAGAGTTGTATGCAGGCCCATGCGTCGATGGCGGCATAGTTTTTCTGCTTGCCGTTGAGCACGTCGGCGTCCCAGTTGGTGAGGCGTTGTCGCTTGCTGATGTGCTGCCCGAAGACGTTGGCATAGAGTTTCTGGAGGCTCAGGTCTTCGATGCCGATGTCGCCCACGACGTTCTGCAGGTCGATGAAACGGCCGGGCTCAAACTGATAGAGTCGGCGGAGGCCCGCCAGGTCGTCGTGCCACGAGAGTCCGATCATGGGCACCTGGGTGTTTTCGAGCAGTCGTTTGACGGCGGGGGAGTCGCCCAAAAAGTGGAGTCGAAAGAGGAAACAGAGTTTTTCCGACGATGCTTGCAGGAGCGAGACGGTGTGGGTTTCGCCGCGGTGGAACGAGGGTCGTGTCTCCGTATCGACGCCTATGAGGGGCTGCGCGAGGAGATAGTCAACGGCGCGCTCGGCCTCTTTTTCGTCGAGGATGACAACAATTTTTCCGGGGAATTTCACCACGGGCAACGTGTGTATCTGCTTTTTATCGAATTTGTTATAGATGATTTTTTTCATTTGTCATGACGAATATGCGTGCAAAATTAGAAAAAAAAGTGCAGAAATGTGGCCAAATATGATTTTTTTGCCCTATTTTTGCACCTGCTTAGCAAAATACTTACATTATTTATATATATGACAAAACGGAAATCGGAACGCAAACCAAAGAATCTTGGCGAGGCGGTCGGCTTTCAAAACATACTCAGCAACGAGAAAACCGACTTTGTGTTGGGGCTCACTCTCGTGGCGCTGGCCATCTATCTCATCATCGCCATGACGTCGTATCTCTCTACAGGTCAGGCAGATCAGAGCCTGCTCGAGGAGCTGCGGCCGGGCGAATGGATGAACATCGACCACCAATTCGACAACTCCTGCAGCTCCCTGGGGGCCATCATATCCTATTATCTCATCACGGTGTGCTTCGGATTCGCGGCATACCTCATCCCCGTTTTCATCATTCTCGTGGGCCTCTGGCTCATGAAAATCTATCGCGTCAACCTGCTCAAGTGGTTTTTCTCGCTCACGGTGATCATGATTTGGTGTTCCGTCACGTTCGCCAAAATACTTGCTCCCATGATGGGCGACCTCGTGTTCAACCCCGGTGGCAAGCACGGACTGTTCTGCGTGCAGCAGCTGGAGAACGTTATTGGCCCGCCGGGACTCACGATCGTGCTCTTCGTGGTGGCGCTGGCATTCCTCACCTATCTGAGTGCCGAGACGATTGAGGTGGTGAAAAAAATGCTCAACCCCGTGAAATATCTCACGTCGAAGGTGAAACTCGTCATCACCAACAATGAGCGCCGCGAGGCCGAAGATGCTGCCAACGCCTCGGGCAAGAAGAAAAAGAAGGAAAAACCCGCCGTGAGCACGCTCGTGGATGAGCCCAAAGAATCGATCACCAACGGCAGCGAGGAGAAGGCAGAAAATACGATTAATCTGTCGGCAGACATTGAAAATCAGGATGTTAAGAAAACAAAGAAATCGACATCCGACCCCAAAGACAATGCCACCGACGGGGCTCCGACCGACCTGACCATCGAAGAAACGACGCAAGAAGAGGCGGCCAAGGGCAAGGAACTCACGATTGAAGAAATCATGAGCACCCCCATCAACCCGCTGGAGCCCTTCACAAGGTATAAATATCCTACGCTCGACCTGCTCGACAAGCGCGACAACGGCGGCAAACTCAAAATCAACGAGGAGGAAGTGAGGGCCAACAACAAGCGCATCATCGAGGTGCTCAACAGCTTTGGCGTGTCGATAAAGGAGGTGAAAGCCACCGTAGGCCCCACCGTGACGCTCTACGAAATCACCCCGGCCGAGGGTCAGCGCATCTCGAAAATCAAAAACCTCGAAGCCGACATCGCCCTCAGCCTGGCCGCACTCGGCATACGCATCATCGCCCCCATCCCCGGAAAAGGCACCATCGGCATCGAAGTGCCGAACAAAAATCCACAGGTCGTGTCGATGGAAAACATCCTGAATTCCAAGAAGTTCCAAGAAACAAAGATGGCACTGCCGCTCGCCCTGGGGCGCACCATCACCAACGAAATCTTTATGGCCGACCTGACGAAAATCCCACATCTGCTCGTTGCCGGTGCCACCGGACAGGGTAAGTCGGTGGGACTCAACGCCATGATCACGTCGCTGCTATACAAGAAACATCCCAACGAACTCAAACTCGTTATCATCGACCCCAAAAAAGTGGAGTTCAGCGTATATAAACCCATCGCCAACCACTTCATGGCATCGCTTCCGGAGAACGACGACATGCCCATCATCACCGAAAAAGAGAAGGTCATCCCGACGCTCAACTCCCTCTGTACGCTCATGGACACGCGCTATCTGCTGCTGCAGGACGCCGGCGTGAGGAACATCAAAGAATACAACGAGAAATTCGTCAACCACAAACTCGACCCCAACAAGGGCCACGACTACATGCCCTACATCGTTGTGGTGATTGATGAGTTCGGCGACCTCATCATGACTGCCGGCAAAGAAGTGGAGCTCCCCATCTGCCGCATCGCACAACTCGCGCGCGCCGTGGGCATCCACATGATTATCGCCACGCAGCGACCCACAACGAACATCATCACGGGTACCATCAAAGCCAACTTCCCCGGGCGCATCGCCTTCAGAGTGAGTTCGAACATCGACTCGCGAACCATCCTCGATCAGAAGGGCGCCGAGCAGCTCGTAGGCCGCGGCGACATGCTCTTCTCCGACGGAAAAGAGCCCGTGCGCGTGCAGTGTGCCTTCGTTGACACCGACGAAGTGGAGCGCATCAACGACTATATCGAACAGCAACCCGGCCCCACCGAGCCAATGCTCCTGCCCGAACCCAAGGCCGAAGAGAGCATCGAAGGCGCCGGCGCCGGCCTGGACAACCACGACATCGACCCGCTTTTCGAACAAGCCGCACGCCAAGTCATCGCCTCGCAACAGGGCTCCACCAGCATGATACAGCGCCAGTTCTCCATCGGATACAACCGCGCCGGACGCATCATGGACCAACTCGAGAAGCGCGGCATCGTGGGCCCCACCCGTGGCGCCAAGCCGCGTGAGGTGCTCATTGCCGACCCCGCCACCCTCGAAAGCATGCTCAATACCCTCAGAAACTAAGAAACAACAACCCCCAAAACACGTATAATATGAAGAAAATCACTGCCATCCTGCTCCTCATGCTCTGCATGATCGTGGCCACCACACAACGGGCAGCCGCTCAGAACGCCGCACAGGCCCGGAAAGTGCTCGACAAAGCCGCCGCCGTCGTGGGCAACAAAAGCGGAGCAAGCGCCAACTTCAAAATCACAAGCGCGAAGTTCGGCAACACACAAGGCACCATCTCCATCAAAGGAAACAAATTCTGCGCCAACACGCCGCAGGCCACAATGTGGTATAACGGCAAAACACAATGGACGCTCATGAAACAAACCGACGAGGTGAACGTATCGAATCCCAGCGAGAAACAACAGGCCGCGCTGAATCCCTACGCGTTTATCAATATGTATAAAAAAGGATTCAACCTCGCAATGACCACAAAAACAACGGTTTACAGCGTCCACCTGACCGCCCAGAACGCCAAACGCAGCGTGCAGGAAATGTATATCCTCGTGAACAAAAAGACCTACGTGCCCACGCAAGTGAAAATAAAACAAGGCGGCAACTGGACCACCATCAACATCAGTAACTTCAAGGCCAAAACGCTGTCGGACAACATTTTCACCTTCAACGCCAAAGACTATCCCTCGGCCGAAGTGATTGACCTCAGATAAAAACAAAAACCTCACCGCAATGAAATTCATCGGCATCATCCCCGCCCGCTACCAATCGTCGCGCTTCCCCGGCAAACCGCTCGCCCTGCTGGCCGGCAAACCCGTCATACAACACGTCTATGAACAAGTGAGCAAAGCCCTTCAGGACGTGTGCGTAGCCACCGACGACGAGCGTATCCTGCAGACAGTCAGCGACTTCGGCGGCAGGGCCGTCATGACATCGCCCGACCATCAGAGCGGAACCGACCGCGTGGAAGAGGCCGTCAGCAAGCTCGGCAACCAGTGGGACGTCGTTGTCAACATACAGGGCGACGAGCCTTTCATACAACCGGAGCAAATTGAAACACTCTGCCAGTGCTTCATCGACGACGAGCGAACCGACATAGCCACCCTCGGAAAGCCCTTCGAGAGCATCGAAGCCGCCGAAAATCCCAACTCGCCCAAAATCGTAACCGACCATCAGCAGGGCGCACTCTACTTCTCGCGAAGCCTCATCCCCTACGTGAGAGGCGTGGATAAATCGCTGTGGATCAACAACTTCACCTTCCTGAAGCACATCGGTCTCTATGCCTATCGCGCCAACGTGCTCCAAGAAATCACCCATCTGCCACAGTCGAGCCTCGAACTCGCCGAGAAACTCGAACAACTGCGCTGGCTGCAGAACGGCTATCGCATCAAAGTGGCACTCACCAACACGGAAACCATCGGCATCGACACGCCCCAAGATCTCGAAAAAGCCGAGGCCTTCTTCCTGAAACAACAGCGAAGCTAAGCAACCAAAATAGGCTCCCAAAAGCGCGGAGCCACCACAAAAAACATGCGCCCACACCACCCCACAAGCGGCGCAAAAGACTTCTTCGGGCAACTTCCCGACGCGAGAACAGCAACGGAAGTCCCACTCTCAACACCACTGCAATACAGNGGCAAGTGGGTGTTTTTGCTATTTTTAAGTAAAAAAAACTTAATAAAAATACAACTTTCAGAAGAAATTTCATACCTTTGCAAGGTTTTAGAGATTGTTTTCAGTTATAACACTGACACTCAAACACTTGCATAGATAAAGGAAACGCCAAGATGAGACAACTAAAAATTCAGAAGAGCATTACCAATAGGTCGAGCGAAGCACTCGACAAATACCTCGTGGAAATAGGTCGCGCCCCACTTATCTCCATAGATGAAGAAATTGAACTCGCACAAAAAATCAGAAAGGGAGGACGAGAAGGCGAACGCGCCAAAGACA
>Ga0065709_1006398_pt1 | contig 10134 bp, 8 predicted proteins | sample Hoacrofraction14_2_FD_59096 | JGI IMG/M metagenome (GOLD analysis project Ga0065709, IMG submission 59096) | Hoatzin crop microbial communities from Cojedes, Venezuela, sample from fiber fraction 14 v1 | ecosystem: Host-associated > Birds > Digestive system > Esophagus > Crop | place: Venezuela... | reverse complement strand
ATCGGAAACGGAAAGAAATACTGCCTGAAGACCTATGGCTGCCAGGCAAACGTAAGGGATGGGGAAACTTTAGCCGGGATGCTTGAATGCATGGGCTATCAGCCTGTGGAAGACTATGAACAGGCGGATCTCATCCTCTTCAATACCTGTGCGGTAAGACGTGCTGCCGAGGAGCATGTCTTAGGGGAAGTGGGAAGCCTCAAGCCCATGAAGAAAGAACATCCGGAGAAGATCATCGGCATCTGCGGCTGCATGGCCCAGGAGGATGCGGTGGTGGAGGAAATTCTCACCACCTATCCCCAGGTGGATCTGATCTTCGGCACCCATAACATCTACAGGTTTCCGGATCTTCTGGCAAAGTGCCGGAATGACGGGCAGAAGGTGGTGGAAGTGTTCTCCGAGGAAGGGCGTGTCATTGAAAACATGCCCGTCGTCCGCTCCCAGTCCTGCAAGGGCTTTGTGAACATCATGTACGGCTGCAACAAGTTCTGCACGTACTGCATCGTCCCCTATACAAGAGGAAAAGAACGTTCCAGGAAGAAAGAGGATATTCTGAAGGAAGTGCTGGCTTTGAAGGAAAGCGGACGGAAGGAAGTGGTTCTTTTAGGCCAGAACGTCAATGCCTATGGCAAGGACCTGGGCATGGAAGACGGGTTTACGGAGCTGTTGGAAGCGTGCGGTGAAACAGGCATTGAGCGCATCCGCTTCTATACCAGCCACCCCAGGGACTACAGCGTCAGTACCATTGATGCGATGAAGAAATATCCCAATATCATGAAGTCCCTGCATCTGCCTGTGCAAAGCGGCTCTGATGAAGTGCTGCGCCGCATGGCAAGAGGCTATACAAGGGACTCCTATCTCACGCTGGTGGACGAAATGCGGAAGAGAATTCCGGATATCACCTTTACCACGGATCTCATCGTGGGATTCCCCGGTGAGACGGATGAACAGTTTGAAGAGACGCTGAGCCTTGTGGATGCGGTGCGGTTTGACTCCGCCTTCACCTTTGTCTACAGCCCGAGAAGCGGTACGCCGGCAGCGAATATGGCGGACGATACGCCCATGGAAGTCAAGAAGGCAAGGCTGCAGGAGCTCAATGCCCATATCACAAAGTGGGCAAGGGCGAACAACGAGCCTTACCAGGACAAAGTGGTGAAGGTCTTGTGCGAAGGCAGAAGCCGTAAGAGGGAAGACATGTACAGCGGCTACAGCGAGGAGAACAAGCTGGTGAACTTCTCCGGCCCTCAGGGTCTTGAAAACAGCATTGTGGATGTGAAAATCACGGAGGTCCACAGCTTCTCATTAAACGGGAAAGCGTTGAGCGAAGAGGATCTTTAAGGTATAATAGATGCCGTAGAAAATCATGTACGGAGGATAATTTATGAGCAAGGTTCGCATATTTGCCCTTGGCGGTCTCGATGAAGACGGCAAGAATATGTATGTTATAGAAAACGGAAGTGACATCTTTGTCATGGAGTGCGGTCTGAAGTATCCGGAAGGGGATAAGCTGGGCATTGAGATGATCGTGCCGGACTTCTCCTACATCCGTGAGAATGCGGATAAGGTGAAGGGTATCTTCATTACACACGGCCATGATGATGTGATCGGCGGCCTGACATCCTTACTGAAGGAGATGCCGAAGCTTCCTGTATACATGGCACCGCTGACAGCCATGATTTTTGAACGCAAGGCGAAGGCGCAGGGTCTGAAGGATCTGAACATCCACCGTGTGCAGCGCAATGCGCAGTTCAAGATCGGAAAGACGAACATCCGCACCTTCGGTACGACACAGTCCATCGCCGACGGATTCGGCGTGGGCATTCAGACGAAGGAAGGCTGGGTGGTGTATTCCGGTGAGTTCATCGTGGACTATGACACGATGGCGGACGCCTTCAATTTTGATATTACCAATGTGACGGATCTTGGCGGAGAAGGTGTTCTTGTACTGATGTGCGAGAGCGTGGCTTCCACAAGGGCAGGCCACAGTGCGCCCAGCCACAGGATTACGCCGCAGATTGAGAATATCTTTGAGGATAATCCGGACCACCGGATTCTCATTACGCTGTACAACCAGAATATTTACCGTGTGATTGAGGTGGTGGAGCTTGCCACAAAGTACAACCGCAAGGTTTATATTTACGATGAGGAACTGCGTGCGATCATGTCCGACATGGCGAAGCTGGGATATTATCATATTCCGGCAGGCCTGGAGATTGCGCCTTCCGTCTTCTCCAATGATACGGAGAATGCGGTGATTCTGATTGCCGGCATGGGTTCCAATATTTTCCGCAAGGTTCATAAGATTGCGACCCATGAGGACGATACCATTGAGCTGCGTCCGACGGATACGGTGATTATTGCCAGTCCTGCGGTTCCGGGTACGGAGCGCGGGGAGAGCGCCATGGAGGATGACCTGTACAAGGAGACAAGCCATGTGGTGGCTGTGGATTCCAAGCGCACCTTCTCCATGCATGCCTCGGTGGAGGATCTGAAGATGATGCTCTATCTGATGCGTCCCACATACTATATGCCGGTGAAGGGCGAATACAGGCAGCTGATTGCCAATGCGAACATTGCATTGAACATGGGCTTCCAGGCGGATAAGATCATTGTCATGGACAACGGCCAGGCGGCGGAATTCAATGACGGTGTTCTGAACAAGGCCTTCGGTGATGTGAAGGCTGCGGATGTGCTGGTGGATGGCAATGAGAGCCTGGACGCTTCGGGCATGGTCCTGAAGGACAGGGAGCTTCTGAGCACGGACGGTGCGATTATTGTGGGCGTGGTGGTGAACCATGCGACCAAGGAGATTATCGGCGGACCGGATGTGCAGAGCAGAGGCGTGATTTATCTGAAGGATGCGGATTATATTATCCGTGAGATCGGCAATATTATGGAGAAGACCATCAATGATGCCGTGAAGGAAGACCGGTATGAGAACCTGCAGTGCAGGACGGACGCCAGAGAGCAGATTTCCCGCTATGTGATGCGTGAAACAGGCAAGCGTCCCATGATTCTGCCTGCGATTGTGGAAATCAATACCAAGGAGTAAGAGGTAGGAAATTGGCTAGGAAAACAAAAGCACAGATTCAGAAGGAAAAGGAAGAGCAGGCCAGAAAAGAAGAACTGCGGAGATGGATCACGATTGTGATCCTTTCTGCGTTTGTCATCATCGGACTGATGAAGTCAGGTCTTGTCGGCAGGTTTATTTACAGCCTGCAGCGGTTTCTGTTCGGAGACCGGTTCTGGCTGGTGCCCATCATCATCGTACTGTATACGGCGATGCTGATGGTGAGTGCGAAAAAGGGAAACGACGTATCGAAGAATCCGCTGCCCGTGATTCTGATTATTGCAGGCATCCTTTTATTGTGCACCTATACTGCGGTGCCGGATGTCAGGGGATTGGACGTGCTCATGGATTACGTGGATGATCTGACGTCCTATTTTAACGGGTCGGAAATCGGAAATACGGGAGGAGGACTCTGCGGTGCAGTTCTTTATGCTTTGACGTCCTTCCTGTTCGCAAGAAGCGGTTCACTGCTTGTGATCGTGGTGCTGTTTCTGATTGCGGCACTGCTCATCGTATCGCTGGATACATACAAGAAGTTCTTCCGCATTGTCTTTGACTTCTTCAAAGCCCCTGAAGACGAGGAAGAGGAAGAAGAGGAAGAGGAGATTATTGAAGAGCCGAAGGAGAATCCCAATCTCTGGAATATGATCCATAAGGCAAAAGAGGAAAGAAGGCAGAAGCTGGGGGATCTGAAAGCGGATGAAGGAAGTCCGAAGGAAGAGACGACGATTCTCACCACAGGGAAGGATAAGAATGTGGTAAGGGAGGAGACGAAGATCACCACCTACACCCATAAGATGCCGGATATTCTCGCAGACGGTCCCACAGAGGAAATCGCTCTGAAGGACCTGCCGGAGGAGGAGCCGGAGACGCTGATGTCTCCTTCCACTTCAAAGGTGTTTATCAATGTGGAGGATCTGTATGATTCTCTGGAACCGAAGGAAAGCGGGCCTGTACCTGAGGTGGATTATGAAGAAGAATATGATATGCCGGAGGAAGAAGAGATTCCTGTTCCGGAAATCTATGATGAAAGGGATGCGGATGATCCGTATGCCCTGAAGATGGAAGAAGTTAAGGAAGAGAAGAAAGCAGAAAAGAAGGAAGAGACAAAGCCGGCAAAGGCGGAAAAGCCGCGGAAGCCGAAGGTATACAAGCTTCCTCCCGCAAGTCTTCTCGATCCGCTGCCCGCATACAATGCGAACAATGTGAATGCGGTGAGCGCCCGGGAAAAGGGGGAGCTGCTCATTAATATTCTGAAGAACTTTGATATTGATGCGCAGCTGATCGATACCCATATCGGTCCTTCCGTCACCCAGTTTGAAATCCGTCCGGATGTGAATGTGAAGGTGTCGAAGATTCTCAGCCTTTCCGATAACATCAAGATGCAGCTGGCGGCGAAGGATGTGCGTATTGAAGCGCCGATCCCCGGCAGAAATGCGGTGGGTATTGAAATTCCGAATGTGGAGAGTACGCCTGTCAAGATGCGGGAGCTTGTTTCAAAGATTCCTGCCAAGGAACAGAAGCAGCCGCTGCTGTTTATGGTGGGCAAGGACCTGTTAGGTGAGGCGGTGACGTGCCGTCTCGACAAGATGCCGCATATGTTAATTGCCGGTGCCACGGGTTCCGGTAAGTCGGTATGCATGAACTCCATTATCACATCCCTGCTTTTAAGGACAAAGCCGGATGAAGTGAAAATGCTGCTGGTGGATCCGAAGAAGGTGGAATTCACGCCGTATCAGAAGATTCCCCATCTCATCGGTCCGGTGATCAATGATGCCAACAAGGCAAATAATGCCCTGAAGGTGATCGTGCGGATCATGGATGAAAGGTATGACATGTTCTCCAAGGCGGGTGTGCGCAATATTACCGTCTATAACGAAAAGGTGAAGGAACAGGGCGGCCGTCCCAATCCGGACGGTTCTCCGGCTCCCAAGCCCATGCCTTATATTGTGGTGATTATCGATGAGCTGGCTGATCTGATGATGGTGGCTGGCAAGGAAGTGGAAGGCAGTATTCAGAGAATTACACAGCTGGCAAGAGCTGCGGGCATTCATCTGATTGTGGCAACCCAGCGTCCGTCCACCGATGTCATTACCGGTATTATCAAGGCGAATATTCCCAGCCGTATTGCTTTCTCTGTTTCCAGCGGTATTGATTCCCGTACGATTCTGGATCATGTGGGTGCGGAGAGGCTGCTCGGCAACGGTGACATGCTTTACATGCCCATCGGCCAGAATTCTCCCACGCGTGTGCAGGGTGTGTTTGTGACGGATGATGAAGTGAAGCGGATTACAGACTACTGTTCTGCCCAGCAGACGCCGATGTACGATGATGCGTTTGTGCTTCTGGACGGGATTGAAGGCGGCGAAGACAATGCGATTGTCGGGGCCAGTGAGGATCCGCTCTACAATGAGATCAGGGAGTATGTCATTGATGTGCAGAAGGCTTCCACGTCCTTACTGCAGAGACGCTTCGGCATCGGATACAACCGTGCCGCAAGGATGATCGACTGCCTGGAGGAACATGGCATTATCGGTCCTGCACAGGGCTCCAAGCCCCGTGAGGTCTATGCGAAGAAGGAAGAGGACTGAACATGAAAAAAACGCAGAGAGAGGTCTGCGTTTTTTAGTGCCTGCCCCGTAAAGCGCTCTATTTCCAAAGAAACTGCGATGTGTTGACACTAAGAGCCGGGGAAGGTGCAATCAGAGGATTTTTTCCACCCTGGAAAAACAATAAAACCCAAAATCAATTTGAAAGAATGGAGCAGTTTCTTCAGAAAGCAGGTTCATCGCCGAGGTTATGCAGGTAGGATACCTTCTCCGCAATGACTTCGGCATTGTAGTAGGTTCTGCCGTCCTTTTCGTAGTTGTTGGACTGCAGGCGGCCCTTGACTGCCACCAGTGATCCCACAGAACAGGAGGCGGCTGTTTCATCCGCAATTCCTCTCCACAGCGTGACACGGAAGATATCCGCGGTTACCGATCCGTCATCGTTGCGGAAGGGGCGGTCCGTTGACACAAACATTGTGCCGTAGGTTGTTCCTTTTGAGGAAGTGTTGAGCTGGACAGGTTCTGTGACTGTCCCGACGAGTACGCATGAGTTCATCATAGTTGTTTATATCTCCTTTTTTTCTGTGCCCTTATCCTGCCATGTTTTCGGAATGACCGCAAAGAAGCCAAGGTGTGTCAGAGTCCCATAAAGGACAGAATAGCAGTGTTTATTCTGTCTTTCTTCTGCCGAAGAAGACAAGAAAAAAACTCCGGAGAAATTTTTTCCGGAGCTCATTTCAGATGGAGGAAGGCGCGGATTTTCTTCTCCCGTGCGATCTTCTTTCTTGCTTTTTCGATGTCGTTTGTCCATTTGCAGGAGCCGCCGCATCCGCTGCAGTCTCCGGAACAGGAATCCAGTCCTGTTTTCATCAGATATCTGACATCGAGGTATATGATCACCGCCAGAATCAGCGAGACAATGACGGTGGGCAGGTTAATACTCAGGTTCATATCTGTCACCTCTCTTACGCGGTTATTCTATCCTAACTGATGTAATTGTCAAATGATTTGCATTCTTTTTATGGTAAGATATACAGGACTTGTGGAGGAGTAGATTTATGGCTTTTGATTCACTGAGTGAACGTCTGAATAAAACCATGCGCAATGTGGCCGGCAAGGGCACACTGACGGATGCGAATATGGAAGAGATGCTGAAGGAAGTGCGGCTGGCACTGCTGGAGGCGGATGTAAACTATAAGATCGTCAAGGAATTTCTGAATGAAATCCGTGAGAAGGCAAGGGGTGAAGAAGTCCTGAATTCCGTGGAGCCGGGGCAGATGCTTGTCAAGATTGTCCATGATCAGATCGTGGATCTTCTTGGTACGGAGGATGCGCCGCTGAACTTCAAGGAAGAGGGCATGACTGTCATCATGATGGCAGGTCTGCAGGGTACAGGTAAAACAACTTCCGCGGCCAAGATTGCCAACTTATGCAAGAAGAAGATGGGCAGAAATCCCATTATGATTGCGGCGGACGTCATCCGTCCTGCGGCCATTGAACAGCTGCAGACTCTGGGTAAGGAAATCGATGTGGAGGTATACAGCCTCGGTCCTGACAAGAGTGCCAAGGAGACTGTGGGCCGCGGTATGATTTATGCCCGTGACAACGGTTTTGATACGGTACTGATCGATACGGCCGGCCGTCTTCATATCGATGAAGAACTGATGGATGAGCTGAAGGTCATCAACGAACATGTGCAGCCGGATGAAATCCTGCTTACCGTGGATGCCATGACCGGTCAGGATATCGTCAATGTGGCGAAGGCTTTCAGCGAGGCTCTGCCTCTCACAGGCTTAGTCGTCACGAAGTTTGACGGTGATTCCAGAGGCGGCGGCGTCCTGTCCGTACGCAAGATCACAGGCGTGCCTGTGAAGTTTGTGGGTGAAGGCGAAAAGATCGATGACATGGATGTGTTCCATCCGGAGCGCATGGCTGACCGGATTCTCGGCATGGGCGACGTGGTTTCCCTGGTGGAGCGTGCCCAGGAGAAGATGGACATGGAAGAGACCGAGAAGATGGCGGAGCGCATGATGAACGGCGAGTATTCCATGGACGACATGCTGAAGCAGTTCGAGCAGATTGAAAAGCTGGGTCCCATCGGCGGTATTCTGAAGATGATTCCGGGCATGAACCAGTATGCGGGCATGATCAGCGATACGGATTCCGCGAATGTGATGAAGCGTTCCAAGGCGATCATCCAGTCCATGACGCCGAAGGAAAGACGTGATCCTTCGAAGCTGCGCAATACGATGAAGAAAAGGATTGCGGCAGGTTCCGGCACGACGGTCAATGAGGTGAACAAGCTGGTGAACCAGTATCTGCGCATGAAGAAGGCCATGGACCAGGTGGGGTATCTGTCCAAGACGGGACAGCTCAATGAAGAGTACATGGAAAAGATGATGGATAAGATGGANAAGGGNGAGTATCCCGGCATGGGAAACAATCCCAGAAAGAAATATTNATTCCATTGAAGCCTGTCAAGGAAAAATACTTGACAGGCTTTTCTGTTGTGCTATAATGCCTCAGGTTAAGCAAGGAGGAAGATTAAGATGGCAGTTAAGTTACGCTTAAAGAGAATGGGTGCCAAGAAGGCTCCCAGATACCGTATCGTTGCGATCGATTCCCGCAGCCGCAGAGACGGCCGTGAGATCGAGATGATCGGTCATATCAATCCGACAACAGAACCGGAGACGGTTTATGTGGATGCGGAGAAAGCTCTGTACTGGCTGAAGAACGGCGCACAGCCTTCCGATACAGTACGCAACATCCTGTCCAAGCAGGGCATCATGAAGCAGTTCCATGATGAGAAGGCTGCAGCGAAGGCTAAGAAATAAGCACTATGGCTGAGCTGGACAGAGTATTGTACGATCTCGTAAAGCCGATGGTCGAAAATCCTGATCACCTTGAGGTCCGTGAAATGCCTGAGTCCACTGACGCGGAATGTGTTCTGCATGTCTTTGCGGATAATGACGATATTGCCCGCCTCATCGGCAAGAAGGGCAGTATGGCCAGTGCGCTCCGTCAGGTGATGAGCGTGGCATCTCATACGGAAAACAAGAGAATCACGATCAAGTTTGTTGAGAAAGAAGACTGAACTGGTCAATGAAAAAGCTCCGGAAGGGGCTTTTTCAGTTCTAAATATGGTTACGGAAATTTCTGAAAAATTCGTAAATTTTCTCAAAATCGTGGTACGCTAGAAGTGATTTTGGAAAGTACAGGAGAATTTTATGAAGATTAAATTAAGCAGGCTTGTGGAAGCCATTTATATGCTTTCGGATGACGCAGGAGGCTATTACAGCCCGTCGAAGGAAGACCTGGTATATCCTTATATCGATGGATACAGCGAAGAGGAAAGCGAAGAGATGATGGCAGAAGAAGGTCTCATTCCGCTGCCGGATAAATATGACCGGGATGATTATGGCAATATGAAGCGGTTCATTGCGGAAAAGACAAGCGGAGAAGCGAAGGAATGGCTCACCAATGCCATCCGGGGCAGAGGCGCCTTCCGCATGTTCCGGGCGACGGTGGAACGGTTCGGATTATTGGAAGAATGGTATGACTATCAGGAGAAGTGCTATCTGGGTCTGGCGCTGGAGTGGTGCTCGGAGCATGGCATTGAATACGACGACAGTGATTACAACTATTCCAATGCCGCAAAGGATGAGGAAGAGGAAGAGGATCCGGAGGATACGTCCGACTTCGTCCATTTCACGCCGGTAAAGGAAGAGAAGGCTGACATTACACCTGTTACGAAGGTGGAGGAGAAACCTGAGAAGAAACGGGATATCACCTATACCCTGACGCAGTTACGGAAAGATACGGTGAATAAGGCTGTATACATGGCTGCGGATTTTGCGGACATGATGAACCATACGAAGGATCAGGACATCGAAAGGGCTGAGGAGCGTCTTTCTGCCCTTGTGGAAAACGGCGGTATTCTTGTATGCATGGAAGACCATGGCAGGGGCATCGGCTACGCATGTGCGGAGAAGAAGGATGACGGGTATTGCATTACGGAAGCTTATGTCCGTGAGGAGTACCGGAAGAAAGGCATCGGCGAGGATCTGGTGAAGTCCCTGGAGGAGATTGCGGATCAGAAGACAAATGCAAAGCTGTATCTTGGCAATACAAAGGCGGCGGCCTTTGCTTCGAAGATGGGATATGGAAAAGTGACGGCTGTGGAGCTTGGAAAAGGGGAAGCAGCTGACAGCTTTGAAATCGACGGCGTGAGGTTTCAGTACTGATGGGATACGTTCTGATCGGAAAAATCATCAACACCCATGGTTTAAAGGGTGAGCTGAAGATTGAAAGCCATTCGGACTTTGACAAAGACCGGTACAGAAAAGGCAGTCAGGTCTTTGTGGAATATGAAGGGAAGATGGTTCCTTTCACCGTGTTCCATTACCGCAGTGACAAAGGCTTTTCCTTTGTGCAGCTGGAAGGGAATCTGGATATCAATCTGGTGGAGAAGTACAAGGGTTCTTTCATCTATGTGGATGAAAAGGACCGTCCTTC
>Ga0065709_1030017_pt1 | contig 10139 bp, 9 predicted proteins | sample Hoacrofraction14_2_FD_59096 | JGI IMG/M metagenome (GOLD analysis project Ga0065709, IMG submission 59096) | Hoatzin crop microbial communities from Cojedes, Venezuela, sample from fiber fraction 14 v1 | ecosystem: Host-associated > Birds > Digestive system > Esophagus > Crop | place: Venezuela... | reverse complement strand
CACCATTATTATACGAGATGGCGACGCCTTTTGTGACACTTTGAAACGCAAATTTCATTGTCGGACAGTCTGTCGCCAGCGAGGGGGAGAGGCATTATTCCAATACCGTCGCTTTGGTGATGCGGACATCCTTGACGGGTCTGTCGTTGCCGTCAGTCTCCACCCACTGCATGTCTTTTACTATTCCCATGCCGTCCACCACTTCGCCGAAGACGGTGTAGTCGCCATCGAGGTGAGGGGCTGACGAGCGGCAGCAGATATAAAACTGGCTTGCCGACGACTCTCTGTCGGGATTCACGTCGTCGCCTTCGCGGGCTGCAGCCACACTTCCCATCTTATGATGGATATTCTTCCTTACCTCGCAGGGAATCTTATACGGTTCGGGTGAGTCGCCGAGCAACTGGCCGGGTTCTGCATTGCGGCTCGCCGGGTCGCCGGCCTGCACCACAAACTTAGCGATGACCCTGTGGAAGAGCAGTCCGTCGTAGAACCCCTCCTTCACCAGTTTGATCATATTATCGCGATGGCGAGGTGTCTCGTTGTAGAGCGCGATAGTGATATTACCCATGGTCGTTTCGAAGAGAACCCTCTGACAGGTAGAGTCCACTCGTTGTGCATTCGCGGCAAGCGGTGCAAGAAGCATCAGCGCTGCCAGCAGTGTCTTGGTGATGATTGCTTTTTTCATTGTTCTGGTTTTTAATTGATTATTTACTTATTGATTATTTATAACCTTCTGATTGTCAGAATACGAAACCGAGATTTACATAGAACGACGGTTTGTGTGTCCTGCTGCTGAATCCCAGACTGGCACCCAGCGGCCCGATGATAGAGTCGTAAGCATAACCGATTCTCACGCCAGCCATCGGACTGTCCTTGATCAGATCCTCCGGTTCGTCGGCCGAAGCCCCGGCGGCCAGCGAAAGAAGGATGTAATTGCTTGTCATAATCCTCTGCTGCAGGGTGAGGTCGAGCGCCACGAAACTGTCATCTACGCCTTCTACCTGAGCCACACCAGCAAAAGGCATCTGCTGGTCTACATAATATCCGAAGTGCGGACCGCCGATATAGTTTTTCAGTATCGCCGGAATCTCCCCTCCCATGGCGATGCGGCCGTAGGCTGTGGGCTGGAGGGTGAGCCGCGACGACAGGCGCAGGGCCGTCTTCCACGACGCGGCGATGATAGACAGCGGATTGCCGCCCTTATACTGGTATCCGTTGGTGGTGTAGTATCCGTATTCGGCCTCGAAACGGCTGCCGCGGGTGGCGAAGAACTTATCATCTTCGGAGTTGTAGTGCAGACGGGCGTGATAGCTGATCATCTGATTGTTTTTCAACAGTTCCTTGACAGTGTATTCACTGCCCAGGGCCGTGCGGTAGTCGGTGAAATCCAGACGGGCGAGGATATCGAAGAGCAGGTTGCGTAGTCCCATATTCATGAATCCGAGGTTCACCTGATGATGGTTGTACACCACGTTGTAGTCGTGGTCGCCATGGGTGTAGAGGTCCACGTCCTGATGTCTGTATACATAAGAGAGAGTATAACTGCCGAACGACGACGGGTTGACGGTGGCGGAAAGCATCCCCTTGCTGTTTTTTCCCAGTCGTCCGAGAGCCTGTATCGTGGTAGGGATTACCGTGCGGAGAGGGAACACCCCGTTGATGCCGAAGACGGCCTTCTCTTCGTTGTCGAATCGTGCACCCACATATATCTTACTCGCCTTCTTCCCCTCCGTGTCGATGCTCAGGTGGTAGGCTCCCCCCTGTTCTTCCTTCAGCTGATAACTGGCATCATTATAGAAGAGGTTGCCGCGCAGCGCAGTGATAATCTTCTCTATCTGACTGATGCTGATGCTGTCAGCCTTGTCGAGGCGGAATTTGTCAATCAGGTATTTCTTGTCTTTTTCGGTGATATCGCGGTAGGTGATGCCCGACAGTTTTATCTTCTCCGAGGCAGGCATGGCATACCGGTTGATATACCTCTTCGCCCTGCTTGTGCTGTCGCCCATAACCATCCGTCTCACCGCCACGATCTCGTCCCAGTGTTCCTTGGCGGCAGCATATCCGCGGAGTATCAGCGAGTCGACGGCCTTGGCGTTGAAACTGGCAGTGCCGTATCCGTCGCAGTTCACCCTGATCTTGATATCGGTCATATCCCAGTTTTCCTTATATTTGTTTTCGCAGTTCACGTCGATGAGCTGGTTGATTACCGCCCCCGGAGCGTTGAAGTCGTCGACGGTCTTGTCTTTCATCTTCTGCAGGCTGACACCGATGATCACGTCGGCTCCCATCTCTCGGGCGATGTCGGCAGGATAGTTGTTGCGCAGTCCTCCGTCGACAAGCACCATGGAGTCGAGTCTCACAGGACTGAAGGCGGCAGGTATCGACATGCTCGACCGCATCGCTGTGGCGAGGTATCCGCTGTGGAAGTCCACTTCTTTGAATTTTACCATGTCGGTGGCGACGCAGGCGAAGGGGATGGGCAGCGTGTTGAAGTCGATGCTGTCATGATAACCGATGGTGAGTTGGGAGAAGAGGTTGGCCAGATTCTGTCCTTTGATAAGACCGTTGCCGGAGAGACCGCTTTTACTGAGTTCCTTGAGGTTGACGGCGAAGAAATACTGGTCCTGTTTCTCCCTGTCGATGATATTCTGTTCCTTTTTGTACAGTTTGTCGGAGAGCAGGAAAGTCCAGTCCTGCACCCTCACCATCGAGTCGAGAGCCGCGGCGTCGTATCCTATGGCATAGAGTCCTCCGATGAGCGATCCGATGCTGGTGCCGCAGATCATGTCGACGGGCATGCCGGCCTCCTCGAGAACCTTCAGCACTCCGATATGGGCCATACCCTTGGCACCGCCGCCGCTGAGCACGAGGGCTACTTTCTTCTGCTGCCTTGTGGTGTCGGCTGTCTCCTGAGCGAATGATGCCGCGGAGAGAATAACGGCGATGATCAGTGCTGCGATTCTCATACGATGATGCTTTATTCGTTATTATCTGTTGCTGCAGCTGCCGTGAGGCGCTGTCTCACCTGTTCCATAATACCGAGCAGTTCGTCGGTAGTCTCGGCCCTGAGCATGGCAATCCGCGTCTGACGGAAGTCGGGGATACCCTTGAACAGAGGGCTTGCCGCGAGATGTCGCCTGGTATGCAGGATACCCCTGTACTCGTCGATACGCTCCACATTGATGCGCAGCTGTTCCTCGAGGATATCCATCTTTTTGTTGATGTCGAGCGAGGTGTCGGGTTCCTTTCCGTCGATATAGTCTCTCATCTCCTTGAAGACCCACGGTCGTCCGAAGGTGGCGCGCCCCACCATCACCGCGTCGACGCCATATCTGTCGAAGGCCTCTTTGGCTTTTTCGGGTGTCGTAATATCACCGTTGCCGATGACGGGGATATGGATGCGGGGATTGTTTTTCACTTCCCCGATCAGCGTCCAGTCAGCCTCGCCGGTATACATCTGCGAACGGGTGCGGCCGTGGATGGTGAGAGCCTGGATGCCGCAGTCTTGCAACTGTTCGGCCAGTTGGGTGATGATAAGATTGTTGCAGTCCCACCCCAGACGGGTCTTCACCGTCACGGGCACTTTCACGGCCTTCACCACCTCTCTCGTGATCTCCAGCAGCAGAGGGATATTCTTCAGCATTCCGGCACCGGCGCCCTTTCCCGCCACCTTCTTTACCGGGCAGCCGAAGTTAAGGTCGATGATATCCGGGCCGGCCGCCTCGACGATCTTCGCCGCCTCGACCATCGACTCCGTGTCGCGACCGTAGATCTGTATCCCCACGGGGCGCTCGTCGTCGCTCAGCACCATCTTGCTGATGGTACTCTTTATCGACCGCACCAGGGCCTCGGCACTGACAAACTCGGTATATACCATCGCCGCTCCGTATCTCTTGCAGAGCATGCGGAATCCTATATCCGTCACATCTTCCATCGGGGCGAGGAAGAGGGGACGATCTCCGAAATCTATGTTTCCTATCTTCACAGCCGCAAAAATAATAATAATTTGCGACATATCAAACCGGGAGCGGGATTTTTTCGATATTTTACTTCAGCAGATGTATCATACCGCCGGCCAAGGGCTTCACGATACCCTTCATCTCCATCTGGAAGAGCAGCGAGGTGATACGGTACATGGCGATGCCCGACTGCACCGAGAGGATGTTAAGCTGAAGGTCGTTGTTTTTCTCCAGACATCTCACTATCGCCTCCTCTTCCTCCGACAGTTCGGGGAACAGCGACCGTTCGATACCCTCCTTGCGGGCTTTCATCAGCCGGCTCTGGTCATCCCAGTGCATGGCTTTCACGAAGTCCATGGCATTGTTGATAAGTCCCGCCCTGTTGTCGCGGATCATATTGTTGCAGCCCTCGGAATAGTAGTCTCCCGACCGTCCGGGGAATGCGAAGACATCGCGGTTGTAGCTCTGTGCTATCTCGGCAGTGATGAGGCCGCCGCCCTTGGCCGCCGACTCGATGAGGATGCAGGCGTCGCTCAATCCCGCCACTATACGGTTGCGCCTTACGAAGTTCATCTTGTCAGCGTTGGTAGAGGTGAAATATTCGGTGATAAGACCGCCGTGCCTCACCATCTCGTTGGCTGTATCTTTATGATGGGTGGGGTAGAGGTCGTCGAGTCCGTGGGCCAGCACCCCCACCGTCTCGAAACCGTATTCGAGAGCGTTGCGATGGGCGTGGATGTCGACTCCGTAGGCCAGACCGCTGATGATGAGCACGTCGGGGCAGTAGTCCTTGAGTTCGGAGATGAAGCGCCGCACCATATCCTGGCCGTACATAGTCACCTTCCTCGTTCCCACGATATTTATAACCCTGTGGTTGTTGATGTCCGCCGTACCGGTGTAGAAGAGTACGAGGGGGGCGTCGGGACATTCTCTGAGCCGCTGGGGATAATCGTCGTCGTTGAAACAGAGTATCCTTATGTTGTGCTTCTCGTCGTATTCCATCTCCTGCTCTGCCCTTCGGAGCGGTTCGTCCCAGTGCTTTATCGCCTCGCGGAATTTGGGAGTCGCTTCGGGCAGTATCTCGTCGATGTCGTTGCGGTTCTCGTATATTTCCGTGGCACTGCCGAGGGTTTCGTAGAGCTGCAGTATCTGCGGAATGGAGAAAAAGTTCATTCTGGTGAGTGCCATGGCGTAGAGTTGTTCTTGTTTATTCATTGTCTGGTATTTTTAAGTATTCATATCCTATCCTGCATCGCAGGCATTCTTTCTTGTCGCAGTATTCCTTTTTCAGTTGGATGAGGGCTTGGGAGTCGCCGGCGGTGCTCACTTCGAGTCCGCACTCTTTCCACATCCTTATTATCAGATTGTTTTCGGCCTTGAGTTGTTCGAGCAGGTCGAAGGCTCGTTCGCATAGTTCCTCTCTCATCCTGTGCCGTCCGTAGGCGAAGAGTATGGGGATGGCGGTGTTGATGATGAGCAGGTTGATGGAGAATGGCGACACCACCTTCTCGTTATGGTTGCTCTGCGAACCGAACATATAATGCGTCTCCCAGTAGGGCGTCACGTGGGTTTGCAGCAGTTCTGCTATCTGCGCCACATCCTTGCATTCTATCAGCTGGCTCAGACCGGCCTTTTTCTCGTAGTAGAGATTCGCCAGTTGTGATATTCTGATATGCGGGAAGTTCTGCGGCCGCAGTCTGAGAAATTTCCACAGCGTGTGGTCGATAGGTTTCATATTGAATTTATGCGCCAGATACTGGTATTCGTTTTTCATCCTGTCGAAGTATCCCTCGCTTAGCGCCTCCTTCAGATATTTCTGCGGTATGGCCTCTGTCTGCAGCAGTCCGGCCTGCCCCATGAATATAGCCTCGATCTGGAAGATGTCGTCACGGTGATGGGCCACCGATCCGAGAGGCACGTTCATGGCCCACTGTTCGAAGGTGTCGCCGTTGATGCCGAAACCGTAGTTGCGGGCCATTGTCACGAAGTAGGCGTCTTCCCACGATCCGTTGCATAGCGACACCCGTTTCTCTATCGCCCTGGTCTTTTGTTCCAGACGCTCCGTCTGCAATGCCGACAGCCAACTGTGTATAGTCAGTGCCGAGAGTCGCGGGATGATTTTGTAACATGGAGGGTAGGAGTCGACAGACAGCAGTTCGCGATAGTTATCGAGAACTTTCTGCGGCACCCTCATCACCACCTGCGGCAGGCGTTTGCCGTCTTGTGTCATCGCCACGGCGTCGATCACGCCGCAAACATGAAGAATCACATTATTATACTTGGGATCCTTCTCATGATGATGCAGAAACCAGTCGGAGCTTTTGTCGTGAATCTCCACGTTACCTACCCAGAGCGTGCCGTCGATCTTGACCTTCGCGTTGAAGAAATCAGGACCGGCGTTCCTGTTGTGCAGTCCGGGGTCGATCACCTCCACCGTGCGACCGTCTTCTGTCTTCATTTCCCCGAGGGGGAAGAGCTTGTGCTTCCAAGCGTAATGCAGCAGTTGTTCCATAGTTTATAGTTTTAAAGATGAATAAATGTGCTTTACAGGTAAAAGATGCTTTCCGGCCCCATATTGAAGAGCAGGTCGAGGATGCTGATGTTTTCCTTGAACCCGATCTTGGCCTCGTACACCTGATAATACCGTTTCGGTGTGAACTCCGGGTCGGGTAGGGGATGCTTCGGCCGTATCATATCCCTGAAGTCCTTTCTCCCTTGCGGATCCATATATTCCTCTGTGACGGCGATGCCGGGCCTGATGTCGATCAGTTCGCATATCTTTTCCGTCGTCTCCATATTGAAGTCGAAGAGGAAGTCCCATTTCTTCTCGTAAAACGGCCTGATGTCGTCTTCGTAGAATTCGAAGAAGGGCGATTCTCCGTATGCTGTCTGCAGGGCGTTCCAGTGCAGATGTCTCCATCGTCCGTGGTCGCTGATGCGGATATCCTTCATCCGGCACTTCAGCGTGTCGTATCCCTCGACGGGGATGGTGAGCGCCTGTGTGCCTGCCGTGGTGGCGATGATGCAGCGGTTGCGGTATGTCTGCTTGAGATAGTTGTCATATCTCTCTATCCAGACTTTTCCGTACCGGTTCAGTTTCTGATACCACTGAACCGGTCCGAAATATGCCGATGCCACGATAGCCTCCATCTATTTGATGTTGTCGACCATATTAAACAGTCTGTTCCAGCGTATTCCCTTGAACCCTCGTTTGTCGGGATCGCTCGACCACCAGATGAATATCGGTTTGCCCACCACATGATCTTCAGGCACGAATCCCCAGTAGCGCGAGTCGGCCGAATTATGACGGTTGTCGCCCATCATCCAGTAGTAGTCCATCTTAAAGGTATACGACTTGGCTTCCTTGCCGTTGATGTATATCTTGTTGTCCTTTATCTGGAGGTCGTTTTCCTCATACACCTTGATGGGGCGCTCGTAGATAGCGATATTGTCCATGGTGAGATCCACCGACTCCCCCTTCTTCGGGATCCATACCGGTCCGTAGTTGTCTCTTGTCCATCCGTATTCGGCATCGATAGGATATACATGATAGCCGTCGTCGGAGGTGTCGGTATTGAGCTTGATGCTTGCCACGATATCGGTGCGTGCTTTCAGCGCTGCGGCAGCCTTTTGTGTGAGGGGCAGATATCCCATCCTGTTGAGGCTCGTCAGGTCTTCCATGCTGATTCCCAGTTCGTCCATCAGTTCCTCCGGCATTCTCTGCTTGAGGTTCACGACATAAGTATACTGCACGTTGTCGGGCTCTTTGTTTTTCTTTCCGTCGAGGTATACGATTCTGTTTTTTATCTGCAGAGTCTGTCCGGGCAGTCCTACGCAGCGCTTCACATAGTTCTCGCGTCTGTCCACCGGGCGGGTGATAATATCTCCGAACTCCCTGATATTCTGCTCGATATAAGTCTTGCCGAGATTTTCGTATGTCTTATACTCGTCGATCTGCTCCTGACGTGTCAGGGATTTGGGATCGGGCAGGTCGGGCGATATCTGTTTGCCGAGAGAATAGCATAATTGATAGTAGTCCTGTCCCTGATAAGCCAGTTCGGAGCAGAGAGTGTCGCCAGCCGGATAGTTGAACACCACGATATCGTTGAGTTCCACGTTTCCGAATCCTTTCACCCTCTTGTAGTCCCACTGCGGCCATTCGATATACGATTTGCATCCGAGCAGGGGCAGGGTATGCTGTGTGAGGGGCATGGTGAGAGGCGTCTGCGGCACGCGCGGTCCGTAGCTCACCTTGCTCACGAAGAGGTAGTCGCCCGTAAGAAGTGATTTCTCGAGCGATGACGACGGGATGACATAGTTCTGGAAGAAGAAGATGTTGATGAAATATACGGCCACGAGGGCGAAGACGATAGCGTCGACCCAGCTCATCAGCACCTTAGTCGGCTTTTCGGCATCCTTCCACCACTGCCAGTTGATCTTCTTGCTGATATACACATCGTAGATGAAAGGAATCACGATGAGGCCCAGCCAGCTCTTCACCCAGTAGAGGAAGAGCAGATAGAGCAGCAGCACGACGATGAACTTCGCCCACTGCTTCTTCATGTTCAGTTGTTTCTTTTTCCCTGCCATCGCCGTCAGAATTTAAACAGGTCGCTGGTGGTAAGCAGTCCGCTGTGGTCTTTGGTATATTCGGCGGCGAGGACGGCGCCAAGTGCGAATCCCTTTCTGGAGTGGGCGTCGTGGGTGATGGTGATCTTGTCGGCCTCACTGTCGTAACTGATGCTGTGGATACCTGCCACCTCGTCGCGCCGGATGCTGTCGATGAGCAGTTCGTCGGGTGCGCACTCCTCGGTGCCGCTGAGATGCCCGTCGGCAGCGATCAGGGTTCCCTTCACCCATTTGTTCTTTCTGTCGAGATTGTCGATGATTTCCTCGGCGAGGGTGATGGCGGTGCCCGACGGAGCGTCGAGCTTGTGGATATGGTGAGTCTCGCTCATCTTCACGTCGTACTCCTCAAAACCGTTCATTATCTTCGCCAGATATCTGTTTACGGCTGAGAAGATGGCCACTCCGACGCTGAAGTTGCTGGCCCAGAAGAGGGTCTGTCCTCCCTCGGTGCACATCTTCTTCACCTCGTCGCCGTGCTCGGCCATCCATCCTGTCGATCCCGACACCACCTTCACGTTGTGCTTGAAGGCTTTGAGGTAGTTGCCGAAAGCGGCCTGTGGCGCGGTGAATTCTATCGCCACGTCGGCCGAAGCGAAGGCCGGTGAGTCGAAGTCGTCTTGATTGTCGATGTCGATGATGCTCACAATCTCATGGCCGCGGCTGATGGCGATCTGTTCTATCATCTTTCCCATCTTGCCGTAACCTATTAATGCTATTTTCATATTTAATTCGAATTAAAATTTGTGCAAAGGTAGCTATTTTAGATTATATAAGCAACGTATTATCTTATTTTTTGCAATTTTTATTTGAAATTTAACTTACAACCGATAGTGAGGGTTATATACTCGCTGTGGGCTGCCGGCTCCTTCTCCTTGTATGCGTTGAAGAAACTGTAGTGGTAGCGGAGGTCGAAGACCAGCGGCAGGTATTCGTATGAGACGCCCACCACCAGAGGCATGTCGAAACTGTGGTAAAGCGACTTGTCGTCGGCCCAGTCTTCACTGTTTACCCCGGTGCTTTCCGACTTCACGAGCAGCGACGGGGCGATGCCTCCTTTCAATGCCAGACGGGGAAGGATGTAGTAGTTTTCCAATAGCGACAGACTTACGTAAGTACCTCTTCCCTCGATTTCCGTATCGGTCTTGGTTCTGGTCTTGAATCCTGCCGGCACGAACGAGAATCCGGCGAGAAGGGCTGACTTGTCGCTTGCCTGGTAATACATGTCGATGCCCGATGTCAGGGCTGTGCGGAATCCTACGCTCACCTTGCTCGTCTGATCCGGAGTTCCCTCGTAAAGGTCCATTCCTGTCAGTGTGTGGGAACAGATTCCTATGCGGGGAGATACTGACCATGTGCCTTTCTCCTCTTGTGCGCTGATGCCGCCGACGCAGGCAAACAAACAAATGATGATGACTGCTAATTGTTTCATACCCAATCCTCTCTCTCCCACCCCTTCTCCATCGGGATGTTCCTTTCTTCCGACGAGAAACTGACGCCGAGAAGAACTACTTTCCTCTTGTCATTCTTCCACTGCTCGGCATACCCTTTTTC
>Ga0065709_1030013_pt1 | contig 10144 bp, 12 predicted proteins | sample Hoacrofraction14_2_FD_59096 | JGI IMG/M metagenome (GOLD analysis project Ga0065709, IMG submission 59096) | Hoatzin crop microbial communities from Cojedes, Venezuela, sample from fiber fraction 14 v1 | ecosystem: Host-associated > Birds > Digestive system > Esophagus > Crop | place: Venezuela... | reverse complement strand
TTATAAATAAATTTTGAATTATATTATTGACAAAAAATAAATAATGGGTAGAATTAAGTGTAATGTAATGCTTTGACGTATTAAAACGTTAAAGATGAAAGGGCGGAGGTTAAAGAAAATGTCTAGAGTCTACAATTTCTCAGCCGGTCCGGCGGTTCTTCCGGAAGAAGTACTACTTGAAGCACAAAAGGAAATGCTTGATTATCATGGATGTGGAATGTCAGTAAATGAAATGAGTCACAGATCCAAAATCTTTGACGATATTATACAGACGGCAGAAAGCGATATTCGTGATTTGTATCAAATCCCGGACAATTACAAAGTATTATTTTTACAGGGCGGAGCAAGTCAACAGTTTGCGGCTATCCCAATGAATCTTATGAAAAACAAAAAGGCCGGCTATGTTATAACAGGCCAGTGGGCAAACAAAGCTTGCAAAGAAGCAGCTATATACGGCGAAGCAGTCGAACTTGCATCAAGCAAGGATAAAACATATTCATATATTCCTGATTGCAGCGATTTGCCGATTACAGATGATATGGATTATGTATATATTTGCAAAAATAATACTATTTACGGAACGCACTTTAATACGCTTCCAAATACAAAGGGCAAAGATCTTGTGGCTGATGTATCCTCATGCTTTTTGTCAGAGCCTGAAGATATATCGAAGTATGGAATAATCTACGGCGGCGTACAAAAAAATGTAGGCCCTGCAGGTCTTGTAATTTCCATAATCAGAGAAGACCTGATAAGAGATGATGTAATGCCATTTACACCTACTATGTTAAAGTTCAAGACACAGGCAGACAACAACTCTTTATACAATACACCAAACTGCTGGTCAATCTATATCTGCGGACTTGTATTCAAATGGTTAAAGAGCCAGGGCGGACTTGAACAGATGCAAAAGAGAAACGAAGAAAAAGCTAAAATTTTGTATGATTATCTCGACTCTTCAAAGCTCTTCAAGGGAACAGTCAGAAAAGAAGACAGATCTCTTATGAATGTTCCGTTTGTAACAGGATCTGATGAACTTGACAAGAAATTCGTAGCACAGGCTACAGAGAATGGACTCGTATCACTAAAGGGTCACAGAACAGTCGGTGGTATGAGAGCATCAATCTACAATGCTATGCCAAAAGAAGGCGTTGTAAAGCTTGTAGAATTCATGGATAAGTTCGAAAAGGAGAATGCATAATGTATAAATATAATTGCCTAAATCCGATTGCAAATATCGGTCTTGATAATTTTAATGACAATTTTGAAGAATGCAAAGATGTAAATGAAGCAAACGGCATTTTGGTTAGAAGTGCATCGATGCATGAAATGGAATTTTCAGACAATCTTCTTTGCATAGCAAGAGCAGGAGCAGGTGTCAACAACATCCCTCTTGATACATGTGCACAGAAAGGTATTGTTGTTTTTAATACTCCGGGAGCAAATGCAAACGGTGTAAAAGAGATGGTTATTGCAGCTATGCTTCTTGCATCAAGAGATATCCTCGGCGGTACAAGCTGGGTAAAAGAAAATGCAAATGACGAGAACATAGCAAAGACAACAGAAAAAGCCAAAAAGCAATTTGCAGGAACTGAAATCATGGGCAAAAAACTAGGCATAATCGGCCTTGGCGCTATCGGTGTAAAGGTTGCAAACAGTGCCAAGAAGCTTGGAATGGATGTATACGGATACGATCCATATTTGTCAGTTGATGCGGCTTGGAATCTGTCTTCTGATGTTCACCACGTAGCAAATGTTGAAGATATCTATGCAAAATGCGATATCATCACAATACATGTACCGGCGCTTGATTCTACAAAGCATATGATAAATGATAAAGCTATCTCAATGATGAAGGACGGCGTCATCATCATAAATCTTGCAAGAGATATTTTGTGTGATGAAGAGGCTGTATTAAAGGGAATCGAAAGCGGAAAGGTAAGAAAATACGTAAGTGATTTCCCAAATCCTACAACTGCAGGAAAGGATGGATGTATAGTAATTCCTCATCTTGGGGCATCAACGGCAGAATCTGAAGATAACTGCGCCGTAAAAGCTGTTATGGAGATGACAGATTATCTTGAAAACGGTAATATCTCAAACTCTGTAAACTATCCAAATGTAAATATGGGTGTATGCTCAAGACCAAGAATTGCCATATTCCATAAGAATGTAGCAAATATGATTACACAGTTCACAAAGCAGTTCGGTGAAGAAGGTATCAATATCACGGATATGATGAACAAGTCAAAGGGTGATGTTGCATATACAATGATGGATCTAGAAGATGAAATCAAAGATTCAACAGTCGAAAAGCTTCAAAACATTGAAGGTGTCTTCAGAGTTCGAGTAGTAAAAAACAAAAACTAATATATATCAGACGTGGGATGACCTAGTCTGATATACGCTCTGCGAGGATGCACACGGATGTGCAGAGGAAGAGCGCGAGACTCGCAGGAGCGAGTCTTGAATGAAAAGAATGGCAATCCCACCAAGCATCTATATAAGTATTAAAGCGACGCTTTTGCTTTGCTTTGCGACTTATATAGATGCTTGGTGGGATTTGTTTGTTTTTTAATAATTATTTGTGCTTTTTATTAATGCTTTTTGTTTTTTCTCATATATGTTTGGGGGTAATTGTATGCTTATACTTATATTTCTTATATGTGCATAAGTGTAATTGTATGTATATGATTTTATTTATATAAGGATTATTGCTTGATGATTAGCGTAAATATAGTATTGACTTTTATTATGATAAAGATTATCGTTATCATTAAGAAGACTATTAATATAAGAAGATATAGGAATAGTTGAAATCATATAAATGAGAAAGGGTAGATAAAATATTATGGTAGCAACAGTTGTAATTATAGTGATACTTGTAGTTATAGGATTTATGGCACTTAGAAGCAGTATGCAGCATTTTAAAGGTGATGGAGGTTGCTGCGGCGGAGGTGGCGATGTGACTTTTGAAGAGCCGGACAAGATTCTTGAAAATGTAATCGGAACAAAGCTCATCAAAATCGATGGTATGACATGTATCAATTGCCAAAACAGAGTAAAGAGAGCACTTAATAAAATTGAAGGTGTAAGTGCTAAAGTCGATTACAAAAAGGGCGAAGCCAAAATCGAATATGACAGAGAAATCAGCGATGATAGTTTGAAGCTTGCTATTGAAATGCAGGATTATAAAGTTAAATCCATTAATTGAGAAAAATTTTCATTTTCGTTATTGACTTTCACGTGCGAAAGTTATATATTATTTTGTGGTTAGCAGAAGGTAAATTTTGCTTTGAATTTTGTTTTTTTAAGGAGTGATGTATGATGCCACTTACTATGTTACCTGTTGGCGAATCAGCAGTTGTTAAAAAAGTGGGAGGTCTGGAAGACACAAAGAGATTTTTGGAGAATCTCGGGTTTACAGAGGGAGCTGAAATTACTACAGTCAATACTGTTAATGGCAATATGATCGTCAAGATCAGAGATGCCAGAGTAGCGATAAATATGGATATGGCTAAGAAAATAATGGTATGAGGAGAGGAGTCAAATGAAAACATTAAGAGATGTCAGTGTCGGCGAAACAGTAACAGTAAAAAAACTCGACGGTGCAGATTCTGCGCTTAAGAGAAGAGTTATGGATATGGGTATCACAAAGGGAGCAAGCGTATATGTACGCAAGGTTGCACCTCTTGGAGATCCGGTAGAAGTAACTGTTCGTGGCTATGAATTGTCACTTCGTAAAGAAGACGCTCAGATAGTAGAAGTTGAATAATTAAAATGTTCGTGGCTGTTTGATTTTTATATATAAGATAATAGAACTTTTGCGAATTGGATAAAAATCAAGCGGTCAATTATTTTTGTTATTTTCTAATTGAGAATGATTATTAAAGTTGTTATTAAAAAATAAGGAGAATAGAGATGGCACTTAAAATTGCACTTGCAGGTAATCCAAACTGCGGTAAAACAACATTATTTAATGCTTTAACCGGTGCTAATCAGTATGTAGGTAACTGGCCGGGTGTTACAGTTGAGAAAAAAGAAGGAAAGCTAAAAGGTCAAAAAGATGTAATCGTAACTGACCTTCCGGGTATTTATTCTTTATCACCATATACTCTTGAAGAAGTAGTCAGCCGTGACTATTTGCTAAAAGAAATGCCTGAAGCAATTATAAACATGGTTGATGCAACAAATATCGAGCGAAATCTTTATCTTACTACTCAGGTTATCGAACTTGGTATACCTGTTGTAGTAGCTCTTAACATGATGGATATCGTTCGTAAAAGCGGAGATTCTATCGATGCAGCAAAGCTTTCAAAAGAGCTCGGAGTTCCTGTTGTAGAAATATCTGCACTCAAGAATGATGGTATTGATAAGCTGATAAGCGTTGCTGTTGAGACTGCAAAGAGCTCTAAAACTCAAGAAGGACTTGAATTTGACGCTGAGACAGAAGCAGCTATTGCAAGAGCAGAGAGTATACTTCCTGCAAATGCATGCAAGAGTGAGCAGAGAAGATGGTTTGCAATCAAACTTCTTGAAAAAGATTCAAAGATTTTAGAAAAACTTACAATTGATAGTTCTAAACTCTCTGAACTTGATGGTATCAGAGATGAACTTGAGAAAGCAAATGATGATGACGTAGAAAGCGTTATCACAAATGCCAGATATGAAGTAATCGGTAGAATAGTAAAAGATTCTGTTACAAAGGCAGGTCCAAAGCTTTCTGTATCTGATAAGATTGATAAGATTGTTACTAATAGAATACTTGCACTTCCTATTTTCGCACTTATCATGTTCATCGTATACTATGTATCTGTTACAACTGTAGGTACATATGTTACGGACTGGACAAACGATGTTCTATTTGGAGAAATCATTCCACCGGCTGTTGAGGGACTTCTCGATAGCATGGGAGTTGTCGGATGGCTCAAGAGCCTCATCCTTGATGGTATCGTAGCAGGTGTTGGCGCTGTACTTGGTTTCGTACCACAGATGCTTATCCTCTTCCTATTCCTTGCATTCCTTGAGTATTGCGGATATATGGCGAGAGTTGCATTCATCATGGATCGTATTTTCCGTAAATTTGGTCTTTCAGGAAAATCATTCATTCCGCTTCTTGTAGCATCAGGGTGTGGTGTTCCGGGTGTTATGGCATCTCGTACAATTGATACAGAAAATGATCGTCGTATGACTATCATGACAACAACATTTATTCCTTGCGGTGCTAAGCTTCCAATCATTGCACTTATTGCAGGTGCTTTCTTTGGCAACAGCGGTGTGGTTGCATGGAGTTCATATTTCATCGGAATCGCTGCAGTCATCTTCACAGGTATCGTTATGAAGAAGACAAAGATGTTTGCAGGTGATCCTGCTCCATTCGTTATGGAACTTCCGGCTTACCATATGCCTACAGTAGGTAGCGTACTTCGTAGCATGTGGGAGCGTGGATGGTCATTCATCAAGAAGGCCGGAACAGTTATTCTTCTTTCAACAATCGTTCTTTGGTTCCTTATGAACTTTGGATTTACAGAGAGCGGATTCGGAATGTTGGATTTCGAAGGACTTGAAGGCGAGGCACTTGAGGCAGCTCAGTCAGAAGCTATCCTTGCAAAGATTGGTAGCGTTATAGCTCCTATATTTGCACCACTTGGATTTGGTACATGGCAGATGACAGTTGCAGCTATTTCAGGACTTATAGCAAAAGAAAACGTTGTTGCAACAATCGGTATGCTATTTGGTTATGCTGAAGTTGCAGAAGACGGTGCAGAATATTGGAACATTATTGCAGGCCAGATGACAGCTGTAGGAGCTTATGCTTATCTTGCATTCAACCTTCTTTGCGCACCATGCTTTGCTGCTATGGGAGCAATCAAGAGAGAAATGAACAACGGCAAGTGGACAGCTTTTGCAATCGGATATCAGTGCGTACTTGCGTATGTTGTAGCACTTATTATTAACCAAATCGGTGGACTTCTTCTTGGAGTTACAAGTTTTGGTATCGGAACTATAGTAGCACTTGTTCTTCTTGTTGCTATGATTTACCTTCTTGTAAGACCAAACCCTTATAAGGGCGCCAATATTACAAGTAAGAGAGCAGTCGCATGAGTTAATACACTTCGCGAATTAAATTGGATTGAATTTTCACCGGAAAGGAGGCCGCTATGATAGGATCTATTATTGTAGGCGCATTACTGTTTGGATATTGTTTTTACCTTATAAGAAATATGTATAAGGGTGTAAAAAGTGGCAAAGGGAACCCATACTCATGTACAGGAGATTGCTCTTCGTGCCACGGCGCATGTCATCATCATGCGGCAGACGACAAGAAAATTCAAAAAGTATAATAACATAAGTTAATTAACTAAAAGGATGAAACCATAAGATGATTTTGGTTTCATCCTTTTATAATGCAAAAATAGAATAGGTATATTCGAAATAGCGATTTGTCTTGCATGTAGCATATATACATGCTAGAATTAAAGCGCTTTAGGACATAAAATAAAAGACTTGATGTACAGGATTAACCGGTGTACGAACTAGGGGAGTATAGAATGTTATTTGGGGGATGTTATAGTAGTATAGAAATTTTATATTTTATAAATATATAAAGCTGAGAGCTTTGAATATGATTGTAGTATATATTTTGGCAGTCTGAATCAAAACTCTCAGCTTTTGTGTTAAAAAAGGAGATAAATTATGAGCGAAAACATGACAAACAAAGATGAAGAAAGAAGAGAAATTGAAGAGTTTTTCGGATGTGAATGTGAAATTATTGAAAAAGAATTTAGTAAGGAAGAGATGACTAAATTTTATCTACAAGAAAGAGAAAAAGCATCCGGTAAATATATACCTGTGATAGTAGTAATCGAAGATAAACTTGCGGAAATCGTGGAAGCAAATTTTGATAACTGCGGCGGAAGAGATGAGCATGTAAAAAAATATGTTAACATCGACTGCGAGGATGTAGAAGAATTTGTAAAGAAAAGCCAAAAAGAGACTATAGAAAGAACAGAAAAATTTTTTGGCGAGTTAATATATGGCGAATATGAAGAGCATGATTCGGAGAATTATTTATTTGATGCAAAATTTTTGAAAATGTCAGGTGATATGATTGTGGTTATGCACGTGCCTGTTGATAAACCATGGCTTGTATTTGCATATCTTCCTTTTGGAGGATGGAATAATTGCCCAATGACTGAAGAGATGATCAAATTCAGTAAGCACTGGAATGATATATACGGCGCATGGCCGGCTCTTATAGACGGCAGTACAGTTCAGTTCTATGTAGAAAAGCCCGTTGTAGATGCAGATAGTGCCATGAAGCTTGAAATGGAACATTTCGCATTTGATCCTGATATAGTAACAGAGTATGCCGCCAGCATAAATTCAGCAGCAGGAACGCTGACAAATTCTAAAGTATGGACTTTTTGGTGGGATTGATATGTAACAAGATATGCATATACAAAGGCTTCGGCGGGAGCCGTTATAGAATGTTTTTTTTACGCAACATATATCAACAGTATATCTTATACATAACGCTGTTGACATGGTTTGTACTGAATAAAAATGTTATACGACTGAGGTTGATAAGGAGCAAAAGATGTCTAAAAATAAATTACAAAAATTATCATCTGTAATAATTGCTATAAGTGTCTTTTTTGGAACTATAGAGATTATCTATTGGATAGCAAATTTTGATATATTAAATTTGCTTGTTTCATTGATTTTTTTGATTGCAGAGTATCAGCTATTTTACAGAGCATATTATGTTCTTATGATGAATGATTTTTATCAAAAGGATAATTATGATGCTATACAAAAACATGCTTATTCAATGATGGAATCAAGGGATAGTTTAAAGAAACGCACAGCAAAACGGTGGGGCTTTTTGTATATATGCAGGAAAGTGTTTGATTTTAATTTGGATTATGATTCCTGCAAAGAAGATATAGAATTGTACCGAAAATTTCTTTCTACAAGGAAAGAAAATTGTGCAGAATATATTTCTAAAATCGATGAATTAGAGAAATATTTACAAGGTAATCTAGATGAAAATGAAGCAAACAATTTAAAAAGTATATATTATAAAAAGACAAAAAAGGCAAGAGCACATGTCAATCTAAGTGATTTTGCAAATCATGTACGATATTATTGCTTTAATCTTTTGGGAATATGTATATTTGTCATTGCTATCATATGTAATATAAATATGATGAAAAATTACGGGTATAAAGATACGCCTGAAGAAGCAATGAAATGGTTCAATGTGGATACCGGAGAATTGGAAAAAATATATACATATGAAAAAGATAACAAATATGAAGTAATATATTCTGATGGTGAAAAGATAGTATATACGGTTTTTTATTGTAAAACTTTTGGAGAAAATACAAGGTATAAGGCAAAATCGTTTTTGGTTGAATTTGATGATAGTAATAAAGCTGCGATTGCGCTAGATAGTGATTATTTGACTGCTAGTAGTATCATATCACCGCCAAGTCAGTTTTATGATTTTAGTTGCAGTGAATTTCCTAAGATTATAATTACGAATGTCAGTACAATAGATGACGAATATCAAACATATTACAAGTATGAATTTGTAAAAGAAATTGAAGTAAATGGCAATACATTTTATATGTGGGAGGTAGAAAAGCAGTAATAAATAGATATACTGTATGCGTTTGGGCAAAAATTGCAAGATATAGACTATTATATAGATATGATTGCAAGAGTATTGGCATATAAGCAGGCATGTTTAGAAGAAATTGGAATTTCTGCTACGGCACGAAATATCATGACATTATATAATGGTAGTTTAAATAATGATTGGACGGGAAATGATATATATGTTGTTGTCATGATGCGGATAATTGCTATTGTATTGTGGATTTTATGTCGTTTTATTTATTTTATTTTATTTGGCTGAAAAAAAACAGAAAAAAATAATTCATTATATAGCTTTTGTAATGGGGATTGTTTGTTTTATTATAAAAGAATTATTATAGTTTAGAAATGACTTAAAAATATCATACAGCAAGTGCAATTATCTAAAAAATATTTATCAAAACAATATATTGAATAAGTATACACGCAATAGCGATTTGCCTTGCAGGTAGTATCCGCCTGTGTTAGAATGAGCTTGCTTTGGAGAACAAAGAAGCAAAAAGTTTTTGGCGGGAAACAAAAGGACATCCGGGGAATATATTAAAACAATAGCTACATCTTATATTCTATAGATATTCTTACAAATTTCACCTAAAACTAAATAATGAGAAGGAGGACACAAAATGTCACAAAGAGGCATGGACATATCTGCTGTAGATGGATATGTACAGACACTAAGTCAAGGAGCAAATAATCTTGACTCATTGACAACACAGGTAAGCGGCCTTGAATCTCCGCTGGAATCAGTATGGGAAGGCGTAGAAGCTGAGGCTTGCGTGGAACTCTTGACAATACTTGCAAGTAAGATGCAGGAGATGTCTATAGAAGTTATGAAGATTCATGATTGGGTTGTACAGACAAAAGACAACTACGAAGAAGCTGCAAACAAAGGCGCAAGTGCATACATGGGTTAAATATTGGAGGACGTAAAAATGGCTACATCAATTATCAGAGGAGAAACAGAGGAAATAAGCCAAAATGGTCAAAAACTGGTGAATTTCAGTGGAGACCTTGAACAAGAACTAAATTCAATCAAAAATGTCATAGATGAGATAGTAGAGTCAACATATGGCTCAGCTTCAGAAAAGCTCACAACAGTATATTATCAGCTTGATGCAGATCTTAGAAAATTTGTAGAAGAGCTTGAAACACTTGGAACAAACGTACAGACATCAGCCAGCAACATGGAAACAGTTGATGATAGTGCTGCAAATAGTCTTACATACGAAGGTTAATAAAAATATATCCAAGGAGTAGCAAAGCTACTTCTTGGATATTTATGTTCGTTTTGATAATATAAAGTGTTTTTTATGCTTGAAATTATCAAAATGTATAGATGTTGAAATTAGCAAAAAATGGGAGAGTTATACATACATTATGGCAGAACTAGATATTGAGTGGGACAAAGAAGCGCTTGTAGAATACATAGACAGCACATGGAAGGCATACTACGACTTCTTGCAGATGTCAGATAGCCTTA
>Ga0065709_1006417_pt1 | contig 10146 bp, 10 predicted proteins | sample Hoacrofraction14_2_FD_59096 | JGI IMG/M metagenome (GOLD analysis project Ga0065709, IMG submission 59096) | Hoatzin crop microbial communities from Cojedes, Venezuela, sample from fiber fraction 14 v1 | ecosystem: Host-associated > Birds > Digestive system > Esophagus > Crop | place: Venezuela... | reverse complement strand
CCTTTGCAGATTCCTCTGAAACCTGATTACCGATTATAACCGCAGTCTTGGAATCATTAATTAAAACAACACAATTAAATTCTTCATTATTATAATTCCACATCACGTAACTAAAATTATCTTTTTCTCCCTTATCAATAATCTTAGTATCTTCAGAATCTTCTACACCTTCTGCATAATATTCATAATCCTCTTCCGTTGCAAATACTGCCTCACTTATTACTTCATCATCCTTCTTTATTGTGAAATCCACCCCTTCAGTATCACTCTTATTGGTTAAGGTATACCCATCTGATTCTTCCAAGCTTACTTTTATTTCATCGCCTGTACTAACATTGAATGTATACGACAATGTTTTAGTACAACCTGTAAATACAAGTGCCGATATAAATATAGTTGCCAAACATTTTAAAAATTTCTTATTAGTTACTGCCTTCATTGTTATTTTGTTCCTTTCTGATTTCCTGCATTGCCTGTTCTGCTTTATTTTTAAATTCGACTTGTTCATCATCCTGATATCCTAAGAAATACACTTGTGATATCTGCTTGTTATCGAACAAAAACATCTTTTCTGAATCCAAGTATCCTTCAGGAAAGATAACACCTGTATAATCCCATATCTTATTAGGATCACTTCCTCCTCTTTGACATACTCCCACTATCATAACCTTTTTCTTGCTGTTTCCTATTAAAACAACACTACCTATCGGCAACAATTCATTAATCATATTTATCCTCCTATATTTCATTACCAAGAAAGGAATTTTCCAATTTTCTTCCCTGCATTACTAATTCCGTTTCCAACAGCTCCAACTCCTTTTCCAACACTTCCAGAAACCACTGCTTCTCTTCCTAAGACATTAATCCCAAACCTTTCTTTGGTTACCTTTGGTTAATGTCTTTTATATTCGTGTTTCTTGTAAACAAGAAACACGAATACTGATATACATAGTATATCAGCGCGCCGCGAGTTTTTTTCATTTTTCGGACTTCAACCTGCTAACTAAAAACTTCTATTTATATCTAAATATCTAATCAACAAAGTAATTTACAAAATAATCTGCAACATATGCATCAATCGCATATGCTGCAGATTAGGATTTAAGAATATTTCAAAAAAACATTTCATTGTATAACAATAGATCTGATAAAAAGCAGACCAATCTTTTACTTTAACATACTCTTTTATATATTCCTAAATACTTGAATGACGTATTAATATTCTGCCTCAAAATCCAATCTACTAAAGCACTCTTTTGCTGATTCCTCTGAAATCTGATTGCAGATAAAGAGATATGACTTAGCACGTTTAATTGAAACAAGATAATTGTATTCCTCATCTTTATAGTTCCACATTACGTAACTATAATTATCTGTTTTACCTTTATCAATAATTTTTACATCTTCAGAGTTTTCAAAACTTTCAAAGTCATCAGGCCCTTCGGAGATTTCAATATTTTCTATATTTTCATTGTTTTCAGTACTTTCTGTACTTTCAATATTTTCAGCATTTTTAGTGCTTTCTGTACTTTCAGTGTTTTCTGTGTTTTCAATACTTTCAGAGCTTTCAAAATTTTCATAATCCTCGAAACTTTCTGAAGTTTCAGAACTTCCGGAATTCTCAAGAATTTCAGTTTCTTCATAACTTCCAGAAGTCTCAGAATTTTCAGAATCTTCTAAATCTTTTATACTCTTTATGTTATATATATTATCCACATCTATTATAAACACTGCTTCACTTAATTTTTTGTCATTCTTATTTACGTTGAAACCTATAAACCAATCGTTATGATCTAATTTATATCCATCTGATGAATTTAATCTGACCCATATTGAATCTCTTATATCTCTTACATCTCTTATATCTACATCTTCTCTGTTTAAATAACTATCCGGATGATTTATATTTACATCCTCCGTATAGAATACAAAATTAAAGCTGATTGTATTTGTACCTTCTGTAAAGATAAGTACTGCCAAAGCTGCAGTTATAAAACAAATATAAAAAACTATATATTTCTTTACTTTCATCGATACTTTGTCCCCTTCTATATTCTGTCCCTATCTATATTCTGTCTCTTTCTATATTCTGTTCTGAAAAAGCTACTTTATTTCATAACTACATTTCTTCCGATATATTACTTACTTCATTATTGCTTACTTCTGAAAAATCAATTTTTTTATACTCGATAAGGAGCATATATCCGATTATGTATATAACTACAGATACGAGCATTGAAATTATTCCAAGTACCGATTGATTTTCCTTTCCTATATTTGATAAAACACTTAATCCTGATGAAGCAGCAGCGGCTATAAGTATAAAACTTATAAAACCGGTTTTACATGTATTATTACTTCCTTCTGCGTTTTTCATAACCGTTCTCAAAAGATTAATTATAGCCTTTATATAAATTATTGCAAAAATTAAAGTTATTACAAGAATGATCATACATGTAACAGCAATTATTGTGATTACATACGCATAATCACCTTGTAAAAAATCTCTGATACTAACTGCACTCTCATAACCATAAGTATAAATAAACCTACTTGCTATTTCATCCGCGTTCTTATTCAAATATTCCATGATCACAGAGGACATAACAGCTGTTAATAAAAATAATATGAACATAATTGCCCCAAAAATAACCGTTATCCACATTTTTATCTGATATACTATTTTAATCGTTTTTATACCGCTTAAACTCAATTCTCCATTTCTTGCATTACTATAGATAATTATAAGAGCAACGCTAATTACAATACAGGTTACAATTCCAAACAAAGAAAATAAAATCATCATCGGAACACCGCTTACAAGGTTTGAAATAATACTTAATACTACAGATACCAACATCAATATTGCCAAACTCAAAACCTTCACCTCTGCAGCAACATTTGTAATTTTACTGTTATTCATAACTTTTATCTCCTCATTTCTTTCTTTTTTAATTTCCTAATCAATTGTATTCATTATTTATTATTTTTATTTATTATTTTCATTTATTAATATGAATATATATATTCTTCTTGATTAATTATTAATCAAAAAGATCTTCTGCTATATCACTTCCTAGTTCTGCCATCTTTCCAACAGTTCTTGCTTCTCGGAATTGTGCCGCAACCTCCCCCATGTTTTTAAAACACTCATTCATTTGCGTTCTCCTAATATCATCATTTTCATTACTTATCACATTAGCCGCTTTTAATCCACAATAAATTGGACTAACAAACACTTGGATAAATATTAAAACAAAACTAACACGAGTAAAACTATTTCTGGATTCAACATCAACAAGATCGCCAAAAGAAACATAATAAAAAAATACATCAAAAAATTTGTAACACATCAAATAATTAATTATACATACCAAGCTTGGTAAGTATAATAGAACCTCCGTAATCTTCATTCCTATCCAAAATCTATTTTTTTTAATTTGCGGAAAAATTATATCAATCGATTCTTTTGGGACTACTACATCCAATATTTCATCCGGAAAGGAAACATAATCCAATACTAATTTATGCATCATTAAACTCAAAACAAAGCTAGGTAAAACAACAATCTTTGAGATAAATTGTATCACCTCACTTCCATTAGGTCCTACCGAATAGGCTAACGTAAAGACAATTGAGCACATAATCGTCTGAAATACACCCATTACAGCTACTTCAATTATCATATATCCTGAATATAAACTAATAAACTTATTATATTTATGTCGAATTCTCATTTCGATATATTTTTGTTTTATTTTATTAAGCATTCTTTCTATGATTCCCATATGATACTTCCTATTCTTGATTTTCTATCAAATTTATAAATTAATTTAACATACTATAATTTATAAATCAACCTGATACACTCAATAACAATGAGTCAACACGCTCCGCACATTGACTCATGATTATAAAAAATATTTTTTTCCTTATGGATATGAATAATCCGGGCAATTTTTTAATATTAAAATATTTAGCTTTTTATTGCTGATGCAATATCCTGATCTGCCTCTTCTAATTTATCAGCCGCAAAGGTAAGCTTTGTAGCTAAATTTTCAATTACATTAGGAAATGTATCCTGAAGTGTAGGAAGTAAAGCCTCATAATCCGCAAAATACTGCTCTTTAGATTCACCATCCCACTCTGATGTATCTGTATTAATTCTGGAATTCATTGTATTTACCTGTGAGAGAATTTCATCCCTGATTCCTGTTACTGTTGTTGCCAAATCTCTTAACTCACTTGGAGTCATTTTTATTGCCATATTTAATATCTCCTTTCAAAAATAAAATTATGTATAAATTTTTTAAATATTTTATTATTTTTTATATATATAATTAATCTTCTTAATTTTTAATATATTACAATAAAAATTTTTTGCCCGGATTATTCTTTAAATTAACTGTATTTAAAGTACAGATTAATTATCTTGTTAATATTTCTAATGAATATTTTATCTACTTATATTTTTGATAATTATTTTATCTACTTATATTTCTGATAATTATTTTATCTACCATATTTTTGATTCTGTATTAATATTACAAGTTATATTTTGAAATAATTAGTTGCATAAATCTCGATTTTTTCATATTCTTCATATGCCTCATCCAGCATACCGGTGATTTCATCCATTATATCTATACAATTCCTTATAACATCTTCCCAATCTGTATCCAATGAATCAAAAAAAGCAACAGAGCTTGCCATGTTCCAGTCATTTCTTAGCTGTTCAAGATTATTCTTCATCGTTGTCTTATTTGTAAGAATACTGTTTCGCAGCTCTTTCATTCCGTCATTAGCACTTTTGTATTCTTCAAGATTATATTCAACACTTTTTGCCATATACCTATTCCTCCGTTTTACTCTTGGCAATATCCATATATTCCTTACTCTTTTCCTCATTACCCATATCTTTATAGATATCAGCCATAATTACATATCCGTCCGGCCTATCCTCTGCCAGATTAATAATATAATCTCCCATATCAAGAGCCTTTTCGTACTCCTTCAAATGCCTGTGTGCCAATGCTCTGAATATATAACATTCATAAAATGTCCTGTTTGACATAGATATTCTTCTTAACTCCTTGGATGCCTTTCTAAATTGTGTCTCTGCCTCCTGATTTCTTTCCAAATTCAATAAGATTTCGCCCTTGTAATATAATCCCGCAATCATAAATCTGCTGAAACTTTTCTGTTTTTCAAGAACATCTGCCATTTCTAATGCCACATCATATTTTTTAATAGCCATACTTATCATCATAAGCATGTATCTGGCCTGTTCATCATATTCACCGCTGTCTTTATCTTCCATTTCAATTACCTTATTTAGAAGATCATACATTTGCTCAGGTTGATTTTTTATAGAAGCTATGGTTATTTCCTGCATAAGTATTGGTCTTTTGTATATTTCTGCGTATTCATTTTCTTTTAATTCTTCAATAATTTTTTCTGCCTTATCAGGAAGTCCCATTTCTGCATACTGACTGCTGAGTGATATCCTCAGATTGATATCTTTCGGAAAACGTTCCAAACTTTCTTTTAAGATTTTTACAGCCTCTTCATTCATTCCTTGCCCTCTATAAATTCTTGCTGCAAGGTCATATGATTCAAAGGAATCAGGAAATAATTTTCTCATTTCATCCAATGTTTCTAACGCTTCGACGTATCTTTGAAGATCAATAAAAAGCATAACCTTTTTTACATAAAGTTCACCTATCATCGGATTTTTATCGATTGCCTTTGTATAACAACGAAGCTCCATCTGTCTATCGTTCAATGTCTTATATATCGCAGCCATGTTAGTGTATAATTTTACATTGTCATATCCTGCCGCTTCTGCTTTGTTATAGTATTCTATACATTTTTTTAATCTTTCCTGCAGAAGATACACTGACCCTATATCAAATAATATTTCTCCGTTATCAGGATCTAAAAGCAATGCCTTTGAAAACGCATCTACAGCTTTATCGTACTCACTGATACTTGCATAAGCATTTCCTAAATCAGTAAATGTATCTGCATTCTGTTCAATTTCCAGAGATTTTGAAAATAATTCAACTGCCTTTTCATAATTCTCGGCCCCCATCATCGAAAATCCCTGCATTTTATAATCAAGTGCCTGTTCGTTCAAAATTCCACCTCCAACATTTATATTGATATCTTAGTTTGCAACCAACTCATTCCAAATACTATCAACCTCTTTACCTAATTTTCCACCGATATATACTTTATTCTTCTTCGGATCATATTTTGCAAAATATTTATCAATTTTACTCATTGCATAATTTTGCTTTACAACCTTAGAAGCTATAAATCTTTCTCTTTCGTCATCATCGTACTGAACAAACGAAATCATATCCGAACTTGTTGATAATCCATTTTTTGTATGTGTTAAAATTTTTTTTAAATTCGATGCTTTCGCAAGTTTTTCATTATTAACAGTTGAAGTTTTTGATAATGCTTTTGTTATATCATAAACCTTTGAAGAATTTTGAGAATAATAATTATATGCTGAAGACTCCCGAGTTATATTTCCACTGGAAGAAATCATTTGGCTATATTCACTTTTTACAACTTTTCTATCTACTTCTATAGTTCTGTTCAAAACTTTATTCGTATCTCCATCAATTGTTTTATTAAGAGCCACACTGGTATCCGATAATTTATTTGATTCAGAGAATGATTCAACATAAGAATAATCTGATAAATTATCCGCTCCATGAATTGTAGTTGCATCACTTACAGTGTTAATTTCTACTGTAACTTTATTATCTTTTTTTGGGTCAATTCCTATAGTCTTAAGGGCATTATCTTTTATATTTTTCGGACTGAAATCCCACTGTATGTATTTTTTATCCCCTTTTATTACCTCTTTTGTTCCAAAGGTTGTTGCAAAATCACATACTGTACCAATCTGTCCACTTATAGTTTCTGTTTTATCTGAAATTGATGCATTTTTAATATCCTTATGATATTCATTCACATCATGATATTTTGTCCTTTTTACTTCATCCGAATATGAAGATATATCTCCATAAAATCTAGCTTTTCCCGGATCATCTTCTTCTTTTTCTATAGCCTCAATATTCCCCTTTGTTGTTGCTACTGCATTTTGAACACCAGTTAGTAAATGAACTCCATTGGCTAAAGTACCTACTCCCTTAACAACAAGTACTGTTGATGCTCCAAACGTTAATTCTGCAGCTCCTACTCCAATTATTATTTCTCCAATTGCAAGCATAACCGATGCCCCCTCAACTCCCACATCAATCCATGCTTTCGCAATATTCAGATAATATCTTCCTCCGCCATGTTTAAAATAGTCTTCTGTCTGCTTTAATTGATAATCCAAGTCATCTTTACCGGCTTTTGCATAATCACATATAGCCCTTGTATATTTATTACTATTTGCAAGATCCACAGTTATACCGTTCCATAAATAATCAGCTCCTGCTCTTATTGCTCCTGTCCATCCTGAATAATCCACATAAGCCGATGATGTGGTTTCAAATATGCTCACAACATTTTTTTCTATATCTTTAACATCTTGTTCAAACTCTGCTATATTTTCCGATATATTCTTCCACATTTGACTTTTATCTTCAAGATTGTTTTGTTTTGCCTTTATGCATTGTCTGGCTGAGTCCGTATACCCTCTTCCATACGGATCATTTGCCCAAAGCTTACTTTCTGCCAAAGGATTATATATGTCTGATTCCAGCTTCTCACTGTATCCCTCTAGTCCACAATGAAGATTAACCCCGTATTTTCCCGTAGCTGCCTTATTTGCACATTTACTTGCTTTAGATAATTTTCTATAATTTATCTTAACATTAGCCATCTATCAATCCTCCTACCCAATATAATGCCACCCAATATACTATGATTTTTATAGCTTACTTTCTTCTTTTTTAAACCAATTTACCTATTGTGTTTTTATATATAGATTTACAACCATTTTCCAACGCTTTTTTTCCGTTATTCAATCCATCCACAGCCGCATCTTTTGCCTCTTCTAATTCCGACGCAACTGCCTGTAAATAAGCTGTATTAAGTTCTTCAATATCCTCCTCTAACTCACCTATTTTAGTAGTACAATCTTTTTTTTCATATCCAAGGTAATTACTGCCTGATGTTAGATTCAAATCTCCGTATTCACTTTCCTTTAGAGATGAAAGATTATTAATAAAATTAGTTACAGATGTTATTCCCTTAATTGCAGCACCCAATTCATCACTAAAATCATTTATTTTTTCATTATGGTGAGAAGCGTAATCCGAGGATATATCTGATATCTTTCCTTGAATATTTTCGATTTGTCTTCTTCTACATTCAAATTCAAATTTTTCATTTTCTTTTGATCTTTTATTTTTATATATTGATATTGATGACATATTTAAAAACTACTCCCTCCTGTTGAACCACTTTTTTCCAGTTCTGCATTAGCAATATCTACATCTGCTTGTTCCAATGTCTCCTGAACTGCTATAAGATTCTCATACATATCCCATGTAATATCTCTTCCGTCCTCAAGTTTCTTTATCAGTACATTGTAAGATTTTTCAAACTGATTCCTTCCATCACCTGCCCAGTTTTTTAATATTGCTGCTTTGTAATCATTAAAATCATTTACCAGAGTTTCCATACTTCTTGCCATCGTTTCAATACTTTCTATTGCTTCTGGAAATTTACTCGTATCAACATATTTATTTTGTTCACTTTTCCCCATATAGCACCTCCTAAAAATATTTACTGAAAATTATCTTTCATCTTTCAACCTATGATATAAATCAAATTATCTTTCACCACGGTTTATGATATTAATTTAACTCTGTTAACTTCCTGTCCTGCCATTATATAGACTTCATCATCAGGCAACGCTTTACTGTATACCTTTGCAATTCCGCTTGGTACTTCAAAAAATCTAACCGTATTAAGGGGATCCGTCGCTATTATCCTGCGTTTTTCTTTTATACGTTTCAATAACTCCGGTGCACTGTAAGCCAGAGAAGCATTTTCTACATTTCCCAGTATTACAAGCAATCCGTAATTTTTATATCCATCAACCATCTCTTTATATTTTTCCAATACTGCCTTTGTGGTTGAGATATAATCTATACTTTCTTTGCTGTTAAGAATCAGAATGTTATAACTTATATCCGTTTCCATTCCGTTTCTAATCACTTTATTCCTGTTTTCTTCCAGATTTTCAAGCATTTTATCCATCATTATCTCTGCCTCACTTGGATCCAAAGCATATTCTGATACAAACGAATTATCTTTATACTGCTGTAGTCCTCGTTCTACAGAATCCATAATGTATATGTTAAAGTGATTTGTAAGACAATTTTTCAAAATTATATTCATCAAATGCTTTACTGTCTCAATAGCCTTTTGCCTCTTTTTAGATATTATCGCTATCTCCGGATCGTCGATAAGGCTTATACTCACGGGATCTATAGTCGCATAATCAAGCCCTAACGGTAATGTATGCTTATCAATTCTCTCACTATACTGTTCTCTAAAGTCTCCCCACTCAAGAATCTGCGGTATCTCAGGAACAAGTCTCGCATGCGATTCGTCATAATATACTTCATTCATTTCTTCAACAAAGTCTCTCATCGCCCTTGCTCTGTCTATCTCCTTATCTCCTTCAAAAGCAAGATAACTTTGAGCTTCATATATTTCCTTATCCATCACAAACAATAATCTTCCCGGGACATTTTTTGGCTCTGTTCTGCATCTGTCAAGCATACTGCTATAATCAGATTTATCATTACAAGTAAGACATATTCTACCTGAGAAATTAGTCATAAGTCTGTATCCGATTCCGGTAGAAGAAACATTTGTAATAATCACAGATATACCTAAAGATATTCCGTCTCTGCAAATCCTTATGAAATCCTGCTCATACTTTTCAAGATACAATTCTTTAAATGCATTAAAATTATCAAAGAATATATATATCTTAGGTAAATCCCTTAAACCTGCTTCCTTGTATGCTGAAAACGAGCTCACTCCCGCATTCATAAGTTTATTTTTTCTCATATTCATTTCAGTATTTATGAGTTTGAAAAGATTCTTTACCTTTTCATCCTCTGAAGCTAATACAATTCCACCGATATGTTTAAGACCGTC
>Ga0065709_1030015_pt1 | contig 10147 bp, 8 predicted proteins | sample Hoacrofraction14_2_FD_59096 | JGI IMG/M metagenome (GOLD analysis project Ga0065709, IMG submission 59096) | Hoatzin crop microbial communities from Cojedes, Venezuela, sample from fiber fraction 14 v1 | ecosystem: Host-associated > Birds > Digestive system > Esophagus > Crop | place: Venezuela... | reverse complement strand
TCCACGCGATATCTGACCAGCGACGATAGTGATAAATGAGCAAAGCAAGAATAAGAATCACCGATAAGATAACGGCAAATGCTGAATCTCGCTTAATCTGATTGGCGTTTCCGGCTGCAATTATCGGTGCACCAATGCTGCTAACTTCTATTTCTGGGAATTCTGTTTCAATAACTTTTGCAATACTATCCAGTCGCATTGCGAGCTGAGAGTTCTTATTTGACTCGCTCGCTCCATACGAACTTTCCATTGTTAGCATTGAACGTGTGCCGTCAGAACTGAAAAGATAACCGTCGATGAGCGTGAAACGTTTGCTGAATTGCAATGAACGCATGCGTTGCATCACGCCACTGAATAGACCAAGTGGGTCGTTTTTCAGTAACATCATCGACATTCCGCCTGTCGGAAGCAGCAAAGTCTGCTTCACAAGTTCCATTTTTTGCTTTACGTAATCGGGCGAAGAAAGCAACGACTCGATGCGTTGATAGTCGGCATCAGTAAGAAAAAGCGGATAATTCTCGCTCACAAAGCTCATTACATCACTGCCAGACGTCTCTACATCTTCCAGATCTGTGCCGCGCAATTCGTTGAAACGCTCCATAGCATCTTCCATCATGCTCACGTCAGAGCTTAGAGAATCGCGGCAAGTAAACAGAATAGCTATTCGATTTTGATTGCCAACGTTCTCATAAACTTCTTCATATCTACGCGAAGCATCGTCAGAAGGCAGAAACTTTGATATGTCTTCTTCGTAATGCATGCCCGAAGCGACAACGAAAAACGTTATCACCAACAGCGCGAGAAGCATGCCAGATAGTGCTCGATGCGTGCGCATGAAGTCGTATATGCTTAAAAAAATCTTCATCGTTTTCTCCTTTTCCCTAATAAGAAGCGGAACACTGCAATCGTTGTTAGCACAGTGTTGAGTGCCGTTATTCGCATAAAGTCGGCGAAAGGTCGGAAATGACTCACGCGTTCTCCTTCGGGAGGATAATAAACTCTCACTGCTTGCTCACGTATTTCGATGCCGTTCCACGATGCGAACACGAGCAGTTCGAGTTCGCTTTCATAGCGAAAGGTTTTAATCCATTTATTACTTATCTTACGCAAAGGATAAAGACGATAACCCGATTGCGTATCACTCAGCGCAACACCCGTTTGAAGTTTGAACCAGAAGTTGGAAAATTTGTTCGCTTTAGTGTTTGAAGTCGGCATGTTTTCTGCATTCAAGTTGCGAACGCCTACTATGAGAGCATCTTGTTCTTTCGCGTGAGCAGCGAGCAGAAGCGGTATATCTTCGGGATAATGCTGACCATCTCCGTCGAGTGTTATCGCATAATCGTAACCCAATTCGCGTGCTTTGTCGAAGCCACATCGTAGAGCATAGCCCTTGCCTTTGTTCTTTTCGTATGAAACAATAGTGCATTTCTCGCCCGAATTATGTAGAGATGATAGCGTAGCAGCGGGATTTCCGTCAACGACTACTATCACTTCGCCAATCGGTTCGGCATTAGTTCGGCGCACAACATCTGCTATTGTGCCCTCATTTCCGTAGGTAGGGATTATAACACATACCGTTTTATCAGTCATAGCACTATCTTTAATCACACTTTTTTATACATAAACGAATATTTCACGCACACAGAACCACTCGCAGACGTAATCATACCACGCACAGTTAGCTCGCTTTCCTGCTCCAGAACCTTTGAAACAATCACGTTTATGTCAGGTGTTTCCGTAGGCGAAATGGGCGAAACAAACTTTATGTTGTTTACAACCTGCAAGATCAATGCACATTCAAAATGTTCAGATAACAATTCGGTAACAATCTGAACAATGCAAACTCCTGGCGTGATAGGCATGCCGGGAAAGTGCGCTTTATATATATAATGGTGTTCGTTCAGATGTAATTCCCATGTCGGAAGACCTTTTTCGTCAGTCCGCATGTTTACAACATTGAACATTTCGTCTTTTAATTTCATTCTACAAAGATACGTTATTTTTTCTTATCAAGCAAAAAAACGATAATTATTTTCCAGAAAAACGAAATCATTTCATTCGCATTATCATTGCCGTAACTACGTATCGGCTTCAAAACTTCCATTAAACAGATTTCGTGTTGCATAAAAACGATAAAAACTATGTGATCTCTTCACGGCGCTGTTTTTAAAATAAGAATCGACGAATAACATGAGATTACTCGTCGATTCTTAATCCTTTGATGTTTGGAAAAGCGTTTGCTAGGGCTTGCATTGATGGAAAAACGATGTTGGCTCCTTCGTCTTTCAACGCACTGTCGGGCAAAGGACCTGTATTTACAGCTATAGTGAAGATGCCAGCTGCTACACCTGCTCTCACTCCTAACGGCGCATTTTCAACCACTATTGCCTCTTCGGGACTTACATTTCCCGTCTTTTTCAATCCCATGAGATACGGTTCCGGGTCGGGTTTCCCATGATTTACATCGTAAGCCGTTACAATATGTTGTGGCAAAACATAGTTAGCAAAGTCGTTTGTAACCCGTTGAATGAGTGGACGTTGCCCACTTCCCGTAACAATTCCTATCGTAATGCCGTGAGATTTCAGCTTATCCATCAGCTGAAATATGCCAGGCATGATGGGCGCTTCGTGCATTTTATGAAAGATTTGCGACTTACGACCATACATTGTCTGTGCTTCCTCGTCGGAAAGTTCGCGATGTTGCTGCTTCTTTACAAGGAGTTTTATTGTATCTGTGCCGCGCATTCCTTCATAAAGATACGCATCATGCGCCGTCATTTGCACATTAAAAGAAGCCATCGCCTGCTGCCAGGCGATGGAATGGTTAGGCATGGAGTCGTAAAGTACCCCATCCATATCGAAAAGAACAGACTTAATGCGTGTCATTATTTTGCAAGTCGTTCTTGGATTGCTTTGCTTTCAGCCTCATATCCGGGCTTATTGAGCAGAGCAAACATATTCTTCTTGTAGGCTTCTACACCAGGTTGATTGAATGGATTCACGCCAAGTACGTTACCACTTATGCCACAAGCGATCTCAAAGAAGTAAATCAGCTGACCGATATAATACTCATTTAGTTCAGGAACGCTAATACGAATGTTTGGAACGCCTCCATCAACGTGAGCAAGTCGTGTACCTAACTCTGCCATTTTGTTCACTTCGTCAACTCGTTTGCCCGCAAGGAAGTTCAGTCCGTCGAGATTCTCTTCGTCTTCTGGGAAGAAAAGTTTGCGGTTTGGCTGCTCAATGCTGATTACTGTCTCAAAGATCGTGCGCTCGCCATCCTGAATCCACTGACCCATAGAGTGCAGATCGGTTGTGAAGTCGCATGATGCAGGGAAGATTCCTTTATGATCCTTGCCTTCGCTCTCGCCGTAAAGCTGTTTCCACCACTCAGAAACGAAGTGCAGTTTAGGTTGATAATTAACCATGATCTCAATCTTCTTGCCAGCTTCATTGTATAAAGCATTGCGCACAGCAGCGTATTGTGCGGCTGGGTTTTCATCGAAAGGAACATCCTTTGCGCATGCCTTTTCCATCTGAACAGCACCTTCTACGAGCTTGCAGATATCAAATCCTGCGCAGGCAATAGGCAAAAGTCCTACAGGAGTGAGCACAGAAAAGCGACCTCCCACGTTATCCGGGATGATAAAGCTCTTATATCCTTCTTTGTCTGCACACACACGAGCAGCACCTTTCTTAGCATCCGTTACGGCAACAATCACGTTTTTGGCTTCGTCTTTACCCATTTGAGCTTCACATTGCTTCTTAAGCAGACGGAATGTGAGTGCAGTCTCGGTGGTTGTTCCCGACTTTGATATGTTGATAACGCCGAATTTCTTTCCTTTTAGATACTCAGTGAGTTCTGAAAGATAGTCTTCTCCGATGTTGTTTCCAGCGAAAAGAATTGCAGGATTGCTCTTATCATTGATAAGCCATGCAAAAGAGTTGCCGAGAGCTTCTATCACTGCGCGTGCTCCAAGATAGCTTCCGCCGATACCTGCCACAACAACAGCGTCGCATTTTTCGCGCAATGTGTTTGCGCATGCTTGCACTTCGGCAAGAAATTCGGGTGTTATGCTACTTGGTAAATGCAGCCATCCGAGGAAGTCGTTACCAGGACAAGTGCCTGCTTCGAGAGCTTCTTGAGCAGCTTTCACCTTTGGTTCGTAAGCCTTTACTGCGCCTTCGTTAAGAAATTGGGCAGCTTTCGTGATGTCTAAAGTTAAATTTTTCATACGTTATGAGTTTATTAGTTTATAAGTTTCAAAGTCTTTCGGGATGCAAAGATATGTATATTCGAAAGTGTCTTCGTTGTTCAATCAAAGTTTTTCTTCTGCTTTATCTGAATGAATCGGTAAGCAATTTTATCTCAATCTGCGGTGAGATGCGTTCATAAAGGATGTTATAAACAGCATCAAGGATAGGCATGTTGACGTGCATGTGGCGATTAATCTCCTTCATACACTTCACACCGAAGTAACCTTCGGCTATCATCTCCATCTCTATTTGCGCACTTTTCACGCTATATCCTTTGCCTATCATCGTTCCAAAGGTGCGATTACGCGAGAAATTGGAGTATCCCGTAACGAGAAGATCGCCAAGATAAACCGAGTCGTAAACGTTTCTTTGAATAGGATGTATAGCAGTTAGGAAACGATTCATCTCTTGTACGGCATTAGACATGAGCACAGCTTGGAAATTATCGCCGTATTTCAGACCGCTACATATACCAGCTGCGATTGCATATACATTCTTAAGCACCGACGCATACTCTATTCCGATGACGTCGGTGCTTGTTTTTGTCTTAATGAAATCGCTCATAAGTACGCTAGCCATGGCGTCTGCTTTCTCCAGATCGGCACAACCGACGGTGAGATACGACAGACGTTCAAGCGCCACTTCCTCAGCATGTGATGGTCCTCCGATACAAGCGAGGTTCTCGTATGGCACATCATACACTTGGTGAAAGTACTCAGAACACACAAGATTCTCGTCAGGAACGATGCCTTTTATTGCTGTTACCACGAACTTATCGCGCAGACGTGTCTTCAGTTTGCGCAGATGATTCTTCAGATATGGCGATGGCGTGACGACGATCAGCGTGTCATAAGTCTGAACTATCTTATTAATGTCGCTCGAAAACTGTATTTCGCTCGTGTCGAAATGCACGCTTGTCAGATAAGTTGGGTTATGACTCAGGCGGATAAAATCTTCAATCCTGTCATCGCGACGCATATACCAGCCTATATGATGGGTGTGTCCCACCACTATTTTTGCTATAGCTGTAGCCCAGCTTCCGCCGCCAATGATTGCTATTTTACCGCAACTGAACATTCTTATCTTGTTTTTGCCTTTTCAATCCACGCAGCAAACTCGTCAACTTTCGGGTTTTCGTAACCCAGTTTATACTTTTTGTTCACTCCGCAAACATCCATTTGTAGCTTTTGTGGGTTCACATCTTTGATGTCACTCACTAGATTATATCCTGCCTTTCGCAGCACAGCAACCCATTCTTCTGCCACTCCGAGCTCAGCCCATTCGGCAACTGTGCTTTGCGGAATCTTCTTTTCTGGACGCATTTGCGGGAAGAAGAGCACTTCTTGTATGAAGGTTTTGCCCGTCATAAGCATCACAAGTCGGTCAATTCCGATACCAATTCCCGACGTAGGAGGCATTCCGTACTGCAGAGCTCGCAGGAAGTCCTGGTCGATAATCATCGCTTCGTCATCACCTTTGTCCGCAAGACGCATCTGTTCCTTGAATCTCTCTTCCTGATCTATAGGATCATTGAGCTCCGAATAGGCGTTAGCAAGCTCTTTTCCGTTCACCATCAGCTCGAAACGTTCGGTCAATCCTGGCTTCGAACGGTGCATCTTTGTGAGCGGACTCATCTCAACCGGGTAATCAGTTATGAAAGTTGGCTGAATGAATGTGCCCTCACAGAACTCACCAAATATCTCATCAATGAGCTTTCCTTTGCCCATTGTGTCGTCGATTTCCATGTTAAGTTTCTTGCAAACCACGCGTATCTCGTCTTCAGACATACCATTCAGGTCGTAGCCTGTCTTCTCTTTTATGGCATCAAGGATAGGAAGACGACGATAAGGTGCCTTGAAACTGATGATGTTTCCATCGATTTCGCGCTCAGATTTGCCGTTCACAGCGATACAAATGGTCTCAAGCAACTTCTCTGTGAATGACATCATCCAGTTGTAATCCTTATATTGAACATACAATTCCAGGCAAGTGAACTCAGGATTGTGGTTTCTGTCCATGCCTTCATTGCGGAAGTTCTTGCCAATTTCATACACACCTTCAAAGCCTCCCACGATAAGTCGCTTCAGATATAGCTCGGTTGCTATGCGCATATACATGTCAAGATTGAGAGCATTGAAGTGAGTTATGAACGGACGTGCCGAAGCTCCACCTGCAATCGACTGCAAAATAGGTGTTTCTACCTCTGTATATCCTGCCTCATCAAGCACTTTTCTCATGGTGCGAAGCACGATAGCACGCTGCAAGAACGTATCTTTCACGCCCTCGTTTACTACTAAATCGACGTATCTTTGGCGATATCTCAACTCCGGATCATCGAATTTGTCGTATGCTACGCCGTCTTTGTATTTCACTATTGGCAGAGGTTTCAAGCTCTTTGAGAGCAAAGTGAGTTCTTGAGCGTGCACACTTATCTCGCCGGTTTGCGTTCTGAACACATAACCACGCACACCTATGAAGTCGCCAATATCAAGAAGACGTTTGAAAACCACATTATACATGTCTTTGTTTTCACCGGGACAAAGGTCGTCTCGGGAGATATAAACCTGTATTCTGCCTTTTGAATCCTGAATTTCTGCAAACGAAGCCTTGCCCATAACACGCCGACTCATCAGTCGTCCGGCAATACACACTTCGCGCTTTGCTGCATTTTCGTCAGAGTTATCCTCGTCAACAAACTCAGCTTTGATGTCAGTTGAGAATGCGTTTGTAGGATATTCTGCTGCAGGATATGGGTCTATTCCCATTTCTCGCAACGCTTTAAGGCTCTCGCGTCGCACAATTTCCTGCTCACTTAGTTCTAAAATATTCATAAAAATTTCGTTTACCTATATATAAGTGGATGCAAAGATACTGCAAATTTTCGATTAATCGAAATGAAAGTTCATTTATTTTTACTCTTTGTCTTGCTAAAATTATTTAAACGTTTGGCGACAGGACTTTACAATTTGATATAAATTTTGCGTTTATACAATATCCATCCCATTGCAGCATGCAGCGAAACAAAGAGCAGAGCGTAGCAAAGCGACGCAAAATAGGGGTTGGTGATGACCGTGTTTATTGCCGAATAAGCTCCGTCTTTGATGCCTGTCGCACCGAAAAGTATGCCGAGCAACTCGCTGACAACATAGAGAAACAGTGGATTTATGCCGAAAACGAGCAACGGAGTTGTCCAACTTTTCGAGCCGCGAATGTCGATAATGTACATCAATATGCCCTGAAGCATGGCTGCTCCGCCACAAGTAACGAGCACGTATGACGGCGACCAGATGCGCTTATTGAGCGGATATTCAAACTGAAGCAGCCAACCTGCAATCACCAATGCGGCACCTATGAGCATGAGATGCATCACTTTTTCGTCATTGTCGCGCGCATTGCAAATGAGTTTGCCGCAGAAGAAGCCTATCATGGTGTGCGCAATGGCTGAGATTGTGCTCAAAAGACCTTCCGGATCAACCGGACTCTTGTGATAAAGATGGTCATATCCCAGCAGGTTGAGGTCAACTTGTGCAAGAATATTTCGCGCAGAATCGTAAACATAACCGCCTCCTGCACTGATAATTATGGCATAAACCAACAACAATCCGAACGAAACGGGCAGCAGATAACGATGATTCATGACGAGCGCAAGCATCGATACTGCAAAATAACACAACGCAATGCGCTGCATAACTCCGTAAAAACGCAGATGAGCAAAGTCGAAAGGACGACCGTCGCACGCCATATCAAACCAGTTTATGGCAAGTCCGATGAGGAAAATCAGCACTGTTCTTCGCACGATTTTCTTCATAACGGGCGCAGAAAGCGTGAAGTTGGTCTTACGAAGTGATAGATATGTGGAAATTCCCATTATGAAAAGGAAGAACGGAAAGACCAAATCGCATGGAGTCATGCCGTTCCAGCGCGAATGTTGTAGCGTACTGAACGTGAACTTTCCGGCTCCATTGTTGACCAATATCATTGCAGCAACGGTGAGACCTCGCAGAATGTCGAGCGAGAGAAGACGCGCTTTCGAATGTTGAATGTTGAATGTTGAATGTTGAATGTTATCGATTGAATGTTGAATTCCTTGATTTTCTGCTTCGTTTTTCATAATCATAATCCTCTTGTTTCTTATGATTTATTGCGTCGTTGCATAGCAATGCTTTCAACGTTCGTCGTCAGACGTGAAAAATTTTTGCGCAATTTGTTTGGCGATGTCAACCGAACTGCCTTCAGGTTTGGCTGAATAGACATTATGTTTCAGTGTCCATGGCTCTTCAATTGCATACCAATCGAGCGTGATTTCTTGCGGAAGTGCCATAGCAAACAGCTCACTTGCAGTCTTGTTGCTATTCTTTCCGCCGCCCAAAGCATCAGGATCTACCTTAGTTTGCGCCAACATCTGATCAGAAAGTGCGTCAAAGTAGGTCTTCCATCGCACATAATAGAAGTCGTTTAGCAGACCTTGCCACTCCTTATGGGCATAATCGCGTAAACCTCCCTTATCAGCGCAGGTGCGATTTCCCCAAGTTGTGATCTGCACACGCGCATTCCATTCGTAGAGATCTTTCTCTTCTTGAGTCGTTCCCAGCCGTTTCGCAGCCTCAGTCCAATGACCTAAGCGGAACTCTTGGCGCGTTCCGAGCAGTCTGTCCTGCCATTTCAGCATGTCAAGAAAGCGATTTGCCTGCTTCGTAAAGGCTTTTCTGCTGAACGATTGATAGGAAGCAATCACATTCCAGTATTGAACGCGAGCCTGATCAGCGAGAGCTTGTCGGCAGATGTCAACCAGATCGTATTCAAAATTGTTGTTTCCGCGATACTTTTCTGCCACGCTCGCCATGAGATATGCTGCCTTTCGCGTGTCGTCGGGGTCGTAATAGTTGCGCATTTTCGACCAACTCGATGCCTGAAAGTTATGCATTGATGGGCGTCCACAGAAGATACTTTCGTGAGGTCCTTGCTGATTGTTGCCCAAAGGACAGTTATATATGCTGTTTATAAGGATATTCCACGCCTCCATTATGGTGGGATCGCTCACACCATAGCGTGCTTTCACATAGTCAGAAATCCATTTTTCCTTCACAACTCGCTCACTTCTCCATGGCAATTCGCACATAAGTTCGAACATTACGGGATTATTTTCCGAACCTTCCATTGTCAAGCCGATGCCTTTCAGCGTATTTCTCTGTGCGCTATATGCCGATTCGCGCAGAAGATAGTAGTTATTGAGCAATTGATCCATACGTCCATGCAGACCAACATTAGCACCAAAGTTCTCCAAAAGACAGAAAAGCCAATGATGTTTGCCGTATCCGCCATCACGTTTCCATATAGAAGGCGCGCCGAACATAGGCCTACATTCGCTAAATAAGTCGAGAACGAGCAGATCTCCTGCCTGCATGTTCTCAATCATTTGCGGTCTGGGGTTCTCAGTCCACCCTTGTATCACCCACGTTGCATCAGGATTCACCTCTTTCATCATGCGCATCAGCTTCGCGCCTGCGGCAGAATAGTCGATCCTTTCGTCGTCATTGCTCTCATGAAACGGGTCCATCGAGTAATAATCTGCCTTACCAAACATCTTTGTTAGCTCCTTATAATAGAGACGTGCTATCTCTTCGAAGCGACTATCTGTAGGCAACAGATTCGACGGACGCACATAACCGTTCCACGTTCCGCCGTCGGTAACGTTCAGATTCAGCCGTTCTTTCGCGTCGTGAGGCATCATTCCGGCATAACCTGGCAGCACAGGATGCATGCCATATTCGCGCATTCGTTTGAGGATTTGCTTCTGAAGTCGCTCTTGTTGCTTATACCATGTGAGAGGAAGTGGGCCACCCCAGCCTTCGAGATTGTTCATTTCCCACCAAGCTAAGAACGCAGG
>Ga0065709_1030014_pt1 | contig 10150 bp, 7 predicted proteins | sample Hoacrofraction14_2_FD_59096 | JGI IMG/M metagenome (GOLD analysis project Ga0065709, IMG submission 59096) | Hoatzin crop microbial communities from Cojedes, Venezuela, sample from fiber fraction 14 v1 | ecosystem: Host-associated > Birds > Digestive system > Esophagus > Crop | place: Venezuela... | reverse complement strand
CCATACTACGAAGATGCCGCCCGACTCTTCGAAGCACAAGGCAACACCAGCAGATTGAACGAATGTTATCGATACCTCGCATTCTATTATTACCAAAGAAATCAGAAAGGCGAAGCGTTGAGATACGCCGACCTGATACTGCAACTGACCCCCGGCGACGACTTTGCCGCCAGACTGAAACAGGCACTAGAGAGTTGAAAACACATAAAGGTAAAAAAGATGAACGATAAAATCAGGATTAAAGACATAGCGGAGCGAGCAGGAGTCTCCGTCGGAACAGTAGATCGCGTGCTGCACAAGCGTCCCAACGTTTCGAAGAGCGCACTCGAGAAAGTGGAGAAAGCACTCAAAGAGGTCGATTATAGGCCCAACATGTATGCAAGCGCGCTCGCATATAATAAGAGGTATAGCCTTTGCCTCATCATGCCTAAGCATACCTCCGAAGCCTATTGGGAGGAAATTCAAGAGGGCGCAGAAGCAGCCATCGAGTTCCGTCGCGACTTCCATGTATCATTGAAAATGCTCTTTTACAACCGCTTCGAACCGGAATCGTTCACCGAAGCCGCCAATCAAGCACTCGCCGCAAAGCCTGCCGGAGTAATCGTCGTGCCAAACAAACTCGACGTTACGCGCCAACTGACAGACCAGCTTCACGACCTTCAGACCCCCTTCATTCTGCTAGACTCCTATATGCCCGACCTCAAACCGCTATCCTTCTACGGACAAGACTCCTTCAGCAGCGGTTACTTCGCCGCTAGAATGCTCATGCTCGTAGCACAGAAGGAGACCGAAATCATGCTGATGAAACAGATGTTGGGCGGTAATGTGGCCAGCAAGCAACAAGAGAACAGAGAGACGGGCTTCCGTCATTACATGCACGACCACTTCCCCGACGTGAAGATTACCGAGGTGAACCTGCCCCTCGATCTCGACGGTGAGAGAGAGAAATATGACGAGATTCTCGAACAATTCTTCACCACTCATCCACACGTTCACCATTGCATCACCTTCAACTCAAAAGCCCATCTCGTCGGAGAATTCCTCCTGAGAAGCAATCGCCGCAATGTTCAGATTATGGGCTACGACATGGTGGAGAAAAATGCGGAGTGCGTCCGGCAAGGAAGCATCAGTTTTCTTATCGCGCAACACGGATATATGCAAGGATACGCCTGCGTGGAAAGTCTTTTCGAAGCCATCGTCTTGAAGAAAGAGGTGCAACCGGTCAACTACATGCCCATCGAGATACTCACCAAGGAAAACGTCGATTTCTATCGTCGCACGCAACTGTAAAGTTGAGAATTGAAAAGTGAAAGTTGAAAATTGAAAATTCGTAACTCCTAATTCGTAACTTGTAATTCTTGCAAAATGGAGTACATAAAAATCAATCAAAAAGACAATGTGGTGGTCTGCCTTCAACCACTCGCAAAAGGCACTATCATCAGCGACAACGGACGCGACATACGGTTGCTGCAAGACACACCGCAAGGCCACAAGGTGCTGCTCACCGACATCGAGTCGGGCCAGAACGTCATTAAATACGGCTATCCAATAGGACATGCACGCCAAGCCATGGCGGCAGGAACTTGGGTCAACGAGAACAACCTGCAGACAAACCTTGAAGGAACACTCCATTACGATTGGAATCCCACGACAGAACAACTGAATATTCCTCTGGAAAACCGCACTTTTCAAGGCTATCTCCGCGAAAACGGCGACGTAGGAGTACGCAACGAACTCTGGATCGTTCCCACCGTAGGATGTGTCAACGGCATTGCGGAGCGGCTGGCAGCGCAGATGCGACGCGAGACCTCGCTGACGGTCATGGCGTGGCACCACAACTACGGCTGCTCGCAACTGAGTGGCGACCACGAAAACACACGCAAAATACTGCGCGACATCGTGCTACATCCCAATGCCGGAGGAGTACTCATTGTCGGTCTTGGATGCGAAAACAACCAACCCGATGACTTTGAGAAAATGCTCGGGCAATACGACCATCGACGCATAAAAATGGTCGTGGCACAACGCGTAGATGGCGACGAAATGGAAGAAGGCATGCGCTTGCTCAGAGAATTGGCGAAGACGGCGGAAAACGACCAACGACAGCCAATCCCCGTAAGCCGACTGCGCATCGGACTGAAATGCGGCGGAAGCGACGGACTCAGTGGCATCACCGCCAACCCGCTAGTGGGAGAGTTCAGCGACTGGATAGTGGCACAAGGCGGCACCAGCGTACTCACCGAAGTGCCAGAGATGTTCGGTGCAGAGACCATACTGATGAATCGTTGTCAAACCCGTCAACTCTTCGAACAGACAGTACGGATGATCAACAACTTCAAGGAGTATTTTCTCAGCCACGGCGAGCCTGTCGGAGAAAACCCATCACCGGGGAACAAAGCCGGAGGCATCTCCACACTGGAAGACAAAGCCCTTGGTTGCACACAGAAAGCAGGGTGCGCCCCCGTCAGCGGCGTACTCGACTATGCAGACCGCCTAGAAAACAGCGGACTCAATCTGCTCTCGGCTCCCGGCAACGACCTCGTGGCAGCCACCGCCCTCGCTGCCAGTGGTTGCCAGCTGGTGTTGTTCACAACAGGTCGCGGCACTCCATTCGGCACTTTTGTCCCTACTATGAAGATTTCAACAAACAGCCAACTCTTCCACAGAAAGCCCAATTGGATAGATTTCAACGCTGGTGAACTCGTCGGCGGAACGCAGATGAAAGAACTTCTTACGCGCTTCATCGACAAGATTATCAACGTGGCAAGCGGCGAGCCAACCCTCAACGAGCAAAACGATTACCGCGAAATAGCCATCTTCAAAAATGGTGTTACGCTCTAACAATGTTTGTCAAGTCACAAAGTCTGTCAAGTCGTAAGTTAAAACGTTCACCAGCCAAGGGATCTTGAATAACTTGAAAAACTTGATAAACTTTACGAACTTGAAAAACTTTACTAACTTGAAAAACTCTACAAACAGCGATGAAAAAAGGCCTGCTCGCACTTAGCCCCCTGATAGTCTTTGTGTTGCTATATCTCGTAGTCTCCATTATAGCAGCCGACTTCTACCGCGTACCCATCACGGTGGCATTCCTCTTTGCCTCTATCTACGCCATCGCCGTGCTAGGCCACCATCCCCTGAAACGACGAATAGCCACCTACAACCGTGGTGCATCCTCCGACGGCATGATGCTGATGCTCTGGATTTTCGTGTTGGCAGGAGCATTCGCAAACTCGGCAAAAGTGATGGGAAGCATCGACGACACCGTAAATCTCACGCTCCACCTACTGCCAGCAAACATGCTGCTCGCGGGACTCTTCGTTGCCGCCTGTTTTATCTCCATGTCCATAGGCACAAGCGTCGGCACCATCGTCGCGCTCACCCCCATTGCGGCAGGCATTGCCGAGCAAACAGCAACATCGGTGCCAATGATTGTCGGAGTCGTTGTCGGCGGCAGTTTCTTCGGCGACAATCTCTCGTTTATATCGGACACCACCATTGCGGCCACGCAAACGCAAGGCTGCCGCATGAGTGATAAGTTCAGGGCAAACTTCTTGATAGTTGCCCCATGCGCCGTCGTACTACTCATTGCCTACCTTTTTATCGGCACCGACCTACGGGCACCGCATGACATCGGAACGGTAAACTTCTGGAAAGTCCTTCCTTACATCGTCGTGCTGATAGCGTCCGTATGCGGCATGAACGTGATGGCCGTGCTCACCATCGGTCTGTTGCTCACCGGAGCAATAGGCATCGCCATCGGTTCATTCGACTTCTTTGGCTGGCTCCACGCCATTGGCGACGGCATACTCTCCATGGGCGAACTCATCATCATCACCATGATGGCTGGCGGACTGCTCGAAATCGTCAAGGAAAACGGCGGAATAGACTTTATCATCCGCATCATCACGCGACGCATCCACAACAAGCGCGGCGCAGAACTAAGCATAGCCGCTCTCGTAGCACTCGTTGACCTCTGCACGGCCAACAACACTGTCGCCATACTCACAGTAGGGCCCATAGCCAAACAGATAGGCGACCGCTTTGGCGTTGACAATCGAAAGAGTGCCTCCATACTAGACACCGTCAGCTGTGCCGTGCAGGGTGTAATTCCTTACGGCGCGCAAATTCTCATGGCCGCAGGCTTGGCAGCCATCAATCCCGTAGCCATCGTACCCCATCTTTACTACCCAATGCTCATCGGACTTGCAGCCATAGTCGCCATCATCATCCGCTATCCAAAGAGATATTCCTAGTGAAAATATTTAACAACAAAACAACAACGATATGAAAACACCATTACTAGCCATTGCCCTAGCCACGCTGACCACGACAAGCATCCGTGCTGTGAGCAGCGAACCACGCACCAACAACGCCCACTCAATCTACGTTCCTGAAGAACTCCGCACGATGAACCTCGAAAGCGACACCAGCAAATGGAGCTATTCGCGACTAGACACCACGGCTCACTTCGCCATCTTTTGGGAACCGGGCTTCGGGCGTGACATCACTCAGGCACCGCCACTCGAAGGGCACAACATGCGCGTCAACCTGCCTCATCTCAAGCAGCGACTCGAACAGTTATATACGCTCTATGCCGACTCACTCGGCTTCCTTGACAAGAGCAAGCACCACTATCCGTTTATGGTAATGCTCTGGTACTCTCTCGAAGGAACGGCCTACGGAGGCGACTACGACGGAAAGGTAGGCGCATTCTGGTCTGCGCCGGGCAGAGTGCAGGACGAAAGACTGAACACCGTCGCCCATGAACTCGGACACAGCTTTCAGTCGCAACTCCAGATTGACGGGGCATCGCCAGGCTTTCAGCATTGTGGCGGCTTCTACGAAATGACCTCGCAGTGGATGCTCTGGCAGGCAAACCCACGCTGGATAGACGACGAGACCTATCACTTCGAAGCCTTCAAAAAGCTCACGCACAAGGCTTTTCTCGACATTGAGAACATCTATCACTCGCCATTCGTACTGGAATATTGGAGTGAAAAGCGCGGCAGAGAAATCATCGCCGACATTTGGAAAAACACGCGTCCCGACGAAGACCCCGTGCTGACCTACATGCGTCTCACGGGCATCAGTCAGGAGGAGATGCTTCAAGAGATGCACGATTGCCACAGTAGAATGGTCAACCTCGATTTCGACCGCGTGCGCTCTGTAACGCGTCAACATGCCAACAAATGGGACGACGCGTCAAGGGAAATTCCCGGCAATCTTGGCTTCAACATACTACCATTGAAGCGTCCCGCTGGATCAATGGTAAGAGTTTCCTTGCACCACGATGCGAGTCAGACACCACAACGGTTCCTCTTCAGCGTTGTCGCCATCGATGGTCGGGGCAACCCACACTACAGCAAAACGGCATCAAGCGAGCAGGGACGTTTGCGCTACCGTCTGCCGAAGGACACTCAGCAGGCTTGGATTGTCGTAACGGCAGGCTATGCCGACCGACACCGCCGACTAGACTCCGCGCCCAACGACCTGTTCCCCTACACATACAGCGTGGAGTAACGGACTGCCATGATTTAACGGGAAAATCGCGCTTGGAGTCCTAAATCTTACTAAAAAGCGCAATTCAACGCAAAAAAGTTACGATTTATTTGCAAGAGTGGCAAAATTTGAGTAATTTTGCAGCCGAAACAAGGAAAAAGAACGAGAAATGAAGAGTTTGACCATCGTCCGCCTGCTTAACCTTCGACTTCGTCGCGTAGTCGAATATGGAAAGGTGTATGCTTAATTGTTGGACGATGTCGAGACGATACGAGAAGAGCCTTTCCACTGACAAGTGAGAAGGGCTTTTTTCTCAATCATGATAAATGGAACTGTCGAGTGGCATAAGGCGGCAACGCCATCGCTTCGAGTTCGGAGATTAAGGATAAGCAAAGATTATTAAACTTTATAAGAATAAGAAATGGCAGACAGATTGTATATTTTCGACACGACACTCCGCGATGGCGAGCAAGTGCCGGGATGTCAACTTAACACGGTTGAGAAGATTCAAGTTGCCAAGCAACTGGAGCAACTCGGTGTTGACGTCATCGAAGCAGGGTTCCCCATATCGAGTCCTGGCGATTATAACAGTGTGATAGAAATATCGAAAGCGGTTACTTGGCCCACCATTTGCGCACTCACTCGCGCCGTTGAAAAAGATATAGACATAGCGGCAGAGTCGCTAAAATACGCGAAGAACAAACGCATCCACACTGGTATTGGCACAAGCGACTCGCACATCAAGTATAAGTTTCACTCGAACAGAGAAGAAATCATCGAGCGTGCCGTGGCAGCGGTAAAGTACGCAAAGAGCTACGTTGAGGACGTGGAATTTTATGCCGAGGATGCTGGTCGTACAGACAACGAATACTTGGCACGCGTCATCGAGGCGGTGGTGAAGGCTGGCGCTACGGTTGTGAACATCCCCGATACAACGGGTTATTGCCTTCCCGAGGAGTATGGCGAGAAGATAAAATACTTGATGGAGCATGTAGATGGTATTGAAAAAGCGCGTATCTCCACCCATTGTCACAACGACTTAGGCATGGCGACGGCCAACACACTGCAGGGCGTACTCAATGGCGCTCGCCAAGTGGAGGTGACGATAAACGGGATAGGAGAGCGTGCCGGCAACACTTCGCTGGAGGAAATCGCTATGATTCTCAGATGCCACAAAGGGATTGGCATTGACACTAACATTAATACGACGAAGATTTACCCAACGAGTCGCATGGTGTCGAGCCTGATGAACATGCCTGTTCAGCCGAACAAAGCCATTGTCGGGCGTAATGCCTTCGCCCACTCAAGCGGAATACATCAGGACGGCGTGCTGAAAAACGTCTCCACTTACGAGATTATGGACCCGAAGGATGTGGGACTCGACGACAACTCCATCGTGCTGACGGCAAGAAGCGGTCGCGCTGCGCTGAAGTACAGACTCGGCGTGTTGGGAGTGAACATCGACGACGAGAAGAAAGTCGATAAGATATACGAGAAATTTCTTGAGCTTGCGGACAAGAAGAAAGAGGTGGGCGATGCCGACATCCTGATGTTGGCTGGTGCCGACACTGCCGAGGCACACGCAGTGAAACTCGACTTCTTGCAGGTTACGACAGGCAAGGGCGTGAAGAGCGTCGCAAGCATCGGACTGGACATCAGCGGTCAGAAGTTCGAAGAAGCAGCATCGGGCAACGGTCCTGTTGACGCGGCAATATGCGCCTTGAAGAAGATAATCCAGAAGAGAATGACGTTGAAGGAGTTCACCATTCAGGCCATTTCGAAAGGATCCGACGACGTGGGCAAGGTGCACATGCAAGTGGAATACAATGGCAGCGTCTATTATGGCTTCGGCGCAAACACAGACATCGTGACCGCTTCCGTAGAGGCTTACATAGACTGTATCAATAAGTTTAAGAATTAACGATCGTTATATGAACACACTATTCGACAAGATTTGGGACAAACACGTCGTGCAGATTGTTGACGACGGCCCTACTCAGCTCTACATAGACCGACTCTATTGTCACGAAGTTACCTCGCCGCAAGCCTTCGACGGTATGCGTGCAAGGGGATTAAAATGCCTGAGACCCAAGCAGATATTCTGCATGCCCGACCATAACACGCCTACTCACGACCAGAACAAACCGATAGCAGACCCTGTTTCGAAAAGGCAGGTGGATACGCTTGCCCGTAACGCTAAGGAATTCGGACTGACGCACTACGGCATGCTGTCGCCCGACAACGGAATTATCCACGTTGTTGGTCCGGAGAAGGGACTGTCGCTGCCGGGCATGACCATCGTCTGCGGCGACTCTCACACCTCTACTCATGGCGCAGTGGGAGCGGTGGCTTTCGGCATCGGCACCTCGGAGGTGGAGATGGTTTTGGCTTCTCAGTGCATCTTGCAACAGAAGCCGAAATCCATGAGGATAAGCATCGAGGGAAAGCTCGGAAAGGGTGTTACGGCAAAAGACATTGCTCTTTATCTGATGACGAAGCTGACAACAAGCGGTGCCACGGGTTATTTCGTGGAATATGCAGGGGAGGCGGTTCGCTCGCTTTCAATGGAGGGACGACTGACGCTCTGTAATCTTTCGATTGAAATGGGAGCGCGTGGAGGATTTATTGCCCCCGATGAAACGACGTTTGAATACTTGAAAGACAAGGAGTTCTCGCCGAAGGGAGAGGAGTGGGACAAGGCTGTGGCCTACTGGAAAACGTTGCGTAGTGGCGACGATGCCGTGTTCGACAAAGAACTCACCTTCGATGCTGCCGACATAGAACCACGCATCACCTACGGTACCAACCCTGGCATGGGTATCGGCATCACCGAGTGCATCCCGAGACTTGAAGAGATTGACGACGCTGGCAAGGCATCGTTTGAGAAGTCGCTACGCTATATGGGTTTCGAACCAGGAGAGTGTCTGCTTGGCCACGCCGTCGATTACGTATTCCTCGGTGCTTGTACCAACGGCCGAATAGAGGACTTCCGTGCTTTTGCCTCCATCGTGAAAGGTCGGAAAAAGGCTGACAACGTGATTGCTTGGTTAGTGCCGGGATCGTGGGCTGTTGACCGTCAGATTAGAGAAGAGGGATTGGATAAGGTTCTGGAATCCGCTGGTTTCCAAATTCGTCAGCCCGGTTGTTCTGCCTGCTTGGCTATGAACGACGACAAGATTCCGGCAGGAAAACTGAGCGTTTCCACTAGCAATAGAAATTTTGAAGGACGACAAGGCCCCGGTGCCAGAACGATACTAGCGTCGCCTTTGGTTGCTGCTGCTGCTGCCGTAACGGGGAAAATCACCGACCCTCGCACCTTATTAATATAATATATACTGCTGTACAAAGATTAGAATGAAACAGAAATTTGATATAATAGAAAGCACTTGCGTGCCTCTGCCGCTGGAAAACGTAGATACCGACCAGATTATTCCGGCACGCTTTCTAAAGGCCACGGACAAAGAAGGCTTTGGTGAAAATCTTTTCCGTGATTGGCGTTACAACGAAGACGGGTCGCCAAAGAAGGATTTTGTGCTTAACGACCCAACTTATAGCGGTTGTGTGCTTGTGGTCGGAAAGAACTTCGGCTCCGGTTCTTCGCGCGAACATGCAGCGTGGGCCATTGCTGGTTATGGTTTCAGAGTGGTGGTAAGCAGTTTCTTTGCCGATATTCACAAGAACAACGAACTGAACAATTTCGTGCTTCCAGTCGTGGTGACAGAGGATTTTCTCAAGGAACTTTTCGATTCCATTTTCACGGATCCAAAAACGCGAGTTCGTGTTGATTTGCCCAATCAAACGATAACCAACTTGGCTACAGGCAAGAGTGAGCAGTTTGAAATCAATGGTTACAAGAAACACTGCCTGATGAACGGGCTCGACGACATAGACTATCTGCTGGAGAACAAGGATAAGATTGAGGAATGGGAACGCCGCAACAAATAAGTTGGAACAGGCAATTGCCGTACATCGAGTTGATGGACTCGACCTTGCGCGACGGTGAGCAGACCAGCGGCGTATCATTTCTTCCTCACGAAAAACTCGTGGTGGCAAGGATGCTCCTCAAGGACATCAACGTGGACCGAATAGAGGTGGCATCGGCCAGAGTAAGCGAGGGAGAGAAAGACGCCGTCAGGATGATCATGCGCTATGCAGAGCACAACGGCATGGCAGAGCGCGTGGAAGTGCTGGGGTTCGTCGATGGCAAATTGTCGGTTGACTGGATAAAGGATTGCGGTGGGCGCATGGTGAATTTGCTTTGCAAGGGTTCGCTTAAACATTGCAAACAGCAGCTCCACAAGACCCCAGAGGAACACATCTCAGACATCCTGCATGTGCTGGAATACGCAGAACAGCAGAACGTAGGCGTGAACGTTTATCTGGAGGACTGGAGCAGTGGGATGAAAGATTCGCCAGCCTATGTCTATCAGTTGATGGACGCGCTAGTAGATACGCCGATTCGTCGTTTCATGCTGCCCGACACGTTGGGCATCCTCAATCCGTTGCAGGTGATAGAGTTCTTCCGCAAAATGAGAAAACGCTACCCACAATCGCACTTCGATTTTCACGCCCACAATGATTATGACCTCGCCGTAAGTAATTCACTTGCAGCAGTATTGAGCGGCGCGAAAGGATTGCACTGCACGGT
>Ga0065709_1030012_pt1 | contig 10157 bp, 7 predicted proteins | sample Hoacrofraction14_2_FD_59096 | JGI IMG/M metagenome (GOLD analysis project Ga0065709, IMG submission 59096) | Hoatzin crop microbial communities from Cojedes, Venezuela, sample from fiber fraction 14 v1 | ecosystem: Host-associated > Birds > Digestive system > Esophagus > Crop | place: Venezuela... | reverse complement strand
TAGATTATGATACGTTCGATGGATATTCCAGCGTAGCCAAAGATGACGGAAGCTATGCTATTAGCTATGCTTCTTTCAAAGATATCTTTAGCTCTTATACAAGTGATAATCTAAATGGCGGAAACCTTCATATCACATCCACCTATACCAATCCCATAACGGCATACCAGTCTATCGGATTTGTCGAAGATATATCCGTCTTGGAAAAAAACACGCTAAAGCACTATATGCTGATAAACGTAGCTAAGGCTTCAGACTTTACTTCCAGGTGGCAGTTTCCTCAAAAATATTCTGCTGCGCAGATAGCACTTATGCAGGAAAACGGCGACTATATTATAAGACCATCTTATTTTAAAAACGAAAATTTCTGGGAATTTATCAGAATAAATAATAATCTTGGATATGATGAAACTTCGGAAATAAAGAAATTTTTTTACAATTCGGATATAGAAATTCAAATATTAAAAGATGCGTCCGGCATTCCCTCCTATGTCGTATGCCTTCCCTTTAATGAAACAACAAGTTCTGCTCAAAATCCTATGTATTATGTAGCAATGATTCCCGTATCAGATCTTGCCTATAATCGTACAGACTATCTTCTGGTATTTATAGTTGCATTCTTTATGCTACTATTCTTACTTTTTAACGGATATTATATTCTTGATATCAATAAGATGCTTCGCCAAAGCAATAAAGAGGCTCTTCTTGCAAGCAAGGCAAAGACAGCTTTCCTCTCTTCCATGTCGCATGATATCAGAACGCCTATGAATGCTATTATAGGTTTAACCACCATAGCATCTCACAATGTAAATGATCCATCAAGAGTTCAGGATTGTTTGTCAAAAATAAATATGGCAAGTAATCATCTTCTTACTTTAATAAATGATATCCTTGATATTTCGAAAATTGAGTCGGGAAAAATAACTTTAAATCCTGCCATATTTTCTTTATCCAAACTAATATCAGATGAGATAAATATCATACAGTCGCAGATAAAAGCCAAGAACATGAACGTAGATATACATGTGGAAAATGTTGAGCATGAGATGCTCTTTGGAGATGAACTGCGCCTAAATCAGATATTTATAAATCTCATGTCAAACGCTGTCAAATATACGGATGAGGGCGGCAAAATCATAATTGATATTTCGGAAAAAGAAAATGCGGATACACACCTTGCTGATATCGTCTATAAAATAAGTGATAACGGAATGGGAATGACGCCTGAGTTTGTCAAAATATTGTATGAGCCATTTTCAAGAATGTCGGATACGAGGCACAACAAGGTACAGGGAACAGGACTTGGCCTTGCAATTACAAAGCAGATGGTAGACCTTATGAATGGAACTATTGAATGTGAAAGCGAACTTGGAGTCGGTACTACTTTCACGGTGCATCTGACTCTTCCTATCGCCAAAGATGACAAAAAATATGACAAGCTTCCGCATATTGACATGCTTGTTGCAGATGACGATTCTATTTTCCTATCTACGAGTATCGATACTCTTAATTCAATAAATATAGAGCCCGATACTACTCTCTATGGAAAAGAGGCTGTAAAACTCATAAAAGAAAAACACGAAAACGGCAAGGACTACGACGTAGTCATAATCGACTGGAAGATGCCGGATCAAAGCGGTGAAAAAACAATCAAATCTATCAGAGATATCGTTGGAAAAGATACAACTATCATCGTAGTATCTTCATATCAATGGGAAGAAATTGAAGAAGATGCAATAGAAAGCGGCGCCGATTACTTCATTACAAAGCCTATATTCAAAAGCTCTATTTATAAAAAACTATGCGAAATCATGAATGTCGATGATGAAAAAGACACCGAAAAATCATCGGACATTGCAAATGGACTTCATGATAAAAAATTCCTTGTAGCCGAAGACAACGATGTAAACTGGGAAATTTTGGATGAGCTACTTCATATTCATAATATACAGGCAGACCACGCAACAAACGGAAAAGAAGCATTAAAACTCCTTGAAGAATCCGGCGATAATGCATATGATGCTATATTTATGGATATTCATATGCCTATCATGAACGGGCTCGATACTACCAAAGAAATCAGAAAATCATCTAATGAATATATACATAACATACCGATAATAGCTATGACGGCTGATGCATTTGCAGAAGACGTAAAAACATGCCTTGATGCCGGCATGAATGCTCACACATCAAAACCTATCAATATAAACAAGCTGTTTGACATCGTAAGAGATGTGCTTAGCATACAATGAATTTTTTGTTCATAAAAAATACGAATAAAGTCGTAGTGAAAATAAAATGCCAACAATTCAAATATATTTATAGGAGATGCTAATGAAAAAATATAATAGTTCAAAGAATATCACACGTATATTTGCCTGTATATGCTGTATTGTGCTACTCTCTACTACTATTGTTTCATGTGGCTTTTATGGCGATGAAAATGCTACTTTAGATTCTAGCGGCTATACCATGCTTCTGGACGCTGATACAAGCGGAACAGTCACAGTTCTTGGAAACTACGACAATTTCGAAGCACTGGACTCTGCCATTAGCAAATTTGCCAATTATTATCCAAATATAAGCGTAGAATACGAAAAGCTTGATGACTACAATACGAATATTTTGACAAGGCTTCAAAATGACGACAGCGCTTCTATTTTCATGATAAATAGATATAACTTTCTGGAAGCTCCGGGTCTTGAAGATATCATATATGATGTTTCCGATTTAGATATCAATTTTGATGATATAGACAAAGATGCATATGAAGCCTGCTATATAGATGGCAAGCTATTTGGAATCCCACTTTGGTACAGATATTATGGCATGGTTGTAAATGAGGATTTACTTGAAAAAGAAGGTTTATCCATTCCTGAAAATTTAGATGAACTTGAAAACTGCCTAAAAGTCTTGAAAAACGCCGGCTACACCCCTATTCAGCAAGCAAATAGCGGACTTCCGCACTTTTTTATATCGGATTTCATGAATATAGTTGCACATGATTTGACAACAGATGAAATTGAGGCGCTAAAAAACGGCGATGAAAATGCCGCATCAAAAGTTTCATCTTGCTTTGAAACAATGTTTGATATGATTGAAAAAGGCTACATTTCTCTTGATAATGCCAAAACATATGAAGATAACTACAATGATGCGATACTTAAGTTTTTCGAAGGTGATGTTCCATTCCTTGCCGCATCAACTCAAATATATAGCGGCATGGCCAAAAGAGAAAGTAAAAGTGATGCCTACAAAGAAAATTCATTTACATATTCTTTTAACTATATACCATTAAGCAGCGATGGCACGCAGCTCTACAAAACAGTTGATACAGGATTTGCACTCAACAAAAACTGCTCGAATTTGGATATTGCTTCCGAATTTTACAGATTTATGTATACTAAAGAGATATTAAAGGATTTTTCTACTATAAAAGGCATTCCTACTACTGCAACTGATAAAGATGGTACGCCTCTTGGAAATTTGCCGAATGTCGATAGCAGCCTTCTTGTAGTAACCGGTGATATTGACGATGAAAAAGATGTAATACAAGATATCTACACAAATGTAAGTGTACAGATATTTAGCGGCGAAATCACAGATACAGATGGTGCCATCACAGCCTTTAAAGATGCGATAAGTAATTAACATATATTTTTTTATAATAAGCGACATGTAACTTTGTATATATTTTTGTAAGAATCTTCACAAGATATATACAGTTACATGTCGCTTATTTTATTAAAAATAAATATATATTAAGATGCACTTTTTATATAAGTTCGAAATGCTTAAGACCATTGAATATACCGTCATCAAGAAGGCTACTTGTAACATAGTCTGCTTTTTCTTTCAGCTCTTCTACGCCATTACCCATGCATATGCCATTTTGTACGAATTCAATCATAGAAAGATCGTTCATACTATCTCCAAAACAGTATGTATCTTCAAGTTTTATGTCATATAGCTCCATAACTTTGGCGATACCTGTTGCCTTGGAATGATTTTTGGGTACATATTCTGCGCCCCATCCTGTGTGAATGATTGCATCAAAGTAATTTACAAGTTCATTTGTCGCCTTCTCTCCTATTTCTCTTGTAGGGAATGAAGCCGACAATTTATTTACGATTTTCTCATTATCTTCTGATATAGGAAGGAGTCTGTCTTTCATATCAGCAATAACTTTTTGTCCGTATGGATCCTTGGCAAATTCTTCTTTGTCCATATATAGATATGTCGGCCCTTCCAAGATAGATGGTGTCCCATATTTTTTTACTATGGAAATTGTTTTATCAAGTATATTTTTATCGACGAATTTTTGGTATAGTATATTTCCCTTTTCATCTTCGATATAAGTTCCGCATGCTCCGACTATCCCGTCAAATCCAATGCCAAGAAGATTATCATCTGATATGAAGCCTCTGCTTCTGCCACTGCATATAAAGGCAAGATGCCCATTTTCACGAAGCTTTCTAATTGCCATCTTGCAGCTGTCAGGGATAAATGAATGTTCATCCCAAAGCGTTCCGTCTATATCAAAAAATACTGCTTTTTTACTCATAAAAACCTCTAAACAGATAGTTAATTCCCTCTATCTTTATTCTCTATTACTTTTTTTATATCATCATATTCAAGCTTTTCTTTTAGCGTGCCGTATCCGCTTGAAATTTTCTTTCTGACATCACCAAAGCGCGTAGTTATTGTATCAGATTTTCGATCTAAAATATACCTCTTATATTCCGTGCTTCTTATTCCAATCGTTGTGGTGTTTGCAAATATCAGCTTTACAAATTTGTCTATGTCATTCGATGCGCAGATACATGAAAGTTTTATGCCGGGTCTTGATTTTTTCATGCCTATCTGCGTTGTATATACATCTTTTGCTCCTTCTTTTAAAAGAAGCTCGATTGCATAGCCTATCTCTTCGCCTGTCATGTCATCAAGATTGCAAGATAGCTCGATACAAGTGTCGGTGAGTTTTGAATCTATGTTTATATTATTATCCTTTGAAAAAGAAAATTTCTCGTCATTATCTGCGCTATTTTGAAGATTTTTAGCACCCGGTTTATTAAAATCACTTTTTTCATTGTAAAACACGCCAACTTTAACTCTTAGAGTATTGGCTATTTCAAAATCTTTTTGACCATGACCAAAACCAATCTTGTCTGTTGTCATTATCGGCATGTTTCCAAACTCATCCGCAAAATATTTAATAAGAGCTGCTCCCGTCGGAGTGCAAAGCTCTCCCGTGACATCTCCCGAATATATCGGCACGCCCATAAGGAGCTCTTCAGTTGCGGGAGCAGGTACAGGGAGCGTTCCATGAGCACACTTAACAAATCCCTTGCCGACATTTATAGGAGATACGATTATCTTATCCGCCTTTATTTTGTCAAAAAGAAAGCACACAGCGGCAACATCTCCTATGGCATCCATTGTGCCTACTTCATGGAAATGAATATCTGATATTTCTTTGCCGTGAACTTTGCTCTCAGCAGATGCCAAAAGCTTGTAAACTTCTATTGCATCAGATTTTACTTTATCACTTACATTAAGTCCGTTTATTATGTTTTTTACATCAGATAAAGAGGTATGGTGATGATGCTCTAATGTATGTCCATCTGAGCTTCGTACAAGCGAGCTATCATTAGCGTGTATATGTAAATGTTCATGATTTGACTGATTTATTACATCATGTGCCTCTTCAAGTTCATCCCCAACATATACATTTGTATGAATACCCTTTATGCCGCATTTATAGCTATCAACAAGTTCAAATCTTACATGAGGTATATTTATATTATTTAATTCATCTTCTATTTTCTTTTTATCATCAAATGTATCTGCAAGAGCGGAAATCAGCATATCTCCCGCAGCACCCATTGCACAATCTATATATACTATTTTCATATTTTTTATTCCCCTATATGATTTATCATGCTTGCAAGATACCCTGCTCCAAATCCGTTGTCAATATTTACCACGCTGACACCGCTTGCGCATGAGTTGAGCATAGACAATAGAGCCGATACTCCGCCAAAAGAAGCTCCATATCCAACGCTTGTAGGAACCGCGATGACAGGGCATGAAGCAAGGCCACCTATAACACTTGCAAGTGCCCCTTCCATACCTGCAACAGCTATTATAACCTTGGCACTCATGATATCATCCGTATGACTTAAGAGCCTATGAATGCCGGCTACGCCTACATCGTATAGCTTTGTTACGTCATTACCAAGTGCTCTTGCCGTAAGCGCGGCTTCTTCTGCAATGCTCATATCACTTGTTCCGGCTGTTGCAATGACTATTTTGCCTTTTGTATCAATATCAGGCACCTTGCCGACTATTCCAATTCTTGCCATTTCTTGATATTCGAAATCTATCTTCATATCATTTGCTTTTTCTTTTGAAAGCCTCGTTATGAGAACGCAGCCATCACTTTTTTCATGTAGCTTTGTAGCTATTGCATCTATTTGCTCTGCGGTTTTGCCCTCACCATATATGACCTCTGCAATGCCTTGTCTGATACTTCTGTGATAATCGACTTTTGCAAATCCCATATCTTCAAAAGGTTCGTTTTTTAAAGAAAGAAGCGCATCATCAACGGACATTTCTCCGCTTTGTACTTTTAAAAGAAGATTTCTAACATCCATACATTCCTCCGAGATACTATACCATTTCATACTGAATATTATATTCTTAGATATAGTATACTGTTTTATATTCGCAGATTATTATTTTGAAATATTCAAGTCCATACTTCCCGATTTGAAACCTGACAAATCAAGCGTTACATACATAAATCCAAGATTTTTTAATTTAGTTGTTATAGCATATCTTATATCATCATTCAATATTTTTGAAAAATCACTTGGATAAATCTCTATTCTTGCAATACTTTCGTGAACTCGTACGCGAACCTGCTTAAATCCCAAATCCTTTAATATATCTTCCGCGTTTGAAACCATTTCCAGTTTATCTTTGCTAATTTCGCAGTCATACTCAAATCTTGTTGCAAGGCATGAAATTGAAGGCTTATCATAGGTTTTTAGTCCGAGTTTCTTAGAAAAATAACGTATCTCATCTTTTGACATCTCAAAATCCATAAGAGGACTGATTATTCCAAGTTCTTCCTTTGCCTTTAATCCCGGTCTGTAAACACCCTTGTCTTCATAGTTTGAACCATCAAATACAGTATCTATGCCATACTTTTTTGCTTCATCTTTTATCAGACCAAATATTTGTTTTTTGCAAAAATAACATCTATCTATCCTATTGTGTTTGAACTCATCAACGGATAAAACATCAAAGGGCACGACTATATGTTTTATATCATATTCTTTGCAAAAATATATACTCTCAGAAAGCTCGCTCTTTGGAAAAGCATCTGTATCAACAGTTATAGCAAGTACATCTCTATCAAGTACATCTTTCGAAACTTTCAAAAGAAAAGCGGAATCGACGCCGCCCGAAAAGGCTATGCAAACTTTTCCTTTATCTTTTATATAATTTTTTAAGCTCTCGTATTTTTGATTTTTTTTGTCAGTTATCAATTTTGTTCACCTAATTTTTTGCCAGATAATATTTTATTATTTTAAAGCGAGCAATGCTTTTTATCGATGTCTTTTACTTTGTCGCGGCGGCGAACATACTTTTCATCAGTAAGTGTATCTGTGTGCATCCATGTTTTAACAATCTCCATGGCTATAGCACTTCCTATTATTTTGCCGCCTATACAAAGAACGTTACTGTCGTTGTGCTCTCTTGAAAGCTGTGCACAGAACGGATCTTGGCATACACATGCAAAGATATTTGGAAGTTTGTTGGCTATCATAGCGCTTCCGTATCCTACGCCGTCAACAAAGATTGCTCTGTCACATTCTCCTTTTGAAACAGCAAGTGATGCCGGATAAACAAAATCCGACAAATCACATGAATTTGTATCATGCGTTCCAAAATCTACAACTTCATTGCCTTCGCTTTGTAAATACTCTTTAATTTCTTCTTTCAATGCGAAACCTGCATGATCGTTTGCCATTGCTATTTTCATAGGCACTCCTTTCAGTCTGATGACTAAAAAAATATAAATATTATTTTAAATAATATCAGTAAAAATATCATTTAACCTGCCGTAATTAGACACATTCTTTTAACAAATCAACGATATTTAGATGCTGCGGGCATACGCTCTCACACTGTCTGCACTCGATGCAGTCTTTGGGATTTCCAAATCCGTTTGTTGCTTCAAACATCTTTTCGTCCGCGCGCTCTCTATCACCTTCTACAACTCTGATATTTCTAGCTTCGAATACACGTGGAATCTTGATATTCATAGGACATCCTCTCATGCAATATCCGCATGAAGTGCAAGCTATTGCCTTGGACTTGTTGAAGATTTCGCCTGCTTTTTTCATTACTGCCATTTCGTCATCTGTCAAAGGCTTGAAGTCTTTCATGATAGATACATTATCTGCCATCTGTTCCGGAGTTGACATGCCTGACAAAACAGTTATGATGCCATCAAGAGATGCTACAAATCTAATTGCAAGAGATGCGTATGATGCCTTATCATCTATGGATTTTAGAATTTTTCTGACTTCCTTTGGCGGATTTGCGAGTTTTCCGCCCTTTACAGGCTCCATTACAACGATTGATTTTCCATGAGATCTTGCAACTTCATAACATTCCCTTGATTTTACTTCCGGGTTCTCCCAATCTGCATAATTTATCTGAAGCTGTACGAATTCAACATCGGGATGCTCTGTTAGGAGTTTATCAAGAAGCTTTGGCGTTCCGTGAAAAGAAAATCCATAATGCTTTATTCTGCCTTTGGCCTTTTCCTCTTTTACAAAATTCCATAAATCATACTCTTCATACTTTTTATATCCATCATCCATAAGAGCATGTAAAAGATAATAATCAATATAGCCCGCACCTGTTCTATCCAAACTCACATCAAGTTCTTTTCTGGCTTCTTCTTTGCTTTTGACCATACCTGCATGAAGTTTGGTTGCAAGTGTATATGTGCTTCTGTCATGTCTATCAACGAGAGCTTTCTTGGTAGCTTCTTCAGAACCCGTGTAAACAAAAGCTGTGTCGAAATATGTGAAACCGTTTTCAAGAAACATATCAACCATCTTTGAAGTCGTATCTACATCGATATCATCACCGATTTTTGGAAGCCTCATAAGGCCAAAACCGAGTTTTTTTGTACCTTCACCAAAATATTTTTCTGCCATAGTCTTCTCCTATATAATTTTGTAAAAAAACATTTGTAAAGCCATAAATTATAATATAGGTATAATTTATACACATTACAAATCATTATGATTGCCTATAAAAATTATAATCTATTTCAAACTCTTTGAGTATAAGATATTTTCAATTTTATATTCATGCGAATAAGCAAAAAAGTAAGATACATTCCCTATTTTGGTTATTATATAATCTTAAAAATTTTATATATCAAAAATCCCAAAGGACTTTTATATATTTTGTCCCTTGGGATTTTTTCAAAATATATTTAACTCAGTTGGGGTTCTATCCCCGACTAAGTTATCGCTCCGCGAGAATGCGCAGAGATTTGCATAGAACAAATCTCGCGAGCGAGACTTGAATTAGTTACTACTTTCTGTTGATGCTGTATCCGATGTATCGGATGAAGTAGTACTTGATGCATCATCAGTACCTTCCTTTTCACTTGAGCCTTTTGCAGAGCTTGAATCGCTGTCGCTTGGCGCAGCGTCTCCTGGACCACCTTGTCTTCCGGAACCTCCGTTTCCATTACCGCCCGGACCATTGTCACCATCGCCTCCGGGGCCACCATCGCCGTCATGGTCTCCGCCTTGAGTGCCCATATCGGAAATTGTGATACTGCTTGCATCTACTCTATCTGATTCATCCTGCTCATCTGTTACTGTTGAAAGCTCTCCATCTAGCTGTTTTCTGATGCTCTCTGCACGAAGTAGGCAAAAGTTCTCCAAAGTTTCAAAAGCTGTTTCAAATTCATCAGCTGTATAGAATGCTGTCGGATCTTCCTCTACATATGGGAGAATCATCTCATATACTCTTTCGATTTCTTCTTCGAACTCGCCGGACTCGAAATAGCTTACAAGTTCATCATAGTATGTATGATAAAGATCCAGATATTT
>Ga0065709_1030011_pt1 | contig 10173 bp, 6 predicted proteins | sample Hoacrofraction14_2_FD_59096 | JGI IMG/M metagenome (GOLD analysis project Ga0065709, IMG submission 59096) | Hoatzin crop microbial communities from Cojedes, Venezuela, sample from fiber fraction 14 v1 | ecosystem: Host-associated > Birds > Digestive system > Esophagus > Crop | place: Venezuela... | reverse complement strand
TTGCTCTGTTGGATAAACGTTACCTTCCTTCTCGTTATTGAAGTTAAGAACCACCATATTTGAGTCACTCTTCGGGAGAAGTTCCTTCATATATTCGTTGATTGCTTCTAGAGGAAGCGAAGGAATCAGCTGATTCATCATCTGATAAGTGAAGTCGATGCTTGGATATGGCGTACCATCGAGGAAGCTGCGATAGAGTTGTGTTGCCAATCCCTTGCTTGGACGCTTGTCGCGATTGCTGTAAGCCTTCTCCAATGCGCTGAGATAATCGGCTTTGTAGCGTGCATACTCCGTTGCGGTGAACCCGAATTCGGCAGCGCGACGTGCCTCAGTGAAAGCTGCTTTCACGGCATCGGCAGTCTTGCTCATGTCTTTTGGCGCAGTGTTTACGCTGAAAGCGTCCTTAGTTTTCGAGAAGAGATAAGTGCCGTTGTCAACACTTGCCTGAATGTATGGACAGTCAGCTTTCTGTGCTTCTTCTGCAAGACGACTGTTAAGCATCGACATTGCTGCACCGTTCATATAATTATATAAGGTGTAAGCCATTGTTCCTTTGAGCGAATCTGGGAAAGTTTCGTGCTTGAACATCACCTCAATGACGCTCATTGTCTGCTCTTTGTCCTTGTCAACAATAACAATCGGCTGTGCGTTGTCGGGCACATCTTCCTTTACTATCGGTGCCGGATTCTTAGGATTCGTCATCGGACCGAACAGCTCTTTTATCTTTGCTTCAACCTTATCTACGTCAACATCACCAACGACGATAATGCCTTGATTTGTTGGATGATACCACTTCTCATAGTAGTCGCGCAACTCTTTCGGTTTGAAGTTATCAACAACGCTCATCAATCCGATAGGATAGCGCTTGCCATACTTGCTGCCCGGATAGAGCTTTTCGAGATTACGCTCCAACATTCTGCTGCTTGCACTCGTGCGAAGTCGCCATTCTTCATGAATCACTCCGCGCTCCTGATCAATCTCTTTCGGATCAAGAGTGAGACCATCTGCCCAATCAGCAAGGATAAGCAAACAAGAATCAATGGTTGACTGACGTGTTGTCGGCACATTATCTATATTATAAACCGTCTCGTCAATTGAAGTATAAGCATTCAGATCGGCGCCAAACTGCACGCCAATCTTCTCGCAATAACTGATCACATCATTGCCTTGAAAATGGGTTGTGCCGTTAAAGCACATGTGTTCTAGGAAGTGTGCCAAGCCTCTTTGGCTCTCTTCTTCCTGTAAAGAGCCCACTTTCTGAGCAATATAGAAGTTAGCTCTGTGCTCAGGCCAGTTGTTGTAACGGATGTAGTAAGTCAATCCATTGCTTAATTTTCCCACTCTGACATCGGGATCAGCGGGAACTTGCGGCATTTGCATCTGTGCAAAAGAAGCTGATGTCAGCATAAGCAACATCACCGCGATAACGTTTCTAAGTTTCATAAATGTTTTTCGTTAATTATTTATTGCGTGTGTAAATCTGTGCAAATGTAGGAAAATTTGCATGATGCGCAATGCAAAAACGTCAAAAATTATTGTTTATTAAAGTTTAGTGTTGTTTATTTAACAGGCAAAATGACGTGAGTTTTAGGCAGATAGCATAGTCTTTGCCGCATCATTCGATAGAGATGTCTTCCAGAAAGAAAATCTTTTTTAGGAGATTTTCATCGTTTTTGCTTGTCGTTTCATATTTATTTCGTATTTTTGCACATATCATTAATCAAACTTTCAACAAGTACCAAAAAACAATCAAACATCTATCACATTATGAAACAATCGCACCTTTTCCATCAATACATTTGGCTCGTGAACACTTTGCGTAAAAACAAACGGATGACTCTTAACCAACTGAGCGCCAAATGGAAAGAAGACAATGTGGGTAATGGCAATGAACTGTCGCGAACTACATTCAACCGGCACCGCGATTCGGTACAAGAGATGTTTGGAATTATCATTGATTGCGACGCGAAAGACGGATATCAATACTACATTAGCAACCCGGAAGTGCTTTCTGAGGGCACAATCGAGCACTGGATGCTATCATCTCTCACCGTCGGAGGGGTGCTTTCTGATTGTCTTAGCGTGAAAGACAACATTCTTTTGGAGAACATCCCCGAAGGAGAACAGTTTCTTAGCACCATCATTCGCGCCATAAAAACTCGCAAAAAGCTGAAAATGACTTATCAACGCTTCGATTCCGACGCTTATATCACTACCATTGAGCCTTACGCTTTGAAGCTTTTTCAGCGTCGTTGGTATCTTTTGGCACACAATGATAAGTATCTTAGCACTTATTCTCTCGACAGAATGCAATCGGTTGACATCATAAACGAGTCGTTTAAACTGCAAAAAGGTTTTTCAGCAACAAAATATTTCAGCGAGTATTACGGCGTTTTGGTTGACGAAACGCCTATGGAGCACATCGTCTTACGCGCATTCGATAAGACGAGACATTACCTTCGCACGTTGCCTTTGCACCATTCGCAACGCATAATTGCCGAAAACGAAGACTCAACTGACTTCGCTTTAGACCTTCGTCCTACGTTCGACTTCCGACAAGCTCTATTGGCTCTCGCCGCCGGAATAGAGGTTTTAGAGCCTCTTTCGCTTAGAAAGGAAATCAGAAAGATGATAAAAGACATGAGGAGGATTTATAAAAGAGGGGGAGAGTGAAGAGTAATTTAGAGGAGAGAGGAGAGAGGAGGGAGGAGAGAGAATACCTTATTTCGGTAAAAATTCCTATCTAAGATAACTCATTATAAAACATATAACATAAAAACATTAATATTTTTTATTTATGAAATACGCTAGTAAAATTTACGAGTTCTACAATAGTAGTAAAAGTCGTTTATTTATCATACCACTGTATCAGCGCACATACGAGTGGGAACAAATAAATTGTAAACGATTATTTGACGATCTTATTAAAGTAAATAACAAACATTTATTAAATCACTTCTTTGGTTCTATTGTCTCAATAAACAACAATAACACCGATGATGACCTGCTTATTATTGATGGTCAGCAAAGAATAACAACAATATCTTTAATTATTCTAGCTCTAAAAAATGCTTCTTTAAATAATGATATCAAGTTTGATAATATCGATATTGTAATAGATAGAACTAATGATTACCTATTTGCTAAATATAAAAAGACAGATAGAAAAATCAGATTAAAACCAATTGAAAAGGATATTGTTGCATACGACATCTTATTTAATAATGATCCTAGTGAATTTATTGATTCTGGTATTACTCGTAATTACAACTTTTTCTATGAGCAAATTGTTAAAAGCGGACTTTCATTTGATGAAATAATGGATGCTATTGAGAAATTAAGCATCATTGATCTTAGATTAGATCCAGATGATAACCCTCAACTGATCTTTGAAAGTCTTAACTCAACAGGAAAAGATCTTGCCGAAGCAGACAAAATTCGCAACTATATGCTAATGTCTTTAAGCAAACAACAGCAAGAAGAATTTTATCATAAATACTGGATAAAGATTGAACAAAATACAGATGATAATGCAGATCAACTGACGATGTTTATAAGAGATTATCTTACTATACATCTAAAAAAGATATGTAACATAGACAATCTTTACTTCGATTTTAAGGAATATGATGAAGAATACAATAATTTGTCTGGAGATTTTCTTGTTGACAGAGAGAATTTCTTTAAAAAGCTATTGGCTTTTTCTAACCTTTATCGAAAAATCAGCAAAGGACAAACCGGCATAAATAAAATAGATAAAAAGCTAAAACAAATTGCAAGTATCGGTTCTTCTGTTGGTATGCCTTTCTACATGTCATTTTTCTATTACGCCGAAAGCCAAAAATTGGATGAACATGAAATTTATAACGTACTTGATATAACAGAAAACTTTTGGGCAAGACGTATTATTTGCGGTTATCCTGCCAATACTCTTCAAAAGTTATACGCTACACTTCATTTTGACGTTTTGAAAATATACGAATTACATCAAAAACGCAACATCCCTGTTAATGTGTCGTATTCAGAAATAATGAAATACATCTTATTAAAGAAACAAGGTATTGCCGCATTCCCAAATGATACCGAAATTGACGAATATTTCATGAAGCGTCAAGTCTATAAGTTGCCTATCGACTATAGATATTTCTTATTTGAGAGATTAGAAAACGAAAATAGTAATGAAGGATTAATTGATATTGTTAAGGGAATGAAAGAAGGAAGCATTACTATTGAGCACATAATGCCACAAACTTTAACGTCAGAATGGCAACAATCTCTTGGAGAAAATTGGGAAGAAATACATGAAAAATATCTTCATACGTTCGCAAATCTGACATTAACTGGCTATAACGCCAATTATAGTAATAGAACTTTCCATGAGAAAAAATACGGATATAAAGATAAAAAGGGCAATCAGATATACGGTTTCATTGATTCTGGATACAGATTAAGCAACTTTCTTAAGACCTGTGATGAATGGAATGAAGAAAAAATCATAGAAAGAGGAAATCTTTTACATGAAAAATTTCTCGCTCTATGGCCAATGATAACAACAAAATATGAACCTTTGGAAAAAGAAGTGGACACTGTTTCGTTAGCTGATGACGAATATGAATTATCTTATCGAGACATTGTCGCCTTTACTTACAAAGGAACAAAATATAATGTCTTAAATTGGAAAGAGATGCTTGTTAAACTTAGTCAGATCGTTTATAACGAAAATAAATCAAGTGTTATCTTCTTATGTAATAAGAATAACTGGTATCACGATCATGAATCAAGTGAATTCTCTAAAATTATTGATAACTATTATGTATATACATCATGTAGTACGAAGACAAAACGCAGCATAATACAATTTCTTTTTGCTAATTGCAATATATCTGAAACAGAATTAGAATTCCACTTAAAACCAATTTCAAAGAAAGAATGAAACAAAAAGAAATTATCTTTAATATGCAATGAAAATGTTGTATATAAAAGTTTTATATTAAATCGTTTTTGTTTTTTTAACGCAATTTGATGAAAAAAGTTGGGAGATGTACCGCGTTCTGGTGCAGGTGTGTATTATCTTTGCGGCAGAAACACAAAAATACAATATATGTTTTCTGCCCACACATCGCGTTGCTTCTGCCAACAGATTGCGCTGTTTATGCAAACACATCGCGTTGTTTATGCAAACACATTGCGTTGTTTATGCCTACAGATCGCGTTGTTTATGCCTACAGATCGCGTTGTGAGATAGAAACGAACATATAAAAAGGGACATTTCTGCACGCCGAAACATTGTGTTCCGCATGCGAAATGTCCCTGTCTTTTACCTTATTTTAAAAGAAACTATTTTTTCTTTTTCAACAAACGACATTCTCGTTTTCAAAGAATCAAATTATTGTTTTCAACAAACGACGTTATCGTTTCTAAAGAATCAGATTCTCTTTTGGCATTAATCTTTTTTCTTTTTCTTCTTAGGCTGGTCATCAGCAAAGAAACGTTTCCAGTCGTTTTTGGTGAAACGCTCATAGAAAGGATGTGCATTTGCACTGGCATCTTCGCGAGAAGCCTTGCCGCGACGACCTTTTCTCGATTCCGATCGCTCAGTTTTTGCTGCTTTTCCGCCGCGTTTGTCATCGCCTTTTCCGCGTTTTTCGTCAGCCTTTCCACGTTTTCCGCCTCTGCGTTTTTCCGAATTTGCATCTTCATCCGCATCATTACATCTCACGTTTCTACCCTTATATGTGGTACCATCGAGCGCTTTCATCACACGATTTGCGTCTTCTTCGGGCACTTCTATATAAGAAAAGGTGGAGAGCAGGTCGATATGTCCCACTTCTTGGCGACCATGCACATGCTTATTGATGAATTGCATTATCTCACCCGGATAAAAACCGTCGGTCTTTCCGAGATTAATAAACAGCTTTTTGTATCCTTCTTCAGTGGCATGTTTGCGACGTCCGCCCGACACTTTCTGGTTTTTCGAATTCGATTTGTCGCCTTTCTGCTTGCCGGATGTAGAAGGTTTCACAATCTCTGGGGCGTCAGCATAGTAAGCTAAGAACCGTCCGAAGGTCATTGTTACTATCTTTTTGATGATGTCTTCTTTGTCAACATACTCAAAGTGGCGGTTAATCTCGGTCATAAAAGGCGCTATCTGCTCCTCATCTACGTCAACTTTCTCAATCTCATCCATCGCACGATAGAGCTGTTTGGTGCAGATCTCCTGCGGAGTAGGTAGAGTTCCGTCAACGAATTGCTTGCCAATCTCCTTCTCTATGGCGCGAACCTTGTTGCGTTCTCGCGTATGTATGATAGAAATCGACGTTCCTTTCTTTCCCGCTCTACCCGTTCTGCCGCTACGATGCGTATAATTCTCGATGTCATCCGGCAGACCATAGTTGATGACATGCGTGAGATCATCCACATCAAGCCCGCGAGCTGCCACATCAGTTGCTACAAGCAATTGCGTGAGATGCCTGCGAAATTTCTGCATTGTGAGGTCTCTCTGCGCCTGAGATAGGTCACCATGCAACGACTCTGCATTGTAACCGTCGCGAATTAGCTTATCAGCGATGTCCTGAGTTTCTATCTTTGTGCGGCAGAAGATAATGGCAAAGATACGCGGATAGTAGTCAACCACACGTTTCAATGCCAGATATTTATCCTTCGCATTCACCAGATAATAAATGTGGTTCACGTTTTCGGCGCCTTCATTTCGGCTGCCCACCACAATCTCTTTATATTCATGCAGATAGGTTTTGGCAATAGCCTCAATCTCTTTACTCATGGTAGCCGAGAAGAGCAGCGTGTTTCTGTCTGCCGGAACGCCTGCAAGAATCTCGTTGATGCTCTCTGAAAAGCCCATGTTTAGCATCTCATCAGCCTCATCAAGCACCACATTGTTTACATTATCCAGCCGAGCCACGCCTCTTTTCATAAGGTCAATTAGTCGTCCTGGCGTAGCAACAATGATCTGAGCTCCATGACGTAACGAGCGGATCTGACCCTCAATGGAGGCACCTCCGTACACAGCCACGATGTGAACACTCGGCATATACTTCGAGAAGTCGCTCAGATCGTCGGTTATTTGCAGACAAAGCTCGCGCGTAGGACTAAGGATCAGCGCCTGCGTTTGTCGGTTTTCAACATCTATTTTCTGTAAAAGCGGAATGCCGAATGCGGCAGTTTTGCCCGTTCCTGTCTGCGCTAATGCAATAACATCGTTGCCTTCTCCAAGCAAATATGGGATCACTTCTTCCTGAACAGGCATGGGATTAACGAATCCCATCTCACTAATGGCGCGGCGAATCTGCTCACTCACGCCTAACTCTTCAAACGTTTTCAAATTACTTACTTATAAAAATTCGGGTGCAAAGTTACGAAGAATTCCTTGAATGTGAAACACATATCATCTTTTTTTGTAGCAAAAAGTTGTGATTTTCACCGCCTTTGCGTATCTTTGCAGAACAAAAGAAATCATTAAACCCTACAACATGAAGATTGGAATTTTTTGTTCTGCCAACTCAAACATCGACAAAAAATACTTTGAGTTGACCCGAGAGTTGGGACAATGGATGGCATCCGAAGGGCACAGTCTGGTGTTCGGAGGATGCAATTTGGGACTTATGGAGTGCATAGCCCAAGCAGTTCACGAGGGCGGAGCACAGACAATAGGCGTCATTCCGTCGATAATCGAGAAGAACGGTCGTGCGTCCGACCACGTTGAAGTGCGCATACTGTGCGACAATCTCAGCGACCGCAAAGACTTGATGCTGGCACATAGCGACGTGATGATAGCGCTTCCGGGCGGACTTGGCACGCTAGACGAGGTGCTAACTGTGGCAGCTGCCGCCACGATTGGGTACCATCATAAGCGAGTTATATTATATAATATGTGTGGCTTTTGGGATTCTTTCATCGCCATGCTTGCCGATCTTGATGCAAAAGGCATGATTCGCGGCGACTGGCATGCACAAATCGGCGTGGCGAACAGCCTCGAAGAACTGAAAAATCTCATCAGCAACATCGGTTGAATCCGCACAAAAGGCATTGCAAAAATATAGGGCTACCTTCACAGGCAGCCCTTATTTTTATACAAAAACATTATGAATTTACGTTTAGCGAACAAGATTTTATTCTATTCTACTTAACTAAAGACTTGGTTTTATTTGCTCAAGCCAAGCATCGATACGCTCGTCTGTCTTGTCGTCTTCGTTGACATCGTCGAGAGCAAGACCCACAAACTTACCGTCTTTCACTGCATCCGAGTCGTCGAAAGTATAGCCATCTGTGCTAACTTCGCCCACAACCGTTGCACCAGATGCCTTTGCAGCATCATAGAGTTCAGCCATTCCGCCGCAGAATGTGTCGCTATACGACTCACAATCGCCGCAACCAAACACGGCAACTGTCTTTCCTGACAAGTCAGAATCCTTAAGAACGCTTACGCCATCGTACCAATCGTCTTGCAGTTCGCCTGCACCCCACGTTGATGTTCCGATGATAAGGTTGTCGTTTTCTGCAACAACGTCTGCGCTGAAATCAGCAACATTCATTGCTTCAACACCCAGTTTGGCAGCTATTTTCTCAGCTATCGCCTCGCAAGTTCCCGTTGAGGAACCGAATACTACTATTGTTTTTTTCATTTTATACTTTTCTTTCTTTGGTTCATTTTTCATTTTCCGCTGCAAAGATAAGCACATTTCCTGGATGCTGCAATACTCAAAAAAGATGATTTTTCAGCGACTTGTCTGCGAGATATATCACAATTTTCGTTATTTTTCCGCAAAAAAGTCATTTCAGATACTCACGGAAGAAGTCGTCTATTGCATCAAACGGAATAGCGTTTTTGCCGCCTCCGTCGTAAAGATCGCAATGATTTGCACCCGGAACAATCAGCAACCGCTTGTTATCACGATAGTTTGTGTAGCTCGCCATGTCGTGATATGCGTCTTGTGAGAAGTAAAGAGAGTGAGCTTTTTCGCCATGTATGAGCAACACAGCCGAGCGAATTTCACGCGAATACATCCGAATCGGCTGATTCATAAACGACATACAACCGGTCTTTGTCCAGCCATCTGTGCTATTTCCTGAGCGAACATGATAGCCGCGTGGCGTTTTATAATAGTCGAAATAGTCCTTAACAAACTGAGGTGCTGCCGCAGGAAGCGGATCAACCACGCCACCTGCCATCTCGTAATAGCCGTTACGATAGTCCTTTGTGCGCTGATCTGACATCGCTTTTCGGCTTTCATAACGCGACTTTTCATCGTTTTGAGCATCAAAATAGCCGTTAGCGTTGACACGACTCATATCATACATCGTGCTCGTTACCGTCGCTTTGATGCGAGTATCCAGTGCAGCCGCATTGATAGCCATGCCACCCCAGCCGCAGATTCCGATGATACCTATGCGAGAAGTGTCAACATCGTCGCGAGAAGTGAGGTAATCCACCGCAGCAAGGAAGTCTTCTGTGTTGATGTCTGGCGACGAAACACGACGCGGATTGCCCCCACTCTCACCCGTAAACGACGGATCAAACGCAATGGTTAGATAGCCTTTCTCCGCCAATGTCTGTGCATATAAACCCGAACATTGCTCTTTCACCGCCCCGAAAGGACCGCTAACAGCAATAGCCGGCATCTGTTTCGCAGCCGCCTTTGGCACATAAAGGTCGGCGGCAAGCGTGATACCGTAGCGGTTTACGAACGTAATTTTCTCATGATTCACCTTGTCTGACTTACTGAAAGTCTTGTCCCAATCCTTCGTTAGGTTGAGATTCTCCATCTTAATCTTACTACCTTTCATATTGTTTTCAGTTTGAGCCTCCACACATGTCGCAAAAATCGCGAGTGCGAAGAGGGTTGATAAAATTGATTTTATCATTATTTATATATGTCTTTTGATTCTGGTTGAATTGATTTTTTAATTCATTCGTCATGCCTTTTAAATCTGGTTGCAAAGATAAATTGATTTTTTGAAACCATAACAACCATAATTACGGAGATAAAAACCATAATTACGGAAACCGCATCCGCCGCACATTTCGCCACCTCCCCACCCCACTTTGTCAGAAAAATTATGAATAAAAACAAGTCATTCAGATGAAACGAAAAAACGATGTCGGCGGAACAAAAATCATTCCCCACCCCACTTTGTCAGAAAAATTATGAATAAAAA
>Ga0065709_1030010_pt1 | contig 10174 bp, 8 predicted proteins | sample Hoacrofraction14_2_FD_59096 | JGI IMG/M metagenome (GOLD analysis project Ga0065709, IMG submission 59096) | Hoatzin crop microbial communities from Cojedes, Venezuela, sample from fiber fraction 14 v1 | ecosystem: Host-associated > Birds > Digestive system > Esophagus > Crop | place: Venezuela... | reverse complement strand
TGCCGACTTAACGCGAAGATGTTTCTGCAATGCTTCGACCATTGCTTTGTCATGCTCTGCTATTGCGCTTATACTTTGGTCTTTATCGTTTGCCATAAACGCGAAGTCGTTTTTATTCTTTAACCAGTCCTTGAGTTGCAGAGGTTGCTTGCCAACGTTTGCTCGTGATTTCCCTTCTTTCTTTCCTTTCTTTCTTTCCGAAGGCAGCCATTCTCCGTCTTTCTGAATGGTACAGAGAAAGAAACCGTAGCCATTGACGCGGTGGGGCATGAAGTGGTAGGTGGCTGGAATGGCACCAGGCAGGATGTTCCAGTCGCTGTTGATGGGCAGTTCTATGGTGCGTCCCCCGAGTTGCTCGGTGATGAACTGCACGTTCTGCTCGTCTTCGAGGTGGTTGAAGGTGCAGGTGGAGTAGATAAGGAAACCGCCTGGCTTGAGGCAGGTCCAGATGTCTTGGAGGATGCTCCGCTGAAGCGCCGCGGTTTGTTCTACGAAGCGCATGGACCATTGCTCGATGGCCTGCTCTTCCTTTTGGAACATGCCTTCGCCAGAGCAGGGAACGTCGGTGATGATGAGGTCGAAGGTCTCTGGAAATGCCTGAAAGTCCTTGGGCGCGTTGTTAGTGACGACGCAGTTGGACCATCCCCATTTCTGGATGTTTTCGCAAAGGATGCTGGCGCGCTTGCCGTTGATTTCGTTGGAAACGAGCAGGGCGTCGGGCAGAGCACTGAGCGCAGAAAGCGATTTGCCTCCAGGCGCAGCGCAGAGGTCGAGCACGGTGGGGTGGGGCGCAGGCAGTGGGAGGTGGCGCAGGGCGTGCGTGAGGAACATGGATGAGGCCTCTTGCACGTAGAAGCAACCGGCGTGGAAGAGCGGGTTGGTGGTGAAGGAAGGGCGCTCCTGCAGGTGGAATCCGTCGTTGCACCAAGGCACAGGGCTGCAGGGCACATCGACGAGTTGCTCGGGCGCTTTTGCCTTGAGCGGATTGACCCTGATGGAGGTCTGCGGCTGGTCGTTTTGGAGCGCTGCGATGAGCGCTTCGGCTTCGCTTGCGCCGTACTGCTCGTGCATGAGCGTGGAGAAGTCTGGTGGTAAAATGCGCATTTTTCGTAAAATTTTCCGCAAATTTATTAAAATAACCGCGAAAATGCTTTATGTTTTAAAGAAAAACGTTAACTTTGCAAACAAATTAACCAAATTCGCGATTAGAAAAGGAGTAATGATTATGCCACAGTACAATTTAGATTCACTGGACAGGAAGATATTGCAGATGATTTCCGACGATGCACGCATCCCGTTCCTTGAGGTTGCAAGGGCCTGCGACGTGTCGGGCGCTGCCATTCACCAGCGCATTCAGAAACTGACGAAGCAGGGCGTGATTAAGGGTGCGAACTACCAGCTCGACCCTGAGACGCTGGGTTATGAGACGTGCGCTTACATCGGTCTGTTCCTGAAGGACCCCAGCTCGTTCGACGCTGTGGTAGAGGCGCTGCAGAAGATTCCAGAGGTGGTGGAATGCCACTACACGACGGGCGGCTACGACATGTTCATCAAAATCTATGCGCGCAACAACCACGACCTGCTCACCATCATCCACGACAAACTGCAGCCGCTGGGACTGAGCCGCAGTGAGACCATCATCTCCTTCAAGGAGGCCATCAAGCGACAGATTCCGATTCCGAAGGAGAACTAAAAGGTTGTGGGTCAGACATTGACCGTCACCACGCTACCGTATGGAGGCACATGAGAAAGGACTTCTTCTGTGTCTCCTTTTTTTGTGATGTCGAGCGCCAGCGAAAGGATGCCGCCGTGGGTGAAGACGGCGATGCGCTGCAGGCCTTTGCCTTTCTGCTCCTGAAGGAAGTCCATGAAGCGCTGCTCTTGCTCCTTGAGGCTTTCGCCATGCGGCGTGGGGCGCTCCTGAAAATCGTTGCACCAGAGGCGAAATTCCTCGCTCGTGGCATAGAGGTCGTTGTAATTCTGCATCTCCCAGTCGCCGAAATTCAGTTCCAGCAGGCGCTTGTCGGGCACGGCATCGGCATAGCCGCAGAAGGCAGCGAGTTTGCTTGCGCGAGAGAGCGGGCTCGTGAATACGGCATCGAATGTCAGTCCTGTCAACTTCTCCTTCACTGCCGCTGCCTCTTCGGGAAACGTTTGAGCAAGCGGCACATCCGTCTGACCATAGCACACGCCTTGCGGAACGTCAACGCGCGTGTGCCGAATGAGATATACTTCCATGCTTTTTTTCTTTTCATAACGGGGAAAAGCGCACTTTTAGTACGCAAAAGTCATAAAAACTCGCCTGCGGAACAACATTATAAGGCAAAAAATCACTAACTTTGCATCCGATTTCGAAATCCCTGATAAAATTCAAGACCTAAAGACCTCATAAACTCAATCGTAATCCATGCATTGGCTTATTGACTTGCTCACCAACGGCGCATCGGTGGCACACATAGTGCTGCTCTATTCCGCCGTCATTAGCCTGGGCGTGCTTCTCGGAAAGATTAAAATCGGAGGCATTTCCCTGGGCGTCACCTTTGTCCTTTTCGTTGCAATCCTTGCCGGACACATCCTCCATCAAGGGCAAGTGATGTTCGGCTGGACGCCTGCTTCGCGCGATGTGCTCAACTTTGTGCAAGACTTCGGCCTCATTCTCTTTGTCTATTCCATTGGCCTTCAAGTGGGTCCGTCGTTCTTCACTTCGCTCAAGGGCAACGGCATCAAACTCAACATCGCCGCTGCGGCGATTATTGCGCTCAACATTGCGGTGATGCTTGTCATCTACTATACTTGCACCGACACATCCAACCCCAACACCCTGCCAATGCTTGTGGGCGTGCTTTCCGGAGCAGTGACAAACACCCCTGGACTTGGTGCTGCCAATGCTGCGCTCGACCAAGTGGGCGCGGAGCATTTCGGCGGAACCATCCCCGCCATTGCCAACGGCTACGCTTGCGCCTATCCCCTTGGCGTTGTGGGCATTATCGCATCCATTATCCTCGTCCGCTACTTCTTCCGCATCAACCTGAAGCAGGAGGAGGACGACTACAACAAAGAGCACAACCAGCAGGCCACTAAGCCACACCTCATGACCCTGCGCGTGGAGAATCCCTCCATGCTGAACAAGACCATTCTGCAGGTCCGCAACTACCTCGGTCGCGATTTCGTTTGCTCACGCCTGCTCCACGAGCACCACGTGATTCTGCCTAACAAAGACACCGAAATCAACATTGGCGACCAGATGTACATTGTCTGCGCAGAAGACGATGCAGAGGCCATCACCGCCTTCATCGGCAGTCCGGTGCAGGTGGAATGGGACAAGCAAGACGTACCCATGGTGTCGCGCAAGTTGTTGGTTACCAAAGAGAAAATCAATGGCAAGACGCTCGGTGCGCTCCATTCCAGCAGCATCTTTGGCGTCAACGTCACACGCCTCTTCCGTTCTGGCATCGAACTCTTCGCATCGCCCAGCGTGACGCTGCAAGTGGGCGACCGCCTCACGGTGGTAGGTCCTGAAGACGCCGTGGCACGCTTTGAGAACCACATTGGCAACCAGGCAAACAAACTCGACAAGCCCAACCTGCTCACCATCTTCTTCGGCATTCTTGTCGGCATCATCTTCGGCTCGATGGAGTTTAACGTGGGACTCTCCATGCCCGTGAAACTCGGCCTTGCAGGCGGCCCGCTCATCATTGCCATACTCGTTGGCCGATTCGGATTCAAGATGCACCTCGTGGCCTACACCACCAACTCCGCCTCGCTCATGATTCGAGACATCGGCCTCGTCCTCTTCCTCGCATCCGTAGGCATCAAGGCAGGCGAGAACTTCGTGGACACCGTCATGAACGGCGGCCTGATGTACGTGCTCTACGGCTTCCTCATCACCATCATCCCGCTGCTCATTGTGGGCATTGTGCTGCGCAAGCGCCATAAGCAAAACTATTTCCTCATCATGGGAACCATTGCTGGCGCCACCACCGACCCGCCCGCACTGGCCTATTCCACTGCCACTGCCAACAACGACATCCCCAGCGTGGCCTATTCAACGGTATATCCGCTGTCCATGTTCCTCCGCATCATCACCGCCCAGATGCTCATCCTCATCTTCTGCGGATAGAGGTGGGGAACGCAATTGTTTATTGTTAATTGTTAATTGTTTCCCCCTCCGTGCTGACCTCATTCGTCCTCGGCCTGCTCACGGCCATCAATCCTTGCCAACTGGCCATCAACCTCTCCGCGCTCACGTTCCTCCTGCAGCACGGAGACAAGGAGCTTTGGCCCCAAACCAGCACGAAATACATCCTTGGCAGGACCATTACCTACGTCCTGCTGGCCGTTGTCCTGGCACAGTTCGGCGCCAGCCTGCTGCAGCAAATCGACCCTGGCAAGTTCCGCCTCATTGAGCGCGTCATGCCATTCCTGCTCTTCGCTTTTGCACTCGTGTTCATCGCAAAAGCGCTCCATCCCCACAAGCAGCACAGCGACTGCCACCACACCAAGCCCATCATCAAGGGCATCAAGCACCCGCTCATCCTCGGCCTGCTCCTTGCACTGGCCTTCTGCCCAGAGAGCGCTGTGCTCTACTTTGGCGTCATGCTCCCCAATGCCATTCAGTCTGCCCACACCATCCTTTGGCCCGTTGCCTACGCCATCGGCGCAGCCCTTCCCCCTGCGCTCATCGCCCTGCTCATGGGCAAAGGGCAGAAGAAGATGAACCGTTTTCAGCGCATCAGCCAGAAGTTCTATCCGGCAATGAACATCCTCATTGCCGCCGCATTCATCCTCACCGCCTGCTACATCCTTTTTGCCGAATAGCGTCCTTCGCTTTTCCCTGCATAGGCGAAAAATCCCAAACCTTCTTTTCCAAAAACGACTGCGCTCGTTTTGGAAAACGACTGCAGTCGTTTTAGAAAACCACCGCACTCGTTTTCAAACTAAGCACCCTTTCGCCGCCATCTGCAGTTGAGAAACCCGACGCAGCAGCCGCATTTTTAGCATAAGTTCACCGATTTTCGCTTTGTTTGTACGTTTTTTTGCTGCGAATTGAGTTTTTTTGCGTAACTTTGTGCCAAATTTAGTATTATTCTTAATTCAAACAACGCACATTATGAAGAAGAGTTATTTGCAGGTGGCTCGTGCTGCCTATCAGCCCAAACTGCCTAAGGCACTGCTGGGCAGCGTGAAAGTAAAGGAATGTGGCGCAACCCATTCCGTAGGCGACCAAGCAGAGATTAAGGAAATGTTCCCCAAAACTTATGGCCTGCCCGTCATTGAGTTTGAGGGGGGCGAGAACAAAGCACACGAAGTTAAGAACGTGGGCGTGATTCTCAGCGGCGGTCAGGCACCTGGCGGCCACAACGTGATTAGCGGTATCTTCGACGGCATCAAGAGCCTGAACCCCAACAGCCGCCTCTACGGCTTCATCCTCGGTCCTGGCGGCCTCGTTGACCACAAGTACATGGAACTGACTGCCGACATCATCGACGAGTATCGCAACACTGGCGGCTTCGATATCATCGGCAGCGGCCGCACGAAACTTGAGACCGTTGAGCAGTTTGAGAGCGGCATTGAAATTCTGCGCGAACTGAACATTGGCGCGCTCGTCATCATTGGTGGCGACGACTCCAACACCAACGCTTGCGTGCTGGCTGAATACTATGCCCAGAAGGGTTACGGCGTTCAGGTCATTGGTTGCCCCAAGACCATCGACGGCGACCTGAAGAACGCTCAGATTGAGACTTCCTTCGGCTTCGACACCGCTTGCAAGACCTATAGCGAACTCATTGGCAACATCCAGCGTGACTGCAACAGCGCACGCAAATATTGGCACTTCATCAAACTGATGGGCCGCAGCGCAAGCCACATCGCCCTGGAGTGCGCCCTGCAGTGCCAGCCCAACATCTGCCTCGTTTCCGAGGAAGTGGAAGCCAAGGGCATGAGCCTCGACGAGGTCGTGGAATACATTGCCACCGCCGTTGCCAAGCGCGCTGAAGATGGCAACAACTTCGGCACTGTCCTCATTCCCGAAGGACTCATTGAATTCATCCCTGCCATCAAGGCCCTCATTGCCGAACTCAACGATGTGCTGGCACAACCTGAGGCCAAGGACTACAGCCGCAGCAAACTGCTCGACTACGTGAAGAGCCACATCTCTAAGCGCTCTCTCGGCATCTTCAACTCGCTGCCCACCGAGGTGGCACGCCAGCTGGCGCTCGACCGCGACCCGCACGGAAATGTTCAGGTGAGCCTCATCGAAACCGAAGTGCTGCTCGCACAGATGGTTGCCGACAAACTGCAGGACTGGAAGCGCGAAGGCAAGTACGTGGGCAAATTTGCCACGCAGCACCACTTCTTCGGCTACGAAGGACGCTGCGCCGCTCCCTCCAACTACGACGCTGACTACTGCTATGCGTTGGGCTTCAATGCCAGCCGCCTGATTGACGCTGGCGTCACCGGCTACATGTCGATTGTGAAGAACACTACCGCACCCGCTGCTGAGTGGATTGCAGGTGGTGTGCCCATCACCATGATGATGAACATGGAGAAGCGCAACGGCAAGATGAAGCCCGTGATTCGCAAGGCACTCGTAGAACTCGACGGCGCTCCCTTCAAGTATTTTGCCGCACACCGCGCAGAGTGGGCACGCCAGACCAGTTACGTCTATCCAGGCCCCATCCAGTACTTCGGCCCCACCGAGGTTTGCGACCAGCCGACCATGACGCTCAAACTGGAGCAAGGCGGTTCCATCGACTAAACAACACGATTGTCTTTACCTCTGTCTCTGGCCTGTGTTCTTCGAAAAGGGGCGTGGGTCAGAGACAGATTTCAATTAACAATTACGAATGACGAGTTACGAATTACGAATGTTTCGCTGGAGCGAAATGCAAGAATTACGAATGACTAAATTTTTAATTCTTCATTTCATCATCGCGAAGCGACATTCGTAATTCGTAATTCCAAATTCGTAATTCGTAATTTCTTTGCTGCATTGGCTGTGAGTGGAAAAGAAGGCGCTAAGCATGAGGGCGCTGCTGGGGCAAACGGTTCCGGCAGAGGCACTGGTGCGCAGTCTCGCAAGGCAACTTCCGCCAGCAAGACCGCTTCCTCAGGCAGGGCAACAACTGCAAGGCGCAAAACAAGCACCGCCTCTACTGCCAAGCGCAAGACCACCACAAAGCGCGCCACTGGGCGCAAGAAGAAAAAAAACAAGAGCATCTTTCGCCGCATACCCCTGTGGGTACTCGTGGGTTGCCTGTGCGTTGTGTTCGTGGCCTACGCAGTATTCCTTTACCGCTCCTTCGTTGGACCCTATTCCTTCCGCTGGAAGGCACTCTATGGCGATGTCGAATACCCCGAGGGCAGTGTCCGTGGCATCGACATCTCACATTATCAGGAAGACATCGATTGGGAGATGCTCCGCAATGCTGACCTGCAAGGCAGCGCCGTGCAGTTCGTCTTCATCAAGGCAACCGAAGGCAGCGACCAGTTCGACAAAAACTTTAACCGCAATTTCTTCGAGGCCAAACGCAATGGTCTGGTCCGTGGCGCATACCACTTCTTCTCTTCACAGACACCAAGCAAGAACCAGGCAGAGTTCTTCTGCCGCATGGTGCAACTTGAGCCAGGCGATTTGCCGCCCGTACTCGATGTCGAAGTGAATGTAGGCGGTTCAACAGGCTACAGCCGCGCCCAACTGCGCAAAGACGTGCTCAAATGGCTGCGAATCGTAGAGCAGCACTATGGCGTCAAACCCATTATCTACGCCAGTTACAAGTTCAAGACGCAATACCTTGACGGAAAAGAGTTCGCCGACTATCCCTTCTGGATTGCCCACTACTACGTGGACAAACTCCAATACGAAGGCGATTGGGCCTTCTGGCAGCATACCGACGTAGGCAAAGTCCACGGCATCGGCGGCAATGTGGACGTCGATTTGTTCAATGGCGAGTACGAAGACCTGCTCGACTTGTGCATCCCCGATAGTTTGGCGGAATAATCTTTCTGTATTAACAATTGACGCTTCTCTGGCAGACGTATAGATTGGTTGCGGCGAACGTCTGAAATGGGAGCTGACGAGCGTGTAGAATTGGTGTGACGACCGTCTGGAATTGGACTTACGAACGTCTGGAATTAGCGTGGTGGGGTGGTTTTTTCTTTGTGATTGTATGGTTTGGGTTGTGGAGTGGCGGGGCGGAGGATGTGTTTTGGCGAAGTTGTTGCTTGGTGAGTTTAGGGCACGAAAAAAGGATGCGCCGTGTGGTGCATCCTTTGTGTTGGTTGTGGTGTGGGTGGGATTATTTCTTTTTCATCACCTTGTAGCGGTTCATGAACTTGTCCACGCGTCCGGCGGTGTCCACGAGCTTTGCCTTGCCTGTGTAGAAGGGGTGCGAGCTGGAGGAGATTTCGAGTTTCACTACGGGGTATTCCTGGCCTTCGAAGATTTCTGTTTCGGTGGTCTTTGCGCAGGAGCGTGAGAGGAACATGTCGCCGTTTGACATGTCTTTGAAGATTACTTCGCGGTAGTTTTCGGGATGAATTCCTTTTTTCATGGTTCTATTGGATGTTTTTGTTTTCGTTGGTAAGTGCTGGTAACACTTGTAGTGGTGTAATGGTTTCGAGGTGCAAAGTTACGTTTTTCGTTTGAAATGGCAAAGGATTTTGAGCATTTTCTGCCCAAAATCCTTTGTTTTGTAGTGTTTTGTGTGTAAAAGTGGGGTTGTGTTACTTCTTTTCCTTGAGCAGGTCGCGGATTTCGGTGAGGAGTTTCTCTTCGTTGGTGGGTTCTGCGGGTGCGGGTTCTTCTTCTTTTTTGTGCATGAGTTTGTTCACGGCTTTGACCATGAGGAAGATGCAGAATGCGATGATGAGGAAGTCGACGATGTTTTGGATGAAGTTTCCGTAGGCGAATACGGCTGCGCCTGCTTCTTTTGCTTCGGCGAGGGTTTTGTAGGTTGTTCCGTCGAGGCTGACGAAGAGGTCTTTGAAGCTGCTTCCGCCGGTGAGTTTGCCGATGAGTGGCATGATGACGTCGTCAACGAGTGATGAGATGATTTTGCCGAATGCTCCGCCGATGATAACGCCGACGGCCATGTCCATGACGTTGCCTCTGGTGGCAAATTCTTTGAATTCTTTGATGAATCCCATAGTTTTGTGTGTTTTAATTGTTTGTTTTAAGTTTATTTATGATAAAAATGTTGTTTTGCGTTGCAAAGTTAGCAGATTTATTTGTAAATTTGCAGTCGAAAATCGAAAAAATGACTAAGAAAGTGTTTAGTTGGGCGTTTATGCTTGTTTTGCTGCTGCTTTTTGTGGCTTGCAAGACTGCTGAGCAATGCAATTGCGGATAGTTGCGATTGGTGTGCCTCTGCCTTTTTAATTTAAAAATTTGGCAGGTCGGCGAAAAAGTGTTATCTTTGCAGTCGCAATCGGAATGATGACGTTTGAATGTACATATATTTATAATGTATCATAAACTTTTAATTTTTTAACAACATGACAAAAGTAGCAATTAACGGCTTTGGCCGTATCGGTCGCCTCGCATTCCGTCAGATGTTTGAGGCTGAAGGTTATGAAGTGGTCGCTATCAACGACCTGACGAGCCCGAAGATGCTGGCTCACCTGCTGAAGTATGACACCGCTCAGGGTGGTTTTGCTGGCAAGTTTGGCGAAGGCAAGCACACGGTTTCTCACAAGGACGCTGTTCTGGAAGAGGATGGCAAGACTGTGAAGGTTCCTGGCAGCATCACTGTTGACGGCAAGGAGATTACGATTTATGCAAAGCCCAACGCAGCAGACCTGCCTTGGGGCGAGCTCGGTGTTGACGTAGTGCTGGAGTGCACTGGTTTCTACACTTCGAAGGCTAAGGCTTCTGCTCACATTCAGGCTGGCGCAAAGAAGGTTGTGATTTCCGCTCCTGCAGGCAACGACCTTCCCACCATCGTTTACAATGTGAATCACAAGACTCTGACTCCCAGCGACACGGTGATTTCGGCTGCTTCTTGCACCACGAACTGCCTTGCTCCTATGGCAGCAGCTCTGAACAACTACGCTCCCATCGCTTCTGGTATCATGAGCACTATCCACGCTTACACTGGCGACCAGATGATTCTGGACGGCCCGCAGCGCAAGGGTGACCTCCGCCGCAGCCGCGCAGGTGCTTGCAACATCGTTC
>Ga0065709_1012005_pt1 | contig 10175 bp, 5 predicted proteins | sample Hoacrofraction14_2_FD_59096 | JGI IMG/M metagenome (GOLD analysis project Ga0065709, IMG submission 59096) | Hoatzin crop microbial communities from Cojedes, Venezuela, sample from fiber fraction 14 v1 | ecosystem: Host-associated > Birds > Digestive system > Esophagus > Crop | place: Venezuela... | reverse complement strand
AGCACCGACCACTTCACCACAGCGTGGGCAGTGACATACGGTAAGAGGAAGTGGCGTAAAATCACGTTTGAGACCTCAACCATTGATGTTTACTACACCGACGAGAATGGCGATAAGGTTGGCCCCGTCACCGCAATGGACTGCACCACGGGCTTGCCCACGGTATTAGGTGGCGACAGCACCCAGACGATGTACTACTATGCCAATGGCAGCTACTCGACGACCGTTCGTCACGAGGTAAATTGCAACGCAGTAATCATCCTCGGTGACAACGCCCGGGTTTCTACGCAAGGTATCTCGGTCGAGAACGACAACACGCTCACCATCACCGCAGGCGGTGAGTCCACAGACTACTCGGGCACGGGCTCACTCACTGCCACGGCTTCCTCGGGCAGCATGGATGCAGCCATCGGATGTCAAGGTGTCTATGAGGACTATAACCCCTATCCCAATAGTTGCGGTAACATCATCATTAACGATGGTAACGTCACTGCTATGGCCTACTACTATGGTGCCGGCATCGGCTCGGGCAAGAACTCGACCACGGGTGGCTCGATAACTATCAATGGTGGCACCATCAATGCTTACGCGAGCCAAGGTGATGTCTACCACGGCTACGGCGCCGGCATCGGTGGCGGTAGCAACCGCACTAACCCCGACATCGTTATCAACGGTGGTACCATCACGGCGTTCAGCTCCAAGGGCAATCAAGGCTGGGGCTCGGGTATCGGTGCTGGTAACGGCGCTGCTGCGGGCAACATCCGCATCAACGGCGGTACCATCGTGGCTGGCGCAGCCGAGAGTGGCGACAAGTATGGCGCCGGCATCGGTGGCGGCTACCAAGAGAGTAGCAGCAGCATCCTCGAGGGCGGCACGGTGAAGATTTATGGCGACTGTGCCGATGTAACCGCCATGGGTGCGAAATCTATCGTCGCATCCACCGCAATAGCACCCGGTGGTAACGCCAACGCCAACCTCGATTACGGCACCTCGAGTAGCGACTACACTACCTACACCAGTCCAAGCATCGACCTGCTCGGCTTCGGCGACAACCTCAGCGTAAACAACTACACCTACGCGCACATCTATTTCGAGTTGCGCTACGCCCATGTTTACTACACGCAAAAAGACGGCTCGGTGAGCGAAAACACTGTCAAGGCCCACGATTGCGCGGCTTACCTGCCCGAGACGCTGGGTGACGGCTCCAGCAGCCCAGTCTACTACTACCTCTATGGCAACCCCGACCAAGACTACCGCCCGGTGGTTAGCGGCAACGCCGTGCTCATCATCGCCGACGACTGCGACGCAAGCTTCGCTGGCGGTATCACCGTCGAGGAGGGTAACACGCTCACCATCACCACGGGCGACACCACCCAGGTTTATGAAGGCTCGGGCGCGATTGACGTGGGCAGCAACGATGGTAACAACGCTGCCATCGGCTCCACCCAGCCCGACGGCAACAGCGAGGAATATGCAGGTCACACGGCAGGCACCATCAACATCTACGATGGTAACATCACGGCTCATGTGGCTGAGGAAGGTAGCACCAACGAGACTTACGCAGCAGCCATCGGCGGCGGTGCAGGTAACGGCAATGCCGGCACCATCAACATCACTGGCGGCAACGTGCTGGCCTACTGCGCTTACGCTGGCCAAGGCAAGGGCGCCGGCATCGGCGGCGGTAACGGCGAGTGGTTCGGACGCAAGGACGGCGGCTTCGGTGGCACTGTCACCATCAGCGGCAACGCCCATGTGGAAGCTTACAGCTCGGTAACTGGCAACTGCTTTGGCGCGGGTATCGGCTACGGCTACTATGCCGACGACCAGAGTGGCTACACAGGCACCATCACCATCAAGGGCGACAACGCCGTGGTCATTGCACGAGGCGATTGTGCCATCTACGGCACCGCTGCCACCGCTACCCCCGACAAGGCGCTTGCTTTTGTTGACTACGGAAAATCGAGCAGCGACTACGCAACATTCAGCCAAGAATCTCAAATCAACCTGTTCGACTTCAATGGCTCCTCGCTCAAATCAGTAAAATACGGCAAGGTTTACTTCTTGCGCATTACCGACGTCTATTATACGCAAGACGATGGCACCGTAAGCGAAACGACCGTGAGGATTTTCGGCGATATCAATACCCTGCCCGACACGCTGGGTAACGGCACCACCACGCCCGTTTACTACTATCTGGGCGAAAGCACGACGATATCAACGCGCTTAGTCGTTAACGGCAATGCCATGATTATCGTGGGCGATGGCGTTGAAGCCGAACTCGTTGGAGGTATCACCGTGGCAGGTGACAACACGCTCACCATTACCGCGGGCGGCGAGACCACCGACTACGAGAGCACTGGCGTGCTCACGGCTACGAAATCGAGCCACAACAACAATGCCCTCATTGGTGGTCTTGCCGAAGCAACGTGCGGCGATATCATCATCAACGATGGTACCGTCAACGCTGTCGACAAGAGCTACAACGTGTTCTATTCGGCACGCGCTGCTGCTATCGGTAGCGGCCACAAGGGCGAGGGTGGTAGCGTGACCATCAATGGTGGTACCGTCTATGCGGCCCACACGAGTAACAATGCTGCTGCTGCAGCTATCGGAACCGGCTATCAATCCACAGGCGACTTCACTATCACCATCAATGGCGGTGACGAGACGGCTTACGCGAGTCGCTACATCAGCCTGACTGGGGCGAAAACCTGGGGCGCTGGCATCGGAACCGGCGAGGCCGCTACCGGTAGCATGACCATCCTCATCAACGGCGGTAACGTGCTTGCTGTTTGCTCGGAGATGGGTACCAACAAGGGCGCTGGCATCGGCAAGGGCAACAACGCCACTGCCACCACCAAGGTTACCATCAACGGCGACGATGCTGTGGTCACCGCCCAAGGCGTGAAAGCCATCGACGCCGACGAGGCCACTGCAACACCCGCCAAACTATTTGCAGCCGTCGACTACGGCACCTCGAGCAGCGACTTTACAACCTTCAAGCAAGAATCTCAAATCGACCTGCTCGACTTCAACAGCACCTCGCTCAACGCCGTAACCTACGGCAAAGTCTACTTCTCTAATGACGTTACCCTCGCCTGGCTTGAGCAGAATGGCGAGGATGGCACCGAGTACTCGCTGAGCGATACCTTGCTCGTGGCTTATGTGCTTGATGACAATGCTGGCGTGGTTGTGCGCGACTATGCGACCTCGTTCATGGCCACCGCCGACATCGCCGATGGGCAAGTCGACTATGTGAAAGACGTCGAGTTGCAGAAGACCGAGTGGCTGCAAAACAACTGGATTGTGCTCACGGGTGCAAACTACGTTGGCAATCTCGCCGAGGGCACGCGCATCACGGGCGTCAAGGGCACCTACAACAAGGATGACATGACGCTGGAGGTTACAAGCGACGTGACCACCGCTGGAACCGACGAAGTTGTGTTCAACAACTATGTGGCTGCAAACTTCGAGGGCACGCAGACGAGCGATGTCAACAAGGTAACCTACTACTTTGTTGACCCGAAACCATGCGAGGTAGCCAAGCTCCATTGGATGCAATGGGATGGCATCCAGTTTGTAGTTCCCACCGGCGAAACCGATAGCCAAGGCAAACCCATCAACGGAGCCGACCTCCGTGGCTTGGTGAGCGTTAATTGGAGCCTGATGGGTGGCAAGCCCGAAGGCCTCAGCAACGGTAGCGCCTACAACTTCACAGCCCTTGTGAAGATGCGTGCCGTGGAATACGCCGCCCCGCGCCGCATCGCCCCCGAGGGCAACGAATACGTCATCTATCCCCTTGACCTCAACCCCACCGATGATGTCACCACCCTCACCGAGAACATGCTCAACAAGGAAATCTCTCACATCGACTACGTCAACACCGTAGGCCAAGTGAGCGACCAGCCTTGGGAAGGCGTCAACATCATCGTCACCCACTTCACCGACGGCACCACCAGCACCGCGAAAGTAGTGAAGTAGGACATTAGGGCCTCACGCAGACTACGCTGACTGCGCAGACTAATATATTATTTGCTGGACAAAATCTGGTAAATAAAAATAAAAAGTCTGCGCAGTCAGCGTAGTCTGCGTGAGGCCGTTTTGTCAATTGGGAAAAAACTTGTAACTTTGTGGGTTGATTTGTAACGTATAATCACTTAAGTAGTTAAGCATAAAGTGGATACACGATATATCTTTGTTACAGGAGGTGTGGTTTCCTCCTTGGGTAAGGGTATTATTGCCTCGAGTGTGGCGCGATTGCTGCTCTCCAGGGGCTTTAAAGTCACCATTCAGAAGTTTGACCCTTACATTAATATTGACCCGGGGACGCTGAACCCCTACGAGCACGGGGAGTGCTATGTGACCGTCGATGGGCACGAGGCCGACCTCGACTTGGGTCACTATGAGCGGTTTACCAACATCAAGACGACGCGGGCCAACAATGTGACCACGGGACGCGTCTACCAAAGCGTCATCGACAAGGAGCGCCGCGGCGACTACTTGGGCAAAACCGTGCAAATCATCCCGCACATCACCGACGAGATTAAGCGGTGCGTAAAATATCTGGGAACCACGGGGAAATTTGACTTCGTGATTACCGAGATTGGTGGTACGGTGGGCGACATCGAGTCGCTGCCCTTCCTCGAGGCTGTGCGTCAGCTACGCTGGGAACTGGGCAACCGCTGCGTGTGCATCCACCTGACCTACGTGCCCTATATCCACGCGGCTGCCGAGCTTAAGACCAAGCCCACGCAGCACTCGGTGAAACAACTGCAACAAGAAGGTATCCAGCCCGATATCCTGGTGCTGCGCACCGAGCACGACATCCCGTCGGCCATGCGCCGCAAGGTGGCACAATTCTGCAACGTGAGCATCGACGCGGTGATTCAAAGCCTCGACGCGCCCACCATCTATCAAGTGCCCCTGATGATGCACGAGCAAGGCCTCGACGACATCATCCTCTCGAAAACCAACACTCCTGCCCCGCACGAGCCCGACCTGAAGCAGTGGAACCACTTCCTCGAACTCATGGACACGGCTACCGACGAGGTGCGCATCGGCTTGGTGGGCAAGTATGTGTCGCTGCAAGACGCCTATAAGTCAATCGACGAGTCGCTCCTGCAGGCGGCCACCTACCACAACCGCCGCGTCAAGGTGGAGTACATCAATAGCGAACGCATCAACGATGGCAACGTCGACGAGCTGCTCGCCGGCCACCACGGCATCATCATCGCCCCCGGATTTGGCCAGCGTGGCACCGAGGGCAAGTTTACCGCCCTCACCTGGTGCCGCACCCACGACGTGCCCACCTTTGGCATCTGCCTGGGCATGCAGTGCATGGTCATCGAGTTTGCCCGCAACGTGCTCAACTGGCCCGAGGCCAACAGCACCGAGCTCGACCCGAAGACGCCCTACAACGTCATCGACCTGATGGAAGAGCAAAAGACCATCACCAACATGGGCGGGACGATGCGACTGGGCGCGTTTGCCTGCCATCTGAAGGAAGGTAGCCGCGCCGCAGCAGCCTACGGCACCCTCGACATCGAGGAGCGCCACCGCCACCGCTTTGAGTTCAACGAGGAATACCGGCAGCAGTTTGAGCAAGCCGGCATGCGCTGCGTGGGCGAGAACCCCGAGAGCCACCTCGTCGAGGTCGTGGAGATTCCCGAACTGCGCTGGTACATCGGCACCCAGTTCCACCCCGAGTACAGCAGCACCGTGCTCAACCCGCATCCCCTGTTCATGGACTTCGTCAAGGCCGCAATTGCCTACGGCGAGGAGCAGAAAAAAGCTAAATAACAACGATTTATCAACCCAAATTCTAGTTTACATCACAACGACAGACAACCGACTATGGATAAAAACTCGATGATAGGAATGTTGCTCATGTGTGCCGTGATTTTCGGCTTCATGTGGCTCAATCAACCCAGCGAGGCCGAACTCGCCGAGCAACGCCGTCAGCAAGACTCAATAGCCGCAGCACAAGCCCAAGCCGAGAAATCGGCGCTGGCGGGCGCTGTAATCGACACCCTTGCCGATACCGAGCTCGCTCAGCTCAAGGCCATCATGCGCGACATGCCGGGTGCCGACACTGCGGGCATCCGTGCCGAGGGCGTTAACCTCACCCTGGCTGGCGGCCAAATCCAAGGCACCATCAACGTGGGCGACACCACCGTCGACATCACCGAGGCCGTCGGCACCACTACAGCCAATCCCGTTGCTCACAACCTGGCTGTGGCAGCCCTCAAGAAGGCCATCAACATCTACGCACGCAACGGCGCTTTTGCTGGCTCCCTCACCGGCAGCGAGCAAATCGTGACCATCAAGAACGACCTGCTCAGCGTCGACATCTCGACCCAGGGCGCCAACCTGGTGAAGGCCGTCCTGCCCAAGTACAAGACCTTCAAGAGCGATAAGCTCGTCCTGTTTGACAAGGGCGACAACCAGTGCAACTTCACGCTGTCGAACAACACGCAACGCTTCGACACGCGCAACTTCTTCTTCACCCCCGAACAAGAGAACGACAGCACCGTGCTCATGAAACTTGACCTGGGCAACGGCGCCACTTGGGGCCTGCGCTACACACTCGTCCCCGATGCCTACATGCTGCGCATGGAAATCGTGCAACAGGGTATGAATCAAGTCATTCCCTTGAACATCAACACCATCGACATCGACTGGCAGCACCACCTGTCGCGCCACGAGGAGGGCAAGATGTTTGAGGAGCGTAACAGCGGCATCTACTACAAGTACACCGGCGAAAGCAGCGTGGAGAATACCAAGGAGAGTGGTGACGACGAGGACGAAACCAAGGACAAGGTGAAATGGATTGCCGCCAAAAACCAGTTCTTCTCGATGGCGCTGATTGCCGACAGCACTTTCGTCGGCGGCCGCTTCAACAGCCACGCACACAAGTATGGCGATGCCGAGTATAACGACTACCTGAAGGTGCTCAACATCCACACCACCATCCCCTATAGCAGCGACCGCGAGAACGCTGGCAAGTTCTACATCTTCATGGGTCCCAACAGCTACAAGATGCTGTCGTCTTACGACCGCTTCTCGCCCAAGGAGGACCTGAAGCTCACGCGCCTCATCCCGCTGGGCTGGAAGCTGTTCCGCTGGGTCAACACGGGCATCGTGATTCCGCTGTTCGACCTGCTGAGTCGCTTCATCAGCAACTATGGTATCGTGATTTTGCTGCTCACCATCATCATCAAAATCATCATCTCGCCGCTCACGTTCAAGAGCTACATGTCGCAAGCCAAGATGCGCATTCTGGCGCCCGACATCGCAGCCATCAACGAGAAATATCCCAACCAGGAGGACGCCCTCAAGCGCCAGCAAAAGACGATGGAACTCTACAGCCTGGCGGGTGCCAGCCCCATGAGTGGCTGCTTGCCCATGCTGCTGCAGATGCCCATCCTGATTGCGCTGTTTGTGTTCTTCCCCTCGTGCATCGACCTGCGCGGGCAATCGTTCCTGTGGGCTCACGACCTGTCGGCACCCGATAAGATTGTGGAGTGGACGGCTCAAATTCCGCTGGTATCGTCTTACTTTGGCAACCACTTGAGCCTGTTCTGCTTGCTCATGACGGTGACCAACCTCATCTACACCTACCTGACGATGCAGTCGCAGAACCAGTCTAACACGATGCCCGGCATGAAGTGGATGATGTACTTGATGCCACTCATGTTCCTCGTGTTCTTCAACAACTACGCCTCGGGCTTGAGCTACTACTATTTCCTGTCGTTGCTCATCACCATCGCGCAGACCTACCTGTGCCGCTACCTCGTCAAGGAAGACAAGGTGCGTGCCCAGATTGCTGCAAACCGCGCTAAGCCCAAGAAGAAGGGCGGCTTCATGGCGCGCCTCGAGGAAGCACAGCGTCAGCAGCAAGCTGCCATGCGCGAGCAAGAGAAGCGCAACCGCAAGAAAGGCAACAAGCGTTGATGCACACCCACGAGCCCTCGCCAGCGATGGCACGGTTGTTGCTTGTCGAGGGCTAAAAACAATATTTAATCAATCAATTCAGTAAGCACTATGTATACCTATCAATGTTCACACTGTGGTAAGCAGTTCGCTACTCAGAATCAAGTGGCTCGCGTTCGTTGCCCCTATTGCGGCACCGAGATGAGTGTGGCCTATGGTACACAACCGCACTATGCGATGGGCGGTCAGTCGGCTGGCAATGTTGGTCTGTTCGAGGCAGGTCCTTCGGGCAAGAGCCGCGGCATCGCAGGCTTGCTGGCCATCTTGCTGGGCACCTTTGGCATCCACTATTTCTACTTGGGTAAGACGGGTGCAGGCATCATTTTCCTCATCCTGGGTCTTCTCTCGTGCGGCATCTTGAGCCTTGTAACGGTCATTCAGGGCATCTTGATGATTGTGATGACGCAAGACGATTTCGAGAAGAAATATGTCTACACGACCAACTCAGTGCCACTCTTCTAAGCATCACCGTCGCAAGTGGCTGGTGCTGGCAGCGGGGACGGCAATTGTCGCCCTGCTGGCCGTGTTTGCGCTGCGCAACTACATCTGGCATCCCACTGTGACCATCGACCGCGAGCGCTACCCCGTCGCCGGCATCGATGTATCTAACCACAACGGGGTTATCGACTTCCAGCGTGTGGCGGCCGCGGGCATCGAGTTTGCCATCGTCAAGGCCAGCGAGGGCACGTCGTACGTCGACCCGCGCTTTACGACCAACGTTGACGGTGCGCACCAGCAGGGCCTCAAGGTGGGCGCCTATCACTTCTACCGCAAGAATAGCGACGGGATGGCGCAAGCCCAGCACTTCATGCAGCAAGTTGGCGGGCGTGACGCTCGACCTGCCGCTGGTCATCGACGTCGAGGACTGGGGAAACGACCTGTTTGCCGACGAGGACAACGTCGCCCAGCAACTGCGACAGATGGTTACCGCACTGAGCGACAGCGGCCACCGCGTGATGATTTACACCAACGGCGACGGCTACACCCGCTACTACAAGAACCACTTTACCGACATCCCCCTGTGGCTGTGCTCGTTTAAAGCGCCCGAGAACCTTGAGCGACAGCAGCGAGGGCATAGCATCCAGCAATATAGCCACTGGGGCCGCATCGATGGCATCGACGGCGATGTCGACCTCAATATCTTCATGGGCGACCGTGCGCGCTGGCAACAGTTCCTGAGCGACAGCACGCGCCTGAGTTCTACACCCACTACCACCGCTCGACAATGAATACTACCTCATCACTGCGCAATAGCCTGCGACGACTCGCATTGCTCGCTGTAGCCCTCATCGCTTTCGCCACCGCACAAGCCGAGACCTACCAGTGGAGCCGTTATAACCTCTCGTTCGAGACCCCCGAACACGGTTTTGTCACCTACAGAAGCAACACCCGCTTCGAGATTCGGTGGGACGACATGGTCATGACCGTGCAACTCTACACCAAGGACAAGGGTGACGACAAAAAACTGCTGCAAAACAACCTCAAGCGCAAAGCCAGCGGCTACAACATGTACGACACCGACTTCTGCAAAATCAAGGTCAAGGGCTTCAAAACCTACTGCCTCGAAGGCACCATGCCCGACGGCTCCCGCGCCATCATCGCCGACCTCGTCTCCAAAAAGCAGAACCTCATTGTCGAAGTCACCGTCAACTACCTCTTTGGCAACCGCGACGACGTTGAAACGATGATAAAATCGTTCGCCGAAAACAAAGACCTCAAGCCCAATCACGAGCAACGCCGCCAAAAAGTCCAGTCCCGCGAAGACGCCGAGAAACAAGAAAAACTGCGCGAGCAACAACGCCTCGAGCAAGAAAAGAAACGCCGTAAAGCTAACGAAAAACTCTACGACGCTTAATCCCAATAATTACTCGATTCCCAACTACCCTTTAAGGATGGCGGCGATTTCCTCGTCGCTCAAGCCCGTCACATTACGGATGAATTCATCGGTCGCCCCGTTTTCCTTCATCTTACGAACGTACTCGACTTGTGTCTCGGCACGACCTTCCTTTCGGCCTTCTTCACGGCCTTCGATTTGGCCCGTGCGGGTGGCGGCGCCGAGGGCGTTTTGCTGAGCGAGCATGGCATCGATGTGATAGCGATAAGCGGCTTGCTCGCGCGACGACATGTTGTCGTAGATGAGCTTTTGCTTGGCCTCTTGCAGGCCGGGAGCGGTGGTATCGTCC
>Ga0065709_1006324_pt1 | contig 10175 bp, 4 predicted proteins | sample Hoacrofraction14_2_FD_59096 | JGI IMG/M metagenome (GOLD analysis project Ga0065709, IMG submission 59096) | Hoatzin crop microbial communities from Cojedes, Venezuela, sample from fiber fraction 14 v1 | ecosystem: Host-associated > Birds > Digestive system > Esophagus > Crop | place: Venezuela... | reverse complement strand
CATATCAAACTCATCCGCGATTGTTATTGAAATTCCGCCTCTTGCAGTGCTGTCCATCTTGGTAAGAACAATTCCGGTAATATCCGTTACATCGGCAAATTCCTCAGCCTGACTTACAGCATTCTTGCCTGTGGTGGCATCCAGAACCAGCAGGTTCTCCCTGGTCGCCTCAGGGTACTCTCTCGAAATAACTTTACTCATCTTTTCAAGTTCTTTCATGAGATTTGTTTTGGTCTGAAGTCTGCCGGCAGTATCGCATATCAGTACATCGGTACCAGCGGATTTTGCTGCCTGAATAGCATCAAATATAACAGCTGTAGGATCTGTGCCTTCCTCATGTTTTATAACACGGACTCCGACGCGGTCTCCCCACGTCTGAAGCTGCTCGGCGGCTGCAGCTCTGAATGTATCGGCTGCGGCAAGCATAACACTCTTTCCCTGCTGTTTATACATATGGGCAAGCTTCGCAATGCTTGTGGTCTTTCCTCCTCCGTTAATTCCTATCATCAGTATAATCAGAGGATATTCATCAGCCATCTTATTGCGGTCGCCTTTGTCAATCAGGTTTTCAACAATGCCCTTGATTTCGGTCATGATTTTATCGGCTTTGAGTAGCCTTTTCTCATTGATGATATCGTTGAGCTCATCAATAATACGCTCCGATGTCTCCACACCGACATCGGCCACAAGAAGCGCTTCCTCAAGGTCATTCAAAAACTGAGGTCCGAGATCCGGATTATCATATATTGCATCTGTAATGCTTTCATAGAATTTTTTAAAAGCGGATTTTTTCTTAAAAAGTCCCATCAGAACTCCTTTCGGTTTATTTATTCAAGGCCTTCGACATCGAAGTCATCACCCAGCTTGAGGGAAAGCATCTTGGAAATTCCCTGCTCAGGCATCGTCACTCCGTACAGAACATCCGCATGTTCCATAGTGGCCTTCTGGTGTGTAATCAGTGCAAACTGTATTCCTTCGAAATTTTTGAGATATTCGGAGAATCTTTCGATATTCACTTCATCAAGAGCAGCCTCAACCTCATCGAGAATTACAAACGGGGTTGGCTTTGTCTTGAGTACGGCGAACATAAGTGCAATTGCCGTAAGTGTCTTTTCTCCTCCGGAAAGCAGGTTAATGTTTTTGAGTTTCTTGCCCGGCGGCTGCGCCGTGATCTCAATTCCTGATTCGAGCGGATTGGATTCATCCTCAAGCCTCAGCTCGGCGTATCCTCCGCCGAACAGTTCTTTGAATGACTCCTCAAAATTAACAACAACCTGGTCAAAATTGTCTTTGAATTTTGTTTTAATGGTTTTATCCATGTTGGAGATGATTTCCCTGAGTTCCTTCATGGCCTTGCTCAGGTCTTCTTCCTGGGCTGTCATGAACTCATATCTCTTGCTGACCTGTTTGTATTCCTCAATGGCGCTGATATTGACATCTCCGAGCTCTGCCATTCTCAGTTTGATTTCCCTGGATTCCTTGTTTCCTGCCGTAATTGCAAAGTCCGGATCTCTCATATCCTGTGCTTCGGCATAGGATACCTCGAAATCATCCCAAAGTTTTTCTTTCTGTGTATCAAGCAGAGTCTCATTTTTGGCCGTCTTGAGTTCGAGTTTGTATTTTCTGTCTCTCAGTTCTTCAAGACTGTCATTCTTTTCTTTCTGAAGGCGAAGCGTATCCTCGTTGTTTCTGCGGTTTGTCTCCATCATCGAGGAAAGTTCCTCTATCCTTGATTCGAGTTTCTCCTTTTCCGCACGAAGCTCGGATTCTTTTTCGCCGGACTGCTCCCCACTGCTCGTAAGAAGCGATTTGCTGTTTTCGAGTTCCGCGAGCTGTGTTTTGTACTCTTCGACGGAATTATCAAGGTCCATAACAGTGTCTCTAACGCGTTCGATGAGTTCGTTCTGAGAAAGAGCCTTTGCTTCCTGTTCACCGATGCGTACCTTGAGTGCAACAATTGCCTCGTTATCCTCCTCGATGACATTGCGGAAATCTTCTGATTCTTTCATAAGTTCGGTAACCTTCTGCTCGGTATCTCCGTACTCTTTCTCCGCTTCTTTTATCTGATTGCGGTATTTTTCAATCATTTCATCAGCACGGACGAGATCTTCCTCGATTGTTTTGATTTCAGAAGCATATCTTTCGGCTGCATTCTTATCGTTTTCAATAAGCTCACCGGCATGATCACAGTCCGTTCTGAGAACGTTATATTCTATCTCAAGCTGCAGGGATTTCTGCCTCAGGGTCTCAATTTCAGCCTCTGATTTAGTGATTCCAGAGTTAAGCTTATCCCTTGAGTCAGTGAGCTTTTCTGTTTCCTTTCTGTAACCGTCTATGGTTTTTGAAAGTTCATTGATCTCCTTTTTTCTGTCCAGAAGGTTAGCCGTTTTGTTTGCATATCTTCCGCCGGTAATGGCACCGAAAGAATTCACAACTTCGCCATCGAGGGTAACAATTCTGAATCCTCTCGTTTTCATTTTTGAAATTACAACAGCGTTGTCCATGTTGTCTGCAACAATAACTCTGCACAGCAGATAATCTGCTATCTCACGGTAACGGTCATCCGTTTTAATCATTTCGGAAGCCATACCAAGGAAACCGTCCGCATTCAGCACACGGCTGTCAACAGTCAATCTGTCTGCTGTAATTGAACTTACAGGCAGGAAAGTTGCTCTTCCGGCCTTTGATGTCTTGAGCATTCTGACTGCTGTCTTGGCAGAATCATCATCCTCACAAACGATATTCTGAAGGCTGCTTCCAAGAGCAGTTTCAATTGCAGTCTCGTATCCGTCCGGAACACTGATGAGATCGGAAACAGTGCCGATAATTCCCCTGAGATTGCTGCTCATAAGGGTTCTTACAGCATTGTTATATCCCTCGTAATTGCTCTCCATCTCCTCGATGGTGTTTTTTCTTGCCGTTGCCCTGTTTATCTCGGCGGTAAGTTTATCAATGCGCGAGGATGTCTCGGAAACCTCTTTAGTGTCTGATAATACTTTATCCGTTAATTCAGCGATCTCTCCGCGCACTCCGGCAAGTTCGCCTCCTTTGGCCTTTAATTTTTCTTCCGCCTCAGCGAGTCTCTGACGGTTTTCTTCGTCCTTTTCGCCCTGTCCTTTGTAATCATTCGACAGGCTTTCGCGTCTTTCATCGAGAGTCTTTTTATAATTTCCAAGTGTGTTTATTTCGGCATTGCGGTTTACATTACTGTTGTTGATATCAATAAGACTGTCTTTTAATCTGTCTATCTGCATACTGAGAGCAGATGCTTTCTTGCTGTCCTCTGTATATTTAAGCACTGCCTCGCCATGCTCAACCCTGAGAGCATCCATCTCGGATGACATGGCTTTTTCCTTTTCCGCAAGTTCATCATAAACCGAACGCTCCGAATCAAGCTTAGTCTGGGCATCCGAAAGCTCAGCGGAAATACGTACAAGATCCTTCTCTATGTTGATAAGTCTTTCCTCGTTAAGTTTTCCGCCGCTTGTTATCGTATTAAGCTCATCAATCTTGCTGATAAGCAGCTGATTTGCTTCATCATATTCGGTGCTGTATTCGGAATCGTTATCCCTGAATGATGCCAGTTTCTTTTCAATGAGCTGCATTTCGCTGTCTGCTTTATTCAGGTCATCCTGCAGCGTTTCGAGCTCATTTCTGCCGTCCTCAACGCTCTTTGAGAGGTTCTCGAGGTTGTGAAGGATTATGTTTATCCCGAGGCTTTTGTAGCGGTCTCTGAGTCCGATATACTCGGTTGCCTTTTCCGAATCCTCTTTAAGACCGTCAATTCTGCCTTCTATCTCGGCAATAATATCTCTTACTCTCTCTATGTTATCCGTTGCGGACTTTAATTTCGTCTCAGCATCAGCCTTTCTGCTTTTGTACAGAACTACTCCGGCCGCTTCTTCAAATATACGTCTGCGGTTTTCAGGTCTTGTGCTGACTATGTCCGCGATTTTACCCTGACCTATTATCGAGTATCCCTCGACGCCGATTCCCGTATCCATGAAAAGCTCGCGGATATCTCTCAGCCTGCACTGGTTTCCGTTTATGAGATATTCACTCTCTCCGGATCTGTACATTCTCCTCGTAACCGCGACTTCGTTGTATTCAATCGGAAGGATGCCTGTGGAATTATCTATAACAAGTGAAACCTCCGCCATTCCGCGTGGCTTTCTTGTCGTTGTCCCGGCAAAAATAACATCCTGCATCTTGCTGCCGCGCAGCTGTTTGGAGCTCTGTTCTCCGAGAACCCACCTCAGCGCATCGCTTATGTTACTCTTACCGCTTCCGTTAGGTCCTATGATGCAGGTAACACCTTCATTCAATTCAATCGACACAGGGTCTGCAAATGACTTAAAACCCTGCAGGTCTATTCTCTTGAAATACAATTAAATTTCCCCTTTCGTGAGCACATCACGTGCTGCGGCCTGCTCGGCTTTGGCCTTGCTCTTTCCTTCGCCGCTGCCAAGCACTTTATCGTTCACAACCGCATCAACGGCAAACACTTTGTCGTGATCCGGTCCTTTTTCGTCTGTAAGTATGTATTTGATTGAAACTCCGTGATATTTTTCCTGGACGATTTCCTGAAGCCGGGACTTGTAATCTTTGTTGAGTTTTCCCTCAACGGCCAGATTGATTTTGTCCTCAAGAAGCGAAAGAATTACGCGTTTTCCCTCGTCATATCCTCCGTCTACAATTATCGCTCCGACGAGAGCTTCGAACGCATCGGCGAGAATCGAATCCTTGTCCCTTCCACCGCTTGCGTTTTCGCCCTTTCCGAGTCTGATAAATTCACCGAGATTTATATTCCTTGCGGCATCGGCGAGTGATTCCTCGCATACGACATCCGCTCTGTTTCTCGATAAGGTGCCTTCGTGTGCATCCTGCATTATCTCAAAAAGTCTTCCGCCGACTACAGCATCAACGTAGGCATCCCCGATAAATTCAAGCCTCTCGTTATTAAGTTCATACCTGAGTCCGTGCTCGGAAGCATATGAACTGTGTGTCAGTGCAGTCTCCAGGAGTTCAGCGTTGGTAAAACTGTATTCAATGGTTGAAAGCAGTCTGCCTGTATCAGTCATCTGAAGCCTCCTCTGATGTGCCTGTTCCGGCAATTTCTCTTTCAATCATTCCCGTAACATCATTCTCAACATATGTCACAGCTCTTTTGATTGCATAATATACATCGTCTGATTTTGAATTTCCGTGTATCTTGAGAACAGGCTTTCTGAGTCCGAGAATAGGAGCTCCTCCTGCATCCGAGTAATCAAAATCATTCTTTATTTCTTTGAGCTTTCCGTAAGCAAGCATTGCGCCGGCCTTTGCCGCAAAGCTCGCAGTGAGTTTTTGCTTGAGCTGACCCATTATAGCCGAAGCGATGCCTTCCGAGCTCTTGAGGAAAATATTTCCCGAAAAGCCGTCCGTTACGACAACATCGCACTCTCCCGCAATCACGTCACGTCCTTCGATGTTGCCGCAGAAGTTAATATTGCTCTCTTCTAGCATTCCGTAAGCTTCTTTGTGAAGTTCATCTCCCTTTTCCGCTTCCGCTCCGATATTGAGAAGCATAACGGAAGGATCTTCGATTCCCTTGATGCCCTTTACAAAAAGGCTTCCCATTATACCGTTCTGCAGCAGATATTCAGGCTTAGTTTCAACATTGGCACCGCAGTCAAGAAGCAGTGTTGTTCCTTCCCTTCCGACTTTCGGAAACCATGCGGCAATTGCAGGTCTCTTTATTCCCTTGATGCGACCGAGGATAAGAAGACCGCCCGAAAGCAGAGCTCCCGTGCTGCCTCCGGATATAAAGACATCGGCTTCACCGCTTTTGAGCATATTCATGCCCTTTACTATGGTTGAATCCTTTTTGCGCCTTATAGCCATTGCAGGAGCTTCATCGTTGCTGATGACTTCTGTCGCATCAACGACCTCAATATTGCTGCCCTTCCAGTGGTTCTTTTTAAGCTGAGACTTTATTGTTTTCTCAGGACCGATTATGACAATCGTATCCTCAATGTCTGCGGCTGCAGCAGCTGCGCCCTTAACTATTTCCTCAGGAGCGTAATCACCGCCCATACCGTCAACAAGTATTCTCATTTTTTCGTTCTCCTATCTGTTCCTGAGCTGTCCGCATGCCGCATCTATATCAGAACCGAGAGTCCGTCTCACTGTAACAGCGACATTGTGCTCCTCAAGAATCCTTTTGAACACGGCAATTTTATCCTTTTGAGAAGCTTCGTATTCCTTTCCCTCAACCCTGTTCAATGGAATGAGGTTAACATGTGTGAGCCAGCCTTCAAGATGCGAAGCAAGCTCTTTTGCATCGTCTGCCGAGTCATTTACACCGCTTATCATCGAATACTCAAAAGTAATCCGTCTGCCGGTAAGTTCTGTGTATTCTCTGCAGGCTGTAAGCAGGTCCTCATAGCCGTATGCATTTGCAACCGGCATAAGCTTTTTGCGGAGATTACCATTCGGAGCATGAAGTGATACAGCAAGGTTAACAGCCGGAAAATCTTCTCCGAACTTTTTAATCCCGGGTATTATCCCGCACGTAGACACTGTTATCGCACGCATACTCAGACCATATCCGCGGTCTGAATGTATCAGGTTGATAAACCCGGAAAGCCCTTCATAGTTATCAAAAGGTTCTCCCATTCCCATAACCACGACATGTCTTATGTCCTCTCCTGTCAGGTTTTTCATTGCGATAACCTCACCGAGCATCTCTCCCGGTTCGAGGTTTCTTTCAAGTCCGTCAAGAGTGGAAGCACAGAACGAGCATCCCATTCTGCATCCCGCCTGAGAGGATATACACACGGAATTACCGTAGCTGTATTTCATAAAAACAGACTCGACTCTTGCTCCGTCCTGAAATTCATAAAGGCATTTGACAGTCCCGTCCGACGAACGCTGCTCAGTAACAACCCGCGGAAGCCCTATATAAAAATTCACCTCAAGCTTTCCGCGAAGAGATGCGGAAACATTCCGCATCTCTTCGAACGAAGTTATTCCTTTTGCGAGCCATCCGAAAATCTGGTCTGCTCGGAAACGCTTTTCGCCGAGCTCATATACAACTGTTTCCAGTTCTTTTGGCTGAAGCGAGAGTATGTTTCTTTTCATTACAGCCTCTCTACAGCGATTCCTGTCTTATGTCCGTTAATGTCGAACGTGTCGAGACCTTCCTTTGCAATGATTTCCTTTGCGATTGTCTCATCCTTGATGAATTCCTCTGAGTTCTTAACGGCAGCCGAGATTTCCTCATCAGCATCAAGATAAATTCTGATTTCATCCATCATCTCAAAGTCAGCCTGTTTACGCAGCTGCTGAATCTTGGAGATAACCTCTCTGACGTAACCCTGCTCAATAAGCTCAGGTGTCAGTGTGGTGTCAAGGATGGTGAATACGTTGTTGTCCATACCGACAACGAATCCTTCCTTGGAGGAAATTCTCACTTCGAGATAATCTTCTGTGATTTCATATGTCTCTCCGCCGAGCTCCATACTGAGAGGTCCGTCGGCGAGTTTTGCTATTGTCTCCTTGGCATCGAGCGAAGCGAGCTTCTGTCCGAATTCCTTGATGTTCTTGCCGAGTGCAGGTCCCGCAACTCTGAAGTTAGGCTTTACCGAGAAGTTCATGTACTTATCAAGATCATCCTCAAATACAACCTCTCCGACGTTCAGCTCCTCTGTGATGAGGTCCGTAAGGTCTCCGATGATGCCTTTGTACTTTCCGTCAACGATTACATGGCTCAGCGGTTGTCTTACCTTGAGTTTCTCCTGCTCTCTCGTGCTTCTGCCGAGATTTACAAGAGTCTTGACGAGGTCCATTCTCTCCTCGGTTTTCTCATCGATGAGAGATTCATCGCACTCAGGATAAAAAGCAGTATGAACAGTGGTCTCTCCTGTAAGCTTTGTGTAAATCTCATCAGAGATAAACGGAGCTATAGGAGCCATCATTTTGGCTACACCGATCAGAACCTCGTACGTTGTAGCGTATGCTGCAAGCTTGTCCTGCTCCATGCCCTCGGCAAAAAATCTCCTCCTCGCCCTTCTGATGTACCAGTTAGAAAGATCCTCGGTGATAAACTCACTGATTGCCCTTACGGTTCTCATGTGATCATAAACATCCATCGACTCTGTCGTTGACTTAATCAGTTTGTTGTATTTTGAGAGAATCCATCTGTCGAGTTCCGGTCTCTTATCATAAGGAACATCAAGCATCGAAGGCTCAACATTGTCGATATTCGCATACAGGCAGAAGAAGTTGTAAGTGTTTTTCAGTGTGTTGAACACCTTGCTGATGACTTCCTTGACACCTTCTTCGTCGAATCTTGTCGGTGTCCATGCCGGCGAAGTGTACACGAGATACCATCTCAGTGCGTCGGCGCCGTACTTGTCGAGCATCTCGAACGGGTCAACAGTGTTGCCGACGTGCTTGGACATCTTCTTGCCGTCCTTGTCGAGAATCAGGTCGTTTACGAGAACGTTCCTGTAAGGAGCTCTCTTCTTGATAAATGTGGAGATAGCCATCAGAGAATAGAACCATCCTCTTGTCTGGTCGATTCCCTCGCAGATGAAATCTGCCGGGAAGAGTTCTTCATCGAATTTCTCGGAATTCTCAAACGGATAGTGCCACTGTGCATAAGGCATTGAACCCGAATCGAACCAACAGTCGATTACCTCAGGAATTCTGTGCATCTCTCCGCCGCAGTCAGGACATGTGATTGTAACATCATCAACGTACGGTCTGTGCAGCTCGATTGTCTCATCGATATCCTGGTTGGCTCTCTCAACGAGCTCTGCTCTTGATCCAATGCATTCGAGCTTTCCGCACTCGCACTTCCATACAGGAATCGGAGTTCCCCAGTATCTTGATCTTGAGATAGCCCAGTCCTTGACATCTGCAATCCAGTTTCCGAATCTCTTCTCTCCTACATAGTCAGGGTACCAGTTAACTGTATTGTTGTTTGCAACGAGATCGTCTCTGAGCTTGGTCATCTCGATGTACCATGACGGATGTGCATAGTATACGAGAGGTGTTCCGCATCTCCAGCAGTGCGGATAGTTGTGCTCGAGTCTGATCTTGGCGTAGATTTTGTTATCCCTGGCGAGGTACTTGATGATATCGACATCAAGTCCGTCCTCCATTACGAATCTGCCCTTCCAAGGTGTCTCTGTATAGCAGCCCTTCTCATCAACAGGCTGAAGGAAGGCAAGGTCATACTTTCTGCCGCAGTTGTAGTCGTCTTCACCGAATGCAGGGGCCGTGTGTACGATTCCGGTACCGTCCTCAACGGAAACATAATCCATTGTTACAACGATGAACGCTTTCTTTTTAGGGTCCGGCTTGCAGAACGGCATCAGCTGTTCATATGTCCAGCCCATCATGTCCTTGCCCTTGACCTCATCAACAACCTCATAGGTATCCTTGCCGAATACGGAAGGCGCAAGTTCTTTTGCAACCCACATCAGGTTTCCTTCGTCATCTCCTGATGTCATCTTTGCCTTGATATAGTCAATCTCCGGACCGACAACGAGAGCAACATTTGAAGCAAGAGTCCATGGTGTAGTTGTCCATGCGAGAAAATACTCGTTGTCCGCATCAATCCCGGTTCTCTTAAACTTACAAGTAAGTGAGTTTACCTTGATATCCTTGTAGCCCTGGGCAACCTCATGGGAGGCAAGACCCGTTCCGCATCTCGGGCAGTAAGGCAGAATCTTGTATCCCTCGTAAATGAGTCCGGCCTTAAAGAATTCCTTGAGAATCCACCATTCGGTCTCAATATAGTCGTTCTTGTATGTGATATAAGGATTGTCCATATCAGCAAGATAAGCCATTCTGTCGGACATCTCACGCCACATGCTTGTGTACGTGAATACAGATTCACGGCACTTCTCATTGAATTCCTTAATGCCGTATTTCTCGATATCCTGCTTACCGGACATACCAAGCTGCTTCTCGACTTCTATTTCAACAGGCAGACCGTGGGTATCCCAGCCTCCCTTTCTCTTGACCTGGAAGCCCTTCATTGTTTTGTATCTGTTGATGGAATCCTTGAGGGTTCTTGCCATTACGTGATGAATACCCGGTTTTCCGTTGGCTGTAGGAGGTCCTTCATAGAAAACAAACGAAGGGTATCCTTCTCTTTCTTTAACGCAGAGATTGAGCATATC
>Ga0065709_1006490_pt1 | contig 10178 bp, 8 predicted proteins | sample Hoacrofraction14_2_FD_59096 | JGI IMG/M metagenome (GOLD analysis project Ga0065709, IMG submission 59096) | Hoatzin crop microbial communities from Cojedes, Venezuela, sample from fiber fraction 14 v1 | ecosystem: Host-associated > Birds > Digestive system > Esophagus > Crop | place: Venezuela... | reverse complement strand
GTCGTCGACCAGGGTGCCGTCGATGTCGGTGAAGAAGATCATGGGTTTGGTGCGGTCGGGTGTCTGCATAAAAAACTCCTTATGGTCTGGTGCTGCCCGGCTGCGGGCAGACAGCACGTGTGCCTGCCGGGCGATGCCGGGGCGGTTTTCAAGCGCATTATATGCAAATCGACAGGGAGGCGCAAGATGGCAATTGCAGGCACGTCGGAGTATAATAGACGAAACATGGCCCTCAGAGATACACAAATACGCTGATGCACAGGACACCCAAAGTGCGTGCGGCAGACTGGGGAAGGGCAGACTGGGGAAAGGCAGACTGGGGAAAGGCAGACAGACGATGACACGGAGACTGTATTACGAAGACGCATACTGCAAAGAGTTTGAGGCGGCGGTGGTCCGCTGTGAGGAGCGGCCGGACGGGACGTTCGGCGTGGTGCTGGACGCGACGGCTTTTTACCCGGAAGGCGGCGGCCAGGACGGGGACACCGGGACGATGGAAGTGATCGGAGACGCCGCGGCAGACGCAGCGCCGGCGGCCGCCGGCAAGTCAGACGCCGCGCCGGCGGGCGGCGGCCGGATCCGTGTGCTTGACACGCACGAGAAGGACGGCGACTGTGTGCACTATACGGATGCGCCGGTGGCGGTCGGGGCGCGCGTGCGGGGGCGGATCGACTGGCAGCAGCGTTTTGACCGTATGCAGAATCACTCCGGCGAGCATATCGTCAGCGGGCTGATCCATGCGGCCTTCGGCTACGACAACGTCGGCTTCCACATGAGCCGCGACCGCATGACGATCGATCTGAGCGGAACCCTCACGGAGGAAGAGATCCGCGAGATCGAGCGCCGGGCGAACGAGGTGGTCTGGGACGACCGCGAGATCACGGCGACCGTCTACCCGGAGGAGGAAGTCGCGGCGCTCACCTACCGCAGCAAGAAGGAGCTCCACGGGCGTGTCCGGATCGTACGGATCCCGGGCGCGGACGCCTGCGCCTGCTGCGGCACCCACGTGCGCCGCACGGGTGAGATCGGGTCCATCCGGCTCATCGCGCACGAGCATTTCCGCGGGGGCAGCCGGATCGAGATGGCGTGCGGGCGCTGGGCGTATGAGTACATGAGTGCCATTTTCGGGCAGAACCATGAGGTGTCGGTGCTGCTTTCCTCGAAGATGCATGAGACGGCGGAGGCGGTCGCGCACCTGAAGGAGCAGGAGAGCGCGCTCAGCTTCCGGATGACGCAGCTGACGTATGCGCGGATCGAGGCGGCCGGCGAGGCGCTGCGCGGGCGCGGGAACATCGCCGTGTTCGCGCCGGACTTTGACCCGGTGCCGGTGCGCAAGCTCTGCGAGGCGGTGAAGGAGACCTGCGGCGGCATCGCGCTGGCGCTGTCGGGGAGCGATGAGACCGGCTATATGTACACGGCCGGCGTGAAGGACGGCGACCTGCGCGCCTTCGGGAAGGACCTGAACGCCGCGCTCAGCGGGCGCGGGGGCGGGCGGCCGTATTTCCTGCAGGGCTCGGTCAAAGCGACGCGCGCGGAGATCGAAGCCTACCTGGCATCGCTCGCCGAGCCGATCCCGGTCACGGAGCTGACATGAACCTTCCCGGATATTATTCGTCGGGCCAGTTTGCCCGGCTGGCGGATGTGTCGGTGCGCACGATCCGCTTCTATGACAAACAGAATATCCTGAAGCCCTCGCTCGTCACCGAGTCCGGCGCGCGTTTCTACAGCGACGAGGACCTGGCGCGGCTGCAGCAGATCCTGCTGCTCAAGGACCTCGGCTTCTCGCTGGAGGACATCCGGCTGATGACGGTGGGCGAGCAGGACGCGGAGCATCTGCTCCGGTCGCTCCATCTGCAGCAGAAGCTGGTGCAGGACCGCATCGCGCAGCTGCAGAATGTGGAGGCGGCGATCGGCGACACGGCGCAGCAGCTGCGCGAGCAGGGCGCCATCGACTGGAGCGCGATGCGGCGCCTGATCCGGCTGAGCGGCATGGAGAAGAGCCTCGCGAGCCAGTACCGGAGCGCCTCGAACCTCTCGGCGCGCATCCGCCTGCACAGCCTGTATTCCGTGAACCGCACCGGCTGGTTCCCGTGGATCTTCGATCAGCTCGGCCTCAGGAGCGGCATGGACGTGCTGGAGCTTGGCTGCGGCGACGGCGCGCTGTGGTCGCAGAACCGGGAGAAGGTGCCGGACGGGGCGCGCATCACGCTGACGGACATTTCCGAGGGGATGGTGCGCGACGTGCAGCGGGCGGTCGCGGGGGAGGCTTTCCGCTTTCAGACGGCGGACGCGGCGGCGCTCCCGTTTGAGGCCGGCTCGTTCGACCTCGTCATCGCGAACCACGTGCTCTTTTACTGCGAGGACATCCCGCAGGTGCTCTCCGAGGTGCGGCGCGTGCTGCGGCCCGGCGGGCGCTTCGTCTGCAGCACCTACGGCGCCGCCCACATGGCCGAGATCACGCAGCTCGTGCAGAGCTTCGACGCGCACATCGTCCTGTCCGACGGCGTCCTCTACGACCGCTTCGGCCTGGAAAATGGGTTCTCCCTCCTGAAGCCCGTCTTCCCGTCGGTCCGCCGGGAGCTCTACCGCGACGAGCTCATCGTGGACGAGCCGGAGCCGCTCATCGAGTACATTCTGTCCTGCCACGGGAACCAGAATTCGTATATCCCGGAGCGCTACCGGGAGTTCCGCGCGTTCGTACAGCAGAGGACGAAGAAGGGACTGCATATCACGAAGGCGGCCGGGCTGTTCGTGTGTGAAGTGCAGGAGACAGCTGCGGAGAACGACCGGCCGGCCGCAGACGAATGAGCCTCTCGCAGTGCAAAAAAAGAATGAAAGATTGTCTGAATATCGAAAAGTAATTCGGCCAAAGAGGATACCATTCAAAAAAACCACGAATCTGAAAATCAGGGCTTGAAGGTGACGTTACGTCACCTTTTATGCTGTCTGCAGAAACGAAAAACGGCCCGGCGCCCGGGCCTCAGGCGGCCGCTCTGCGGCAGACAGGAGACGACGATGAAAGGTATTATTCTGGCCGGGGGAAGCGGCACACGCCTCTACCCGCTGACGATGGTCACTTCCAAACAGCTGCTGCCCATCTATGACAAGCCGATGATCTACTATCCGATGTCGGTGCTGATGACGGCGGGCATCCGCGATATCCTGATCATTTCCACGCCGCAGGATACGCCGCGCTTCGAGGAGCTCCTCGGGGACGGGCATCAGTTCGGTGTGAATCTGTCCTACGCGGTGCAGCCGAGTCCGGACGGGCTGGCGCAGGCGTTCATCATCGGGGCGGACTTCATCGGGGACGATACCGTCTGCATGATCCTGGGTGATAACATTTTCTTCGGACAGGGACTGCGCAAGCGCCTGAAGGCGGCGGTGAAAAATGCCGACTCGGGCCGCGGGGCCACGGTCTTCGGTTACTACGTCGACGATCCGGAGCGGTTCGGCATCGTCTCCTTCAATGCGGAGGGCAAGGCCGAGAGCATCGAGGAGAAGCCGGCGCATCCGAAGAGCAATTACTGTGTGACCGGGCTGTACTTCTACGATAACCGTGTCGTCGAGTACGCGAAGGCGCTGAAGCCGTCCGCGCGCGGCGAGCTGGAGATCACGGACCTGAACCGGATCTATCTGGAGGCGGGCAACCTCAATGTGGAGCTGCTCGGGCAGGGCTTTACCTGGCTCGACACGGGGACACACGAGTCGCTGATGGACGCGGGCAACTTCGTCCGCACGATCGAGACGCACCAGCACCGCAAGATCGCGTGCCTGGAGGAGATCGCGTATCTCAACGGCTGGATCAGCCGCGACGACGTGCTCGCGGTGTATGAGGTGCTGAAGAAGAACCAGTACGGGCAGTACCTGAAGGATGTGCTGGACGGCAAATTTATCGACGGCGCCAGCGAGGCGTGAGGCAGAGACGCTGCTTCCGAATGGCCGGAGAGCAGGCCGTCCGGCAAACGGCACAGACCCTTCCGGATGGCCGCAGAAGCCGGGCCGTCCGAACATGGCACAGACAGATACAGGAGGTAAGACCATGACAATCATCGTAACCGGCGGGGCCGGGTTTATCGGCAGCAATTTCATTTTCCACATGCTGAAGGAGCATCCGGATTACCGGATCGTGTGCCTGGACTGCCTGACGTACGCCGGCAATCTGTCCACGCTCGAGCCGGTGATGGACAAGGAGAATTTCCGCTTTGTCCGCGCGTCGATCACGGACCGCGAGGCGGTGTACAAACTGTTCGAGGAGGAGCACCCGGATATCGTGGTGAACTTCGCGGCGGAGAGTCACGTGGACCGGTCGATCGAGAACCCTGACATTTTCCTGGAGACAAACATTCACGGGACGACGACGCTGATGGACGCGTGCCGCAAGTACGGCATCCGGCGCTTCCATCAGGTGTCCACGGACGAGGTCTACGGCGACCTGCCGCTGGACCGCCCGGACCTGTTCTTCACCGAGGAGACGCCGATCCACACGTCGAGCCCCTACAGCTCGTCGAAGGCGTCGGCGGATCTGTTCGTGCTGGCCTACCACCGCACGTACGGCCTGCCGGTCACGATCAGCCGCTGCTCGAACAACTACGGGCCGTATCACTTCCCGGAGAAGCTGATCCCGCTGATGATCATCAACGCGCTGCATGACAAGCCGCTGCCGGTCTACGGCGAGGGCATCAATGTCCGCGACTGGCTCTATGTCGAGGATCACTGCCGGGCCATCGACCTCATCATCCACAAGGGGCGTGACGGCGAGGTCTACAATGTGGGCGGCCACAATGAAATGCGCAACATCGACATCGTCCGCCTGATCTGCAAAGAGCTCGGCAAGAGTGAGGACCTGATTCAGCACGTGACCGACCGCAAGGGCCATGACATGCGCTATGCGATCGACCCGGCGAAGATCCACGCGGAGCTTGGCTGGCTGCCGGAGACGAAGTTCGAGGACGGCATCCGCAAGACGATCCGGTGGTATCTGGACAACGAGGACTGGTGGCAGCCGATCGTGTCGGGCGAGTACCGCGACTATTATGAGAAGATGTACGGGAACCGCTGAGCGCGGAGAGGAGAGCACGATGAAAGTACTGGTAACGGGGGTGGCCGGACAGCTCGGCCACGATGTCATGAATGAACTGGCCGCGCGCGGCGCAGGGGCCTTCGAGGGGATCGGGACGGACCTGATGCCGGCCTACAGCGGCGTGCAGGACGGCTCGGCGGTCACGCAGATGCCGTATCTGTCACTGGATATCACGGACGCGGCGGCGGTGGCGGATGCGATCGGCTCGATCAAACCGGACGTGGTCGTGCACTGCGCGGCCTGGACGGCGGTGGACGCCGCGGAGGACGAGGACAAGCGGGAGAAGGTGCGGGCCGTGAACGCGGCCGGGACGCTCAACATCGCGCGGGCGGTGAAAGAGATCGACGCGAAGATGGTCTACATTTCCACGGATTACGTGTTTGACGGACAGGGGGATGTGCCGTGGGAGCCGGACTTCAAGGGCTATGCGCCGCTCAATGTCTACGGGCAGACCAAGCTGGAGGGCGAGCTGGCGGTGGCGGACACGCTGGAGAAGTTCTTCATCGTGCGCATCGCGTGGGTCTTCGGGCTCAGCGGGAAAAATTACATCAAGACCATGCTGGACCTCGGCAAGAGCCACGACGCGCTGCGCATTGTCTGCGACCAGATCGGGACGCCGACGTACACGCTGGACCTGGCGCGATTGCTGGTGGATATGATCGGCACGGAAAGGTACGGCTATTATCACGCGACGAACGCGGAAATCCCGGCGTCGGAGGCGGGCTTTGACGAGAGCGGGGCGCCGGCTGCGGGCGGCACCTGCACGGCGGACGGCACGCGGACGGGCTACATCAGCTGGTATGATTTCTCGCGGGAGATCTTCCGGCAGGCGGCGGCGCTCGGGCATGAGGAGTATGACCCGGCGCACTTGAGTGTGACGCCGGTCACGACGGCGGAGTACGGGCTGTCGAAGGCCAGGCGCCCGTTCAACAGCCGGCTGGATAAGTCGAAGCTGGCGGAGGCGGGCTTCGAGGGCCTGCCGGACTGGAGGGACGCGGTGGCGCGGTACCTGAAGGCCATCGGACTGTAACGGCACGCTTTTGCCGGCCGCGGCGCAGACATTTTTGCGGCGTTCGCAGCGCGGCCGGAGCGGGAGATGACGATCCGGGCGGGCAACGGCCGGTCTTTGCCGGCACGCTGCCGGGCGGATGATAAAGACGGGAGGAAATGGGATGAGCCAGATCACTGTGAAGAAGGCCCCGATCGAGGGTCTGTATCTGATCGAGCCGACGGTCCACGGGGACAAGCGCGGCTATTTCACGGAGACGTATAACCGCCGGGACATGGTGGAAGCGGGCCTGACGATGGAGTTCGTGCAGGACAATCAGTCGAGCTCGGTCAAGGGCGTGCTGCGCGGGCTGCATTTCCAGAAGGAACACCCGCAGGGGAAGCTCGTGCGCGTGATCCGCGGGCGTGTCTTTGATGTGGCGGTGGACCTGCGCAGGGGGAGTGAGACGTACGGGAAATGGTTCGGCGTGGAGCTGAGTGAAGAGAATCATCTGCAGTTTTACATTTCCGAGGGGTTCGCCCACGGATTCCTCGTGCTCAGCGACTACGCGGAGTTCTGCTACAAGTGCACGGACTTCTATCATCCGGGGGATGAGGGCGGTCTGGCGTGGAATGATCCGGCGATCGGGGTTGATTGGCCGGAGGTGACCGGGGCGTATCCGGGCAGCGCGTGCGCGGACGGGTATACGCTCGCGGACGGGACGGCGCTGAATCTCTCCGATAAGGACCAGAAGTGGGGGACGCTGGCGGAGACGTTTGCGTTCTGAGTGATGAGACAGGCGACGGCCGCGCCCCCGGCCTGTGTATCACTCGCCATGGTAAGGGGCGCTCCGCGGCGTGGTATGGACAACATTGGCGGGCGGTGCTAAGATGGTTTTCGAAAAATCGGCGCCCGGTGGGGCGCGCAGGACGGAGGTCAGAATAGCATGGGAACAAATGAGTACAGAGAAAAACTGGACGCGTACCTCGACGGCAAGCAGGACGAGATGCTCGCGGATCTGTCGGCGCTGATCCGGATCGACAGCACGAAGGGCGAGGCCGCGGAGGGCAAGCCGTTCGGCGAGGGGCCGGCGGCGGCCGTGGCGGCGATGCAGGGGCTGCTCGAAAAGTACGGGCTGCGCGTGACAAATTATGATAACTACGTCGTGACGGGCGACCTCGACGGCGAGGGAGAGAAGGCGCTGGATATCCTGGCGCACCTCGATGTCGTGCCGGTCTCGGACGAGTGGACGGTGACGGCGCCGTTTGAGCCGAAGGTGGTCGGCGACCGCATCTACGGCCGCGGGACCTGCGATGACAAGGGGCCGGCGATCGCAGCGGTCTACGCGGTCCGCGCGATCCGCGAGCTCGGCATTCCGCTCAAGAGGGGCGTGCGCCTGATCTTCGGCTCGGACGAGGAGTGCGGCTCCTCGGATCTGGAGTACTACTACGCGCGCGAGAAGGAGGCGGAGTACACCTTCACGCCGGACGGCGATTTCCCGGTGATCAATATCGAGAAGGCGCGTCTGGCCAAGGCATTCCGCGCTGCCTGCACGTCCGGCGAGGCGCTGCCGAAGCTCGTGCGCCTGAGTGGCGGTGACAAGGCCAACGTCGTGCCGGGCCGCGCGGAGGTCCTCGTCGCCGGACTGGATGAGGCCGCCGCCGCGCCGATCCTGGACGAGTGCGCGAAGGCAACCGGCGCCGCGTATTCCTCCGAACATGCCGCAGACGGCCTTCTCATCCGCGTGAAGGGCCGCACCGGACATGCTTCCACGCCGGAGATGGGGATCAATGCCGTGACGGCGCTGCTTGAGCTGATCGCACGCCTGCCGCTGGCGGACAGCGAGGCGGTCAAAAGGCTCCGCGCGCTGCGCGACCTGTTCCCGCACGGGGACACCTGCGGCGAGGCGCTCGGCGTGAAGATGGCGGACGAGATCAGCGGTGAGCTGACGATGAGCCTCGATGTGCTGCACTACGACGGGCAGGAGGTCTGCGGTGAATTCGACTGCCGCGCGCCGCTCTGCGCGACGGATGAGAATCTGACGGAGAAGGTGCGCGAAGACCTTGCCGGCGCCGGCCTCACGATGGATGAAGGCGCGATGCGCCCGGCCCACCATGTCAGCGCAGATTCGGATTTCGTGCGCACGCTCCTGGACAGCTACGAGCGCAACTTCGGCAAGAAGGGCAAACCGCTCGCGATCGGCGGCGGCACCTACGTCCATGAGCTCGAGCGCGGCGTGGCCTTCGGCTGCTCGATCGAGGGCGTCGACACGCACATGCACGGGGACGACGAATTCATGGAGATCCCGGTCATGATGCTCAGCGCCAAGATCTTCGCCGACACGATCGTGCGCCTGTGCAACTGAAATACATAGGTAACTGCTGCGCGAAGCGTTCTGAACAGTTACATACATAGATACAAAGCGGGGCCGTCGCTCATCATGCGACGGCCCCGCTTTTTTCACTGCCGAATGGTATCAGAACCCGGCCTCCTTCAGGATTTTTTCACTGCCGAATGGTATCAGAACCCGGCCTCCCTCAGGATTTCTTCCGCTTTGCTGTAATCATCGCACACGACCAGCACGGTGTACTTGCCGGCGGAGCGGATGATCGCGTCTTTGAGTTTGGCGACCTCGTCGGCGTTGTAGGTCTCGTAGAGCTCGGACTGGTTTGAGACGCGCGTCGAGAAGAGCTCCTCCACGTCGGAGGCGGAAGAGGCCTCGGCGCATTCGACGACACAGATCTCATCGGCCGTCGCGCCGGAGCTCATATAGGCGGCGCCGTCCGCGATCTGCCCGTCGGAGAAGAAGTAAATGGTGGAGAGCATGCTTTCCGCCGTCTCGCTCAGGGTGTCCTCGGTGACCGTCTCGCTGTTGAGCTTTGCCGCCAGGTCGTCGACGCTGACGGAAACTTCCGCCGAGGAGCCGGAGCCGTTCGAGGACGAGGAGCCGCCGCAGCCGGCCGTGCCGAGTACGACCGCGCCGGTCAGCACGGCCGCCGCCAGAAGCCGGAGCGGCCGGCGCAGGCCGCGTGCGTGCGCGGCGCTGCAGACTGTGTTCATTTCGTCAAACTGATTTTTGTTACCCATGTTTTATATTCCCCCTTAGTATTTACAGCGGCGCCGACACGCAAGTGCGGCGCCGAAGCTGTCGATCATTATTGCAGCGGCAGTCAGACGGCCGGCGCGGGAACGCTGCCGTTATGCAGCGGCAGCCAGACGGCCGGCGCGGGAACGCTGCTGTTTTACTGCGGTGCTCAGACGGCCGGCGCGGGAACGCTGCCGTTTTACTGCGGTGCTCAGACGGCCGGCGCGAGATCGCTGCCATCATTCGAGCCGCCGGACGCGTCATCGTCCGCAGCGCCATCGTCTTCGGCATCCGCCTCCTCATCGGCGGCGTCCGCGTCCGCATTCTCCGCGTCATCGGCGTCCGCCTCCGCCGCGTCGGCCTCACTCTCCGTGATGTAGTGTGACTTCAGGTAGTCGAGCATCATCTCGCAGTACTTCGGGTAGAGATGGATGCCGTCCGAAGACGCGTCGGAGAGGAGCGAGCCGTAGCCGTTCGAGAAGATCTCGTTCAGGTTGATGTACCAGGCGTACGGCAGCTCTTCGCAGACCTCGAGCATGTACGCGTTGAGCGTGTTGACATTCTCATTATTGTCGTACGAGAACTCCGAGGAGATCTTGGACTCATCCACGTAGATCACGCTGCAGATGTAGATGATCGCGTTCTCCTGCAGCTCATGGAACTGCCGGATCACACTCGCGAAATTATCCCTGAAATCGCTCATCGGATAGTAGCCGAGATCATTGGCGCCGAGCATCAGGTAGATCTTGCCGTACTTCTCGCCGCTCAGGCCCTGGTAGACCGAGATCTTGCCGCTGACCGACGAGATGATCTGGCTCGACATATCCGACAGCTGCAGCCCGACGGCCGTCAGGAACGTCCCCTGCGTGATGCCGGACGAATTCCGGAAGCCCTCCATGCGGGAATCGCCGATGAAGACCGCGTCACTGAAGTACGAGTCATCCACGGGCGTCGCCTGCTCCGTGACCACCGCGCTGCTGTCAAGCTGCTCAGAGACCGCCGCCTCGGTCGTGACCGTCGTC
>Ga0065709_1030007_pt1 | contig 10189 bp, 10 predicted proteins | sample Hoacrofraction14_2_FD_59096 | JGI IMG/M metagenome (GOLD analysis project Ga0065709, IMG submission 59096) | Hoatzin crop microbial communities from Cojedes, Venezuela, sample from fiber fraction 14 v1 | ecosystem: Host-associated > Birds > Digestive system > Esophagus > Crop | place: Venezuela... | reverse complement strand
GATGCCTAAAAGGAATAGGTCGAGTCTTTTCATATTTCTTGTTTTTGATTATTTGCCGCAAAGTTAAACAAAAAAGCGCGAAAAGGATAAAACTATCATATATTTTTATCAAATTCTTTATGTATAGACTGGTCACGCTATATAATAAAGTTGTTGTTTCGGAAAACCAAAACTCTTGGCTTTTTGCTCGCCTTGCAGTAACTTTGATTGTCATCCAAGTTAAGCTGCGGCTCGGAAATAAAAATAAAAACTTCGTAATTTATTTTGTATTTCGCTCGCCTTGCAGTAACTTTGCAGGCGATTTTGAAAAAAATGATAGCATTATGGCTGGATATTTGACAACAGATAAAAAGAAAGTGACGGTGAAGCGTTTCGCCGAAATGAAGAAGAATGGTGAAAAGATTGCAATGCTCACTTCGTATGATTACACAACAGCATTGATTATTGATGCGGCTGGAATTGACAGTATCTTGATTGGTGATTCTGCCTCGAATGTGATGGCGGGAAACATGACCACATTGCCTATTACTGTCGATGAAATGATTTATCATGCGCGCTCGGTGGCTCGTGCCGTGAAACGTGCGATGGTGGTTTGCGATATGCCATTCGGTTCTTATCAGGTGTCACGCGAAGAAGGCATTCGCAATGCTGTCCGTCTGATGAAAGAGGGTGGTGTTGATGCTGTTAAGATTGAAGGCGGCATTGAGTATATTGACACGATTAAAGGAATAATAAATGCTGGAATTCCTGTTTGCGGACATCTTGGACTAACTCCGCAAAGTATCTATAAATTTGGCGGTTACGGCCTTCGTGCTAAAGAAGAAGCTGAAGCTGCAAAGTTATTGTCGGACGCAAAGGCTCTCGATAAAGCTGGATGTTATGCCATTGTGTTGGAAAAGATTCCTGCTGCATTGGCTGCGGAGGTAACGCGCAGCGTGTCTTGTCCAACGATTGGTATCGGAGCAGGCAATGCCACTGATGGTCAGGTTCTTGTATATGCCGACATGCTCGGTATGACGCAAGGTTTTTCTCCAAAATTCCTTCGTCGTTATGCTGATTTGTCAACTGTTATTACCGATGCTGTGGGCGACTATATTCGTGATGTTAAGTCAATGGATTTCCCTAACGAATCGGAAAGTTATTAATTAAAGAAAAACAATAGGATAGGGTAAGGATATATTCTGTTTTTCAGAGCGTTATGGATACACAAAATACACCAATTCACCTTCGCCTTTGGCATCGTGAATTTTGGTTCTTGACATTCGCAAACTTTCTGCTTTCAGCATCTGTATATATGATGTTGATTGCTGATGCGTGCTGGTTGAACAATGTTCGCCATTGCGATGCCCTGACGCTGGGTTGTGTGATAGCCAGCTATGGTATAGGACTTTATATCTTTGGCCCTTATTGTAGTTGGCTTGTCGGACGTTATCGCCGTAGCGCTGTTTGTAAGAATGCCATCTTGGGTATTTCGTTGATAATTGCCATAACATGTTTTTTGCAGACAAAATATGTGAGTTTCAGTGTTCCTATCTTTTTTTTCTTCCTGCTGCGCTTTGTTCTTGGCGCGTTTTTTGGCTTGGCTCAAATGGTTATTTCGAGTACATTGGTTGTTGACAAATGCGAATCATTCCAACGAACGGAAGCCAATCATCATGCCGCATGGTTCAGTAGGTTTGCTATGTCGATAGGGCCAATGTTTGCCGTCATTCTTTTAAGTTTTCAAAAACCGTTTTTGTCGCTGATAAATATAAACATAGAAAGTCTGACTTTCAACGTCTATTTTGTGGCTTTGGTACTATCGTTGTTGTCGATAATGCTTCTCGAAATGGTTAATTTCCCTTTTCGTGCGCCTGACGACAATATGAAACGATTTAGTCTTGACCGCTTCTTCTTGCCTCGTGGCACATTGCTTTTTATCAACTTGATGCTTATCACTTCGGTTGTCGGCATAATTTACATGATTGATATGCCAGCAATGTTTTATGCGATGATGATGGTGGGATTCTTTCTTGCCTTACTTGCAGAAATCTTTGTTTTTGCTGATGCCGACTTGAAGAGCGAAGCTATCACAGGATTGATCGTTCTTGGTGCTGCATTCCTGATGATGCTAACTAGTCAAGAACGCGTTGTCGCTTATTTGGCGCCATTGTTTATCGGTTTCGGAATAGGAATCATTGGTAGTCGTTTCCTGTTGTTTTTCATTAAGTTAAGCGATCATTGTCAGCGAGGAACATCGCAAAGCACGTTCTTTCTTTCTTGGGAGACGGGAATAGCAATTGGAACATTCATTGGTTGTCTGCTTCACAATGATCACAGACTTTCATTGGAAGTTGGCTTCTTATTGATAATCGTAGCGTTTGTTCTATATAATTTCTTTGTTCATTCGTGGTTCTTAAAACACAAGAACAGATAGCTTATTATATAAAAAAACAAAGGTTTAGGGCTGAAAATGAAAACGTTTTCAGTTAAGTTTTCATTTTTATTGCATTTTTCATTGCTATTTAGAAATAAAATGTTAATTTTGCATTGATTTTTAGCAGCATTGAAAGATGGACACTCAAATAAAACATTCTGGCACAATAGAAAGCATTAGCGATGATTGCGTGAAGGTTCGCATCATCCAGCAAGAAGCTTGCAGCGCATGTAAGGTGGCAGCTCATTGCAATGCTTCTGGTGCAAAGATGAAGATTGTTGATGTTTATAATGCTGATACTAATGGATTAAAGGTTGGTCAGGCGGTGACGGTGACGGCTCGCCGCGCTGTTGGTATGCGTGCCGTAGCGCTTGCTTTCGGTATTCCTTTCATGGTGTTGCTGATAGTGATTTTCGGTGTGTCATATCTCACGGGCAATGAAACGCTTGCTGCATTGTGCGGCTTGTTATCGCTTGTGCCATACTATTTCCTGATTTATCTGTTTCGTAATAAGATACGAGAGCAGATGAGCTTTTATATTGAAAATTAATCAAAACAAACAAATACAAACACTATGAATTATGTTTTAATTGCAGTGATTGTCCTTGGAGCGATAGCCCTCGTATCATCGGTGGTGCTTTATGTCGTTTCAAAGAAATTTGCTGTTCATGAAGACCCACGCATAGGAGAAGTAACCGCAGTGCTTCCAGGCGCTAACTGTGGCGGTTGCGGTTTCCCTGGTTGTGGAGGTATGGCTGACGCTTTGGTTAAAGGCGCCGATGCTGGTAGTATTGACGGACTGTTCTGTCCTGTTGGCGGACAAGAGGTGATGGGACAAGTAGCCGATCTTCTTGGTATGGCAATAGCAAACACCGAACCGATGGTTGCTGTTGTGAGATGTAATGGTACTTGTGAACTTCGTCCTCGCGTTGCTGTTTATGATGGTTTGCGCACATGCCGTGCCATGAATGCTTGTAGCGCAGGCGAAACTGCTTGCGGATTCGGATGTCTCGGATGTGGTGATTGTGTTGCTGCTTGTCAGTTCGATGCAATTCATATAAATGAAGAAACAGGGTTGCCTGAAGTTGATGAAGATAAATGTACGTCGTGTGGTGCTTGCGTTAAAGCATGTCCGCGTAACATTATTGAACTTCGTAAGAAAGGCCCGAAGAATCGTCGCGTTTACGTGCGTTGTGTGAGCAAAGACAAAGGTGCTGTTGCCATGAAGGCATGTAAAGCAGCCTGCATTGGATGCGGCAAATGCCAGAAAGAATGTAAGTTTGAAGCAATAACCATTGAAAACAACTTGAGTTACATCGACTTCAACAAATGCAAGATGTGTCGTAAGTGCGTTGACGTTTGTCCTACACACGCAATCATTGCTGTTAATTTCCCTCCAAAGAAGGAAAAACCAGCAGAACCAAAGCCACAGGAAACGGCAGAACCTAAAACTGCAACAGAATCGACAACAATAAAAGAGGAGGTAAAGGCATGAAACTAAAAACATTCAAGTTGGGTGGTGTACATCCAGAAGAAAATAAGTTAACGGCAGAATCTGAAACTGTTGTTGCTGCATTGCCGAAACAAGCTGTGTTCCCTCTTTCTCAGCACATTGGCGCTCCAGCAAAACCAGTTGTTCAGAAAGGTGATGCTGTAAAAGTTGGTACGTTGATTGCAGAAGCTGGCGGTTTTGTTAGCGCTCCAATCTTCTCTTCTGTTTCAGGAAAAGTGTTTAAGATTGATACTCAAGTTGATGCAACGGGATATCGCAAACCTGTTATTATTATTAATGTGGAAGGCGATGACTGGGTAGAAAGCATCGATCGTTCTGATAAACTTGAAACACTTGAAGAACATAGTGAACTTACTCCTGAGCTAATTATTGAACGCGTAAAAAATGCTGGTATTACTGGTATGGGCGGCGCAGGTTTTCCTACTTTTATTAAACTTACTCCTCCTCCAACGGCAAAAGCTGAATGTGTTATCATCAATGCTGTTGAATGTGAACCTTATATCACGGCCGATTATCGTTTGATGATGGAACATGCTGACGAAATTCTCGTTGGTCTCGATTTGCTTATGAAAGCAGCAAAGGTTGAGAAAGGTTATATCGGAATTGAAGATAACAAACCTGCTGCAATTCGTTTGTTTGAAGAAAAGACGGCAAACAATCCTCGCGTAGAGATTGTTCCGCTTGCAAAGAAATATCCTCAAGGTGGTGAGAAACAACTTGTTGACGCTGTTATTAATCGACAAGTTCCAGCTCCTCCAGCTATTCCTGTTAATGTTGGTGCAATCGTTCAAAACGTTGGAACAGCTTTTGCTGTTTATCAGGCTGTTATGAAGAATAAACCTTTGTTTGAACGTTATACCACTGTTACAGGAAAGAAACTGAAACAACCAGGCAACTTCTTGGTTAGAATGGGAACGCCAATGCGTGATCTTATTGAAGCATGTGGCGGAATGCCGGAAGGAAACAATAAAGTCTTGGCTGGTGGTCCTATGATGGGACGTGCATTGAGCAATATTGATGTTCCTGTTTGCAAAGGAACAAATGCTGTAACCATTCTTACGGATGATGACGCTTGCCGCAAAGTTCCACAGCCATGCATCAGATGTGCAAAGTGTGTGAGTGCATGCCCAATGGGACTTGAACCTTATTTGCTTGCAACGGTTTCAGCAAAGCAAGACTGGGAACGTGCTGAGCACGAAGACATCACGTCATGCATTGAGTGTGGTTCATGTCAGTTTACGTGTCCAGCTCATCGTCCTCTGTTGGATAATATTCGTATGGGCAAAACCACTGTTATGGGAATCATTAAATCACGTGCAGCGGCAAAGAAGTAATCAATTAAAATGAGAAATCAAACATTTAGTTATGAGTAATAAATTAATAGTTTCGCTTTCGCCACACGCACATGGCAACGACAGTGTAGAAAAGAACATGTACGGTGTTATCATTGCATTGATACCGGCATTGCTCGTGTCGTTCTTCTATTTCGGAATAGGTTCTGTAATAGTAAACGTGACAAGTGTGGCTGCCTGCGTTTTCTTTGAGTGGGCAATAACAAAATATATTCTAAAAAAGCAGCCAACAATCTCTGATGGTTCTGCTATATTGACTGGTTTGCTTTTGGGATTTAACCTTCCAAGTAATCTTCCCATTTGGATCATCCTTATTGGCGCTTTGTTCGCTATTGGTGTCGCAAAGATGACATTCGGCGGACTCGGAAACAATCCTTTCAATCCGGCTCTCGTTGGACGTTGTGTTCTCTTGGTTAGTTTCCCAGCACAAATGACATCATGGCCACTTGCAGGACAGCTGACAAAATACATTGATGCTGAAACTGGTGCAACGCCTTTGAGTATAATGAAAACTGCCATTAAGACGGGTGATGCAAGTGTGCTTGACAAATTGCCGGATGCTACTCATCTTCTTCTTGGATCAAATGCAGCAGGCGGACTTGGCACCATTGGTGAGGTTTGTGCTTTAGCTCTTTTACTTGGCTTGGCGTATATGCTTTGGAAAAAGATCATTACATGGCATATTCCTGTTTCAATTATCGCAACGGTGTTCGTCTTCAGTGGCATCATGCATCTCGTAAATCCTATTTATGCTAATCCTTTTGCTGAGATCTTCACTGGCGGTCTTATGCTGGGTGCAATCTTTATGGCAACCGATTACGTTACTTCGCCAATGACAAAGAAAGGACAGCTCATTTATGGCGTCTGCATTGGTTTCCTCACAGTCGTAATTCGTAATTGGGGTAGCTACCCTGAAGGAATGTCATTCGCTATTCTTATCATGAATGCATTTACTCCATTAATAAATATGTATGTTAAACCAAAACGTTTCGGGGAGGTCGTAAAGAAATGAAAAAGTTAGAATCATCACTTTTAAACATGGTCGTTGTGCTCGTTATGGTAGCACTGATCACTGGCGGACTTCTTGCATACGTTAATCATGTTACGGAAGGTCCGATAAACGCTCAGGCTGAAAAGGCTCTTGCTGATGGTATCAAAGCTGTCATGGGTGGCGGCGAACTTGAAGTTACTGCTAATGACACTGTCAAATCGCAGATTGACGGTAAAGATTACACTTTCATTGTTCACAAAGCAGCGTCTAAAGGACAAGATTTGGGTGCTGCTGTTGAAAGCACTGTCGGTGGATTTGCTGGCGACTTGAAAGTTCTTGTCGGATTTAATCCTATTGGCGATGTTCTTGGTTACACCATTCTCGTTTATTCTGAAACGCCAGGATTGGGAGCTAAAGCCGACAAATGGTTCCAAAAAGATGGCAAGGGAAACATCATTGGCAAGAATCTTGCTAAAGGTGTCCTCACTGTAAGTAAAGATGGTGGCGAGATAAATGCCATCACTGCTTCTACCATCACGTCTCGTGCTTTCCTCAAAGCAGTTAGTCAGGCTTACGAGGCTTACGCAAAAGGAGAACTTATTAATAAGAATGCACAATTAAAATAGGAGGAAACAATCATGAACAATATAAAAGTTTTATTGAATGGTCTCATTAAAGAGAACCCTACGTTTGTGCTTTTGTTGGGTATGTGTCCAACGTTGGCAACAACAACAAGTGCTCTCAATGGTATGTCGATGGGACTTGCAACAATGTTTGTGCTCATTTGCTCAAACTTCGCAATTTCTTGCATCAAGAATCTCACTCCTGACAAAGTGCGTATTCCTGTTTTTGTTGTTGTAATTGCTGCTTTCGTAACAGTTCTTCAAATGTTGATCAAGGCCTACGCGCCTGAAATTGACAAGTCGTTAGGTATTTTCATTCCTCTTATCGTTGTAAACTGTATCATTCTTGGACGTGCTGAAGCGTTTGCATGTAAGAATAATCCAGTTGCAAGCATTTTCGACGGAATCGGAATCGGACTTGGTTTCACGTTTGCTCTGACCTTACTTGGTACAGTGAGAGAGCTTCTCGGAGCTGGTTCTGTGTTCGGCTTCGCTTTATTGCCAGAGACAGTCAACATTCTGCTCTTTGTTTTACCTCCGGGAGCGTTTATTACACTTGGATATTTGATCGCTATTGTAAACAAAATTAAGAAAGCCTAATAGTTATGGAATATATATTGATTTTTATTTCTGCAATATTTGTAAACAATATTGTTTTATCACAGTTCCTTGGCATATGTCCGTTCTTGGGCGTGTCGAAGAAAGTTGATACGGCATTGGGAATGGGTGCAGCAGTGGCATTCGTCATGACACTTGCCACAATCGTTACTTATCTCGTGCAGATCTATGTGCTTAATCCTTTCGGATTGCAATATCTTCAGACGTTAGCTTTCATCCTTGTTATTGCGGCATTGGTACAAATGGTTGAAATCATTTTGAAGAAAGTTTCGCCAGCATTGTATCAGGCTTTAGGAATCTTCCTTCCACTTATCACGACCAACTGTGCAGTGCTTGGCGTTGCCATTTTGGTCATTCAGAAAGATTTCTCTTTGCTGCAAAGCGTTATCTATGCTTTCTCAACGGCATTAGGATTTGCTTTGGCACTGACTGTTTTTGCTGGTATTCGCGAGCAGCTCTCACTTGTTAACATTCCTAAAGGCATGCAAGGCATGGCTATCGTACTTGTTACGGCTGGTTTGCTTTCATTGGCATTCATGGGATTCTCTGGTGTTGACGGCGGTTTGAAGATTTTGTTTGGACTGAATTAATTAACCTAACACATTATATATATAATAAAGAAGATGAAACAAACAATTCTTGTAACTGGAGGAACAGGTTTTATCGGTTCACACACTACTGTTGAACTGCAACAAGCAGGATACAAAGTTGTTATCGTTGACAATCTTTCCAACTCAAAGGCAGAGGTTATCGACGGTATAGAGAAGATAACAGGCATTCGCCCTGACTTCATCAATGCCGACTTGCGCGATATGGCAGCTACGGAAAAGATTTTCCAAAGCTATCCCGATATCGAAGGCATCATCCATTTTGCTGCAAGCAAGGCTGTTGGAGAAAGTGTTGAAAAGCCATTGCCTTATTATCGCAACAACATCGTGTCGCTGATTAACTTGTTAGAGCTTATGCCTAAATACAATGTCAAAGGCATTATCTTTTCTTCAAGTTGTACTGTCTATGGTCAGCCAACGCCTGAAAATCTTCCTGTAACAGAAGAGGCTCCAATTCAGCCAGCTCTTGCTCCTTACGGAAACACAAAACAGATCAACGAAGAGATTATTCGCGACTACATTCACAGTGGAGCACCAATCAAGAGTATCGTTTTGCGTTATTTCAATCCTATCGGAGCGCATCCTTCTGCATTGATTGGCGAATTGCCAAACGGTGTGCCAATGAATCTTATTCCTTTCGTTACGCAAACGGCAATCGGAATTCGTAAGCAGTTAAAGATATTCGGCAACGATTACAATACACCCGACGGAACTTGCATCCGCGACTACATCTATGTCGTAGATCTTGCTAAGGCTCATGTAGCTCCAATGGCGCGAGTTCTAGATCAGGAGACAGAACCTATTGAGTACTTTAACATTGGAACCGGACATGGCGTCAGCACACTTGAAGTTGTTGAAGGTTTCGAGAAAGCCACTGGAGTGAAAGTCAACTGGGCATTTGCTCCGCGTCGTGAAGGCGACATCGAGAAAGTGTGGGGAAATGTCGACAAAGCTAACAAAGTGCTTGGTTGGAAAGCCGAAACGCCACTCAACGATGTCCTTGCTTCTGCATGGAAATGGCAACTCAAGCTGCGCGAAGACGGAATAATGTAAATTGCGCAGCTGTTCTCTGTTTTTGCAGGAAGAACAAAAGTCGTGCATGTTAAAAAACACAAAGGAAACGCAAAGAAAAGATTGAAACTCTTTGTCGTTCAACAAAATATGTGTAACTTTGCACCCGCTGTTACGAGATAGCAGCATAAAATTCAAACCTAATTAAAATTTTAAAACAAATGGCAACAAAAATCAGATTACAAAGAGGCGGACGTAAAGGTTATGCTTTCTATAGCATTGTTATCGCCGACTCAAGAGCTCCACGTGATGGAAAATTTACTGAAAAGATTGGTACTTACAATCCAAACACCAATCCTGCTACTGTAGATTTGAATTTCGAACGTGCTCTTTATTGGGTAGAAGTTGGTGCACAACCAACCGACACAGTGAGAAACATCCTCAGCCGCGAAGGCGTTTACCTCATGAAACACCTCAAAGGTGGTGTTAAGAAAGGTGCTTTCGACGAAAAGGCAATGCAGGAGAAGTTCGACGCTTGGAAGAAGGACAAGGTGAACGGCCTTGATGCTATCCGCGAGAAAGAGCTCAAAGCAAAGAAAGATGCTTCAGCTAAACAGCTCGATGCTGAGAAGAAAGTTAACGAAGCTATCGCAAAGAAAGTGGCTGACAAAAAGGCTGCAGCTGCTGCTGAGCAGGCAGAGGCTCAAGCTGAACCAGCTGCTGAACAGCCAGCTGAAGAAGCTGCACCAGCAGAGGCTTAATTCAAGTTACTTGCAAAACAAAAGAGAGTGCGTCCTTCACATGAAGTGCGCACTCTCTTCGTTTATATTACCACTTTTTGTCGTATTGGTTCACGATTACCAGCGAAGTTTTCTCGCCATATTTGCGGTCAGATTGAACCAGTCGTTATTCACTTGCTTTGTTCCAAGCCTTTGGCAATGCGTTCTTGTTTAAGAAAACGTATGTCGTGTTCAATGCTATATAGTTTTTCGACATATACCAAATGCCTTGATAATCGCCCGTTTCTCCCCACGAATTTTTCACCATATAGTATTGC
>Ga0065709_1000513_pt1 | contig 10196 bp, 8 predicted proteins | sample Hoacrofraction14_2_FD_59096 | JGI IMG/M metagenome (GOLD analysis project Ga0065709, IMG submission 59096) | Hoatzin crop microbial communities from Cojedes, Venezuela, sample from fiber fraction 14 v1 | ecosystem: Host-associated > Birds > Digestive system > Esophagus > Crop | place: Venezuela... | reverse complement strand
TGGTGGTCGCCACGGGCCCCATTTTCTACTGCGACACGCTTGCGCCAGCCGAGCGCACTGCTGCCGACACCATCGCGCGTCTCCCCTCGGGCGTCGCCATCCCCGACGCCTACTTCAAGGTCGTGCTCGCTCCCTGCGTGCGTCCCATCCGTGCCGTCGCCTTCGTCTACCCCAACGGCCCCGCCGACGACCGCCTCTCCTGCTACCTCACCACCCCCGCCCGCATCGCCCGCCTCACCGGCATCCACCTCTTCCCCGGTCTCCCCCTGCGCACCGCCCTCGCACCCTGGCTACTGTAACACTGGGCCTCACGCAGACCAGCGCGGACTTATAATTATAATAAAAAGTCTGCGGAGACTGCGTAGTCTGCGTGAGGTTTTTAGTATCTTTGCAGAAAATATGGAGACAAGGGATAAGATAACGCTTTATGTGAGTGACCTGGATGGGACGTTGCTGGGTGGCGATGCGCGGCTGTCGCGGGTGACGGTGGATGTGCTCAATGCGTTGGCTGGGCGCAGCGATGTGCTGTTTACGGCGGCGACGGCGAGGACGCCAGCGACGGTGTCGCCCATCTTTGAGGGGGTGAACACGCGGGTGCCGATTATCGTGATTGGCGGGGCGGCGCTGTGGGATAACGCGCGGCAATGCTACAGCCACACGCGGCCACATCGGCCCGAGGATATCGTCACGATAGCCGACATCATGGAACGCCATGGCCTGCAGCCGTTTATCTACCGCCGCCACGGGTCGCTGCTGCTCACGCACCACAATGGCGCGATGTCGCCGCAGGAGGAGACGTTTGTGGCTCAGCGTCAGGGACTTCCGTTGAAGCGATTCCTGCTCGATGACGCCAATTATCGCTACAGCGACGACGAGGCGCTACTCATCTTCTCGATGAACCACTATGCGGCGCTGCGGGCGGTGCGCGACGAGGTGATGGCGGCAACGCCGTGCACGGTGATGCTCTACCACGACCCCGATGTGCCCACCAACGGCTACCTCGAAATCTACGCCGCCGGGACGAGCAAATCCGCCGCCATTGCCACGTTGAAGGCGATGACGGGCGCCCAGCGCGTCGTCGTGTTCGGCGACAACCGCAACGACCTGGACATGATGCGTGCCGCCGACCAAAGCGTGGCAGTAGCAAACGCCTTCGACGAAGTGAAAGCCGCTGCCAGCGAGGTAATTGGCCCCAACACCGACGACAGCGTAGCCCTCTGGATAGCAAGGGGGTTAGGCATTAGGCTTTAGGCTTTAGGCGTTAGGTCTTAGGCGTTAGGTTTAGGCGTTAGGCTTTAGGGGGCTTGGCACCCAAAATAAAGGAAAGCGGGATTAAGGATTTGTATTTTTGGGTGCCAAGCGGGGCAACGATGCGGCAATCAAACGACCCTCTCCGAGGCTCTCTGAAAATTAGAGCCCTTGCCTCAGGTCTCGCGCTCGCTGACGCTCCGCTCGGCCTGGGGCAAGGTCCACCATTGCGATAGAGCCTCGGAGAGGGTCGTTTGAGGGCAGCAGGCATGGTAACCAACGATGCGGCAATCAAGAGAGCCTCGCCGAGGCTCATCATTGATAGTCGTCTTTGCCCCAGGTCTCGGGTCTCGCTACGCTCCCCTCGGCCTGGGGTTAGGTCAAGGGCGGCTCTCCGAGCCTTTCCACTTATCTTCTAGTTTTGACACACCCTCTAATTTGGTGATTAGCAGTGCCCCAGGACTCGCTGCGCTCGCTCTGGGGTTACCGATCTGGAGGGTCTGCGACCCTCTCATGCCTGCAAAAACAAAGCATCGAGCATGGAGGACAACCNCTGCGGGGTTGTTAAGCCTGCGAGCCCTAAAGCCTAAAGCCTAAAGCCTAACACCTAACACCTAATTTCGGGGGTGGCGGAATTTTGCGGGGGGGATGGGTGATTTATCCGGTAAAATGTTGTACCTTTGTGGCCAAATTGAGAACCTCTCTACGCCAAACGTGACACTATGTTAACCGATGAATTACAAGCCGAGAGCGTGCCGCAGGCCGCCCCGCTATACATTGTAACTGGTGCTACCGATGCCCTGGGCTCGGTAATCACCCGTCGCCTCGCCCAGCAGGGTAAGGCTGTTTTACTTGCCAGCCGCGACATCGAGAAGGCCGAGCGCTATGCGCANCAGCTCACCGAGAAGACGAAAAANAAGGACTTGAGTTGCTTGCAGCTCGACNTNAGCTCGTTTGCCCAGGTGCGCGATTTTGTGGAGCGCCTCAAGGCANTGGACCGCCCCATTGTGGCGCTNATTAACAACGCGGGGACGTTGCCGCGNCACAGNCGCTTGTCGCCCGATGGTTATGAGCACACGATTCAAGTGAATTTCTTNAGCACGGCGTTGCTCTCGCTGCTGGTTTACCCGCTCATGGAGGAAGATGGCAAGATATTGCTGTCGACGAGTGTGTCGCGCCGTTTTGTCTCGTTGCCCTACGAGTTCCCGGCGGTGTCGCACTTCACCCANATNGGCGCGTTTGCGCAAAGCAAGTTGGCGCTGGCGCTNTTCAGCATCTACATGTCGACGACGATGAAGACCCGCCGCGTGCATGTGAATTGCGTGAACCCNGGCGTGATTAAAACGAGCTTGATTGCGATGCACCGCTGGATTGANAGTGCGCCCGACTATTTCCTGAACAACCTGCCCGACCCCGAGGCGGCGGTCATCCCCATGATGCGGGCGCTGGAGTCGGACGACACGGGTTTCATCTTCAGTGGCAAGAACAAGCAGGTGAANACGTCGTCGATGCTCGACAANCGTGAGGTGTTCATTAAGTTGTGCAACGACACAATGCGTATTTTGAAAAAACAAATTCCCTAACCATTATTCTTTCACGCTGCGCTCGACGTCAAGTCAGGGCGCAGCGTTTTCAAGAAACCTATATGAACGAAGTTCTAACCCTCGACAACCACTTNGCGGCAGGCAGCACGGCTGTGACGATAGGCATGTTCGACGGCGTGCACCGCGGCCATGCGTTCCTCATTGGCGAGTTGAAGCGTCACGCTGCCGAGCGCGGCTTGACGCCGATGGTGGTGACGTTCGACCGGCATCCGCTCGAGGTGGTGCGCCCCGCGCGCACGCCGGCGTTGCTCATGACGCAGGNAGCCCGCATNGCNGCGTTGCAGGCGCAGTGCGAGCAGGTGGCGGTNCTCACTTTCGACCAGGCGATGGCGCAGCTCAGCNCGCTGCAGTTCCTCGAGNTGCTNCGCGACAACTGGGGCGTGAAATTGCTGGTGATGGGCTACAACCACCGCTTCGGGCACGAGGCTGTGTGGGACGAGGACCACTACAAGCANTGCGGCCAGCAGGCTGGCGTCGAGGTGATTGTGGCACCGGCTTACGATGGCCCCTANGCACCCATTAGTTCGTCGTTCATCCGCAACAACATCACCCGTGGCGAGGTCGACGCCGCTCGCGACATGCTGGGGCACCCGTTTGTGCTGCAAGGTCGCGTGGTGCANGGCAACCACAACGGCACCTCGCTGGGTTATCCCACCGCCAACGTGGGTGACATCGACCCCGCGCTGATNGTGCCGCGCAATGGGGCTTACGCCGCCGTGGCTATCCTCAACGGCAACCGCTACAACGCGATGGTGGGCATCGGCTACCGGCCCACGCTCACGCAGGGCGTGGTGCGCAGCATCGAGGCTCACCTCATCGACCAGAACGGCAATTTCTATGGCAAGGACATCGCCNTGGAAATGGTGGGATTCATCAGGCCCGAAATCAAGTTTGACGACGCCAGCGCCTTGCGTCACCAGCTCGACGTAGACCGCAAAACAGCAATCAACCTACTTACTCACTATCACGATAACAATGGAAATCATTAACTTGTGTGAACAACACTCGCTCGTGGGACAGTTCATGAGCGAACTGCGCGACCGCAACTTCCAGCAAGAACGCTTGCGTTTCCGCACCAACATCCAACGTTTAGGACAAATCATGGCTTACGAAATCTCGAAGCGGCTGCAATATCGCGAGGCCGACGTNGAGACGCCGCTGGGCGTGAAGCACACCTACGTGCTCGACGACCGTGTGGTGCTGGCCACCATCTTGCGTGCTGGCCTGCCCTTCCACGAGGGTTTCCTGAGTTTCTTTGATGGCGCCGACAANGCCTTTGTGTCGGCCTATCGCAAATATTTCCCCGAGACCGACGACTTTGTGGTTCACATCGAGTACATTGCCAGTCCGCGCATCGACGGCAAGACGCTCATCATCGTCGACCCGATGCTTGCCACCGGTTCGTCGATGGAGCTCGCTTACCAAGCCCTGGTTACTAAGGGCCACCCGGCTCACATCCACGTCGCCAGCGTCATCGCCACCGACCAGGCCATCGAAGTCGTNCGCCAGCGCCTGCCCCAGGACAAGACCACCCTGTGGACCTGCGACATCGACCACGAAATCAACGAGCACAGCTACATCATCCCCGGCCTGGGCGANGCCGGCGACCTCCTCTACGGAGAAAAAGAGTGAAAGGAGTTACGAGAGACGAGAGTAACTTCGTTGAACCTTGACTGCGGTTCGGCAAACTCAAGCAAGCTCGGTTTGCGCTCACCTTGCACAAGGTTTCGAGAGTTGAGTTGAAGCGCGTGCCGCGCTTTTGGNCCTCACGCAGACTACGCTGACTGCGCAGACCTCATCGCAGAGGAAATTTTTATAATATAANGAAGAGTGGAGATATCGGTTNGTGATATCTCCACTCTTGTTAATTAGGGGTNTGCGCAGTCTGCGTAGTCTGCGTGAGGCCCTCCAGTGAAGNGATTACTCGCCGGTGATGATGTTGACGAGTTCTTGAACGTCGGCNGAGTCGACGAAGCCGTCGCCGTTAACGTCCTCGCGGCCATCGAAGTAGCCAGCGGGGAGTTGACCGGTGATGATTTGAACTACGCTCAAGATGTCACCCGAGTCAACTACGCCGTCGTTGTTGACGTCGAAGTTGTAGAGGTTGATGAACTCGAAGTTGTCGTAGAATGCACCGATGCAGCTTGAAGCCTTGGCCTCGAGAGCGACGTAGATGCTCTTACCAGCGTAAGCGCTCAGGTCGTAGGTGAGGTGGTCCCAGCTGACGTTGTTGAACAACTCGGGGGTGAACGAGTTACCTACCTGGGTGAAGGTAGAGCGGTCGGTAGCACTGGTGGTGCTGACGTAAACGGTGAGGGTGGGCGTTGACAGCGGCAGAACGCTGTTGACGCTTTCCCAGTTGCGCACGTCAAATTCAAACTTGGTCTTGTCGGTAGCCGTAATNTTGCTGCTGACAATCCAGTCGTGGAAGGTGGCCTCGCTGGTGCAGCGGGTCATAAGCGACTGATGTCCGTGAGGCTCCTTGAGGCTGTTGTAGCACTGGCTGTCGTTGAGCACGAAGAATGCGAGGGGGCTACCATTGTTGGGGAAGTCCCAGAACGAGAGTTTCTCGCTGGCGGCACCATCGACGTTGATAACGGTGAAGCCCTCGGGGCAAACGCCGGTGTTGTCGTGCTCGAAGCCGTAGTAGCGGGTCGTGGGAGGCAGGGCAATTGCGCTCACGGGGAGCGTAGCTTGCGTGCCATCGCTGAACGAAACTACGAGTTCGTCGTCAACGGGAACGGAGTCGGTCTTAGCGATACCCTTAGCGGTGAAGGTAATCTCGACGGGGAGCGAGCCAGCGGCTGCCAGTTCGTCGCCTTCCTGNANGTTGGTGGTGAAGGCGGTGTTGGTGAANGCCACCTTGGTAATCTTAACGGCTTGGCCGCCCAGGTTGGTCATGGCAAGGCCGGTCGAGGTCTCGGTGTCGGCGGCGTTAACCTTGTAGGCATCCCAGCTGTCGGCGTTGAACGAAACCGAAGCGGCGTCGGCAGCAATCTTCACGTTGTCGACTGCGGCACCNCGCGAGCGGCTGTAGTTGTGCGAGATGTAGCGCCAGCGCAGTTGGATGGTCTTGCCGGCATACTCGCTGAGGTCAACGGTCTCGTAAGCCCAGTAGCGAACGTCGTTCTCGGCGTTGTCGCTGATGAGTTTCACTTGCTTCCAGTCGCCATCAACCCAGATGTCGAGGAATGCAGCGTCGATGCCGTCCTCGGCGGTCGAGTGGTTGGTGCGCACTTGGGTGTTGTCCTTAGTCAGACTCACGGGACGGTCGTTACCCCACCAGAAGCTGAGCTGCATGCTGCTGCCTGCGGGAATCTCGATGTCGGGCGAGTACATGTAAGCGGTGACCTCGGTCTCGTTAGAGAATGCCATGGCACTGGCGTCNCCGTCGTAGGGGTAGTAATCCGAGCGCGACCACTTGGTCAGGCTGGTACCCTCGGTGCTCCAGCCCAGGGGAGCGAAGGTCTTGTTCTCGAAGTCCTCGGTCCACGGGAACTCACGCACGGTCTTGTCTTCCTGGGTGAGGAAGGTCCACGTGGTCGACGAGGTAGCGGTNCCCTTGCTGTTGTAAGGAATCACGGTCCAGTAGTAGCGCGTGGCGGGCTGGGCTTGCTTGAGCAGGTAGCCCGTGGTGTCGCCCACGTCAATGCCGTTGGCAACGTCCCAGTTGTCCTTGCTGGTGCCGATGTAGATGCGATAGCCCTCGGCAAACTGTGCTTCCTTCCAGGTGAAGGAGATGTTCTTGGTGTAAACGTCCTTAGCGCTATCGGCGGGAGCCACGAGCGTTACAGCCGTGGGAACGCCACCAGNGCCGTAAACGTTAGGCAGCAGGACGCGGTCGATGATAAACATGGCCGACTCGTCCATGCCGTACTCGCTGTCGTAGTAAACAGCNGTGTTGCGCCAGCGCACGTAAACGTTGTCGGTGGTGTACTTCGACAGGTCGATGGTNACGTTGATGAGGGTGTCGGTCTTGGTGTAGTCGGCAACCCAGATGCTATCGAAGGTCACGCCACCGTCGTCCGATACCTCAACGACGAGGTCGTTGCCNGGAATGGCCTCCTCGCCAAAGTAGTAGCTGTAGTAGGTGAAGTAGAGTTTGTCGGGGGCACCCTCGGCAGCGCGGTCGAGGCGCGGGGTGGTGACGGTCGAGGCCTCGATGTAGCCGTTGCCAATCATACTCCAGTCACCCTCGAGGGGATAGCCCGACGAGGCCATCCACTGGTTGATGCCCTCGNTGCGGGTCCAGCCAGCGGGCGGGAAGTTACCCTCGAACAGCTCCANGTAGTAGCCGTCGGGGACAGCTTGCTTGGTGGCTGTGAAGTGCAGGGTCACGTCGCCGCCGTTGGTGTGCAGCACCACGTCGCCCGAGGTGGGGCTCGTCAGGCTGGCCTTGTAGGACAGCTGGAACTGAGCGCTCTCGTTGATGCCGAGGCTCTGGGTGGTGTCCATGCGCAGCCCGATGCAGTCGGGGGCGTCATAGCCNGTGACCTTGAGGCCTGCCAGACCCACGTTCTTGACCGTCNTGATTTCGCTGTAGAATTTCTCACCGATGTAGCAGGTGGGGAACTCGTAGCTGGTCTCGCTGAGTTGAGCGATGGGGCCCGTGAGCGGGGTGTGCTTCTTGATGCTGATGTTGTCGAGGTAAACGATGTTACCAGCTTCCTTGATCAGGTTGTAGATAAAGGCGACCTTGATGCTCTTGTTCTTATAGTCCGACAGGTCAATTTTCGAGGTGTTCACTGCCCAGTTGGTCCACAAGTACTTGCCGTAGATGTCTTTGGTGACACCACTGTTGCGCACTTGCTCCTCGTTGGTAATGTCGAAAATGATGGTCGTGTCGCTGCCCTCGATGATGGCCACCTGGAAGGTGTATTGACCATAGTCAAACACCATGGCGGCAGCAGCCTCCCAGTCGAAGCTGAGCTGGTAGGTGTCGTCGAGGGTCACCTCGGGAGTAATGAGGTACTCCTTGCGGGGACCGATGCCGTTTTTGTCACTAGGAACGTAAGTGGGCGCGTCGCAAGCAGCATAGTAGTGGCCCGACATCGTTGACCCGGTCGATGAGTAACCGATGTGCCAGCGATAGATCGTTTTCGACCCTGTGTAGCTGTTGATACGCGTCCAGCCGTCCGGGAAATTCTCGGTGTCGCTGGTTGCCTGTGTCGCCTCAAATCCCTCATCGATAAGGGTTTGTGCCATAGCAACCTGGCCCACCATGGCCATTGCGGCTAAGACGAGTAAGTAAATTTTTTTCATCTTCTCTAAAAATTAGAAAACATTAATATTGAGTTAATCACTAGTTTGGCAATTTTGGGCTTTTCCAACAGGATTTAGCTATCTAATGGAAAATTTTGTTTGCAAATATAACGTTTTCCCCGAAGAATTAAAAAAAAATGAGAAAAAAATAGACAAACGCCCCNCGATTTTAACACTTTTGGCGAAAAACCCACCAACACATGGTAAAACCCCACCCCTCCCCCTCGNNGCNGNNGGGCCTCACGCCTCGTCTACTGGAAGACCTCACGCAGACTGCGCAGACTGCGCAGACTTTTTATTTTTTCCTCGCGCGGGGAACGAACCTTTCTTTTCTAATGAAAAGGTTTGNGACATTCAGAAAATCACTTTATCTTTGCAAACAAATCATGAGGAAGTTAGATATGACAACAATGCAATTAGACGCACAAATCCAGCAAGGGCTCAGCATACTTCAAAAGGATGAAGGCATGATGCGCCAAGTTGCACAACTAGTGCAAAAGTTAGTAAAGCAACTCCAGAAACAGGAGAAAAAGGCGGATGCGGAGGAAAAACACTTCGCATTGCAAGACTATTGCGGCATTCTTGACACGCAAGGCAAAACTGACCGCGAACTTCTCGACGAGTATCTAGAAGAAAAATATGGCGTATGAAATTATTTCTCGACACCAACTTGTTTCTTGAGTTCATCGACGAAAGGGCAGAAAAGGAGAACGTTCAAACGATTTTTCAGCAGATATTGTTCACAAAGAGGCACAAGGCTGTCATCTCACCAGGATGCTTGTACACGATGGCTTATCTGGTGGAGAAGTCGCTTAAGCGTAATGGCATCCATCGTCCCCAACTTACTGAGAACGTGAGAGGAATCTTAATGAGTATCTTGCAAATCGCCACAGTGAAGAATCTCTCACATGCGCAATANGCTGTAGCCATCGCCGACGAGCGGTTTGGCGACATCGAGGACGCGTTCCAGTACCATTGCGCCCTGCATAACAAGTGCGACGTGCTCATCACTATCAACAAGCGCGACTATGCGCAAGCAAACTCTGATGGCATGCCNGTCATGACGCCCCGAGAGTTTGCCAAAACATACAAATAAACACCGAGAGACCAACAAACGGAGTACCTCGGGAAAGGTGNACGATAGCGACACCAGCTTTACTGACATCTTTTTTGCACGCAGACCAGCGCAGACCAGCGCAGACCTTATGATGTCCTATTGTTTCTAAGCGGGGATTTTTATTAAAAACATTGGAAAAAACGTGGAAATTTCCAACTTTTTTTGTTGTTTGCGAAAAAAGGAATTACCTTTGTGGCCTAAAACGTGAAGCACTATGTTGCAAGAAAGGTCACTGAAAACGATATTGCGCAATCTGCCACAGGATTCCATCATTTTCCGAACGGACTACCCTCAGTACCACTCGGAATTTGTGGGCAATACGCTATCGTCGATGGTGAGCGAGGGGAGTTTTGTGAAATTGGCACAGGGTATTTACTTGAAGCCGCGCATGAGCAAGTNTGGCGCAATCAAGCCCTCGGCCTACCAAGTTGCAAAACGCATCGCAAAGCGCGACAAGGCTAAGATACTGCCCGCGGGCGTCACCGTGTTAAACGAATTGGGCCTATCGACGCAAGTTCCTGTGAATTACACGTTTATCACGACAGGAAGTGCNCGCACGGTAAACCTCGANACCTATAACATTATATTTAAACAAGGTGCACCCCGCAACTTTGCCTTCAGGACCAAGTTGGTGGCCTACATCGTCCAGGCCCTCAAGGCGGTGGGCAAGAAAAACATCGACCCCGCCATGCTGGGCCAGTTAGCTACCCTGCTTGCCCGCGAGCCCGACAAAGCCGCCCTTGCTCAAGACCTAAAACAAGCCCCTCAATGGATGCGTAAACTACTAACCCCGCTCATCACTAGCAACGATGAATCAACTGTGGATAAATAACCCCCTCGACGACCGNNCNTACATCCTNAACAAAACCGAGGAACAGCNCCCAAGCATCAGCCAACAAGTCATCGAGAAGGACTGGTGGGTGACCGCGGTATTAAATGCCTTGTTTAAAACCGAGTGCAAGGAA
>Ga0065709_1000147_pt1 | contig 10200 bp, 8 predicted proteins | sample Hoacrofraction14_2_FD_59096 | JGI IMG/M metagenome (GOLD analysis project Ga0065709, IMG submission 59096) | Hoatzin crop microbial communities from Cojedes, Venezuela, sample from fiber fraction 14 v1 | ecosystem: Host-associated > Birds > Digestive system > Esophagus > Crop | place: Venezuela... | reverse complement strand
GCTCAATGCTAAGAACATCTTGAATAACAAGAACGTGAAGACCGGTGGTTATGAGCAGACTCGTCTCGTGAAGACCACCCAAGCTAAGGAAAGATACTACCGCTTCGATCCTAAGTACTTCTATATGTGCGGCGCTAACTATATGTTGAACATTTATTTCAGATTCTAAGGCCATGAGAAAGATATATTTGACATTAATGGCCATAGCGGCCGTGGTGGCTTCCTGCCAAGAGTGGGAACCGGTATTTACAACAAAGTATTCTGAGCCGGATGACTACACCGTCTATAAGATGACTCCCGATTGCACAATCGCGGAACTGATAGACATGTACATAGGTGAACCTTGTACTTTCGATTTTGACTTCTGGGTTGCCGGTAAAGTAACTACCAGTGATCGTTTGGGTAACTTCTACAAGAGCCTTTACATTCAGGATGAGACCGGTGGTATAGAGCTTAAAGTCGGCCAGACCAGCCTCTATAGCGACTANAAACTCGGNCANACCTTGTATGTAAATATGAATGGNCTNACCTTGGGCATGTATGGCTACAAATCCGGTAATTACGGTGGTAGCGGTATGGTACAAATCGGTGTTGNAGACCCTTCAGGCGAATATGAGACNGCATATTTGGAGGTAAAATCTCTTGTGGATACTCATATTTACAGAGGCACCATCGGTGAAGAAGTAGAGCCTGCCGTTATCACNGAAAAAGACCTTCCCGATGCATTTGATACCGCCAAGACTTGCCCTTATCTCGGCCAGTTGGTGACTATTGAGAATCTCACATACGGNGACGAAATNTTCGCTCTCATCTATTTGGATAGCAAGAAGGACAAGAAGTCTTCTTCCAACCGTCTTTTCCTTTCCGACAAGACTTGGGGTGTGAATACTTGGGCTTTCTCAAAGCAGAAATATCTCGAATATCTGAATTCAGGTGTTTGGGATTCCGCTCAGATTGGCAACTCAGGTGACTATAACTATGGCACCGTTGCAGACGAGGAGAACAAGAAACTGCTTACCGAGAATGCCAGCGCATACACTGTCAGCCAGTATTTCAAATGCGGATCCAAAGAAGTGATTATCCGTACCAGTGGTTACTCTAAGTTCGGTGACGCGGAGATTGATCCCGATGTGCTTGCTGGCAATAAGACCATCACCGTGACCGGTATCATGACATTGTATCAGGGAGCCATTCAGATTGTTGTCAATAGTCTTGATGACATNGTGGTGAACTAAAATTGATAAATCCTCATTGCGGAGGGGGCCATCAATTCCCCTCCGCTTTTTATTTTTTATGCCATGAAAAAAATTACTTTAGCATTATTCGCAATTATGACTATCGCAGCTTGCAATTCCAGGACGAATCCATTTCTGACNGAATGGAATACTCCNTATGGAATGCCTCCTTTTGACAAGATTCAGACTTCCGATTATATGCCCGCCATCAAGGCCGGTATAGAGGAGCAGACCAAGGAAATCGAAGCCATTGTCAACAACCCCGATGCGCCTACATTCGAGAANACAATCGCCGCNTATGAACTCAGCGGAAAAACCCTCGCAAAGGTCGTTGGAGTGCTCTACAACGTGGAAGAGACGGATGGTGACGATGCATTGAAAGCCGTCATGGAAGAGGCATCCCCGCTTCTTTCGGACCATGATGACAATATCTTCATGAATCCCAAATTCTTTGCCCGTGTGAAGGCCATATACGAGGCAGACCAGAGCGGACTCACAAGGGAGCAGCAGATGGTTCTGAAGAAGATTTATCAGGCTTTNACCCGCAATGGTATCGACCTCGATGAGGCGGGGCAGAAGGAACTTAGAGAAATCAATTCCAAGCTCTCAACNCTAACTCAGAAGTTCGGCAACGCGCTTTTGGCTGAGAACAATGCCTTCCAGGAGGAATGTGGAATCCCCGTATCGCAGTATACCCCTGAAATGACCTCTTGCGCAGACCGCGACAGAAGGGAGAAACTTTTCAAAGCATATTCTTCCAGAGGCACTCACGGCGATGCAAACGATACAAGGGCCACTCTTCTCGAAATCTTGCGTCTGAGAGCAAAGAAAGCCGAATTGCTGGGCTTCCCCAACTATGCCGCATGGCAACTTGACAATAAGATGGCCCATGATCCGCAGACCGTTGATGCTTTCCTCGCCAAGATTATGGATGGTTCCATGAGAAAGGCAAAGGAGGAGGTTTATGATATGCAGAAGGTCATGGATGAGGATATAGCTGCCGGTCTTTTGCCAGCCGGTTCCAAGATTCAGCCTTGGGACTGGTTCTATTATGCCGAGAGGGTACGCCTTGCCAAATATGACCTCGATGAGGACCAAACTCGTCCTTATTTCGTGCTTGACAATGTTCGTGATGGTGTTTTCTATGCCGCCAAGAAGATTTACGGTGTGAATATAGAGAAGGAAGAAGGTCTGCCGAAATACAATCCTGAGGTCAATACCTTCAAGGTTACCGATGCCGATGGCAGTTTGCTGGGCATCTTCCTTACCGATTATTTGCCTCGTAGCACCAAACGAGGTGGCGCGTGGATGAATAACTTCAGAGACCAGTATATCGATGCTGACGGCAAGGATGTTAGGCCTATCATCGTGAATGTTTGCAACTTCACTCCTCCGGAGGGAGACAAGCCTTCACTTTTGACCGTTGATGAGGTTCAGACCGCCTTCCATGAGTTCGGTCACGCCCTCCATGGCCTACTCTCCAAGTGCACCTATCCTTCAGTCAGCGGCACAGCCGTGGCAAGGGATTTCGTTGAGACCTTCTCTCAGTTTAATGAGAACTGGGCCCTCCAGCCGGAGATTTTGGCTCAATACGCCCGTCATTACCAGACCGGCGAGGTTATTCCCGATTCATTGGTTGCAAAGGTAAATAACACTCTGAAGTTTAACCAGGGCTTTATGACCGGTGAGCTTTGCGCGGCCTCAATTCTTGATATGAAATGGCATGAACTTTCATCAAAGGAATTGGAAAATATCGACATTGACGAATTCGAAAAGAAGGTTTGCAAGGAGATGGGTCTTATCGATGAGATTATTCCTCGCTACCGCACCTCTTACTTCAATCATATTTTCGGTAGCAGTGGCTACAGCGCAGGTTATTATAGCTATTTGTGGTCGCTTGTTTTGGCCGTTGACGCCTTCGATTACTTCCAGCAGAAAGGCATATATGATAAAGAAACGGCCCTCAAGTTCCGCCAGACTTTCTTGGAAAGAGGCGGTTCCGAAGAGCCGATGGTTCTTTATGAGATGTTCCGTGGTGCCGCTCCCGACCCCGATGCTCTTTTGAGAGCCAGAGGTCTTGATTAGTTGGCTACCGAGGAGAACTTAAGCGTCTCGCCATAATCTTTGGCACCGAAGAGTTCGCCGCTTAATGGGGTGATGGAATATATTTCATCGCCCCTTTTGTTTTCTATGTCCATTCGTAGCAAGAAACTTCCTTCGCCGTTATCAACCTCGTAGATAATCTTGGATGATTCGTCGTTCGTCTCATCGTCCGGTGCGAATTCGACATATGTGCCTTCCTGATAGATGGCGTCGTCATCTTCTCCGATGGTGTATGCCATATTCCAATCCTCGAATAGAATGATTTCTATGGGCTTTTTGTCGGGAGTCTGGCCGTAGATGTATTGGGGAGCTTCCCTCAAATTAATGGGGATTTCCTGCTCATTGCCTTCTTCATCAATGGCGAAAATGGTGTTGTATGAAAAGGCCTCGTTGCCGTCCTCGTCCGTCCATTTGCCCGCTCCACCGGCGCGAAAATCTACCACGTTGTTGAATCCGACCATGGTCACAGGGGCCTCTGCAAGGCCGTTTTCAAGGGAATTGAATATTGACAAGGTGCGAATTGTATTGTCGTCCATTAGAAGGGTGAGAATGGGATTCGCATCTTGTCCGATGTCCGCTATAAAAACGCCTTTCACGTCCTGTCCGAAGGTGTTTACCACCATNACGGAGTCNAACGNGTCCTCGATTTCGGGCTTCGTTTTCAGGAATTTGTCTTTGTCGATATGGAGTACAGCCGCCTTTTTCTGGTCCGGACTGTCGATTTTTTCAACCGCGGCCTTTATGCCTAATTCNGGGTAAGACGCTTCTTGGTACTTTACNTCTTTGTGTTTGCAAGAAGCCAACATAGCAACGGANATCGCTGCTAAACCAATGATTTTGAACGACTTTCTCATACTGTTAGAATGTTATTTATAACTAGTCACTAATTTCATCTTACCCTTGGGCGCGAACTCCACAAGTGAAGCTGTTGCCGGCACAAGCACAGTCTCGCCTTGATGGACATCCACTTGGAATNTATTTCCCGATTTGTCGGACATATGTATTGCGCCCTGTCCTTCCACNCAAATCACAACNANGAATGAGTCTTTGTNTCTCATATCCTTGGTNTAAGGCGCATCCAAATCGTAGACTGAAGTGGTGAAATAGTNNCATTTAACTACCTCATTTTCAGNNTNNTTTTCCTCTTTGTAAGCGGTACGATATTCTGGATATACTTTGTAATCNATGGCGTCNTTAGCAAGTTCTGTGTGCAGCTGCCTNGGCTTGCCGTCCAATCCTGGGCGATTGTAGTCGTATATCCTGTAGGTGATNTCCGATGTTTGCTGGATTTCCGCTATGAAGCAGCCTCCGCAAATGGCGTGGATTCGTCCNGCGGGCAGGAAAAATACATCTCCCTCATGGACTTCATGGTTTGCCAGAACATCGGTAATCGTATGGTCCGCTATCCGTTTTTCATATTCATCAGGAGTGATTTTCTCCTTCAAACCGGCCAAAAGATGAGCACCTTTATCCGCCCCTACAACGTACCACATCTCGGTTTTGCCGGCGCAGTTGTGCCTTTTGGCCGCCAATTCATCGTTGGGATGAACCTGAATTGACAGGTCATCCCTAGCGTCGATGAATTTAATCAGNAGAGGAAATTCATCCCCTGTGCGATCATATACTTTTTTCCCTACAAGTTCGCCCTTGTATTCNTTCAGAATGTCAGCGATATTCCTGCCCTTCAACGGGCCTTCGGCTACCACTGATTCATTTCCAGGCACGCCTGAGAGTTCCCAGCTTTCGCCGATATTTCGCTGATCGGTTTTTATTCCCTTGTACGGGGCTATTTTTTCGCCACCCCAGACAACCGTCTTGAGGATGGGTTCGAACTTGAGGGGATAAAGCATAATATTTAAACTAGAGGTTCCGCGGTCATCTTTTCAGGCTGCGGAATGCCCATGAATTTCAAAATTGTAGGTGCTACGTTGCAAAGCGCTCCGTCTTTAACGCTCTTCACCTCGTCTCCGGCATTGATTACTATGAACTGAACCGTGTTGAGAGAGTGCTGAGTGTTGGGAGTACCATCGTCATTGACCTCGTGGTCGGCATTGCCATGGTCAGCGGTGAGAAGGATTACATAATCCTGATCAATAGCCGCGGTAACTACTTTTTCCACGAGTTTATCAATGCACTCAACCGCCTTTGTTACNGACATGTANACTCCGGTATGGCCTACCATATCACCATTGGCGAAATTGAGGATGATCATNTCTTCTTTGCCGGTCTTGATTACGTCGATGAGCTTTTCNGCTACCTCAGGGGCGCTCATTTGAGGCAAAAGGTCGTAGGTNGGCACCTTAGGTGANTTTACAAGGATTCTGTCCTCATTCTCGTAAGGNTCCTCGCGNCCGCCGTTGAAGAAGAANGTNACGTGGGCGTATTTCTCGGTCTCAGCTATTCTCAACTGACGTTTGCCGGCCTTGGAAACGGTTTCTCCAAGAGTCTGGTCCACGATTTCCTTGTCGAAGAGGATGTGAACGCCTTTGAATTCGGCATCGTAGGGAGTCAAGCAGCAGTAGTACAGAGGAATTGTGTGCATGCCCTCTTCCGGCATATCCTTCTGGGTGAGAACCATGGTAAGCTCACGAGCCCTATCGTTGCGGAAGTTGTAGAANATGATGGCGTCGCCCTCTTCGATTTTTGCCAAAGGCTCGCCCTGAGCGTCTGTGATGACGATAGGTTTTACAAATTCATCTGTCACGTCAGCATCGTATGATGCNTGGATGCCGTCAATNGCTGAGGTGAATTTTGCGCCTTTGCCTTCCACTAGAAGGTCGTATGCTTCCTTTACACGAGCCCATCTCTTGTCTCTATCCATGGCATAGAAACGGCCGCAAACCGATGCGATTTTGCCNGTGCTTTCCGCCATATGCTTTTCCATGTCCTCAAGATAGCCTTTTCCGCTGTGCGGGTCNGTGTCACGTCCGTCCATGAAAGCATGCACGAATACTTTTTCGAGGCCCTGCTCCTTNGCAAGACGCAAGAATTCGTAGACATGGTCCGTGGATGAATGTACGCCGCCAGGGGAGGTGAGTCCCATGAGGTGGAGCTTCTTGCCGCTCTGCTTTACATATTCATAGACCGCCTTGATTTCCTTATTTTCCATGAGTTTGTGCTCACGGCAGGCGATGTTGATTTTTACCAAATCCTGGTAGACTACTCGTCCAGCTCCAAGATTCATGTGACCAACCTCCGAATTGCCCATCTGGCCCTCCGGCAGACCGACATATTCGCCGCATGCCTGAAGATGGCTGAATGGATATTTTTCCCTGAGGGAGTCAATGTATGGAGTTCCCTGCGCCCAGATGGCGTTTGTGTAGTCNTGACGGCCTTCTCCCCAGCCGTCCAGAATCATCAAAAGTACTTTTCTATTGTCCATATTTCGTTTTTAACTGAATCTTGAGAAATTCGTGTCAAATTATTGTTAAATTTGCAGTTACAAATATAATCATAATTCCCGTTTCGGGAGTTTTAGAAGCTAAATTTTTAACCATTCTTTTATGAATAGATCAAAGTCAGGTGGAAAGAACGCCAGAAAAGGCGCGAAGTCTAGTAGCAGAAAGAAGAACGGATCGTTTTTCAAGAAAAGTAATAGTCGAAAGGGCAAGAGCACGATTCTGGCTCAAGTAGAAGGCATTGCCCAGATGACAAGGGATGGTTATATCTTCGTGAAGGTNGAGGGGCAGGAGGATGATATTTATGTAAAATCGAGCAANACCAGAGGCGCTCTCAATGGGGANNGNGTCAAGGTNATAGTGACTCGNGGNTCTGATAGGGGACACCGCAGAGAGGGAGAAGTGGTTGAAATCATCGAGCGTTCCACCAGACCTTTCGTCGGAGTGCTTCATGTTGTCGGCAATCAGGCTTGGGTGCTAATGCAGAGCAAGACCATGCCATATGATATTTCAATCGAGGTTCTGAATGAGGANGGCCAGNCNATTTACAAGCGCAAGGATGCGGATCCGGACCATAAGGGGGCTCTTCGTAAAGTTGGAAAGGGCGAATTTACGGTNAAGGGCNTTCATGAAACCATTGATGGCAAGGCGGTTGAGTTGAAGGCTCATTCGGGCATGAAGGTGGCNGCTGTTGTGGATTCTTGGCCTCGTGGCGAGGCTAATCCTTTGGGCCATTTGACCGATGTGCTTGGCGAGATGGGTGCCAATGATACCGAGATGCATGCTATTTTGGCTGAATATGGTTTGCCTTATCGTTTCGAGCCTGAGGTTGAAAATGCTGCTGACAAGATTTCCGATAAGATTACGGCGAAGGATATGAAGGGGCGTCGCGATTTCCGTGATACTTTGACTTTTACCATAGACCCNGCCGATGCCAAAGATTTCGATGATGCTTTGTCGTTTAAGGCTTTGGATAATGGCAATTTTGAGGTTGGTGTTCATATCGCCGATGTTTCTTATTATGTCAAGCCGGATACTGTTGTGGACCAGGAGGCTCAGGCGCGCGGTACTTCCGTTTATCTNGTGGACAGGACNGTGCCTATGTTGCCNGAGAAGCTGTCCAATAAGCTATGCTCCCTTCGTCCTAATGAGGATAAATTGACTTTTTCCGCCGTTTTTGAGATGGGCCCCGATGCCAAGGTGCTTAACCATTGGTTCGGTCGCACGGCTATTTGCTCCGATTATAGATTCGCTTATGAGACGGCTCAGCAGATTATNGATGCAGGTGAGAGTGCTTTGACAACCAGTATTTTTGGTGGCACTGATGGCAAGACGGGGGATTCCGACAAGTTTGGAGTGACGGAGGGTTGCGAGGTGCCGGTTGAGATCAAGAAGGCCATTCTGAAGCTNTGGGACCTTGCGGCGATTCTTCGTAAGAAGCGTTTCCAGGCTGGTGCGATTAGCTTTGAGAGGCCGGAGATGAAGGTTGAGGTGGATGATAAAGGCGTGCCGGTTCGAGTTTATCAGAAGATGTCGAAGGAGGCCAACTGGCTAATCGAGGAGTTCATGCTTCTGGCCAACAGGTCGGTGGCTGAGTTCATCGCTACCGGTGGCAAGATGAATGGCGTTGCCAAGAAAGATGCGAAGACTTTCGTGTATCGTATCCATGATGAGCCGAATATGGAGAAGCTCAATAGTCTAAGCGAATTCGCCGGTACATTTGGCTACAAGGCCAATTTCGGGGAGGGACACAAGGTTGCTAAGGAGCTTAATTCGCTGCTTAATTCCGCTAAGGATAAGCCTGAGTTCATGCCTATGGAGATGATTGCGTTGCGCTCCATGGCTAAGGCTTGCTATAGCACCGATAATATTGGCCACTATGGTCTAGCATTCAGATTCTATACTCATTTCACTTCGCCTATTCGTCGTTATCCTGATACCATGGTTCATAGGCTTTTGGCTATGTATCTAGATGGTGCTGAATCGCAGGATAAGGTTTACTATGAGGCTCAGTGCGAGCATGCTTCCGAGAGGGAGGTGATTGCTGCGAATGCTGAGAGGGATAGTATCAAGTATAAACTTGTGGAGTACATGCAGGATAAGATCGGACAGGAGTTTGAGGGGCATATTTCCGGTCTTACCGATTGGGGTATGTACGTTGAGATTGAGCCTACTAAGATTGAGGGTATGGTGGCTCTGAGGGATATCAAGAGCGATTTCTATGAGTTTGACGAGGAACATTATTGCGTGCGTGGTCGCCGCAAGGGTGGTCTTTACCGTCTCGGTGATGCCGTCAAGATCCGCGTCAAAGCCACCAACCTCGAGCAGCGCATCCTCGACTACGAACTAGTTGAGAAATAGGAGCTTGCTCGCCGGCCGGAAATATGAGAAGGGATTGGACCGATATTGACCATTATCGATCCAATCCCTTTAGATTTTAATACCGCTTTAATTAAACATCATCCTCTCCTTCATCCCTATCGTAATTTAATGTTCCAGATCGGAATACCTCAGGGATTCTTTCCGAACATTCCGAGACGGTTAAGCTCATCTCAGAATAACTAAAAGTATTTACCTTATAGATGATTAGATTTTCTCCTTCGTTATCTTTTATAACAATCTGCCCATTATCAAGAGTATATGTGCCCCTACCACCTACATATTGTCCGTCATTTTCAGTGCTATAGGAAAATCCATAAAAACAAGTTTGGTCATTCTCTAAATCTAGCTTAATCAAACTAGATTTAATGCCACTTGTTTTAATAAGACTTGATCGCCAATCTCCAACAAGATTTTCTAGATTAAGTTCATTTCTGTCTGCAGAGTGTGCACAAATAACTTTATTGTCATTTTCATTAGGAGTTTCAAATTGGGTACAGGAAGTAAGTAGTACCGCAACGATCAATTGAAAAGTAATTATTCGTTTCATAATAGAGTTTTTTAAGTGTGTCTATAGTGGTAGTTCTTATTAATAGTTATCGGGTGCAAATATATCGGAAATAAATAACAAAAGCAAATAAAACGTTTTATATGTATGATTTTTCACTCGTCTTCTCGTGTTTCGAAGGCCTTACACTATATAAACAGCGAAAGTGCCGAAATACGTCTCCTAAAATTTAACTTTTTTCATTATTCCCTCCCGAAATTTCCAAAGTCCCATGAGATTGCCGGTCGGAGCTAGCAAAGACGAGGCGGTCGGAGCCGGCAATGACGGGGCCGGAATTACGGGTGGTCGAAACTTAGAGAGGCGAGGTTTATCCAACCTTATAACCCTTCTCTTTCCAGAGCTCGAGAGACTTGTCTAGCTGAGGGTCGTAGCGGAGGCGGATAACCGTGGCGGCCTGCTGATAGTAGTAGCGAACCGCAATCTCCTGCTCAATCCAAGGAGTAATTTCATCCTTCTTGAGACGCAAGAAATTCTCCTTATCCATATCTAGAGCCTTATCCAAGGCCTCTAATTCGTT
>Ga0065709_1000146_pt1 | contig 10208 bp, 8 predicted proteins | sample Hoacrofraction14_2_FD_59096 | JGI IMG/M metagenome (GOLD analysis project Ga0065709, IMG submission 59096) | Hoatzin crop microbial communities from Cojedes, Venezuela, sample from fiber fraction 14 v1 | ecosystem: Host-associated > Birds > Digestive system > Esophagus > Crop | place: Venezuela... | reverse complement strand
GCACACGCTGCCCCACTGGCCACGCATCTTCTCGCCCTCGGCGAGGGCTGCAAACGGGAACTGGAACACGCGCTCAAAGCGTTCCATCTCAGCAAATTTCTTCAGTTTGTTCTTTCCCACGTCGATTGATTGTTTTCTTGTATTGATAAATCAAAGGTGATAATTTGCAAATTTCACCATTTTCTGCGACACCCCCAAAAAAATCCCCCCTAAAATCACCCCCTCCCTCATTTTTTCTTGACCCCGCAGCCGATGAACGCACTATGAACTTCGTCGAAGACGAAAACCGGAATTATCCCCAGGGTATCGTAGCGAACGCAGTGAGCGAAGGACCCTGGGGTATAGCCACTCCAACAAGGGCTCCTCGAAGAGGCGCACCACCATTCTTCTTGACTTATTCCCATGCCCATGCGAGAAAAAAGTGCTGACGTTATGTGCTCGTTCCCCCGTTTATTTGTACCTTTGCCTTCAGCTAATAACCAAACAACCGATACAAAATGAAAAAGACCACCTTTTTGATGACTCTCGCGTGCGCGCTGTGCGCCTTCTCTCTGGCCAGCTGCAGCGACGACGACAACAAAACAACAACCCCCACCAGCACCGACTTGCTGGGCTACTGGACCGTCGATAAAGTCTACGACGCCGTCGAGGAAGAATACGACACCGCTTTCACCCACAACATCTATTTCGAGAACGGCAGCTACTACTCGCAGGCCTACATCCCCGGCGAACGCTACGTCTACCTCACCGGCAAGTGGTCGCTCACCGACAACTTCCTCACCCTGACGTCGTGGAACAATGTCGACTCGCCCACCACCTTCGATGTCGACCTCACGTCCCCCATCTCCTTGGTTGTCGCCCACAGTAACGATTACAGTTACCTCTCAAAGGTCGCCACCCCCACCGCCATCCAGCTCGACCGCTCGCTGTTCTACGGAACCTGGCTCACAACCGAAGCCCGCTACGATACTAACAACAATGGCCTCTACGAGGAAGTAGAAACGATACCAGGTGATGATGCCGAGTACATTACCTTCAACAGCGACGGCACCTACACCGATGTCCCCATCGATGATGATGCACCCTACACTGCCTACTGGACCATCGATGGTACCAACATCATTCTTAAAGACGCTGATAGTGGCGAGTCATCCCAGCCCTTGAAGGTCTACTACGTCGAGACCGCTGCCAATGGCAAACTCGCCCTTGTCACCTACGACAACACGCTCGTCATCTGCACCCGCGTCTCCTCCAATTAATCCCCCTCTCACTCTCCATCCCTCCCCACAGGCCTCGCAGGACNCCCTCCGCGAGGCCTGTTCTCTACCAGTAACTAAGACAAAGTCAAAAACAAGCATCGCGCTAGGACGCACAACCCCGCAGGGGTTGACTTAACCTACCCCCAGGCTGAGCCATGAGCGCCAGCGAATGGCGAATCCTGGGGCAAATGCCACTAACTAACTCGTTCCCCGAAGGGGCACACCTTTACCTGTACAAATGCCTAATTTCCAGGAAAGTGGGCCTCTTTGTAGAGGGCAGCGTGTAGAAACAGCGCAGGCCGCGGTGGGGGGTCCCAGCTGCGGCCTGCGTGTGTTGTGGATGGGTGGGTGGTTACTTGACTTGCAGTTTGTGGCTGATGCCGTTGAGTACCACGATGTAGAAGCCGGGCTCGAGGTCTTCGGTCTCGTTCACGCCTGCCTCAACGGGGATTTGCTGGCTGGCACCATTCATCCATACGAGTTGGGCAACGCCCTCGGTGGCGGCCTTGATGACAATCTTGTGGCCCTTCACCCAAACGCGGTCGGCAGCGTCGCTCAGTTCGTCGATGCCGCTGGTGTTGCTCACGCGGGCTGTGGTGGCGGGTGCGTAGTAGACGTCGCCATCGCTCAGTACCACGTTGTCGACAGTGATTTGGGCATCGCTGGTCATGCGCTCGCTGGCGGTGACGTTCATCGTCAGGATGGCGCCCTCGTTACCGCGCACGGCGGTGTTGGTGGGCGAGAACATGATGATGCGGGCACCGTCGTCGGTGGTCGATACCACGACTTGCTGGTGGTCGGTGCGCTCGCTGGTGCGGATGCTACCTTCGACGATGCGCAGTCCGGCGGGCAGCACGATGTCGCACTGCAGCGCGTTGTAGTTGTTGCTGTTGTCGAGGTTCACAGCGATGGTGCGCACTTCGCCCTCCTTGATGCCGAAGTCGTCGATGGTGATGATATCGTTGGTGTTCGATTCCTCGGGACGCAACATGGGAGCACTGGCGGCTGCAATGATGCCCACCAGCGTGCTCACGTCGCCCGTGTTAACAACGCCGTCACCATTGACGTCGTCGCGGGTGCCGAAGGTTCCCGGAATCTCAGAGCCCGTGATGATGCCAATCACGCAACTGATGTCGCCCACGTTGACTACGCCATCGAGGTTCACGTCTCCCAGTAGCGCGTTGCCCTCAATCATGAATTCCTTCCACTGCTCGGCAGCCTTGTAGTTGTCGACCTGCTCGGTGGGAACCTTGAGGGTGGCAGCGGCTTGGTCAACGCCAGCCCACACGCTGTCGCCCAGCGCGGGAACGGGCGAAATCTGCGCCTCGAGGGCGGTCAGCCCCGTCATGCCAGCCATCGCCTTGGTGCCGATGTAGACCACGTTATAGGGTAGGGCAGTGCTGGTCACACCACTCATATTATAGAATGCGTAATCGCCGATGGTGTCGATGCTGGAGCTATTCACAAAGTCGAGCGTGGTAACCTGGCTGTTGCCGGCGAGCAGGTAGTTGCTCACGCGCTTGAGCGAAGCGGGCAGGGTGACGGTTGTCAGCCCGTTCATGTAGAGCATGGCGCCCTCGCCCATGGTTTGCACGCTGCTGGGCAGCTTCACCTCGGTGGTGCCGTCGTTCTTCACAAACGCCCAGTTGCCCACCTCTTTCAGGCTGCTCGATGCCGTCAAGTCGATGGTCGTCATCCCCGTGCCTGCCAGTGCCATGGCACCTAGACTCTTCAGGCTGTTACCCAGCGAAATGCTCGTGAGCTTGCCGCAATCGATGAATGCGCCATTGCCCACCGTGGCGAGGCTGCTGCCATCGGCCACCTTGACCGTCGTCAGGTTCTCGCAGCGGGCAAACGCGCCGTCGCCCACGTAGGTCACCGATGCCGGAATCGTCACCGTGGTCAACTTGGTCGCGGTGAACGCCCACGCGCCAATCGAGTCGAGCTCGGCAGGTAGCGTAATCGACGTAATGGGACACGCAGCAAATGCCGCCATGCCTATCGCTTGCAGCTGCATGGGCAGCGTCACACTCGTCAACTTCTTGCCGAAGAATGCTGTTACGGGAATCGTCTGTGCCGGGTAGTTGCTCACGCCGTCATACAGCGCCGTCTCGCTTTGGTAGGCAGCGATGGTAACCTGTCCCAAGTTGATTGACGTGAGTTTATCCATCTCGTCGGTGATGAACTTAAAGTCGCGTGCATCCATTGTGCCCGTGATTGTGAGCGACGTGGCGTCCACATCGCTAACCAAGCTACTCAGCTGTCCTGCGCTACAATTCACTGTTTCGCACCATGCACACACTGCGCCACACAAGCACAGCACCATCAGTATTGTTCTTTTCATATCGATATGTCGAGCTATATAGTTCAGTTTACAAAGGTAACCTAAAAAAATGGATTACCCCACATATTTCAACGTTAAACTTCCCCAATTTATTGTATTTCCCTAATTCCCGCCCATATAAATTTTGCACGCAGACCTTCTATCAGAGTGAAGAGTGAAGAGTGTAGAGTGAAGAGCAAGCGCGTTCCGCGCTATAGGATTTAACCTAGTTCTTCTCTCCACTCTTCACTCTCCACTCTTCACTCTGAATGTGGGTCTGCGGAGTCTGCGTAGTCTGCGTGAGGCCCTCCAGCAGGCGTGAACTCAACTCTCAACTCTCAACTCTCAACTCTGACCTTGTGGCTCTTGTTGTGGAGGCGGACGATGTAGATGCCCGGCTCGAGGGTGAAGGTGTTGCGNCCTGCCTCAACGGTGAGGGGTTGCACGATACCGTTGGTCATCACGAGTTGAGCTTCGCCGGCCTCGCTGGTTTCGATGACCAGCGTGTGGCCGTAGGCGTAAACCTTGTCGACGGCAGCGTTCATCTCTTCGACGCCCGTGGCGGTGTTAATCATCGCCATGCAGCCGTTGCCCACGTAGGGTTTCGCTTGCTTGTCGACGAGAATCACGTTGTCGATGCTTATCATGCTGCCACCCAGCAGGTTCTCGTCGGCTTGGATGGTGAGCGTGATGATGTCGCCCTCGCTGTCCTTGATTTCGGTGCTGTTGCCCGAGTACGCCATTAGGCGCACGCGGTTGTCTCCCATGTCGCCCATCGTCACAACGTGGTTGCCCAGTCGCTTGGCTGCTGCTGCGCTACCGCTGACTACGCTCAGCCCCTCGGGCAACGTCAGGTCAAATTGCAGCGACGTGTAAGCACGGCTGTTGTCGAGCGCGATGCCTATCGTGCGCGTCTCGCCAGCGTTGATGACTACATCGCTCAGTACGAGTGCATCACCGTTAGTCTCGTAGCTGCTCAGCGCCGGTGCGCGGCGAATCCAAGCCAGCGATTGGTCCATGATGATGGCAGCAATCGATGTGATGTCGGCTACGTTAATGCGGTTGTTTGAATCGAGGTCGGCAGCATAGAAGATAAATTCAGAACTCTTGTTCCCCATGATGTAGTTGGCCGTGATGGTGATATCGGCCACATTCACGCGGCCGTCGCCATTGGCGTCACCACGCAGGTAGTCNCGCAGCAGGTGGAACTCCTTCCACTGCTCGGCCTCGGCATAGAGGTCGGTCACCGAGTTGGGCTTAGTGTCGAGGTTCACGTTGGGTTGGTCAACGCCCGCCCACACGCTGTCGCCCAGCGCAGGCACTGTCGACGATACCGACACGTATGTCTTGGTTCCCGTCATGCCCGCCATGGCTTTTTCGCCAATGTAGACTACCGAAGCGGGAATCATGAAGTTGGCGTGGCCATAACTGTTGTTATAGAACGCGAAAGCGCCAATTGTGTCGGTGCCATCGGGGACGATGTCGCTGTTGCTCATCGCCAGTGCGCCAGCATACTGGAAGTCGGCGATGCGCGTCAAGTCGGGCGCATTGATGGTGGTCAACATCGTGTCATAGAAGAAGGCACCCTCGCCCATGTGCGTGAGCGACGACGGGAATTCCACGTTGTCGAGTTGGCTACCCGCAAAGGCCCAACTGCCGATGCTGTCGAGGCTCTCCATCTCGCTCAGTTGCAGTGTGGTAAGTCCCGAGTTGATGAATGCCTCATCGTCAATCTTGGTCAGCAGCGAGGGGTCGTCGATGGTGAGCTCGGTCAGCGAGGTGCAGCCATTGAAAGCGCCCTTGCCAATCTTGGTCGCGCCGTAGAGTTGAACGTCGCTCAACTCGGTGTCGCCCAGGAAGGCAAACTCGCCCACCACGTCACCATTGACGATGACGTTCATCAGCGACGTGCAGCGGGCAAAAGCGCCCTCGTCCATGCGCGTCACACTCGCAGGAATGTCAACGCTGGTGAGGCCCGTGCCGTTGAAGGCGTAGGCGCCAATCGTGGTCAGCGCGTCGGGCCACGTGATTGAGATGAGCTCGGTGCAGCCACCGAATGCCGACATGCCAATCGACTGCAACGACGACGGCAGCGTCACGCTGCTCAGCTTCTTCATCCCATGAAAACTCGTGGGCGGAATCTCATCGGCGGCATAGTCGATGATGGTCGTAAAGACAGGCGAGCTGCTGCTATAGGCCTCAATCTCCACGCCACTCAGGTTGAGCGTCTCGATGTTGGGCATATTTTCGGCGATATACAGGAAGTCGCGGGCATCCATTGTGCCCGTAATGGTCAACTCGGTCACGCTCGAGCCGTCGGTCACTTGCGACGACAGCGCACCCGCAGTCGACGACACCGTTATCGCACCTGCTGTGAGGCTCAGCAGCATGCACATCGTCAAAGCGGCTATCTTAAGTTTCTTCATTAGTCGTTATGTTGTTGTCTATAGATTGTTGTAAACCAGTGTAATAAGGCGAACTTTTCGATAGGAGAGGGTAGGGAAGNTGCCCGCCGATTACTCGACAAGCACCTTGGTGGCAACGCCGTCGGCCACAACGATATACACGCCTGNGGCGACTGCGGTAACAGCCTGATTGCTAACCTGTGCACCCGTCACGGTGAAAACGCGCACATCGCTAGCACCCGTCACGGTGATAACACCGTTGTAGGCAACTACCTTAACACCATTGTTCATGGTAACCTCGGTGACGCCCGTCGAGGGTGAATCGGGAATTTCGAGCGGGTAAATCAGGTAGTTCTGGAACGCCAGCGGGTCGGTCGAGGCAATGTGGCGCGGCGCGTTGCTGGTCGTGGTCGTGGTGTCGGTCCATGCACTTTGCAGTTGCACAATCGACGGTGCCAGGTCATAGCGGTTGCCATTCGCCAGCGTGTTTTCGCCCGTGTACCAGTCCATGTTCAGCTCACCGCTTTGTCCCAGCAGGTTGCTGAAGGCACGCATGCGGCCTTCGCTCTCCTTGTAGTAACCACTCAAGGTGATTACCTCGTTGGCTTTGGGCTTAAACGCCTTAGCCAAGTCATATTTCTTAAGCGTGTACTCAACGTCGGTTTCGCTCGAGTCGGGCATTGCCGTGAGCGTGAGCATCGGGTTGCCATTCTCGTTGCTGAAGACGCCCGTCATGCAGTTGCGCACCACGCGCATGCCCTTGAGCGTGTTATAGATGCTGTCGACGCTGGCAATCTTAATCCAGTTGTCCTTGCCATCGGTGGCAAACACATACTTGGGCACATCGGCATGCTCCACCACGGCCAAGTCGTCGTGCACATAGTAAATCGAGTCCACAACGCCCTCATTGACAATCGTCTCGAGCGGCGTGCCGGTATTTACATAGCAAGTGTCATCAATCATATCGTAGGAGACACCAGTTGCACCATCAGAGCCTAAGTATGAATTTTGGGCATATCCAATAATGATTTTTTGTGGTCCTGCAAAATCTTCACTGGCAGTAACATTGATTGTAAGCACGGCGCCATCGGTGCCTGTGGCTGTAGTTATATCTTCAGTGTAATAAACCATAACACGCCAGCAACTATCGATGCCGACTAGATCCATTTCGCTCTCTGAGGCAACTTTTATATATTGGCTAGAAACAACTAAGAACTCAGCAGTTCTGTCGGTCTTTTGGAGATTGAGCTTGCCGTTCTTTTTTAGTTCAGGCGATAATCCTTCGGGGAAGGCAATATCAAATTGCAGACTGGCGTATTCATGTTCGTTGCTTATTAAGCAAATCTCGATGTTGCGAGTTTCGCCGGGCATGATGCAGAAGTCGGTGATGTAATAGTGGTCATCGCCACTGGGTGGGTAGATGTTCGCGTTAGCGCGATGAGCGACGAACGGGAGCATCAAGGCTACCAGCATGAGGCAGCGAACCATGTTACTCGTAATCTTTTTCATTTCAGTAGTTATAGATTTGATGATTAATATCTTAGTTCATTGTGGGCTTCCATCTCGAGCCGAGATATTGCCCTATTTATCAACTTGCAAAATTACTAATAAATTTTGAATTACCCACTGTTTTCTCATTTTTAACGCATTTTTTACACACCCTTCCCCCTTTTCCGTCATCCACGCCCTCACCAAAACCCACCAAAACCCAGCAAGGCCTCACCGAAACAACGGAGGCTCGAAGAAAAGCGGAAAGGCTCGGAGAGCCGCCTTTGACCTACCCTCAGACCGAGCGGAGCGCGAGTCCTGGGGCAAGGTTCACCATTCTTATAGAGCCTCGGAGAGGGTCGTTTGAGGGTAGCAGGCATGGTAACCAACGATGCGGCAATCAAGAGAGCCTCGCCGAGGCTCATCATTGATAGTCGTCTTTGCCCCAGGTCTCGGGTCTCGCTGCGCTCCCCTCGGCCTGGGGTTAGGTCAAGGGCGGCTCTCCGAGCCTTTTGCCGCTTGCATTGCAGCCTGGGGTTAGGTCAAGGACGGCTCTCCGAGCCTTTTGCCGCTTGCATTGCAGCTCTCTTTCCGCCCTTCTCCCTCCATCTCGCGGGAGTGATGCAGTAAGGGCCGTGGTGCGGGGTGCGCCACGGCCCTTTGATAGGGTGGATTCAGCGATTTGCTGATTTAGTTTTGCTCGCTTTTGTCGGCCTCCACTACATTGATGTAGGTGTGACCTGCGCGGTGCTGGAACTCAACGGTTCCGTCTACCAGCGCATACAGCGTGTGGTCCTTACCCATGCCAACGTTTACGCCCGGACGATGAACCGTGCCACGCTGACGGCGGATGATGTTACCCGCCTTGGCAAATTGACCACCAAAAATCTTCACGCCTAAGCGTTTGCTTTCTGATTCGCGACCGTTCTTTGAACTGCCGACACCTTTTTTATGAGCCATTTCAGATTCTTGATTTAAACGGGTTATGCAACGACTTCTTTAATCTCTAACTGGGTGAACGTCTGGCGATGGCCATTCAAGCGGCGATAGCCCTTGCGACGTCTCTTCTTGAACACGATGATGTGCTCACCCTTGACGAGGGGAGTCTTTACCTCGCACACTACTTTGGCACCTTCTACGGTAGGTGCACCCACTGTCACAGCACCGTCGGCGTCTACGAGCAGCACGCGGTCAAATTCTACCGTGTCGCCTTCTTTACGCTCGTCGCCGAGATAGTGAACATACAGCTTCTTGCCAGCCTCGGCGCGGAACTGCTGTCCCTGAATTTCTACAATTGCGTACATTAATCTATTGTATTTCAAGTTCTTCCGTACGGCGGCATGCCCTCATGGGACCTGCTCTTATTCGTGCCTTTCGGTCTATTGCGGCGCAAAGGTATAACATTTTTCCCACCCCACCAAATATTCTTTACGAAAAATTTTTTCGAGATGGTGATAGGCCTTCACGCAGACTACGCAGACCAGCGCAGACTTAAATTTTTCCTGTTGGACGTTTTAAATTTGTCGGAATACGTTTTTTTTGTATTTTTGTGGCGCTAATCTTGAACAAACGATTTACACATTAATAATAAACTACAAAACATGAAAAAGTTTTTTTACATGGGTATTGCCCTATTGGCAATGTTCACGTTGCCGATGACATCCTGTAGCGACAACGACAATAATGATGAACCCGAAGAGGTTTATGATGAGATTTATACCAACGATGATGTTCTCGGGTCGTGGAGACTAACGAATTACATGATATCTTTCGACGACGGAACAGACGAAGAAGGCACATATACCGGCGACTCTGCTGCGTATTATAAGTTCAATAGCGATGGCACATGCGAAACAAAGTTGTATATCCCCAACAAAATTTTTGATAAACAAATGGGTAACTATGAGGTTACGCAGATGACCACCAACTATTGTGCGTATAATAATGCCGTTGTATTGGACAGTCGATGGGACGACGTTATGGCTATTCCGTTCATAATGTATGATGACTACAAAGCAATGCACTGGGTATATGCCGATAGTGAACTCCTCATACAGTCTGTTTACGAAAAATTGGATGCTACTCCGACCATTAGCATCAATCCCAAATGGCTTTATGGCGGCTGGAAATGCACTACGGTTTATAAGTATAACTCCAAAACAAACTCGATGGCGGAAACTAAGAGCGCCGAAGAATATGTTTATTTCTTAGCCGATGGCGAATTCAGATCGATGGATAAAGATGGAGGACTCTACGTTGGCAATTGGAAAATCGATAATGAGACGCTCGTCTTGTCATATATTGATTTAGATCTCGTGACCCAAGAATTCACTAAATACCTTACCTCTGTCGGGTCAACTCTTTCGTTTTTATCGTAGCTGATGATGCTAACTTGGAAACAGAGTACAGGTTCACCAAGGTAGATATAACAGACTTACCCTACTTGATGCAATAAGAGGGTGATAGGCCTCATCGGGGGACCTCACGCTGACTACGCAGACGTTCTATCAGAGTGAAGAGTGAAGAGTGAAGAGTGAAGAGCAAGCGCGTTCCGCGCTATAGGTTTTATCCTAGTTTCTTCTCTCCACTCTTCAAACCTTGTGCAAGGTGAGCGCAAACCGAGCTTGCTCGAGTTTGCCGAACAGCCGCCAAGGTTCAACGAAGTTACTCTTCACTCTTCACTCTGAATTAGATGGATAGCCGTTTTAGGGTGCTCAGGAGGTCGGGGTCGAT
>Ga0065709_1030006_pt1 | contig 10218 bp, 10 predicted proteins | sample Hoacrofraction14_2_FD_59096 | JGI IMG/M metagenome (GOLD analysis project Ga0065709, IMG submission 59096) | Hoatzin crop microbial communities from Cojedes, Venezuela, sample from fiber fraction 14 v1 | ecosystem: Host-associated > Birds > Digestive system > Esophagus > Crop | place: Venezuela... | reverse complement strand
ACCAAGAAACCTGTGTAACATTCGTTGCCGAGATGGAGCGTGCGTCGGTTTTGCTCGATGATTTGCACACGATTTTAATCACATCGCCGGCCGAACAACCTTTCACGGTAAGCGTGGGTGCAGAGCCATTCAGCGTCAGACAGCCTTTTTTGTTGTCCACGCGAATCTGGTCGGCTTTGGTCGTTGTGAAGTAAAGTCCGCTGGTAAGACTCAGTTCCGCGCCGTTGGCGGTCAACGGGGCAGCCTCGGAACTCGTGCTTGCATTACCCCAACGATCGTTCGTTGAGTCGTACGTCCAGTTGGTGGCATCAGCATTCAGGTTTGTTATATCGGTCTCGCTCAGGTTAGAGAAGTCCCATTCGCGTTGTGCGCCGGCCGTTGTCAAGGTGCAAAGTGCCAGCAGCGTAAATATCAGTTTCTTCATCTTTCGTGTCTCCTCCTGCTTAGTTTTGTTGCACAACCTTAACAACTTTCGTTCCCCGCTTCATCAGATAAACTCCTTGCGCGGGAGCTTCGGGCAGTTGGCGACCGTTGATGTCAAAATAATAGATGGCACCTTCTTCGGCTTCGAGCGCGCGGATACCGGCGTCGGTGCCGAAGACAATCGTTACAAGACTCATGTCCACGGCGCCCGATGTCGTACCGTCTGTGTAGGTTAGCGTGAGGTTATCACCGTCAAAGTCCACGGTTTTCACCTGCTTGTTCACATCAGTTCCGTCGATGGTAACGGTCTGCGAGACCGTGTCGTCGGCGTAACTGGAAATGCTCGCAGCAGCCAAAGCAACTCCGAAAATCGTTTTTTTCATGTTTTAGTGGTTTTAGTTATAAGAAGTTTGTTGGTTATCTTTATTGTATGCCGTCCTCGCGCAGCTTGCATTGCCACTTCCAAGCCGAGCGCAAGACGTCGTCTAAGTTGGCTTCCGCCTTCCATCCTAACACGCGATTTGCCTTATCCACGTTGCCCCACACCTTTTCGATGTCGCCCTCGCGGCGCGGTGCGTAAGTCCAATTCACCTTTACGCCCGTTGCTCTTTCGAAGCCTTCCACCACTTCAAGCGTGCTAACTCCTTTTCCTGTACCGATGTTAAACACTTCAATCGGCTCGCTGTCGGAGTCTAAAACGCGCGCCATGGCCTTCACGTGAGCCTTGGCAAGATCCACAACATAGATGTAGTCGCGGATGCAAGTGCCGTCGGGTGTGTTGTAATCGTTGCCGAAAATCTTGAGTTGTTCGCGCACGCCGATGGCCGTCTGCGTAACAAACGGAATGAGATTCATGGGCACGCCGTTGGGCAACTCGCCGATTTCGGCCGACGGGTGTGCGCCAATCGGATTGAAATAGCGCAGGATAACGGCCTTAATGGATGCGCCGCTGTGAATGTAGTCTTGGATGATTTCCTCATTAATCTGCTTCGTATTGCCATAAGGCGACAAGGCTTTCTGTATCGGAGCTTCCTCGGTTACCGGCAAATTCTCGGGCGTAGGCTGTCCATACACCGTGCAGCTGCTGGAGAAGATAATGCCCTTCACGTTGTGTTGCGGCATCAGTTCCAACAGATTGAGCAAGGAGGTGATGTTGTTCCGATAGTAGAGCAACGGCTTTTCCACGCTCTCGTTCACCGCTTTCGAGGCCGCGAAGTGGATGATGCCCTCAATATCGGGATGTTTTCGGAACACGTTTTCCAGTGCATCCTTGTCGCAGCAGTCAATCTGTTCAAAGTCCGGTCGCACGCCGGTGATGTGATCAATGCCGTCAATACTTCGTGCATTTGAGTTGCTCAGATTATCCACTATCACCACTTTATAGCCTGCTTCAATGAGTTCCACGGCCGTATGACTTCCGATGAAGCCCGTGCCGCCCGTTACGAGTATGGTCTGTTTCATTTCTTTGCGTTATATATATAATATGTATATCCGGATTTTTGCATTTGCATCTAGGCTGCAAAGGTACAAAAAAACGAATATACTTGACTGAAAATATTTGTTTTTTACACTTTCAGTCAAGTATATAAGAGATGTATGTCTCCGAGTATTCCGTTCTATCTACTTCTTTAATCCAATCCGAACAGCGTTTTCAGGCCGCCGTCCACGCCGCTGAATCCCATGAAAGCGAGAGAGAGCAGGCCGGCGGTTATCAGCACGATGGCCATGCCCTGCATACCCTTCGGAATCTTTACGAGGGACAGTTGCTCGCGAATTCCGGCGAAAACGGTGAGCGCCAGACCGAAGCCCACGGCCGTGGAGAAGGCATAAATGACGCTTTGCAACAGCGAGAAGTCCTTCTGCATCACGAGAATGGCCACGCCGAGCACGGCACAGTTGGTGGTAATCAGCGGCAGGAAGATGCCCAAGGCCTGATAGAGTGGCGGCGAGACCTTCTTCAGAATGATTTCAACCATCTGCACCAAGGCGGCTATCACAAGGATGAACGCGATGGTTTGCAGGTATTGCAGTCCGAAAGGATTCAGCACATAGGTCTGCACCAGCCAAGTAACCATGGTGGCCAGGGTCATCACAAAGGTTACGGCTGCGCCCATGCCGAGCGACGTCTCCACCTTCTGCGACACGCCGAGGAACGGACAAATGCCCAGAAACTGGCTGAAGATGATATTGTTTACAAATATCGCTGAGATGAATATCAGGATGTATTCCATTTCTTTTCCGTTTTAATGTTGGGTGATGATGCCTTGCGGTGCGGTGTGGCGCTTAGTGCCCCGGGCACCGTCGGCGGCTTTTTTCATGATTTGCGCACCTTATTAATGATGGCCACGAGAAATCCGAGCGTGATGAAGGCGCCCGGCGGCAGCACGAACATCAGCATGTTATACGTTTCGGGAATCAGTGTTACGCCGAAGATGCTGCCTGCACCGAGCAGTTCGCGGCAGGTTCCGAGCAGTGTAAGACCGCACGTAAAGCCCAGTCCGATGCCGATGCCGTCCATCATACTTTCCAGCGGACCGTTCTTAGAAGCAAAGCTTTCGGCGCGTCCCAGAATAATACAGTTCACCACGATAAGCGGTATAAAGAGTCCGAGTGTGGCGTAGATGTCGGGCACGAAGGCCTGCATCACCATTTGCAGAATGGTCACAAACGATGCAATCACCACGATAAACACGGGGATGCGCACCATATCGGGCGTGAGATTCTTGATGAGCGAGATGGCCACATTCGAACAGATGAGCACGAACATCGTAGCCAATCCCATCGACATGCCGTTGATAGCACTCGTGGTTGTGGCCAGCGTGGGGCACATACCCAGCATCAATACGAACGTTGGGTTCTCTTTTACGATGCCATTGAGAATGATATTGAGGTATTTCATGACTGTTACTTTTTAGGAGTTGCACCGGTTTCGCCGTCGATGGGCGTAGCTTTGTAAGCTTTATATGCGTTGTTTACGGCCAAAAGGAAGGCGCGGCTGGTGATGGTCGAGGCTGTGATTGCATCCACGTCGCCGCCGTCTTTGCTCACACTGAGCGGTGTGGCGGGGTTCTTCCCTATGATATTTCCCTTGCCGTCTTTCTGGAACCACTTGTCGGCCTTGGCTCCCAAGCCCGGCGTTTCGGCATGTTGGAGAATGGTGTAACCCAAGATTTGCCCTTCAGGATCAAATCCCACGAGCACTTTCAGGTCGCCGCCGAAGCCGCCTGTGGTGCTCTCCACGGCTGCACCGAGGTCTTTCTTTTGGTTGTCCTGCGTCTGATAAATAATGAATGTAAGCTCTTTTCCCTTCGCATCCGTTTGTCTCACGGTGTCTGTTTTGCTTACGTTCAGTTGTCCGCCGCCCATCACTGCCTTGATACCGTTCTGCAGCGTGAGTCGGTTTTGCTGTTCTATCGGGCCGGCTGTCACGTGGTTCACGTAGGCAAGAATGCCGCCGGTGATGACGGCCACGCCTGTGAGCACGAGTGCCATATTGGTGATTGATGATTTAAGCTTTTCCATCTTACTACATTAAATGGTATTCGTTTATTTCGTTTTGGCCGGCACTTCGCCGAAGCGCTTGGGTTTCACGTAGGCGTTAATCAGCGGAGTAAAGCCGTTCATGATAAGGATGGCGAACGACATTCCTTCGGGATAGCTGCCCCAGTTGCGGATAACCACGGTCAAAAAGCCTATTGCAACGCCGTAAATGAGCTGTCCGCGCGAGGTCATCGGCGAAGTAACATAATCGGTTGCCATGAAGATAGCGCCCAGCATCAGGCCGCCGGAGAGTATCACGCTGACGGGATCGGCATACACGGGATTGGCCAGATGCATCAGCGCGGCCAGCACGAACACCGTGCCGATAATGCTCACCGGGATGTGCCACGTGATGATTCGCTTCCAAAGCATATAGCCCAAGCCGATGAGCAGCGCCAGCGCGCAAATCTCTCCGGCCGTTCCGGAACCGAGCGTCAGGCCTTCGGTGGCACTCACGTGATTACCCAACAGCAGGTTAAATGCCGACGGAAGTTGTTCGAGCACCGAGGCATCGCCGCTCTTGATGGCCTGTTTCATCAGTGCCAGGGGCGTTGCGCCGGTCGTGGCGTCAAGGTAATTGGTGAGTTGTCCGGGGACAGGCCACGATGTCATCTGCGCCGGAAAGCTCACCAGCAGGAAGCAGCGACCCACCAGCGCAGGGTTAAACGGATTGTTGCCCAAGCCGCCAAAGGTCATCTTACCGATGCCGATGGCCACCAATGCGCCGATGATGACAATCCAAACGGGCAGGTTGGAGGGCAGATTGAAGCCGAGCAGCAAGCCCGTCAGAATAGCCGAGCCGTCGGTTATCGTGGTTCTTTCGCGCTTCAGGATAAAGCGCGTGATGGCCCATTCAAAGCAAACGCAGGCCAAAACGCTTGTTGCCAAGACGATGGCCGAGCCCAAACCGAAGTAGAAGAGCGAGCAGAGCAACGCCGGCACAAGGGCGATTATCACGCCATACATGTTGCGTTCCACGCTGTCGGAGCCGTGGGCATGGGGCGACAATGAAACGATTAGTTTTCCCATTGTGTTATTTTTGTTTTCTTTTTGACTGTGGATAAATGTTTATTTCTTGGCGTTACGGGCGCGAATAATGCCCGAAACGGTGGTCTTGCCCATGCGGATGTTGTCGAGCAACGGGCGATGCGCCGGACAAGTAAACTGGCACGAGCCACACTCTATGCACGAAGTGATGTCTTCTTTCTCGGCGCGCTCCCATTGTTTGGCGGCCGAAACGGTGGCAAGCAGATAGGGTTCCAAACCCATCGGACAGGCACCCACGCACTTTGCACAGCGTATGCACGGTTGCGGTTCCTTGCGAATGGCGTCGCAATCGGTAAGGATTGTAACTGAATTAGTGCCTTTGCACACCGGCACTTCGGTCGAAGTCAAGGCCTTTCCCATCATCGGACCGCCTGCAAGAATCTTGTTATCGCCCTCGGGCAGACCGCCGCAAGCATCAATTAACTGGCCGATTGGAGTGCCCATGCGCACCAGGAAGTTGCCGGGATTGGTCAGTTTTTTGCCCGTTACGGTAGTGTAACGCTCGAAAAGGGGCTTGTTTTTCATCACCGCCTCATAGACGGCGAAGGCCGTTCCAACGTTCTGCACGATGGCGCCGACGTTCACCGGAATGGCCGGTGGCGCCGGAACTTGGCGCCGTATCACGGCATCCACGAGTTGTTTCTCGCCTCCTTGCGGATATTTCTTAGCCAGCGGCACCACCTCCACATTGAGCGCGGCGTGTTGAGCGTTGAACGCTTCAGCCTTCTCCGCAAAGCGCTTGATGGCCTCCGGCTTATTGTCTTCGATGCCGATATAGCCTTTCGTCACCTTCGCGGCAGTCATCAGCAGGTGCAATCCGACCATGATTTCGTCGCTTTTCTCCATCATCAGGCGATAATCGGCTGTGATATACGGCTCACATTCCACGCCGTTTATGATTACGCACTCGGCTTTTGCCGTGGGCGGCGGCGTCAGTTTGATGAACGTCGGAAAGCCGGCACCACCCATACCTGTTACACCGGCGCGCTTCACGCGCTCAACGATTTCTTCGGGAGTGAGCTCCGGATGCGCTTCAACGGTTTCCAGATTGTCCGAGCGGTCGATGCTCTCTTCCCACTCGTCGCCCTCTGTTTTCACTATAATCACGGGTTTGCGATAGCCCGTGGCATCAACGGCTTCATCGATTTTAAGCACCGTTCCCGACACGCTTGAATAGATGGGAGCCGACACGAAACCGCCGGCTTCGGCCAACAGCGTGCCTACTTTCACCTTATCGCCCTTTGCCACGATGGCCTTTGCAGGCGCGCCGATGTGTTGCGACAGGGGGAAAACGGCTTGTTTGGGCAGTTCGGCCTGCACCGTGGCCTTATCGTTTGTGAGCTTGTTCTCCTCCGGATGAACTCCGCCCATACGGAATGTTCTCAGTTTCATGCTTGTGCCTCCTTTCCTTCGTTGGTCTGTTCGGCCGTCGTTGCGGCTTTGCTTTCAGTCTGTGGCGTGGCCGGCTTCGGCGCATCGGCCGCTTTCGGCTTGGCCGGCGTGGGGAAGTTCACGTCGTGAATGGCCTTCGTGGGGCACACAACGACGCACTTGCGGCACAGTCTGCACTTATCCGGGTCGATGTAACTCAGGTTGTTTTCAATCGTAATGGCTCCAAACTGGCACTCCTTTTCGCACTTTCCGCAACCGATGCAGGCGGCTTTACAAGCCTTCATCGCCACGGCGCCCTTGTCTTTGTTCACGCAACTCACGAACACGCGGCGGCCTTTCGGGCCTTTCTTCCGCAATTCGATGATGTGTCGCGGACAAGCCTTCACACACGCTCCACAGGCGGTACACTTCTCTTCGTCCACCTCGGGCAGTCCCGTTTCGGGGTTCATCCGGATGGCATCAAACTGGCAAGCGGCCACACAGTCGCCGCAGCCGAGGCATCCGTAACCACAGGCCGTCTCGCCGGCGCCGCACGCATTCATCGCAGCGCACGTGCGCAAGCCGCTGTATTCGGCCGTGCGCGGACGCAATTCGCAGGTTCCGTTGCATCTAACCACAGCCACCTTCGGTTCTCCGGCAGCCACAGCCATACCCAACAAGTCGGCCACTTTGCCCATCACATCGGCGCCGCCGACGGGGCACATCAGTCCCTCAATGCTTCCGGCATCGGCACCTTTCACCAGCGCGTCGGCCATTCCCGAGCAGCCGGCAAAGCCGCAGCCGCCGCAATTAGCGCCCGGAAGCAGGGCATTCACCTCGCCGATGCGAGGGTCTTCCTTCACAGCAAACTTCTTGGAGCACACGTAAAGAATCACTGCCGCTATCAGGGCAATGGCTCCAAGAACGCAAACTGCTACTAAAATAAAATCCATAATCCTTTTGTATTTGTTTTAGTTTTAGTTCATCCGGTAAGGGCGTAAACCCTGTCGAGCCTCAACTGTCCACGCTGAACGTGAACTTTTCCCGCAGTTTCGCCCTGCACATATACAATATTATATAATATGGTATAAGACATGCAATGCTCAGCACCGCCGAAAGACCTTCGCCCGCGTCCAGCGCATTGGCGCCGAAAAGCACCGCTATCATCAGCAGAAACGGCACACCGAAGGCCAGCAGCACGGCGTTCATGCCCATCTGCGTCGAGGCCGTAACGTCCACTTGCTGTCCCACCCTGTATCGGCCGGGGTCTATCACGCCAAACACATCCACCATTTTCTCCTTACTTTCCGATGCATGGCAGTGCGCGGCGGCCTTGCAACTGCCGCAGGCTGTAGTTTGAAGAATGCGCACACGCAGGCGGTCGGGCTCCACGGCTTCCACCACGCCACTGTGCTTAATCTTGTTGCTCATGTAGTTTGTATCGTGCTCCGCAGCTGTTTAATCCCCCTTTTGCAAAGTGGAGATTACAATGCAAAGCCACTGCAAAGGTACGACGAATAATTCTATCAACCAATAAAAACCTGCGGAAATATCCCAATCGTTAACGTTTCTTTCATGAAAACGTTTGCAGAAGCACCACAAAACCGGGCATCGCAGAATTTGTGAACTTGCATCACGGAATCTTTGCGCGGATGCCTTAAAAACTTTGCGCGAGCACCTTAGATTCTTTGCGCGGGCACATTGGACTGAAAAGTTAATAACTTTGGTCACAAAAGTTATTAAGATTACTCCGCAAAGTTAATAAGATTTCATTGCAAAGTTAATAACTTTCCAATCCAATCTTAATAACTTTTCGCTCGAAGTAACCCTTTCTTGCAATCCCAAGCGCCTGCAATCACAATCCGGCACGCCCTTTCTTGCTGTCTTGAATATCCTTTCTTACAAATCCGAACGCCGCAACTCGCGGTTCACAGAAACAAAAAACGCCCCGCGGGAACGGCTAAACCATCCCGCGGGGCGCTCTATATTAAGGCCTTCGCCCCTACTCTTCCATCTCAACGATGTTCACGAAGCTGTTCCAGTAATCCGTGTCTTCGTAAAGAGACTTGGTGCCGGCAGGTACATAGAGCGTCGCATTTCTGTAATTCAAACCGTAATCATCGTTGTCTTCATCATAATCATAAAACGCATCACTTTCTATTTCGAAAGGCTCCGTGGCATAGATTTTTATCGAAGAAAGGTTGCTACAATGATTAAAACCGTACGACATAATTTGTCGGGTGGTAGAGGGTATCACCACAGACTCAAGGTTTTCACAATAATTAAAGGCATTTTCTTGTATAACCATAAGGCCATCTTGCATCGTTACCGTGCGCAGATTGTCGCAATCTTCAAAGGCATAGTCCATAATCTTCTTAACTGTGGCAGGCACCGTAAAGCCGGTTTCTGTTTTCCCTTGGGGATAAAACAAGAGTTCCGTCTGAGCCTTGTTGTAAAGCACACCGTCAACTGTGGTGTAATTGGGGTTATCTTCGTTTACAGTTATCGATGCGATATTGTAGCAACCATCGAACATCGATTCATCTAACTCCACCGTATTCGATTCAACCGTCAGGTTTTTCAAATGTTTATTTCCATCAAAAGCACCGACTACGACGCTATCTACAGAACTTATCATCGTGAAATCAGAGTCCGTTTTACCACCGGGATAAGCCACCAGCGTGGTCATATCTTTAGTATAGAGCACATCATCGACAACGACATAATAAGCGTTTCCGTCTTCAACAGTAATTTCTTTTAATTCATCGCAGTAAGAAAAAGTACCCACACCAATGTATTCAACGGAAGAAGGAATGGTTATTGAAGTCAAATCAGTTCTATCAAAAGCCCACCTCCCAATGTATTTTACGGAAGAAGGAATGGTTATCGAGGTCAGTTGTGCTTCTGCAAAAGCCCGCCCCCCAATGTGTTTTACGGAAGAAGGAATGGTTATCGAGGTCAAAGCAGTTTCATAGAAAGCCTTTTCTCCAATACCAGAAACGGTGTAAGTCGTGCCATTATACGTTACTTGTGATGGGATTTCAATGTCGCCGGCGTAATTGTATTCTTCGCCATACGTAACGTAACATTCATTAACCGCCGTGGTATCGATATTGAAATAAAGGGTTTGCCCTTTATAATTGACGGAGAAATCATAGGAATCACTGTCGTCATCATCGTCATCATCGGCGTCGGTTGAAGTGTTTTCAAGGTCAATCAACGCGCTGTCTTCGGTACAAGACATGAAAGCGAAAGCCGGAGTAAGGGCTATCAGCAAAGAAATGAAGATTTTTTTCATCGTGTAATGTTATTCGTTTGACGTTGTATTAAACCCTATCCGTTGGGACGTTGAAGGTTTATTCTTGAACCATTGCAACGTTGCGAAGGGGTGATTTATCCCTACAAAGGTAAGAATTTCCGCTCACTACCCCCGATTAACATTCTTTATACTTTAATCTACAAAAAATTTACCGGCTAATCAAGCGTTTCAGCCAATCAATGAAGGCGGCGCGCCACTGTCGCGCCTCGGCCGTTCCTTTGTAGTCAGACGCTCCGAAGCCGTGTCCGCCGGTGCGATATTGGATGTATTGATGCGGAACGGCGTGGGCGGTAAGCGCCGAGTCAAGGAGTTCTGAGTTGTGAAAATGCACCACCGGGTCGTCTTTGCAGTTGACGAGGAACACCGGCGGACAGTCATCGGGGACGTGAAGTTCCAGCGAAAGCGAGTCGCGCAGGCGCTGATTGCACTTCCTACTGTCGCCCAACAAGGCGCGCCGTGAGCGCAGGTGCGTGCAAGGGGCGGTCATGCTGACCACGGGATAAACGGGCGCGACGAAG
>Ga0065709_1006284_pt1 | contig 10222 bp, 5 predicted proteins | sample Hoacrofraction14_2_FD_59096 | JGI IMG/M metagenome (GOLD analysis project Ga0065709, IMG submission 59096) | Hoatzin crop microbial communities from Cojedes, Venezuela, sample from fiber fraction 14 v1 | ecosystem: Host-associated > Birds > Digestive system > Esophagus > Crop | place: Venezuela... | reverse complement strand
CGCGTGCGACGATGCGCGAACAAATGGCTTTTCTGCCAGGCTTTTCTCGGCTGCCTTGAGCGTGCCTGTGGTAACGATGGGCTCGGCGCGGCCGTCTAGGTAGTAGGCAAGTGAGTGGTTGTTGACGCTGACGTAGACGAGGTCTTGCACGCGTGCCGAGTAAAAACCCGTGCGCATAGGAATCATCACAAGCGACGTGTCTGCCTGCCTAACGCGGGTAAGCACGCGGTCGAGCGCCAGCGTAAGGTTAGCGAGCGTTGCGGGCTTAATGATGTAGTCAACGGCGTCAACGCTGTAGCCGTCTGCGGCGTGCTGGGCAAGGTTGGTGACAAAGATGAGTGGCACGTTGCATCCGCGTTCTCGAAGTTGAGTGGCAAGGCGCATGCCGTCGAGGCCCGGCAGCTCAATGTCCATGAACACGACATCGTAGGGAAGGACGAGGCCACCATCGGGAGCTGCGACGGATGCGTCCTCGTTGGCGATGCCAATGGCGAGAAGCTCCTCCGTGCAGCCAAGTCGCACAACAGAAAGCTGTCGTCCGGTACGCTCCTCGTATGCCTCAAGGAGGCTGCTGAGGCGTTCGTAGTCTTCTGTGGCGTCTTCTACGATGCAGATACGCAGCATATTCCTCCTCTCAACTGGCAGAACCATAACAAATTGCCATACCAAATTCGAACTGGAAGCAACCATCTGGGTCATATGTCCCCGCGCTCGCCGCTTGCAGCATAGGCTGCAGATGGAATGGACAACCTATGGGAAGGGGAAGTCATATGGCAAAGAAAGAGATCAATCTTTACACCAAGAAAGGAAAGCTGCGCAAGCCGCATCTGGCAATCAGAGGCATTCTTATGGCTCTGACGACGGTACTTCTTGTTGCGGGCATTGCGCTGTTTGCTATGGCGCCGTCAATCAACGCGATGGCCAGCAAGCTTCTGCCGTGGAGCTCGTCGGCAACCTCCGAGGAGATTGCCGCCACGAACGAAGAGAGCGTGGCATTGGCCGAGCAAGTCGAGGCCGAGGGCGCAGTGCTGCTGCGCAACGAGGGCGATGTGCTGCCACTGTCTTCTGACGTTACCAAGGTCAACGTCTTTGGCTGGCGCTCGGTTGCTTGGATGGGTGGCGGCTCGGGCTCGGGCGGCGTCTCAAGCGTCGATACTGACTTCCTGGGTGCCCTTGAGGACTACGGCATCGAGTACAATACCGAGCTCACAGACATGTACCGCGCGTTTAACGATGGCGGCGGCATCGCCCGCACGCTTTCGAGCACGCCCGAGCAGTCGAGCACGCTCTATGAGCCCTCCATCAGCGACAGCGACTACTACACCGAGGAGCTCCTCGCCAACGCGGAGAGCTACTCCGACACGGCCATCGTGGTGCTGGGCCGCTATGCCGGCGAGAGCAACGATCCCACACAGGTGCAGTACAAGGTGACGACTGCTGACGGCGAGACACAGGTAGACGAGAGCCGCACCACGCTCGACCTCTCGACCGAGGAAGAGGAGCTGCTGAGTTATGTGGGTTCGCACTTTGAGAACGTGATCGTGGTCATCAACAGCGGAAACGTCATGGCCCTGGGCGGTCTTGAGACGATTGACGGCATCGACGCGTGCCTGATGGCGGGCCAGTCGGGCCAGTATTCGGCCTCGGCGCTGCCCAAGATTCTGTGGGGCGAGGTCAACCCCTCCGGCAAGACGGTGGACACCTGGGCCTACGACTTTGCGACTGCGGCAAGCTACGCCAACGTGGGCGAGAACGGCGTGGGCGCCTACGAGGGCGCGGACGGCCTGTATCCCATGGACGGCGAGACGACCAACGGCAACCTTGATGAGGCTGCGCTCTACACGCAGGTCTCGTATGCAGACTACGCCGAGGGCATCTACGTGGGCTATCGCTGGTACGAAACGGCCGACACCGAGGGCTACTGGGATGGCGTAAGCAACGAGTATGGCGCCGGCTACGAGGGCGTTGTTCAATACCCGTTTGGCTATGGCCTGAGCTACACGGACTTTAGCTGGGAGATTGTTGACGGCCCCTCCGACGGCGACGCGCTTGATGCCGACGGCGACGTGACCTTCACGGTGCGCGTGACCAACACGGGCGACGTTGCTGGCAAGGACGTGGTGGAGCTCTACTTTGGCGCTCCCTACATTGAGGGCCAGATTGAGAAGAGCTCGGTCGAGCTGGGTGCCTACGCCAAGACCAAGCTGCTTGAGCCGGGCGAGAGCGATGAGGTCACGCTGACCGTCCACGTGCGCGACATGGCCTCCTACGACTGCTACGACGCCAACGAGAATGGCTTTGCGGGCTACGAGCTTGACGAGGGCGAGTATGTGTTCAGCCTGCGTACCGACGCGCATAACGTGGACGACGCCGAGGGCGCTGAGGTTACGCTTACGCTTGCAGAGAACGTGCAGTTCCCGACCGACGAGACCACCGGCGAGGAAGTCTCCAACAAGTTCACGGGCGATGATGCCATCGATGGCGTGAGCGTCGACGGCACCACCTCGGGCGAGGGCATCACGTACCTGACGCGTGCTGACTTCGAGGGCACCTTCCCCACGGAGAACGTTGATAGCCGCCCGATTTCTGACGAGGTTGCCGCACTGAACCTCTACACCGCCGACTGGTCCGATGACAAAAGCCTTGCCGTGACCACCGGCGCCGACAACGGCTTGCTCATCGAGGAGGACGGCGAGCTTACCGAGCTTGGACGTGCCCTGGGCTCCGACCCCGACGACGAGCGCTGGGGCGATCTTCTGGACCAGCTTACCGAGGACGAGATGGCGACGCTCTGCGGCTACGCCTACAGCGGTACGTCAGCGCTCGAGAGCATTGGCAAGCCCGAGACCAAGGACGCCGACGGTCCCGCACAGATTGGCGGCTTCTTGGGTGTCTCTGCTGGCACGGGCTTCCCCTCGCCGTGGACGCTCGCGCAGACGTGGAACACCGAGCTTGCGCGCGAGTACGGCCGTGCCATCGCCAAGGAGGCCGGCCAGCTGGGTTACAGCGGCTGGTATGCTCCTGCGACCAACCTGCATCGCTCGCCCTTTGGCGGCCGTAACTACGAGTACTACTCCGAGGACCCGCTGATTTCGGGCGAGGCCTGCGGCAACGTGGTTGCCGGCTCCAAGGAGATGGGCGTGGTCTGCTACGTGAAGCACTTCATCAACGATGACACCGAGAGCTACATGTACCGCGACAGCATCTACATCTGGGAGACCGAGCAGGCGCTGCGCGAGCTGTACCTCGAGCCGTTCCACACCATCATCGAGGACTATGGCAACATGGGTCTCATGACCTCGTATAACCGAATCGGTGCCGTGTGGGCGGGCGGCAGCGAGGCCCTCATCCAGGGCGTGCTGCGCGGCGAGTGGGGCTACGACGGCGTCATCATCACCGACTACTGTGACCACCCCGTGTTCATGAACATCGACCAGCAGCTTGCGACCGGCGGCGACCTGTGGATGAACGCCATGGGTGGTACGCCCGAAGGTGCTGGCACCACCGAGTGCACCGCTCAGCTGCGTCGTGCGGCTAAGGACGTCATCTACACCTACCTCAACATGCGCGTGTCCAACGAGGAGTATGCGGCGGGCGATGCGTCTCTGCTCAAGCCCACGGCCAAGCCGTCCACACTCGTCAGCACCGTGGCAACTGCCGTGCTGGTGGTGGCGGGCATCCTGTTCCTGCTGGCGCTGCGTTCGCTGATCAAGGGCATACGCATTAAGAAGGCGCTTAAGGCGCAGGCGTCACAACAGGCGTAGTGGCTGACAGTCAGTGCGGAGTTGCTGCCAAAAGCAATAGCTGGCGGCAGCAACTCCGGCTGGCGGGCGGCCGGCGTGCCGGCCCACCAAGTGCCTGGGCTTCCAGAACCCCTGGGGCGTCCAGATCGCGCTGGGGACCAAGGACACCGAGTACCGCAGCAAGTGGATCAACATGCCGGTCGCCTACACAGGCGAGTTCAAGCAGTGCCCCGGCTTCACCCCCGACGACATGGTCAACCTGCTCTTTGGCCCCGCCCGCACCCGCGACAACTTCTTCGATAGGTACGAGAAGGGCTGAAATTCGATTCACAGCCGAGAAGACCGTCCACGCCCTCACCGGCCTCGTCGACTACAGCCGGCAGCAAAGGACCCTCGTGACGGACGGCGAGACGCACTACCTGGTCGAGGGTGCGGCATAGGCGAGGGCATGCGGCCGTTGCAATAATCTTTGCTAAGAACTAGATCCTGCCCACGGCCCCGTATTCAAGCCGCCCTCAAAGACATCCTCGTTCTTTTCGAACAGAACAAAGGCCTCCTTGTTCAGTAGTGCACGCGCCTTAGGTGAGCTGCAGAACATCATGTCGACATTCTTGACCCTAGAAAAGTCCCAATCAGACATATCGACGATTCTTAGGCTCAGGCAGTCGGCAAACATCCGAGCCATTGAAGATACCTTGCCAGTCTTGAAATGCCCAAGACCCATCAAGCTCTTCACTGAGCTACACCCTCGGAACATGGACTCCATGCTCGTCGCGTCTGACGTATCAAGAAGCCGTAGGTCAAAGTCAGCACAGCGCTCCAAGCCGTCAAAGAGGTGAGCGCAGGACTTTGGCTTCCATTCATCGCTCACGACAACAGACCCGATGTTAACGCGCCATGGATACCACGGAGTCGAGCCAAACGACTCGAGAAGCTGAGAGCTTCCCGACTCCTCTCTCATGAAGCACTGCGTCGGCCTTTCGACGGGATAGCCATCATCCACAAGAGGACCGCAAGCAACAACCTTCCATACGCCCTTCGTCACGCTTTTCTTGGTCCATCGCTGAATATAGAGACGAAAGGGCGCAACGCTAACGTTCGTGCCGGCGTTGTCCCAGGCAGGCCCGTTGCTGTTGCCGGCGGAACGTATCGCATGGCCCTCTGCCGAACGACAGAGAGAAACAAGAAGATCCCTCAGAGCGTTGTCAGAAAAGTTATCAAAGCCAGCGGCCTTGATCATCGATTTAACCTGGCCGTTAAGTATTGGATCTTCCACAGCAGGAACTCGGGGATCCACAAGTACCCAACGGTTTGCCCCAGCTTTCCCATTGTCCAGCCCAGTCAATTCCCAGAATTCAGATTCACCAATGATTTTCAAACCCATTGCACGTGCGGTTAGCAGGTATTTTGGCGAGTTTCCTTCCTTCTCGCTCTTGAGGGCCGTATCAGAGACGATCATAAAGTCGCAAGCTCGTCCAGTCTCGGCTACATATCCACCGCAGCTTCTGACAATTGCGCCGGCCTCGTCGAAGCTGAGAGTATCAAAGCCCTTCCCGATGGCAACAACCTTTCCAGCAAAGTTGTCTGCTCCTGGGATGGGGTCATCAGAAACGAAAACAGTCTCGTTACTCATCCTCGTTCTCCTTTTCGGCCGCCGAGCTCATGTCTCTGACGAAGGACTTAAAGCCCTTGTTCATCTGGGCAAAGTAAGCGGTATTCACAGGGAGCCTGACTTCATAACCGTCATCACAGAGGACATCAAGGGTAGACATCCCATTGATTTCCTCGGATCTCACACGGGCGTCTTTGACCGGATGCTCCTTGTAATCGTCCTCGATGACGGAAACCTGGACGCCAAAAGCGTTGGTAATCAGCTTCTCGGAGAAACCATCTTTCGAAATATAGATAAGAGCTTTCTGGACCGGCAACTCAAAGTGCTGCTTTACCGCATAAAGCTCTATGGGGTCCATGTCCGAAAACCAGACACCGGTCCTCCAGTCGCTTTCGTCAGTCAGTTCCCTACCCGCAAGCCGATAGAACTCTTCTTTGTCAACAACGCGAATGCCCTGGTTCTGTGCTTTCTTCACCTTCCCGGATGTATATTTGTCTTCGGAGAGGTTTACCACTAAGGTCGTCTTTTTGGTAACGTCGTTACCCAGCTCTGCCCCGTTTGACTTAGCCAGTTCCTGGCAAAGCCTTGTAGCCGTACGCTTGCCATTGGAGAAGCAGATCACCTCACCAGACAGCGAGTCCCCAGTTACGGCAACATTGATATCGCGAGCATCAGTAGAGGAGGCCTCCAGCTCTTTCAGAACGTGCTCATAGCACTTTGCGGTAGCCTCTGCATCCGACAACGCTCTATGGGCTTCCTCGTTCACGACATCATAGGTTTCGCAAACCTTTTTAAGCGACGTATACATTCCGCCATGAAGCTGCTCAAACAGTTCTTGTACGTCCCGGCTATTCTGAACGATAGACGCAAGCGCATTATCAGTGGCTATGGCCTCGAGGAACCTGTCGTCGAAGTTCTTGTTATTGAAGCCAACAAGTGGAAGTGTTCCGATAAACGAGCAAAATCGTATGTAGGCCTCTGCAACTTCCGGGGCTCCCTCGAGGTCTTCCCTGGTTAGACCATGCTTTTCAAAAGCTTCTGGGGCAATGGGAGTTCCATCCGGAATGGCGACAAGCGTCTCGAAAGTTTCTTTCAGCTCGCCTTTGTCAACAAACACGGCTCCAATCTCGATGACCCTTCCGCCATTTTCGAACTTGTCCGTCGTCTCGAGATCATACGAAACATAGGACCTGGGCAAATCAAAGGCCTTAAGTTTCTTCTCGAATTTCCTGCGCTCGTTCGCCATCTTCTATTCCTTTTCGACTAGGTGCATCTAAGCAGGAACAATCATACCGCAGGGCTGGAGGCCGTCTGCCACGTCCGCTAAGCATAGGCCCGATAATAGGGCCTTGCGGATACTCGGTGGACTTTCCACTTTGTGACCTAGCCCTCCCCGCCAGTGACGATGTTGAGAAGGTCGGCGTAGTTTGTGACCTGACCGAACTTGACATCACCCTTAGCCGCCTTGTTGAAGAGCTCCTTGGCACAATCGATCTTTGCAGACTCGACTCCACGCAAATTCATGGTCTCGAGAGAGCCCTTTGTCTCGGCGACGAAGTAGACGTGCTGGACGCTCCCCTGCTTGAATGCGACGGCCCAGTCTGGGGCGTAGTTGCCCACCGGCGTCGGAATCTTCATAGCGCGCGGCAGCTTTGCGTAGACCGCGACCTCGTCGGCGGCATCGAGGTCCGCCGCAAAGGCACGCTCGCCCTCGGAGTCGGGGAACACATAGTCCTGCACGCCCTTCGAGACCTCCATGGCGCCGGTACGGTCCCTCGGCATGCTCTCGGTGAAGATGCTCGAGTCGTACTCGGCGTCCAGCATGTGGTACTCGATGTGCTCCACCACCATGGTCGCCTTCTGCTCCTCGATGAGCCTGGCGACCTTGGCGATGAACTCCTCGGGGTTCCGGGGGTAGAGCGCGAACTTCTGGGGGTTGATGCCCATGAGGATCCGGGCGGCGCTCCGCCTCGTGATCTTGGCCCGTCCGGCCACCTCGCCAAGGAGGTCGTACGTCACGCCGTGGCCCTCGCCCACGTCGACCTTGTCCGTCCTCGTGCGGCTCACGCCAAAGTGCGCCGAGTCGTCCTCGTGGCTCAGCGTCTTTGCCTGCGAGCCTACCGTCATCGAGTACATGAGGTCGCTCACGACGAGGTGCCCGTCAATCGCGGCGATGGCCTTCTTCACCAGCTCGTCAGTGTCAAAGTCCACCGTGTAGGAGTACTTGGAGTTGATCTGCTTCCAGAGCTCCTGGAACTCCCTCTTTGCGAAGTTGTCGTTGAGCTTGTTGGACCTCACCTTCGACTTGCCGCCGTCGTCGATGAAGCCCTCCAGAGCCTTGGGGTCAAAGACGCTGCGCACCAGGACCTCGATGGCGTCGGACTTCCCCTGCATCTCTTGCGGCAGGCGCTCGATGTCCTGCTCGGAAAGCCCCTCATCGCGGAACTTGTCTGTGGGCACGTCTTCGAAGTCCAGGTATCCAGAGGCAATAAGCCAGTTGTGGATGAGGTTGGATTCCTTCTCGTTGAAGGTGACCTCCACGCCGTCCTTCTGCGTGACGACCTTGCCCTTGAAGAAGTCACCCGAGACCTTGGTAGGCCGCGCGTGCAGGCCGCTCCTGATGTCGGTCTGCAGGGACAACGTGAAGTCTCGGTAGCTCTCGGACGCAACGACCGTCAGCACGTTCACCGCATGCACTTCCTGCTCGCCCAGCATCATGAGGTCCTGGCGCTCGCCCGTCTGGTCGACGCACAGGCGAAGGCCGCGGCCCACCTCCTGGCGCTTGCCGGTCTCGTTGTCGGAGTGCTTGAGCGTGCAGATCTGGAAGATGTTGGGGTTGTCCCAGCCCTCGCGCAGCGCCGAGTGGCTGAAGATGAACCGGCACGGCTCGTCAAACGAGAGCAGCCGCTCCTTGTTGCGCAGGATGAGGTCGTACGCGCTCTCGTCGTCGGACTCGTCGCTCCCCCGCTTGGTCGTGGAGTTCACGGCGTGCCCCTTCTTGTCGACGCTGAAGTAGCCCTTGTGGGTCTCATGCACGTCGATGCCCTTGAGGTACTCCCAGTAGGGCGCATGCAGGGGCAGCCTCTGCAGAGCCTCCTCCACGCACCGCTCGTACTCCTCCTCAAAGACCTTGCCGTAGCCGACGGTCAGCTCCTCGCCGTCCTCGTTGTAGGCGCGGTACTTGGCGACTTCGTCGATGAAGAAGAGGCTCAGGCACTTGATGCCACGGGCAAAGAGCGCCTCCTCCTTCTCCAGATGGCTGCGGATGGTCTCGCGGATCTGGATGCGACGCATGTCCTCCTCGGTGGAGTCGCCGTACACCTCGCCCTTGCGGATGACCTCGCCGTTGAGGAACCGCACGTAGGCCGTCTGGCCCTCCAAGTCGGGCACCACGCCGTCAGGCGCCACCACAAAGTCGCAGTACGCCTCGAGCTTGGTGGGACCGCTGGCGTCGTAGATGCTGTCGCCCACGCCAAAGCGCCCCGTGACCTTGCGCACCGTGCCGGTGGCGCCAAGGTACTTGTGCTCGATCACGGCCACAGGCGGCTTGTTCTTGCTCACGATGACATCCTGCAGGAAGAGGTAGCCGTCCGTCGCGCGCATGTTCTTGAGCTCGAAGCCCTTGACCTCGATGCGCTTGACCAGGCGCTGGTTGTAGGCGTCCAGCGTGTCCAGCTCAAAGACCAGGTTGTGCAGCGGCTCGCCCTGCTTGTTTCGTGGGATGGTGGCCGAGTAGTTGAGGCAGAACAGTGGCTTGAAGCGCTTGATGCCCTCCTGGGTGGCCTTGCCGCCCATCTTCTGGGGCTCGTCCTGGATGATGATCGGTCGGTTGGCCGCGATGACGTCGATGGGCCGCCTCGACTGGAAGTCGTCGCGCTCGTCAAAGATGATGCGGGCGTACTTGTTCTTGGCACCCTCCTTCATGGAGGTGTTGAAGGCCTGCATGTTGATAATCATGCAGTTGATGTCCGCGCTCTGCGAGTACGCATCCAGCTCGTTGAGCCTGTCGGAGTTGTAGATGAAGTACCTGATGGACTTGCCGTAGCACTCAAAGAAGTGCTGGTTGGTGTTCTGGAGGCTCTTGTAGACGCCCTCGCGGATGGCGATGGAGGGCACGACCACGATGAACTTGGTCCAGCCGTAGAGCCGGTTGAGCTCGAACATCGTCTTGGTGTAGACGTAGGTCTTGCCCGTGCCGGTCTCCATCTCCACGTCGATGCTGATGGCACCCAGGTCATGGCTCAGCGTGGCCGACTCCATGATCTGCTCCGACTTCTGCACGCGCCTCACGTTGCGGAGAAGAGCGTCCGAGTCGAGCGTCACCGGCGCGTTGGCATAACCCTCCTCCGAGAGGCCCATCTGCAGGTCGAAGCCAGGCAGCATCGCACGGCCGCGCTCATCGATCCCGCGTCCGAGGTCGCGTCGGTACGTGAGCGGGTCCAGGTTGGGCTGGCCATCGAAGACGTCGCACACGGCCTTTGCGGCCGCCGTCTGGTATTCCTGGATCTTGAACTTGAACTCCATCTGCAAACTCCTAGATCACGCGGCGGATGGTGTCGGGGCTGTGGGTCTTGAAGAGCTCCTCGAGGTTGGCGGCGGTGGCGTCGTCGGCGAGGGCCGCGTCGCGGAAGACGGCGTAGACGGACCGCTCCTGCGCGATGGCCTCAATGGTGGTGACGTCCACGTCGTCGTCGAGGCACGCCACGAGCTGGCGGCCGTTGACGAAGAAAGCGGTGTGGTCGCAGACCTCGCGGCGCTCGATCCTTGCCGAGTATGGGATGCGGAAGGCCGGCAGCACCTGGAAGAGCAGGTCCTCGGGCGTGCGGTCCGCCTTGAGGCTGTCCACGGCCTCGCCGAGCGTCATCTG
>Ga0065709_1030005_pt1 | contig 10227 bp, 6 predicted proteins | sample Hoacrofraction14_2_FD_59096 | JGI IMG/M metagenome (GOLD analysis project Ga0065709, IMG submission 59096) | Hoatzin crop microbial communities from Cojedes, Venezuela, sample from fiber fraction 14 v1 | ecosystem: Host-associated > Birds > Digestive system > Esophagus > Crop | place: Venezuela... | reverse complement strand
CGACTCGCTCTCGATGGGAAAGCTGATCTTCATGGGATGCCGAGCGCCCACGGGCATGAGCATGTATGCCGCACGCGGCTCGTCCACCACCTTGTCTACCTTGCAGACACCCTGCCCTGGATGAACAATGTAATCGCCGACCTCAAACATGCAAAAGACCCCCATTCGTGACAACTCTGTGTAGTTTAGCACAAACAGGGTTACTTTTGCATGTTTCATCGATAAGTACTTGCGTTACGCCAGCACATATCGTAGATTATTGCGTTTACTCATTCGCAGAGTCAGTCGTTTCCTCCGACGTAGTGTCCTCGTTCGATCCCGCAGGGCAGCAGCTCTTGACCCACGACACAAAGTTCTCCTCGGCATTGCCCTCGCGCTCGGCGAGCTCGCGGCCCTTGCCCCACACCGGCGTGAACGACACCTCCGAGACACCCTCGTAGTGTCCGAGCGCCAGCACCAGGTTCGCCTCCATGCAGAGGTCCGTCATATTCTGGAAGAGACCCGTGTTGATCCTCCAGTTGGGTGCCACCTTCGCCTTGCCGTACCCGCCGTAGTGCCCAGAGAGAAAGTACAGGGGGCTCATCATGTTGACGCGGTCGGCCAGGCTCACGTCCAAGCCGTCCTTGAGGTCCATGTCCGACTTCCACTTGGTTGCCATGTCGTCGCTCCAGCCGGACGCGGCGGCATATCCGTCCCGCTTCTCCTCGATGAGCTTCTCGGCAAGCTGGTCAAAGTGGACGGACGACTCGTCCTCCACACCAAAGAGCTGGTTGATCGTGCCGGAGCAGTCCGTGTTGTCAAACGTAAGCATGTTCGTCTCGGCGGGGCGACACGTCCTCACAAAGTCCCAGAGGTCGGTGATGAACGCGCTCTGCTGGCTGTAGCTGTAGCTCAGCCATCGCCCGTCCCCGTTGAGCTCGGCCACGTAGCTCTCGATGGAGTCGTACACGGTCGAGGAGACCTCGCGCACGCCCGAGGAGGCCAGCCGGTTCTCCGCCTGTGCCTCGAGCGTGGTCCCCTCGTCGTCTTCGGACTCGTAGCCCTCGCCCGTGGACTCCTGGTCCTCCTCCGTCGCGCTCTCGTCGGTCGTCGCCTCGGCGTCCGCGTCACCCGAGCCTCCCTGCGCGGCATCGGTGTCGGTCACGCTCGCGATCTCGCCGACGCCCTGGTTCTCCCTGTTGGGGTCTCCCGGGAAGTTAGCATCGGCAATCGCGGTCGCCGTGTACGTATAGGGGAAGCCGGTCATCTGGAAGAAGTCGGAGGCAGAGTCCGATATGACCCCCAGAATGTAGTCGTAGTAGCTTCCGCCCAGATAGGCACCGTCCTCGACCTGCTCGAGATACAGCTGCTCGTCGTCGCCGTCCCTCAGGTCCATCTCGTTGACCCAGTTCCCGTACTCCCCGGCGAGGTCCCACGAGAGCAGGCTCGTCCACGTGCCCTCCGCGCGCGGGCCGTCGGAGGAGAACTGCCCCATCATCCACTCGTACGAGGCGTCCCCTATGTCAAACGAGGTAACCGGGCACCATGACGCCGCACCGCAGATCGCGTCGGAGATCGCCTTGCCCTTCTTGCCGTCATGGGTCACGGCACCGATCGACTCCAGGTACGGCGTATAGAGATCCGCATCGCCCGACGCGCCCAGCATCGAGGCGATGCCCCCTCCCCCGCCGTAGCCAAAGGCGAAGATCCGGTCCATGTTCCCCGGCAGCACGTCCTTGTTGTAGCGCAGGTACCTCACGGCAGCCTTGAGGTCGACCACCGGCCAGGGCGCCCCGCCGTCGAAGTACTTTCGGTTCGAGCTCTCGTACCCGCCCGAGCGCCCGCGGAAGCCCGCGTACACGTACACGCACCCCGCGCCCAGGTAGCGCTCGAGGCCGTCGGACCCATAGGCGGTCGGGCAGGACTGGGAGCCAAAGCTCGCGGAGTTGACGGGCATGACGATGGGCGCCGTCGCAGCCGTGTACTGCCCCACCGTGCCCTCGTCGTTGATCTTGCATGTGTAGGACTTGCCCTTCTTGGTCCCCTTGAAGTAGGCACCGGGGACAAAGATGGCAAGCGACTCGAGCGACTCGCTTCCCGGGTCGAGGCAGTACGTGAGGCCTAGCCGATAATAGCAGTCGTTTGCGGAGTCGTAGCTCCAGCCGGACGTCTTGAGCTCGAGGTCCTTGAACTCGTCGAGGTCAACCTTCGTGGAAGACTCCGCGCTCGCGGCGGAGCTCGACTCGCTCGCGCTCGTCTCCGTCTGCTCGGCCTGCTGCGCCTCGCACGCAGTCAGACCCAAAGACCCCATAAGTCCCGCAAGGCTCACGAACGACCTTCTGGTACAGCCCATGAGTGCCCTCCTGTCATCGTTGCGCCAAACCTTAGTAACCCATTGTACGCAAAGCGGCACGCCAACGCGCCCAGCCATGGGTGCCTGCGGCCTTTTTTTCGGGAAGATGCCACATACTTGCCCGATGGTTTACGATAGTCTCGCCCATTCCAAGCGCGCATGTCCAGACGCTCATGCCGCAGACGGGAACGGAGGACACCATGACGGGCTTCAACTGGCGAAAGTGGGTGCAGGGAGCAAGAGGCGCGGGCGCCGACCCCGCACGGCCCGATCCCAGCTCGGTGGCCGACGGCCCGGGACAGGACGTACGCCGCCTGAGCCTGCGGTTTGTCGGCGAGGTCCAAGGGGTGGGCTTTAGGTGGACCTCACGGCGCATAGCCACGGAGCTCGGACTCGTCGGCTGGGTGCGCAACGAATGGGACGGCAGCGTCACCATGGAGCTCCAGGGCACCAACGACCAGATAGGGCGCTTCTTCACCAAGTTCAACGAGTCCTACAGCGACTTTCGCATCTCCTACGTCATTGACGAGAAGAGGGACATACCGCTTGGAGATGATGATTCCTTTAACGTACGGACATAGCGCTGCGCGCAAAGGCCAAATCCCCTATACTTCTTTGGCGTAGTTTCAGTTCGTGGGCCATGCGCATGTTATGCCCCCGCGCCTAGAACTGTCCCAGAGGATTGGATGCCACCATGCACATGAACCGCAAGATCCTTTTTGGTGCCACGGCAGCGATGATCTCCTTGCCCGTCTTCGCGACCCCCCAGACGCTCATCGCCGCAGAGGGCGCAGACGGCAATGATGGCGCACTTGAGGTGGTCACACAAGCCGAGAGCGACGACGCCACGTGTCAGGCGTCAGAAGCGGGTGACGGCACGGACGCCGATGCCAGCGCCGTCGAAGGCACCACGCTAGAAGCCGCCGACGCAGGCGCGCCCGAGACCGATGGGGCCACCGCCACGTCACCCGACGCCGACGGTACGGCCCCCGAGGTCACGACGACCTCCAACGACACCCCGTCCACGGCGCAACCCGAGGCTACGACAGCCGAGACGAGCGACTTCGCGGGCTCCAACCTCGAGGCTGCCGCCGTGACAGAGACCGCGAACGAGACGCCCTCGACCGCCACCGCGCAGTCGGCGTTGTCGGAGGGGCTCTACGAGATATCCCTCTACCTTGACTCCTCAAAGCGCATCGACGTGAGCGGTGCCAGCACCGAGGACGGCGCTGCCGTGCAGGTGTGGTCCGCCAACGGCACGGCCGCGCAGCGCTGGCAGCTCAGGGCCACGAGCGACGGATACTACACGCTGCAGTCGGACACATCGGGCAAGTTCCTCGACGTGCCCGCTGCCAACGCCTACGACGGCAACGGCCTCCAGCAGTACACGGGCAACATGACCTACGCCCAACAATGGATCATCGAGGAGGACGCCGCGCGCTCTGGTGCCTACGTCCTTCGTTCCCGCATAGACTCCAACTACGTCATGGACGTCTCGGGCGCGAGCACAGCCGACGGAACGCGCATCAACCTTTGGGAGGCCAACGGGACCGACGCCCAGAGCTTCTTCTTCTCGCGCGTCGCGGACCTCATCGGCGACGGCGTGTACGAGATAACCAACGAGGGGTCGGGAAAGGCCCTCGACGTGAGTGGCGGGTCGATCTACTCGGAGTCCAACGTTCACATCTGGGAGACCAACGGCACCAACGCCCAAAGGTACCTCGTGAGCTATGACGGCGGGACCGGCTACTACGCCATCACCAACGCCACGACGGGCCTCGCCCTCGACGTCGCGGGCGCAAGCACGGCGGACGGCGCGAACGTGCAGGCTTACACCGCCAACGGCACCTTGGCGCAGCGCTGGTCCATCATCAGCAACGGCGCGGGGTACCGCATCGTGTCTGCGGCGTCGGGCCTCTCGCTTGACGTGGCCGCGGGATCGACCGACAACGGCGCGAACGCCCAGCAGTTCACGGCCAACGACACGGCAGCGCAGCGCTGGAATTTCAAGGCCACGAGCACGCTCGCGGAGGGAACCTACTACATCCACTCGGTGGCCGACAAGAACTACGTCGCCGACATCGACGCGGCGTCGACGGCGGAGTTCGCCAACGCGCAGCTCTTCTCGTCAAACGGCACGGCGGCGCAGCTCTTCGAGATCGTCTCCGCAGGCAACGGCTACTACACGATCCGCAACGTCAACAGCGGCAAGTACCTCTCGGTGGCCGAGGTCTCCTCCTCCCCCGGGACCAACGTGTGCCAGGAGGGCTTCTCGTGGACGAGCAACGGCTCGGCATGGACCGTCGCCTCGGGGCTCGACGACCACAAGCTCTGGATGGCCACGCCCACGATCACCGGAATCAGGCTCACCTCCAAGATGGGGCTCACGCTCGACGTCAACGACGCCATCTACGCCAACTACACCAACCTCAAGGGCTGGGAGGACAACGGCGGGAACGCCCAACGCTGGGCCCTTCGCCCCGTCTCCTCGGCAAGCTTGGGAATCACGGACTTCTTCTCCAGCGTGAGCAACGACAAGGGCTCGGCCTCCTGCACGGCCACCAAGGTAGGCGGCACCACCTATCTCTTCCTGCCGTCCAACGCCAACCTGTCAAAGGTCTCGCTGGGCTTCAACGTCTCTGACAACTCGAAGAGGGCCTCCGTCTCGTCCTCGTCGAACGGTTCGTACACCACGGTCTCCTCGCTGGGGACCGTCGACCTCACAACGTACCCCAAGGCCTCAGACGGAACCTACACCGTCTACGTGAAGGCCCCCAACGGGACCGTGTCCACGCTCAAGGTCATGAAGTCCGCCAACGTGAGCGCCATGTATCTCACGAGCGACGACCCCTGGTCGAGCGGGCGGAGCTACGTCGAGGCGTCGGGTGACCACACGGCCAAGACAACGGGCACCATGCAGCTGGTGGGCACCAGCGGATCCGTCACGTACAACGGGGGCCTCACGCAGATCAAGGGGCGCGGCAACTCGACCTGGGGACTCAGCAAGAAGCCCTACCAGATCAAGCTCGAGACCAAGACGAGCCTCATCGACGGTTCCAAGGGCAACAAGTCCAAGACATGGGTCCTGCTGGCGAACGCCTTTGACCCCACGCGCCTCAAGGACTACGTCGTGTCGCAGCTGGGACTCGAGGTCGGGCTCGAGGAGACGCCCGACAGCACCTACGTGGACCTCTTCTACGACGGCGAGTACCGGGGCAGCTACCTTCTCTCCGAGAAGGTCCAGGTTGGCAGCGGACGCGTGGACATCGACGAGATCGACAACGGGGACGTCGAGAACAACGCGACGGCGACTGCCACCAACGCCTACGGCTACGAGTTCCAGTACGTCACGGGCATCGCGGGCGACACGGGATCTGCCACGGACGCCGCCACCGGCGGGTACCTCATCGAACTGGACGACTACTACCAAACCGAACGCTCCTGGTTTGCGACCTCCATCGGCAACTTTGTGATCAAGAGCCCCGAGGATGCGAGCCAGTCACAGGTCAGGTACATCAGCGAGCTGGTCCAAGCGGCGATCAACGAGGCCTCCAAGGTCAACGGCAACATATCCTCCGTGTTTGACGTCGCGTCTCTTTCCAAGACGTTCCTCCTCAACCAGGTGAGCAAGAACCCCGACTACATCGTGCATTCGTCCACCTACTTCTACAAGAAGGCCGGTGACACCAAGCTCTATGCAGGACCGCTCTGGGACTTCGACCAAGCTTTTGGCGTCCAGAACAACGACATCGACTACACCTCATACGAGGGTCTCGCCAACGAGTCCTCTGCATTCTTCCTCAACAACGAGACCTTCAAGTCGCAAGTGAAGTCGGACTACAACACCTATGTCAAGGGTACCGTGAGCGACATGCTCAACAACAAGGGAGAGATTGCCCTGGGCACGCTCATCTCCTCCCTCACGCAGAGCGTCGCCATGGACGACACGCTTTGGGGCAACTACCGCAACATGTGGAATGAGTGGTGGCACACGGCGAACAGCTCGACGGGGGTATACGCCACCGACGCGAGCTACTTCAAGTCATGGCTCACAAAACGCCTTGCGTGGCTCAGCTCTTATTTTGGTTGACATTCGACACGAGTTTGATATAGTGATTAGGCTTTGAAATTGGTTGGGTAGCTCAGTTGGTAGAGCAGGGGACTGAAAATCCCCGTGCCGGGGGTTCAAGTCCCTCCCCAACCACCAGAAATGATGAGGCCGGGGTTCATTCCCCGGCCTTTTTCTCATGTCGTCAGAATCCGCCAAATCCCCCCTTGTAGCCACCGCCTCCGGCGTCGCCGGAGGAGAAGCCGCCTCCAGCGCCGCCGACGGACGCCCAAGTTCCCTTCCCGCCGCCCGCTCCCACGGTGCCCCACACGGTGCCAACGCTGGAGACCGCCGAGAAGGTGCCGTAGCCCACGCCCCAATAGTGCCACCCATAGCCGGGATTGCTCTCCAGCTCCCCGATGACCTGCGGGGCCGCGGTCTTGAGCTGCCTCACGACCTCGTCCGAGACCCCAAGCACCACAGCCATCACCAGCAGCCTGTCCCATAGCGCGATGTCCTGCGGCACCGCCTCCTCGAGATGCGTGAACTCCTTGAGCCAGCGCCTGAGGGCCTCGAGCTTGGCCGTGACCTCGGCGCCCTTGGGGCTGAGGTCCTCCTCCGACGATATCTGGTGGTTGCAGACAATGACGCACGCAACAATCAGCACAAGGCTCGCCACGACCGAGATGAGGCTGAGGCCAAAGAAGATCCACCCCACCAAGAGCAGCAGCACGCCCACGCAGGCGTCCGCCACCATGATCGTCCCCAACCTCCTGGCGAGCGGAGAGAGGTCCCGCGCAAAGTACCCTTGCTCCATGCAGGCCTTGGACACCTCCTTGGACCACTCGTTGAGACGCGTGGCGTACGCCGTCCGGTCGCTGCGCATCAGGCTCTTGAAGTCTGCGATCTTGACGCTCTCGGGCGTGTCCATACGCGTGCCCACGAAGCCAAAGACAAAGTCCATGGCCTTATCGTCAATGCGCTCCGCCGCAGCCGCCGCGCCATCGACTCCGGCCGCAGGGGAAGCCACGCGTTTGGCACCCGCCTCATCGAGCCTCGTCAGCGTGATGGCATCTCCCTTCCCCGTGCGACTGAGCCTCTTCTGCTGATCCTCCGCTCCTCCAGCGTCAAGGCGTATGCGCCTCTCGCTTGTGAGGCGCATGAGCGTGGCCGTGAAGTCCACGCCGTCAGGTGCACCCTGGCGCAGCAACGCCCCGAGCACCGCAGGGTGGTCGCTCGTCGGCACGTCTCTAAAGTACGTGCCGTCAAAGCGCTCGCGCATCTGCCGCTGCTTCGCGCGCTTCTGCATGAACACGGTGACCAACGCGCCCACAAGAGCTAGACCGGGGACGGCGACCACCGCGACCGATGCTACGACCGAGCCTCCCCGCTTGACGTTGGCGGCGACGGCGTTGGCTTGCTCCTCCTGCATGATGGTGCCGAGCCGGTTTCCCGACTGGACGTTTGCCCCGCTCGCGTTGGTAAGCCAGGAGGCGGGAAACGCGATGCGCACGGAGGCAGTCTTCTCGTCCCCCATGGAAGGAACCTTGCAGACGACGTCGTTGCCCGAGGCAGTGACCGTCGCGGAAAGGGGGCCGATGCCCCACATCTTGACGTTGTCGCCCGACGAGACGGCCTCTCCGCTGGGGACCGGAAGGTGCACCGTGCACGTCACGTCCTTGACGGTCACGTCAGAGTCGGTGCCCATGGTGATGAACGCCCAGTAGAGCTCCGAGGTGTCGTCCCACCTGAGGCCGATGTTGGCGTACGTGTACTCGAGCCGGACCTTGGCCGTCTCGTTGTGGTGCGCCGTGTAGACCTTCACCGTGACCTGGTCGTCGTCGGCCGTGACCTCGTAGGTACCGTCACCCTGGGAGTCGCTCTGCTCAAGGTTGACAAACGTGCCGTCCCGCTCGACGCTCACGCCCGTCACGCTCGCGCCCATGTCGCGGTTGTCCGTGTCCTTGGTGCCGATGGTCCAATAGACGCCGTTCCAGTCCCCGTCAAACCTCAGCTCCCTGGTGTCCACCACCGTGAGCGCCCCCGTGTCGTCAAGCGTCGCGTCGAGATCGACGGACTGCGCGGTAAGGCTCTTCGACCGCGCCATTGCCACATGGGGGCACGCCAACAGAAAGAGGACCACCAAGGCGAGGATGAGCATGCGGACGACCGGATGACCAAACGCGAGCGATGCGCGACGAACTTCCATGGGAGGTCCTCTCTCGGGGCTACACGACAAGCATAACCCATCACACATTCCCATAGCCCCCGCACCTCACCTGTGCCCGCGCACAAACGTGAGGCGCGTGCCGCAGAGGTCAACCGTGTCACCGCTTTTAAGCACTGCCGCCCCGAGCACCTCGCGGCCCCTCAGAAGTGGCGGGTTATGGGCACCGACGTTCCGCACGATGCACCCCTTCCCGTCACCCGGCTCGATGACCACGTGGCGTCTCGAGATGGCACGCGCGTGGAGCACGATGTCGTTGTCCGGCTGGCGGCCCACCGAGAGGCCCGTCTCGGGCAGGGGGACCACAAGGTCGACGTCGGAGGTCTGGACGCGCAGGCCGCTACTGCGGGTATCCCGCGCCCTTCCCATGGGAGCCTCCCACTCCGCAGTCTCGTCAGGAGGTGCCGAGACACCCCCGAGGAGGTCCCCCTCGGTACCTCGGGGCATTTCCACATCGCCTGCCCATGCGGGTATGCCGCCGTCTGGGGCCGGTGCCTCCTGCGACCGCTCCCATGCCTCTTCGTACTCCTCGCCGTACGTATCGCTGCCGTACTCCTCGTCATACCCCTCGCTCTGCACGTCATCGTACTCGTCCCAGAAGCCATATCCGTCATCGTAGGTCTCCCCTGGGTCGGGGAGCGCTGGTTCCGCGTCCCACGGACCCTGACGTCCAAAGTCGTAGAGACAGCCGTAGCATACCTGCATGTCTGAGAAGAGCAGCTCCCCGCATCGGGGACAGGCCTTTGTCGTTGACCTCTCGTCGAACCCGATGCCTCCGCTCTGGAACGTCTCAGCCTCGGAGCCTTCCCACCGATCGTTTGATACCATCATGCACACTCCTTCTCCCGTGTCTCATATCCCCTGTCCACGCGCGTCTCAAGAACATCGCCCGCACGCATCCATCGCCCAGGTCGCGACGGCCGCTCAAATGCGCAGCAGGCACCTCGGCACGAGAAGACGCCTCCCGGACGCATGCCCCTGCGCGCCGCGATGACCCTTCCCTCTCCGTCTGCGAAGGCGACGTCAATGGGATAGCGCATGCCAATCGTATGTATCGAGGAGCATCCCATGATGACGACCGGTGCCGCGTCCTCGCTCGACCCGAGCAGCCCCCGCAGTCTCTCTGAGACGGTCCTGAGGACGAGGAAGGACGCCTCCCACCTGTCCGCTCCCTCGGTGAGCCTAACGCTGACCCTCTCGGCACCTCCGCCGGCAAGGCGCTCCAGACGTTCCATGTGCGACCAACTCCCTCTGCTGGCACCCAAACCCATCCCCTGCTGCCGTGGCACCCGGCGACTCATATGATGACCCCGGGTCGGTAGCGGTCGACGACGACTGACGTCGTATGCGTCAACGTCCCGGGACTTCCCATGCTCACACCCGCCACGGACAGCGAGGACGGCCACGGCGTGTAGGAGAGCTCGCAGGTGAACCGTGTCATGAGAGGCGAGATGGGAAACCCTATCCCCTCCGTCGATTGCTTCGAGGCACCCTCCGCAGACACGCTGACCTCGCATGACTCCATGTCGAGGGCACGAGAGATCACATCCTCGACCTCGTCGGCGGCGACGATGTCGTTCTGGTCCCCCGCAGGCGCGACGCCCTGGGAGACACAGGCGG
>Ga0065709_1030003_pt1 | contig 10227 bp, 3 predicted proteins | sample Hoacrofraction14_2_FD_59096 | JGI IMG/M metagenome (GOLD analysis project Ga0065709, IMG submission 59096) | Hoatzin crop microbial communities from Cojedes, Venezuela, sample from fiber fraction 14 v1 | ecosystem: Host-associated > Birds > Digestive system > Esophagus > Crop | place: Venezuela... | reverse complement strand
CGTTTCCTACACTCTATAAACAGGGCGTTCCGCTGACAACGATGAGTCAATGGGGCTGGCACAGCGAACCAAACACGATGAATATTCGTCCTGAAGACTCGCAAATGGCGGTGGAAACACAGAACGGTCATGGCGCTGGAATGTACGCTTCAGAGTTTAAACACAGACCAAACGGCAAGTCGGATACGGAAAGACAAATTGCCGCAACAGTCTATTTGCGACAAAATCCGCACCGACTGAATCTGGGATTGACGGGACTTCTCTTATTAAATAAGAAAGGTGAACGACTGAATCTGAGTGATTTGAAACACACGCGACAGCATCTCGACTTGGAAACAGGCGTGATAAGTTCTGAATTTTTCATTGATAACGACGACGCGAAAAGCAAAGTGAGCGTGCGAACTGCATGTTCTCAAAGCAGCGATGCATTGCTTTCTTCGATTGAAAGTCGTCAACTGAAGTCGCAACGTGTGATGATAGCCATGATGTTTCCTTATCCTTCGATGCAACATAGTGATGATGCTGCCGACTGGACTAAGCCGAATCTGCATACGACAAAGCTGATTGAACAAGGGAAACAATATGCAATCATAGAACGAACGCTTGATGCAACGACGTATTTTGTGCGAGTTTCATGGGAAGGTGAGGCAGAAATCTGTCTTGCAGAAACGCATTGTGTTGTGCTTTGTCCTACAAAACGCAATAAGGGAACGCTGAATCTGCGCGTAGAATATATGGAAAGTAAGCCAGAATCGGCTAAAATGTCGGCGCAAAACAGCATAACCAACGACATAAAACGTGCAGGCGACGCGATGAAACGCTATTGGCAAGAAGGCGCTTTCGTTGATTTCGGCGAATGTTCCGACCCTCGCGCACCCGAATTAGAGCGAAGAGTTGTGCTTTCTCAGTACCTTATGCGCATAAATGAGTATGCTCCGTTGCCGCCACAAGAGGCAGGTCTGACCTACAATACATGGTTTGGACGTCCTCACATGGAGATGATTTGGTGGCATTCTTTGCAATGGTCGTTGTGGAATCGACAGGATGTGCTTGCAGGACAAATGAAATGGTATGAAGATGTGGCACCAATCTGTCGTCAGATTGCACAGCGTCAGCATTATAAAGGGCTTCGTTGGCTCAAGATGACCGACCCATGGGGAGGAGAATCGCCCTCAAACGTTGGTTCTTTTCTTGTATGGCAACAGCCGCATTACATCTATCTTGCAGAAGAATTGTATCGTCGCAACCCGTCAAAAGAGACTCTGAAGAAATATTCTGACCTACTTTTTGAAACAGCTGAGTTCATGTCCGACTTTGTTGTGTGCGATTCTGCAACGGGATGTTATCATCTTAAGGGTTGCACTTCAATGCAAGAGTCAATTCGTTGGACAGATACTTATGACCCAACTTTCGATGTAGAATATTGGATTTACGGTCTTTCTGTGGCACAAACGTGGCGAGAACGACTGGGATTGGCGCGAAATGCCGAGTGGGATGACATAATCAACAACATGGTTCCACTGGCAGAACGCGATGGAATCTATCAAGCGGCACGCTCGTATGGCGAGATTAGCGACAGTCTTTTCTGTTTTTACAGCAGCAAAGACCATCCTGCTGTGCTTGGTGCACTCGGAATGTTACCTGAAAAGATTACAAACCGAAACATCTCTCACGACAAAATGAAAGCCACATTTATGTGGATTAAGAATCATTGGGACTGGAAAACGACATGGGGTTGGGACTATGGCATGACAGCTATGGCAGCAGCTCGGCTCGGAATGGGCGATGAAGCCATTAATGCATTGCTAATGAATACGCAAAAAAACATGTATCTCACAAGCGGTCACAACTATCAAGATGCCCGATTGCGTGTCTATTTGCCAGGAAATGGTGCACTTCTCGCAACGATTGCAATGATGGCTGCAGGTTGGGATGGTTGTCCCAACGTTCAAAATCCAGGTTTTCCACACGACGGAAAATGGAATGTGAAGTGGGAAGGGCTGAAGAAGATGCAATGATTTTAGGGGAAAAGAGGAGAGACCTGCCCCTAACCCCTCCCCAAGGTAGGGGGATGCAAACTAACCATGAGATGCAAACTAATCATGAAACGCAAACTAACCGTGAGCCTTTCAGCTCTCCTCTCCCTTGGGGAGGGGTCGGGGGTAGGTTTTCAATTATCAAAACTTAATAAAAAAGTCCTTCGCTTCTGGATCTGAAATTGATCTGAAAAGCGAAGGATTCTTTATTTTATTGCTATTGCGTTCAGCCGATATTATCTTATGAACAGCAGTTCGCGATACTTAGGAAGCGTCCAAAGTTCGTCAGCAACAATGAGTTCCAACTTGTCAACATGATAGCGAATCTCATCCATTTTGGGCTCCACTGTGTCGTGGTATGCGATGGCTTTGTCGTGTTCATTGGCAATTGCGTTCGCCTTTTTGCGCGCTTCGATCAGTTCATCCACACCAGTCTCAATTATTTGTGTGCGTTCTGCAATCTCCTCTATTATCTTAACATTACGCGATGTGAGTGCAACAGCCTTTTCACGAGTGAAGATCTCAAACATGCTTTGCACGTTTTTAGCCAATCTGCTTTGATAATGTGTTGCCACAGGAATGATATGATTCATCGTTATATCACCGATAACACGAGCCTCAATCTGTATCTTCTTGGTGTAAGTTTCCCATTTCACCTCGTTTCGAGCCTCAAGTTCGTTCTTTTTCATTACGTTCATCGACTCAAACATCTTAACACTATCGTCGTCAAGATAGCGTTCGAAGATCACCGGACAACTCTTTTCTACATCAAGTCCGCGACGTGCAGCTTCTTCTACCCATTCATCACTATAGCCGTTTCCATCGAAATGAATTGGTTTGCACGTCTTAATGTCATCGCGAAGCGTCTCAAGGATAGCCTCATTTTTGTCAGTTCCCTTTTTGATTAGCTCGTCAACGCGACGTTTAAAGTCGGTTAACGCCTCAGCAACTGCCGTATTCAGCACAATCATTGCGGACGCACAATTCGCTTCTGAGCCCACAGCACGGAACTCAAATCTATTGCCTGTGAAGGCGAAAGGAGAGGTACGGTTACGATCTGTGTTATCAATGAGAAGTTCAGGAATCTGAGGAATGTCCATCTTCATTCCTTGTTTGCCTTTCACCTTCAATATATCTTTGTTGTCAGATTTCTCCAAATGTTCGAGCAAGTCGCTGAGTTGTTTTCCCAAGAACGATGAGATTATTGCTGGAGGAGCTTCGTTTGCACCCAATCGGTGTGCGTTTGTAGCACTCATAATGCTTGCTTTCATCAATCCGTTGTGGCGATAAACACCCATCAATGTCTCCACAATGAAGGTTATAAAGCGCAGATTGTCTTCTGGTGTCTTACCAGGCGCGTGGAGAAGTATGCCAGTATCAGTAGAGAGCGACCAGTTATTGTGCTTTCCCGATCCGTTAATTCCTGCGAAAGGTTTCTCATGAAGCAGAGCACGGAAGCCATGTTTGCGAGCCACTTTCTTCATGATCATCATGAGTAACATATTGTGATCGACAGCCAAATTACATTCTTCGAAGATTGGAGCCAACTCAAACTGATTTGGCGCTACCTCGTTATGGCGCGTCTTACATGGTATGCCCAATTCAAGAGCTTGTATCTCTAAGTCTTTCATAAATGCTTGCACGCGTTCAGGAATAGTACCAAAATAGTGATCGTCCATTTGCTGATTCTTCGCAGAATCGTGTCCCATCAGCGTTCTTCCAGTTAACATTAAGTCAGGACGAGCACTGTAAAGGCCCTCATCCACTAAGAAGTATTCTTGTTCCCAACCTAAATTGCTTGTAACCTTTTTCACATCGGGATAGAAATAGTGGCAAACGTCGGTGGCTGCTTTATTAACTGCACGCAACGAACGCAGCAAAGGTGCCTTGTAATCGAGCGCCTCGCCTGTATAAGAAATGAAAATTGTAGGTATGCACAGCGTATCATCGATTATGAAAACAGGCGAAGTTGGATCCCATGCAGAGTATCCGCGAGCCTCAAATGTGTTTCGTATGCCTCCCGATGGGAACGAACTGGCATCTGGTTCTTGCTGAACAAGCAGTTTTCCACTAAACTCTTCAATCATTCCTCCCTTGCCATCGTGTTCTATAAACGAGTCATGTTTCTCAGCAGTGCCCTCTGTCAAAGGTTGGAACCAGTGAGTATAATGAGTTACTCCGTTTTCGTTTGCCCAGCGTTTCATGCCAGCTGCCACAGCGTCTGCTATGGAACGGTCGAGTCGAGAGCCATTATCGATCACATCTACCAACTTGTTGTAAACGTCAACTGGCAGATATTTGTACATTTTTGCACGATTAAAAACGTACTTCGCGAAAAACTCCGACGGTCTTTCTTTTGGTGTCGGAACTTCAAGAGGCTTTTTTCTGAATGCCTCATTAACAACTTCAAATCTTAAGTTTGACATACCTTAATATTTTACATTATAGAATAATAATTATATATGCTTACAAAAATCGCGCAATCGCTGCATGGCTTCTTCGCAATCCTCATGATTTCCGAACGCTGTCAGTCGAACATAGCCTTCTCCACTCGGACCAAAGCCGACGCCAGGTGTGCAGACAACGGCAGCGTCGTAGAGCATTTGTTCGAAGAACTTCCAACTGCCAATGCCATCGGGAGTCTTCAACCAGATGTAAGGTGCATTCTCTCCACCAAACACTTCCAGTCCCATCGCAGTGAGCTCTTGTCGCATAAGCGACGCGTTGCGCATATAGTAGTCGATGGTTTCCTTCACTTGTGCCTTGCCTTCTGCCGAATAGATGGCTTCGGCAGCACGCTGACTGATATAGCTTGCACCGTTAAACTTGGTCGATTGACGCCTGTCCCACAGCTGATTCAGTGGAATCCGTCGGCTGCCGTCAAACGTTATTGCGGTCAGTTCTTTTGGAATGACTGTGTAGCCACATCTTACTCCCGTGAAACCTGCGGTCTTTGAATAGCTACGAAACTCGATAGCTACTTTCTTTGCACCTTTAATCTCATAGATGGAATGTGGAATTTGCGAATCACGAATATATGCTTCGTAGGCTGCATCGTAGAGTATCAGCGTATCGTTTTTCAATGCGTAGTTCACCCATTTTCGCAGTTCTTCTTTCGATAGAACCGTTCCCGTCGGGTTGTTCGGATAACAAAGATAGATCATATCAACCCTTCTGTCGGGCAGTTGTGGCGTAAAATTGTTCTCTGCCGTGCAAGGAAGATAGTAAACATTGTTCCATTTGCCATTTTCCATCACGCCAGCACGACCGCACATTACGTTAGAATCAATGTAAACCGGGTAAACCGGGTCAGTAACTCCAATGGAATTGTCCCAACGAACAATCTCTTGTATGTTTCCTGTGTCGCTTTTCGCACCGTCGCTTACGAAGACTTCGCTCGCGTCTATGTGCACACCACGCGACAGATAGTCGTTTTTCACGATCGCTTCTCGCAGAAAATCGTACCCGCGTTCGGGACCATAACCACGAAAGGTGGCGCGTTCCGACATCTCATCCACTGCCTTGTGCATGGCTTCCGTTACAGCTTTGCACAACGGACGCGTCACATCGCCTATACCAAGACTGATAACGCGCTCCTTTGGGTGCAACAACTTATACGCGTTCACCTTTTTTTCTATGTCCGAAAACAGATAACTGTCGGGCAGTTTCAGATAATGTTCGTTAACCAATGCCATTTCTTTCTATCTTTTCTGTCGGATATCGCTCTGCCGATTGCTGCTCCGCACGAAGCGGAATCTGCATCAAGCGCTCTTAATATCCTGCATTTTCAATTATTCCTTCAAACACAAATGCCGCTGGACCAGTCATATAGACATGATTGTCAGCGGCATTCCATTCTATCTCAAGTGCGCCTCCGTCCATGATCACGCGACACTTCCTCTCTGCATGTCCCGTAAGACAAGCGGCGACGGCGGTGGCACAAGAACCCGTTCCGCATGCCATCGTGATGCCACTACCGCGTTCCCACACTCGCATCCGCAAGTCGCCCGACGGCAGTTCTTCAACAAACTCGATGTTGCATCTCTGAGGAAAAGCCGCGTTATGTTCCAAACAGCTGCCATAACGCGCCACGTCAAGATGTTCGACATCATCAACAAAGATCACAAAATGCGGATTACCCATCGATACGAACGTGCCTTCGAACACGCGATCTTCGGCTTTCAGCGTCATGCCTGCCGACGAGTCAAACTGACTTTCGTCCTTCAAGCGTGGATCAAGCATATCTACCGTAACGCTGCCCACCGTGCCTTCTTCCGACAGATGCAGCTTCAGCGTCTTCACGCCCGACAGCGTTTCCAGACGTATCTCGGTCTTTCGCGTCAGTCCTTTCTCGTAAATATATTTTCCTATGCAGCGCGAAGCATTGCCGCACATCATGGCTTCTGAACCGTCAGCATTGAAGATTCGCATCCTGAAATCGGCATTAGTGCCTGCCGTCGGTGCGCAGATGAGAACCAGTCCGTCACTTCCGATGCCCGTGTGTGGCTTACTCCACGCCACCGAAGCCGACACAGGATCACCTATATTATATAATAAGGTGTTCACATATATGTAATCATTGCCTGCTCCGTGCATCTTTGTGAATGCTATTTTCTCCGTCATCTGCTGTTGTCTTTTCCTCTTTTTTACCTTAAGTTTGCTTTTACGTTTGCAAAATTACAACAATTTGTCGGTTAAACCAATAAAAACTCATCAAAAATGATTTTTTATTTTTCGCTAATTTACAATCTGTAAACAAACACGATGTTTATCGTTTCAAATTGTAATCGTTTTGATATTAAATGCTTAAAGATTGATATTTTACGTTTCAATTACATTTTCATCTCATCTCCCTTTCAGCCGTTTCTGTTTCGCAACCGATGCTCATCTCCCGACGTTCTGTGCCATTTTAGCGCGTCTTGTTTTTGATTTTTCAAAATTAATTTATATATTTGCATTCGAAATCAGAACCGAGCAACTAACATGAAACACCTAAGAAGAAACCTTTTCATAATATTCCTCACAATATGTTCCATCGCCTTCGCGCAGCCTTATTGTGCGGTCCGCACGTTCAATGTGCGCGACGGACTCGCTGCTAACATCATTTCGGGCATCGGACAAGATGGGAACGGACTGATGTGGTTCTCCACTTGGAACGGACTGTGCTGCTTCGACGGCTACGGATTCACAACGTTTCGCAACAATTCGCCTACCGAAAGCATTCTCACCACCAATAGAATCCTCAAGATAAAGCCCATCGGAACCTACGGTATCTGGTGCGCTACCTACGACAAACGACTTTACTTCTTCGACTTTAAAGAATGTCAATTCCTCGACGCGTCATCGAAGATAAAGGAACTTTTCGGCGATGATTTCTACGTGAGAAACTTCTATCCACTGCAAAACGGACACACTTGGATGACCAACAACGACGAGGGTGGAGCTATCTATTGCACCGAAAACGCGCTCGCTGCCGAAGGAAAAGGCATCCGACAGGTGAAGCTCGCGACGGGAACCATAACAAACAAGGTGGTCGAAGACTCCATTGGCAACGAATGGATCTTCACTAACAAGGGTGTCTTCAATAGTGATAGTCGCCTCTTCACAAAGACAGTCATGGAACATCTCCTGCCAATGAAAAGCCGAAACGTGTTTGTTTCGCGCGACGGAACGATCGCTATATGGAGCAAGGGCGACAAGACAATAAGAAACATCACACGAGCAACCGCAGCCGACGGCAGTCCTCTCACCGTGAATTGCGTGCTTTCTCTCACCGACGACGTGTTTCTCTTGGGCACAAGCAGCGGAGTTGTTACCGTTGATGTGGCACATCGTTTCGCCATGTCGCACATCTCGATAAAGCACATCATGCAACCTTCGCCAGCAGTCGTAAAACTTGCCATCGATAGTCATAACCGTATTTTCGCTTTTGGCGAAGCAAAGGCCATCACTTATATCGACTTAAAGAACAACTCCACAACGTTTATCCCGACCGAAAACACGCCAACTGCCAATCAGACAACAATTTCCGACAAGCCTTTCTTCATGGAAGATGCCAACGGAACGGTGTGGGTGGTGCCCACAGGTGGCACGCTTTGCTATTTCGATGAGCAGAACGCATCGCTCAGACCATACGTCCTCAAGGCGAAAAACGACCTCACGCGAACCTTCCCCACAATAAGAAAGATCTTCGTCGATGCCGCAAACAATCTGTGGTTTGCTGGTGCTCACGATCTCACATTGGTCAACTTCATGACGCAACAGTTCAAGACGCTGCCAACAGAAGCCGACCACGAGGTGCGGTCTGTCATGATCGATCATCAGAAACGCATCTGGGCAGGAAACAGTCGGGGACTGATCACGCTCTTCGATCTATCAGGACGTCTGTTGGGTTACGTCTCTCCATCGGGTAACATCGTGCAAACGCCTGTGCTCTTTTCCGATCACATCTACTCCATCTTCGAAGATCAGCAGCAGCGTGTGTGGATAGGTACTCGCGGAAAAGGGCTTTTCATCATCGCCCCCGACGGAAAGGTGCGACACTTCGCGCACAATCCTGCCGACAAAAATTCGCTGAGCGACGACAATGTTTACTGTTTCGATCAGGACAGCAAGGGCAGAATCTACATCGCTACCTTCGGAGGTGGCATCAACATCACCGAATCGGAACTCATCGATGCCAACAGATTTGTCAACAAAAACAATGTTCTCACATCCTATCCTAAGGACAGTTTCATGAACGTCCGCCGCATAACCCACGACGATAAGGGCGTCGTCATCTGCTCCACCACCGACGGCTTGCTCACTTTCGATACGTCTCCGAAAGGCTCCGACGACAATGCTCGACACATCCGCTTCTATAAGACAAAGCATATTCAAGGCGATAGCACCTCGCTTTTTGCAAATGATGTCATGCAGGTGCTGCAAACAGCCGAAGGAAACATCATGGTTTCAACAATGGCGGGCGGACTACAACAGATCAATACCCGCCAACTCCTTGCCGATAATCTGCCAATGAAGCACATCAATCTGCATCAGGCTCAACGCGGTATGATTCAATCGTTCATCAACGACCGACAAGGTAACATCTGGATAATACGCGAAAACAGCATCAACCGCTACTCGCCGCGCGACAGCTCCTTTGCCGAGTATGCGCCAAACGACTTAGGACACGACACCGAGTTCACCGAAGCATTGCCTGCCTACTCCGCTCAAGAGGGCGTCATGGCGGTTGCCGCAATGGGTGGTCTCACTATCTTCAAGCCCGAAGCGCTCAACAAGTCGTCATATAAGCCGCAGATTGTATTCATCTCAGTGCTCTATCAGGGTGAGGATGCGCCGCAACCGCTGCTTTATCGCGACCGACTCGACATCCCGTCTGACAAACGCAACGTAACGATCAACTTCGCAGCTCTCGATTACAACGACAACTACATCATGCAATATGCCTACAAGCTCGAAGGCGTTGATAAGGAATGGAACTACACTGGGCGCAATCACAGTGCACCATACAACCATTTGCCAGCGGGACATCACACGCTCTACGTGAAGAGCACCAACAGTGATGGCATCTGGACCGATAATCTCACCACGCTCGACATATATGTTCATCCCACGTTTTGGGAAACCATCTGGGCAAAAATGCTCTACTTCTTGCTCGCTGCAGCCATCATCGCCGCAATAATCTACATGCTTTCGTTGCGCGAAAAGTCGAAGATGCAACGACAGCTCAACGACATGCAGACCGAGTTCTTCACACAGATTGGTCATAAGTTGCGCACGCCCCTCACCCTTATCGGCGGACCTGCCACCGAAGTGCTCAACACCGAGCCGTTATCTGATCGTGGGCGCACCATGATGGAGATGGTGAAACGCAACGCAAGGAACATGCTCGACCTCGTAAACGCCATGCTTGAGCATAACAAAAACCAATATGTTGATTTGGGGATAATGGAAATAGAGGAGAGAGGAGAGGTTTTAGAGGAGAGAGGAGAGAGGAGAGAGGAGAGAGATTACCTCAATGGCGCGAGCCCCAAACCTCAAACCTCAAACCTCAAACCTCAAACCAAGATGGAGGAGAGAGAATACCCAAACGGCGCGAGCCCCAAACCTCAAACCTCAAACCTCAAACCTCAAACCTCAAGCCTCAAACCTCAAACCTCAACTAATGTCGCGCAAGTTCCCCCCTCCC
>Ga0065709_1006406_pt1 | contig 10235 bp, 5 predicted proteins | sample Hoacrofraction14_2_FD_59096 | JGI IMG/M metagenome (GOLD analysis project Ga0065709, IMG submission 59096) | Hoatzin crop microbial communities from Cojedes, Venezuela, sample from fiber fraction 14 v1 | ecosystem: Host-associated > Birds > Digestive system > Esophagus > Crop | place: Venezuela... | reverse complement strand
CGGGCGTTCCATCGTCGGTTGCGCCGCCAGCGCCTTGGTTGCTGTCAGCGCCTTCGTCTTCACCTTCACCAGTTTGGCCGCCGCTGCCTTGGCTGCCGCTGTCTCGCGCTCCTTCAACGGTTTCGCCTTCGCCTGTTTGGCTGCCGCTGCCTTGACCGCCTTCAACGGTTTCGCCTTCGCCTGTTTGGCTGCCGCTGTCTTGGCCGCCTTCAACGATTCCAGCTTCGCTAATTTGGACGGTACCTTCCAACCCACTTTCAGCGGTTTCACCTTCACCAGTTTGGCTGCCGCTGCCCTGAGCGATGTCAGCGGTTCCATCTTCGCTGCTGTGGCCGCCGCTGCCTGCAGATGCCGCCGCCCCGCCGTCCCCGAGCTCGACTTTCGAGAGATCCAACTCCCTTCCGTTCACGGCGATGCGCGTCACCCTGACGTTGTCGGCGAGCGCCTCTTCCCGCGACTGCGCCTCGGCGGTTATCGTGAGCGTGCCGTCCACGTTCAAAAATTTTATGTAGAAGGGTCGGAGCAGGCAGACAAAAACAGCCGCGCAAACGGCCATTCCAAGCACTGTGAAAATGACGCACGCCGCCGCCCTTGTCCTCTTTCCTGACATCCTTCCTCCACGAAAAGCCCTCATCCGCGTCATTGCATCTGCCGGCCGCGCTTTGCTTGAATATGAGCCGCGCGGCATACGCCATCAGCCTCTGTAAATACTTCGGCTTCATCCCGCAGCTTCCGCAGTGCTTAAAGGCCTTTGCGGCCGCTGCGTTTTTGCACGTCAACCACGTTCTCAGGCCTTTGACAATCAAGGCTTCAGCGCAAAATAATGACATGCGCCGGCACGCTCTCCGTTCAAATTTCGTCGGCGCGCACAATAGCACGTTTCCACGGCATTGCTTTATCCTGCCCGAACGAAGCCGCCTTCACCCCGGCAGGTACAGTGCTGGAGACATCATCCGGCAGCAATGCCCGCCTTGCGCCATGCATCCCTTTCACTCGATCGTCGCGTCCGTGTTGACACTTATCACCCTCAGCACGATGTCGAACCTGGCTTCTTTGTGCGGGGCGCCGCGCCCCTCTATGGGCAAGGTCGCGTCATCTCCGCAGTGCAGCCCGCCCGCGCGTCCTGTGTCGCTAAGCGGCACCGTCGGTGCATCGCCGTCCGCCGCCGCGCCGGCGCCTTTCGTTAAATTCCCGTAGCCCATACCTTCTCCCATCACGCCAATCAATGCCGCCTGAACGCCTTCCTGTGCATCCATGCCCGCCGGGGCTTCGTCTAGCGCTCGGAAGTCGGCCGCTTCCCGCGCCCTGTCCGTGCATGACAGCAGCGGGGCTTAGTCAATGTGCGAACCCGCCCTCGCTGCGGCGTGCCCGCAAAACACTTGGCCGTGTGCGCTCGTCCTCTCTTTGTCCCACTTCTGCACAATTCCTTCAGCGGGACTTTGTCGGCATGCGTACCCGCCCGCGCCGCGCCGTGTCGCCCCATCCCCAAGGGTGATTCTTCGTGCGCTCACTCACCCCACCGGCACCACCGCCGCCGCGGTCACGTTATCCGTCTCGCCGCGCCTTTCAGCGGTCTCCGCAAGGAAGCGCAGGTGCATCCGCAGCTGCCCGTTCCCATCGATCTGCCGCCCGTTCAGATACCGCACGTAGTCGTACTCGCAGAGCCTGCCCCAGAAGCCGTCAGAGCAAAGCAGATACGTCGCGCCGGCCTTTGCATTTCCCGAATACACCTGCGGATGCACGTCCGGCGTGACCCCGATGCACTCAGCAGCACGTTCCTTCGCCTGTCGCGCCGCGCCTCCTCCGCCGTGATGATCCCGCGCCTGGCCTCGTCCGCCACCAGGCTTTGGTCCTCCGTTATCTGCAGCGCGTTTTTTTTGAAAATGACTATCCCCCGCGAATCCCCCACCTGCACGGCTCCGTACCTGCCGCCCGCGAAGACGAACGCCGTCATCGTGCTGCCGAGGCCGATTCCGCCGCGCCGGCCGTACTCATAGAGCTCGCGGTTGCACTCCTCGGCAAGGCGGGCGAGCGAGGATGCCGCCGCGTCGATCATGTTGCCGCCGCGCGCGGCTATCTCAGGGAGGCTGCGGGAGAACCACCGGTCGAGCTTCCTTATGCAGTGCGCGCTCGCCAACTCCCCCATCGCGTGGCCGCCCATGCCGTCGCAAACGGCCGCGAGGAGCACTTCGCCCGCGTCGGTTTCGGCCTTCGCGAGCAGAACGCCGTCCTGGTTCGTCGGGCGGGTCGTGCCCCTGTCCGTAAAATACGACTGGATGTACCGCATCCCCTACCTCCGTCCGCCGCCCGCAGGGAGCGGCTGGGTGACCTCATCGTCCGCAGGGAATACCGCCTCGAACGGCTTCGACGCGCGTTCTATCCACGGCTGTATTCCAGCGTTGTCTGCCTGCGGCGTCCGTCCGCCGGCTTTTGGCACTTCCTCACGAAGCGGTTCGTCAGATGCGCCGCCTGAACTGCCTTCGCCCTGCGTCCGCCCATCGTTCGAGCGATACGCAGATCCGCCGGCTCCAGTTCCAGCTGATAGCTTGGCCTTGCCGGCATCCTCGGCGCCTGCATCCGCGCTGTTCCCGCCTGATGGCTGATTCTTGCCGCCTTCTGCATATGCGGGCATACCGAACCCGCCTAGGAGCTGCGTCCTGTCGTCGTCATCGGCGTCCGCGAATGCGCCAAAGCCGCCTTCGCCCTGCGTCCGCCCATCGTTCGTGCGGTCTGCTGTTCCGCCGACTCCAGTTCCAGCTAGCGGCTGCTCCTTGCCGCCATCCTCTGCATTTGCAGGCATGCCGTACCCGCCCAGAAGCTGCGTCCTGTCGTCGTCCTGTGCATCCGCAAACGCGCTAATGCCGCCTTCTCCCTGCATCCGGCCGCCGGCCTCCGAGGCGGCCTCACGAAGCGTTGCGTCAGAAGCACCGCCGGGGCCGCCTTCGCCGCTCGTCCGTCCGCCGTTCGGCCGCTGCGCGGTTCCGCCTATCAGCTGCGTCCTCTCATCGTCCGCGGCGTCCGCCGAGCCGTCGGCATATCCAGAAGAAACGCTCCTCCCGCCGCTGCCGCCTGAATCTGCCGCGGCAGACCTTCCTCCGGCGTCAAGGGCAGACGTCCCCGATCCCGCAGAGCCCGCGCCAATCCCCAGCATCCGCCTCCTCAGCTCCGCGTCCTCGCGGCAGTAGGGGCACTCTCTGTCGCGCGACGCGTCGTAAACGTGCCCCGCCGCGCATTCCACGATCCTAGGCATCTTCATTTTCAAAATCCTCCTGCTTCGGTGCTGCGCTTCGGCGGCATGTTCCTTTTTTTCCTACGACGGCTGCGCCGTACAGGCCTCCGCAATCCTGCGCCGCTCATCCGACCGTCTGCAGCATCCACTTCACAAGGCGCGAGTCCTCTACTTCGTCGTAGGCGCGCGCCCTAATGACCGCGCCCGCGGCGGCATTTCCGTCCTCCGCCTCGAAGCACAGCAACCTCTCGTCGTAGGCCTGCAGGAGGTAGGTGTTGTAACCTGCGTAGACGACCCTGAAGAGCTGGTTCTTGCTGTCCCCTTCCTTTCTGAGGACGAAGCAGTCGTCCTCGGGGTCGTACTCGAGGCACTTGCCCTTGGCCTCCTCGTACATCGGGAAAATGCGGTAGCGCGACTCACTGCCCGTCGCCTCCAGGCGGAACGCGAAGGCGTCGTCCTCGGCCGTCAGCCACTGTGCGCTGTACACGACCATCGTCGCCTCCTCGTGGTAGTCCTGGTCGCCGCTGATGCACGCGCTGACCTTTCCGTCGAGCGCGGAGACGAAGTTGTACGTCCCGTCGATCCCCTCGACCAGGTCGCCCTCGCTCCTCACCGGCGTGTCGGGTTCGCCGTCCTTCTCGCTCCAGCGGACGTACCAGACCTGCGAATCGTCATTCTCGTCCTCCTCGGCCAGGACCAGCGCCGCGCCCGCCTTGGACTTTCCGCCCTCGGGCGCGATTACGGTGCCGGCCGCGTTCCTTATCACTACCGCGTCCATGTCCTTTTTATCGTCGTGCCCGCAGTAGACGAACGCCCACCTGTCGGTTCCGAGCCCGAACGACTCAAGGTACTGCCCAAGCTCGGCGCCCGTGTCCTGCGACGCGGCTTCGATCAGGCTGTCCGTGTGCGCCGCGCGGAGCGTGTAGAAGCCGCCGTCTTCCTCTGGCGTCACGAACACGCGGTTGCAGTTGCGGTCCTCGTAGTCCTTAAGGCACAGCCTCGCGCCCGTGTCGCCGAAGCCGCTGTCTATTCCCATAATCAAATCCCTGTCGGCGGCATTTTCGAAAATGTAAGTCCCAGGGTCCATGGCTATGGTCTCGCCCACGACAGGCTCTGCGTCGCTGTCCTTTGAGCCGCCCTCTCCCGAAGAACTCCCTCTGTCTTCGCCTTTTCCTGATGCGTCGGCTTCCGATCCGCCGCCCTTTCCGTCCTTTCCGCTTTCTCCCTTGCCGTCTTTTCCGTCCGATGACGATTCGGCCGACTTGCCCCAGCCGAGCGCCTCCTTTATTCCGTCGAAGGGATAAAAATATACGGCGGCGGCCGCGGCCGCGGTAACGAGCAGGACTATCAGCGCGGCTATTCCCGCGGGTATGCCCTTCTTCTTTTTATTTTCCGACTTCATTGCTTTAGCCTCCACCTTGTCCGCGCCGAGTTCCGACCAGAACTCGGCGACCGTCCTGCAGCGCTCCCACTTTTCGAGCGCGAGCCCCTTCATCACCGCCTTGTCAGCCGCCTTGGGAAGGCGCGCGCCGCACTTCGACGGCGGCGGCACCTCCACGCCCGCGAGTCGCTCCATGCAGTCGGCGGGCTTCTTGCCGGTCAGGCAGTAGTAGACCGTCGCCGCGAGCCCGTATACGTCCGTGCACTCTGCGGATTCGCCGTCCGCGCGGTACTGCTCGGGCGGCGCGTAACCCTTCTTATAGGAAACGTTCGGCTCGTCGCCCGTCCCGCCGATGCTCTTGGCTCCACCGAAGTCGAGGAGCTTAGCGCCGCCGTCAGGCATGATTATTATGTTGTCGGGGCTGACGTCCAGGTGGAGGTAGCCGTCCGCGTGTATCTTTTCAAGCGTCGCGACGACGGGCGAAAGGAGCGACACGGCCTGCTTGAACGGCATGCCGCCATTTGCGCGCTCCTTGAGAGTCACGCCGTCGATGTAGTCCATCACGATGTAGGCCGTGTCGTTCTCCTCGAAGCAGTCGCGGGCGCGGACGATTCCGTTCCCCACGCTGTCTTCGAGCTGGACCAGTATCTCCGCCTCCCTGCGGAACTTGCTCCTGATCTTCGCGAAGAGCTCCTGGCTTTCAGGCGCGACCGTCACCGTCCGCCCGTCGGCGGCGCGGGAGCACATCCTCCTCACGAAGAGCTCCTTTACCGCGACGCGCTTTTTGAGGTTCGTGTCGTAGGCCGCGTAAGTGACCGCGAAGCCGCCGATTCCGACCGCGGCTCCCACTATGTACTTGCCGCGAAGCGGCGTCGTAGGCACGAGGCAGCCCGGTCCCGGCGCGTATTCTTCGTTAGTGAAGCCACAGTCCGCGCACGCGCGCTCGCCCGGTTCCTTCTGCCTGAAGCAGCGGTAGCACCGCCCGCTGAAGTCGATTTCCCTTTCCATCGATTGCCTCCGTCGTTAATCCTGATTATTGCCCTGCTTACGCTCCTGATCTTTCTCTGCCGTGGCCCGCCCTTCGGCATCCCGCTCTGAAATGCCGTCTAGCCATTCCGCCTCTGTTTCCGCTCCGCCAGCTTCGCCCTCACCTTCTTAGCGAAGAGCTTCCTGTCGGCAGTAAGGCAGATGAACGCTCTCCTGGCCCTGCCGCACCTTGCGTAGGCCTCGACTACTTCCGCGTAGCCGGCCGCAAGGCCTTCGGCGGAAACTCCGGCTGCGCCATTTTCAAGGCTCCCTCTGGCTCCTTCAGCCGCCAAGTCCCTGACGGCGGCCGTCGCCACCGCGTGAGCCTTCAGATCCACCGACTTCGCGGCTCCGAACACCGCGTCCTCAGCCGCTGCGCCTTCGAGCATGCAAAGGTCCGCGCGCGACGGCTCCGCTAAAAAGCCCTCGAACGGCAGCGATGCCTCCGTCTCTGAAAAGCTCCAAGCCGCCGACTCGTCCCCGAACTCCCGCAGGAAGTCCGAGACGAACTTCAGCGCCCACTTCTGTGCCTCGGCCGCCGCAAAACCGGCTGTCCTTCCGAGCCCCTGCCCGAAGGCAGGCAGGACTCCGCATTCACCCTCTCGGTACCCCATGCACGGAGCTCCTCCGTCGGAAATGAAGTACTCCCGCAGCAGCCCCGTCGCCCTCGGCCTGAACCCGTAAAAGTTCCTTATCGTGAACCCCGCGGCCGCCGCACGCCTCTCCGCCGCGCTGCCGTCGGAATGTATGAACATCACCTTGGTGGGATGCCCGACGGCCTTCGTTATGGCCTCTTGGATCCGTCCGCTGTAGCCCACGTCGAAAAAGAGCTCTTCTCCCGTAAAGCGCGAGAGGTACTCCTGCGCGAGCCTCCTCGATTCCAGGTGGCGCGCTTCGTCGTAGGCGTGCTCAAGGAAGGCGTCTATGAAGGCGTCGCAGTCGTCGGAGTCGGTAAACCGCACGTCGGGATCAAAGCCGAGACCTTCCAAAATCCCGCGCCATTCTCCACCGAGGCGCGCTCCGCTTCCGCCCTTGCCCTGATCAAGTACGCTCTGTTCGTATCTTTTGCCAATTTCTGAACCGACGGCCTTAACCTCAAGCACGCCCTCCCTCGCCGCGAAGCCGAAAAGCTCCGTCAGCGTCGCGGGCGTGTGGGCCGCGGGCTCAATCGGCAGGGCGTAGAAGTCTTTCCTGCTTTCAGCCATCAGCGGGAGCAGCGCCCGCCTTGAGACGAAGGCGTACTCCGTCTCTATTTTCAGCTCATCGAATCCGTCTGCCCCAAGGACTTCACTGGACTTTCCTGCTTTATTTCCGCGCGGCGGCCCATCGCATTCCGCGGCTCCAGCCGCACGCCGCCCATCGATCGAAGCCACATAAACAAGATCTGGCTTCGAAGCTGCTTTCGCCCCTCGCCCTAAGCTGCCTGCTTCCGCTCCTGCGCAGCTGCCGCTTTCCGAATCTGCCATGTCATCCTTGGAGGCGCCTACGCTTCCTTCGACCGTGCATGATTCATAATCAGTGCCTCTCTCCTTCGGAATTATGCGCAATGCATTTTTCTCTATTCTGTACTCAAGGTACAAGTCGAGCACCGCCTTCGGCAGATAACCGTCCCTGGCGAGGAACACGATCTTGCCGGGCCGCTCCTCCCGGATCGCGTTCAGCATCCACTTCAAGAGCCCGAGGCAGTGCATCCCCAGAGGTCCGTAGCCGAGGAGCCTCGGGTCGGCGTCGAGGTCGCTTGCGGGGTTGAAGTCCCGATAAGGGTTGTCGAAAGCCGCCTCCGCGGCCATCGCCCGCATGCAGGAAATGCCGAAATCGCGGTGGGCTGAACCAGTGTCAGCGAACCCTGCCGCCGAATCGAGCGCGCCGCACCTGTTAACGCGGCAGCCCTCGATCCGGCCCTCGTACACGTCCATCGCCTTCGGCAGGAAAACGCTCTCGATCCCCGCCGCCGCGCTGCCTTCGACGTCCGCCTCCCAGCTGTCGCCGACGTGGACCACTTCGTCCGCCTCCAAAGCCTCCGCCTCAAGCATCCGCTTGAAAAGGCCTCCGCCGCGCTTCAAGCTCCGCTCCTCTCCCGAGAGGTAAATGGAATCGCGGCCGCTTATTCCGCAGCTTTCGAGTATCCGCTCGACCGTGCTCCTTCCGAGGTACATGTCCGACACGAGCACGACGCGCTTTCCGCAAGCCCGCGCGAGTTCAAAGAGCTCCTTGCCCGTCCGCCTCGGCCTGCAAAGCCGCACTTCGAGGCTTTCCTCAAGCCGCATCAGCTCCGCGGCGGCATCCTCGCTCACGCCGTACCGCTCCGCCATGGCCGCGTAGATCTCCTCAAGCGTTACGTCCGAAAATCCCTGCTCCGCGGCCGCCCGCCTCGCCGCGTCCTCGCTCCTTGCGCGGAGTTCTTCAAACGAGACGGAGCGTCCCGTCAGATTCCGCCAGTCGGCTTCCATCAGCCTCCTCAAATGCGCCGGCTCCCCGAGCGGCCTTTCGACGAGCGTGTCGAAAATGTCGAACGACGCGCATCCTTTCCCGCTCTTCGCCAGCCTCTCCTTCAGGTACTCTATCCGCCCCGTCCAGGGCTTCCTTACCCTCTCGAAGTATCCTTCGCCCGAGCGGTCGAATCCCTCTGGAACCACGCCGATCCGCGCCGCGGCCGCGGCGGCCTCGCGGGCCGCCCTGCCCCTGAACGCGTCTTTCGCGAGCGCGCCCCACATCGCGGCGTAGCGGGCGCGGCCCTCGTCGAAGAGCGCGCGGTGGCCAGCGGCCAGCGGCAGGCCTTCGAGATATCCGTCCAGGAACGAGAAAACGTATGCTATATCGTCTGCATTTTTAAGGAACTTCTTCAGGGTTATGCCGCGCGTGTCGGTCGAGGCGGCATCGTTTTGCGCGTAGAAGTAGGCGTCGTTGTGCGTCCTGACCGCCTTCTTCGCGGAGCACATGAGCACCGTCGAAAAGAGGATGTCCTCGGTCATCACGAGGTGCCTGTCAACGCGCTCGAAAACGGGTGCGCACCTCTCCCAGAGGTCACGCCTGTACGCCTTGTTCCAGACCGTGTGCCAGGAGTAGCAGCCGTAGCCGGTTTCGAAGAAGGCGCCGCGGACCTCTTCGCCCTCTAGCTCTTCGAAATGCGTCGCGGCCTCGTGCCGCGTGAACACGAACCTCTCGCCGCCGCGCTCCCAGACCGTGCGGCCCATGGCGACGTCCGCGCCGGCCTCCTCCGCCCGCGCCACGAGGCTCCTGTAGAAGTCGCACGAGACGCTGTCGTCGCTGTCGAGGAAGGCGAGGTACCGCCCCCTCGCGGCGGCCGCGCCCTTCACGCGCGCGCGGAAAAGCCCCTCGTTCTCTTCGCTCCTTATGAGCCTCACCCGGCCTTTGTAAGGCTCAAGTGCCTTTTCAACGTCGCCCTCCGAGCCGTCGTCCACCACGATTGCCTCGATGCCGCTGAGGGTCTGCGAGAGCACGCTCTCGATGCACCTTACAAGGTACTTCTCCGTGTTGTACACGGGGATCACGACCGACAGGATCGGGAGCTCCGCTTCGCCGCCGGCGTTCGCAAGATCCGCCTCGGCGAAGGCTTCGGTGCCGCGCGAATGATTCCCGACGCTCCCCGCCAAGATTTCGGCTTCTTCCACAGGTTCTTCAGTGCCGCCTTTGCGCCCTTGCATCGAGCCCCGCAAGACGCCTTTGAAGGATGCGGCGCATTCGGAACCTTCAATGCTTTCAGCGTCATCACCGGATGCCCATCCGTCCGACATTCCGCATTCCCTGAGTTCCTTGCGTTCTCCCTCGACAGCCTCCTCATGAGCCCCGCGCCCGACTTCTGACCCGGTGTCCGAGCGCACGCATCCGCTTTCGGCATCGTGGCACCCTGCAGCGCTGCCCTTTTCCCTGGTCTCCGCGAGCTGCCTTATCGCCGCGGCCTTTCCCGTAAGCGCGGCCCACGCGGCGTTGCTTTTGCCGCGTTCTTCGCCGAGCTCCGCTATCAGGCGGTTCTTTTCAGCAAGTTCCGCGGCGGACTCTTCACTTCGAAGCGCATTTTCTTCGGCCAGGCGTTCCGCCGCCGCCGCACGCGCCTCGGCCTTCTCAACCTTTGCCCGTATGCTCCCGGCCTCCGCCTTAAGTGCCGCTATCTCCGCGTCCTTTTGCTCCGCCGACTCCGCAGCCGATTTCGCCTCGCGCTTCAGGCTCTCCATCCCGTCGCCCAGCGCGCCTATCGTCACGGCGTCGCGCTTGGTTCTGGCACGCAGCTCCTCGGCATCCCTCGCGGCCTCATCGGCGGCCTCGCCGAGCCTCTTTAGCTCCGCTTCACGCTCCGCGGCGGCCTCTCCGAGCCCCTTCAGCTCCGCCTCGCGCCTTTCGCCCTGTATCCTGCTCTCTTCGAGCGCGTCCCTTGCGCTTCCGAGCTCGCGCCTCGCTTCCTCGGCCTCGGCGCGTGCCGCGGCCTCGCGGGCCTCGACCTCCCCGACGTAGGCCAGCCTCGCGGCCTCGTCACGCTCATAGCGTTCAAGGTGCTCCAGCTGCACCGCCTTGTCGCCCTCCAGCCAGGCGACCTTCTCCTCCATGTCGCGCAGCCTGAAGTGGTCCTTCCTCAAGCGGTCC
>Ga0065709_1030004_pt1 | contig 10243 bp, 6 predicted proteins | sample Hoacrofraction14_2_FD_59096 | JGI IMG/M metagenome (GOLD analysis project Ga0065709, IMG submission 59096) | Hoatzin crop microbial communities from Cojedes, Venezuela, sample from fiber fraction 14 v1 | ecosystem: Host-associated > Birds > Digestive system > Esophagus > Crop | place: Venezuela... | reverse complement strand
GGCGATGGCCGCGAGAAACGCTCCGGCTTCTCTGGCTTCGCAGCCGAGGGAAGCAGTCAGGAAATGCGGCTCGTATCCGAGTCCGACGCAGGTCTCTTCCGCGGCGCGGCAGAGCTGGCGGACGCTTCCCGTGATGTGGCTCTCGATGTTGTCGAGTTCCTTCGGGGTCTCCTCGTGGAGCAGCGCCATGACATCCTCCGGGAAGTCAAGATGGTACTTTTCAACGATCGCGAGCGCGTCTTCGCAGGTTGAAGCGTCAGGATAGGTCGGGCCGGACGCGATCATGTCGAGCGGGTCGCCGATGATGTCGCTCAGGACGATGGCGCGCACGTGGGCTGGGGCGCAGACCTGTGCGAAGCGGCCTCCCTTGACGTTGGAGAGGCGCTTGCGGATGGTGTTTATCTCGGTGATGCTCGCCCCGCTGCCCAGCAGCTCCTCGGTGATGGACGCGAGCTCCTCCGGGGACACCTTGGGGTCCTCGAAGAGGGCGGACCCTCCGCCCGAGAGGAGCAGGAGCACCGTGTCGTGCGCACCTAGGTCGCGCACGAGGCCGATGGCGGAGCGGGTGGCGGAGAAGGAGCGCGCGTCGGGTACGGGGTGGCCCGCCTCATGCAGGGCGAGGTTCCCGATAGGTCCCTCCACGTGACCGTACTTGGTGATCACGACGCCCTCGTCGATGCGGTCGCCGAGGGCGTCGTGGGCCGCCTTGGCCATGCGCCACGCCGCCTTGCCCACCGCGATGAGGACAAGCCGTCCCTCGGGGAAGGCCTGTCCCTCGAGCGCGCGACGCACCGCGCGGTCGGGGAGGACCGCGCGGATGGACGCGTCGATGATGGCGTGGGCGTCAGCGCTGAGCGACATGGCATGCTCCTCTCCTGGGCCCAAGTACGGGCGGACGGTGGTCTGGGCCCGGATCTGACCTGGGCCAAGGCTCGGGCGGACGGCGGCGTTGCGTGAGGTTACTTCCAGCTCACGTCCTCGCCGTTGGTGGCGATGACCTGCGTGTACCAGTCGAAGGACTCCTTCTTCTCGCGGTGCAGGTCACCGTTGCCGTCATTGTCCTTGTCGACGTAGATAAAGCCGTAGCGCTTCTTCATCTCGCCGGTCGATGCGCTCACCAGGTCGATGCAGCCCCAGGCGGTGTAGCCCATGAGGTCCACGCCGTCATAGACCGCCGTGGCCATCTCGTCGATGTGCTTCTGCATGTAGGCGATGCGGTAGCCGTCGTGGAACTTCCCGTCCTCGGCGCGCTCGTCGACGGCGCCCAGGCCGTTCTCGACGATCATCAGCGGCACCTCGTAGCGGTCGTAGACCTCCTCGAGGTAGTAGCGCAGACCCTTGGGGTCGATCTGCCAGCCCCATTCGGAGGCCTCGAGGTAGGGGTTCGTGACGCCGGCGAACACGTTGCCCGCGGCGGCGGTCACGTCCGGGTCGGTCGAGGTGCAGCCGCTCATGTAGTAAGAGAACGTGTAGTAGTCCACGGAGCCCATGAGCAGGGTCTCCGCGTCGCGCTCGGCCAGGCGCTCCATCATCCGGACGTCCACGCCGCGCTCGGCCCAGAGCGCCTTCGCCCATGCGGGGTACGCGCCGCGCACCTGCACGTCGCCGCAGTAGAAGTTGTTCTCGCGGACCTTCTTCTGCGCGTCGAGCACGTCGTCGGGGTTGCAGCTGTAGGGGTAGGTGGCGCTGCCGGCGATCATGCAGCCCACCATGTTCTGCGGGTCGATGGCGTGGGCGATCTGGACGGCCTTGGCGCTCGCGACAAACTGGTTGTGCAGTCCCTTGAACGTGCGGTTGACGTCCACCCAGTCGGGCGTGCCGGTGCCAAAGGTGAGCGCCCAGTCCTCGGGCGGCAGGATGCCCAGGCCGTACACGTCGCCAAAGCCGGGGGTCATGCCGCAGTTGATCTCGTTGAACGTGAGCCAGTACCGCACGAGGCCCTTGTACTCGCGGAAGCAGAGGTCGGCGAAGCGCACCCAGAGGTCGATCACGCGCTCGTCGTCCCAGCCGCCATACTTGTGCGAGAGGGCGAGGGGAAACTCGTAGTGCGAGAGCGTGACGAGCGGCTCGATGCCGTGACGCTTGCACTCCTCAAAGACGTTGCGGTAGAACTCGATGCCCGCCTGCAGCGGCTCCGCGTCGTCACCGTTGGGGAAGAAGCGGCTCCACTGCACCGACAGGCGAAAGCACTTGAAGCCCATCTCGGCAAAGAGCGCGATGTCCTCCTTCCAGTGGTGGTAGAAGTCGATGCCCTCGTGGCTCGGGTAGTAGGTGTTCGGGCGCACGCCGGCCGGCGTCACCACGCGCGGGGTGTCCACGGTACCGCCCATGATGACGTCTGGTACCGAGAGACCCTTGCCGTCCTCGGCGTAGCCGCCCTCAAACTGGTTCGCGGCCGTCGCGCCGCCCCACAGAAAGCCCTCGGGAAAACGTGCCATAGCGTGCTCCTCTCGTCATGGGGGGCGTCGCCGCCTGGGTGCGCCCCCGGCTCCTGCCGGCTCCCGCGCCGGTTCCTGCCGACTCCCGCGTCGGCCCCTGTTGCCTCACGCCGCCGCCTGATGGCGTCGACGGGCGGCATCGATGTGTCCATTGTACGGGAGTGCGCGGGGAAGGTGGTACAATTTGCGCGTCAGGATGCCCACAGGCGGGTGCGCGGCGGTCCGCGCCCGGGTCGCCCGCGCCCAGAGGAGCGAAGCCCAGAGAAGCGAAGGAGCCCACGATGAACGACTTTGAATTCTATTGCCCCACGCGGTTCGTCTTTGGCCGCGGCGCCATCGACCAGGTGGGGGAGAAGCTCGCCGAGGCGGGATATGGGCGCGTGCTCGTGGTCTACGGGCAGGGCTCGGTCGTGCGCACGGGGACCCTCGCGCGGGTGACCGACGCGCTCAAGGCGACGGGTGCCATCGAGTACGTGGAGCTCCCGGGGGCGCGGCCCAACCCCGAGGTGGGCTTCGTGCGCTCCGGCATCGACGTGGCGCGCCAGCACGAGGTCGACCTCGTGCTCGCCGTGGGCGGGGGCAGCGTCATCGACGCTTCGAAGGCCATCGCCTTTGGCGTGCCCTACGAGGGTGACGTGTGGGACTTCTTCATGAAGAAGCTGCCGGTCACAAAGGCGCTCCCCGTCGCGTGCGTGCTCACCATCCCCGCCGCGGGCTCCGAGGCCTCCAGCTCGTGCGTCATCAGCAACGACGCCGAGAAGCGCAAGCTCGGCGTCAACGGCGACGTCTTTCGCCCGTGCTTCGCCTTCATGGACCCCACGGTCACCTTCACGCTGCCGCCCTACCAGACGGCGGCGGGCGTAACCGACATGATCGCCCACATCTGCGAGCGGTTCTTCTCGGGCGTCGGCGCGGTGGCGATCACCGACGAGATATCGTGCGGCGTCATCCGCACGCTCATGGGCGCCGCAGGCGCGGTGCGCGACACGCCGGACGACTACGACGCCCGCGCCGACATCATGTGGGCGGGCACGCTCGCCCACAACGACCTCTGCGGCTGCGGTCGCTCGCTCGCGCCCACGTCACGCGCCGGCGGGTGGGAGAGCCATGCGCTCGAGCACCAGCTCTCGGCCCTCGACCCCAAAATCACGCACGGCGCGGGCCTTGCCGTGGTCATGCCCGCATGGATGCGCTACGTCTGGCGCGAGGACCCGTCGCGCTTCCTCGACTTCGCCCGCATGGTCTTTGGCTTCGTGCCGGAGGACGGCTCGGAGGCGTCGCGCGAGGCGTGCGTCACGCGCGGCATCGACGCCCTGCAGGAGTTCTTCGTGTCGATCGGCATGCCCCGCTACCTGGATGAATTTGGCCTCAAGACAGACGACGTGGACACGCTGGTCGCCATGCTCCAGGCGGCCAAGGGGAGCGCGCTCGGCGCCTTCAAGCGGCTCGACATGGACGACGTGCGCGCGATCTACCTGAGCGCCTTCAGGGACTGACGGACGTCAGGCTGACGGTAGCCGAGCGTGGCTTTGCGTGGCGGCTTCCCGCGCTTGTCGCGTAGCGTCGCGTCGCCACCCTCGCACCCGCCGTGCGTCTGCCGCGCCGCGACCCTCGCGCTCGTCCGCAGACGCAGGCCAAGCCTCGCGCGACCTACGTCGTGAGGGGCCCCGCGGAGACGGCGACAGGGACGGTCGCGTCGTCGCGCGTGCTGCGCAGGAGCGTGAGCTCAAAGTCGCAGCGTGCGTCCCCCTTGGCGAGTGTCCCGGACCGCGAGAAGCTGATGTGCGGCAGCGAGCCGTAGCAGTACTCGTCGCAGTCGCAGAAGAGCCGCGTGATCTCCGGGCAGCCGCATTCCGTGCAGTGGCGCACGTAGGGACAGACCGTCACGTCCATGCGCAGGCGCGTGCTGCTCGCCTCGTAGATGTGCTCCTCAAAGCCGGCGGACGGCCCAAAGGCGGCCTTGGTCACGACGCCGAACCCCTTGAGGAAGGCGCGGCTCGCGACGAGCGACGACGTTGCCCGGTTGAGCGCCGCGCCCTTGTCGAGCGCCGCCTCCCGCTTCCACGTGGTGAGAATGTCGAGCGCCGCCTGTGCGTCGCGCTCCTTGATGGCGAGGTAGATGGCACAGGCGGGAAAGATCTGCCCGTCGGTGTGCAGGCGCTCGGCTCGGGTGAGCCCCCTCGAGCTGCCGAGAAGCCCGTCGAGCCGACGCTCGGCGTCGGCCCATGCCTCGGCGGCGACGTCATCGCCCAAGCGCTCGGCGCAAAGTCGCAGCGGCAGGTCGTAGTTCTTTGCCTCAAGGATGGTGCGCGCGGTCTTAGCCATGGTGCCTCCCATCGGAGTCGGTGTCATGTGCCTGCGACCAGGTGGCCAGCGTCTCTATGAGGGTCTTGGGGTCGACGGGCTTGCTCAGGTGGTCGTCCATGCCGGCCTCGGTGCAGCGTCGTATGTCCTCTGCGTACGCGTCGGCGGTGAGGGCGACGATGGGTATCGTGCGGGCGTCCTCGCGCTCCAAGGCGCGTATGCGACGCGTGGCGTCGATTCCGTTCATGACCGGCATGCGGACGTCCATGAGTATGAGGTCGAAGGCACCCTCCTCGGAGCTCTCAAAGCGCTCGACGCCCTCGGTGCCGTCGTGCGCGCGCACCACATGCGCCCCTGCCCGCTCGCGAAGCACCGTCTCGCAGATCTCGGCGTTGAGGTCGTTGTCCTCGCAGAGCAGGACGCGCATGCCCGCGATGCTGGCCGTCCGTCGCTGGCGCGTGGCGGGGGCCTCGTGCTCCGTGGCCTCCTGGATGGGCAGCAGGACGGTGAACGCCGTGCCCTTGCCTACCTCGCTTTGCACCTCGATGGTGCCCCCCATGAGGCCCACGATGCTCTTGACGATGGAGAGCCCCAAGCCCGTGCCGCGCTGCACGGGAATCCCGTCTCGGCGCTCCTGCGCGAAGGACTCAAAGATGCGGGGGAGAAACTCGCTGTCGATTCCGATGCCGGTGTCGATGACCTCGATGCGCCGGTTGACGTCCCCGGGGCCCGCCACGGTGCTGACCCGATAGGTGACCGTGCCGCCGGCGGGCGTGAACTTGACGGCGTTGGTGAGCAGGTTGAGTATGAGCTGGTGCAGCCGCAGCCGGTCGGCGCAGATGTAGCGGGCGCCGCTGTCGGAGATGTCGACCACCAGGTCGATGCCCTTCTCGGTGGCCGCCACGCCGATGGTGTCCACGATGTTGCGCGAGAGCTCCTGGACGTCGAAGACCTGCTGGTGGAGCTCCATCTTGCCGCTGGCGATCTTGGACATGTCCAGGACGTCGTTGACGAGGTCGAGCATCAGGTTGCCCGACGCGCGGATCTTGCGGAGGTAGTCGTCGCGGCGCGTGGGGTCCCTCTCGGAGAGGGCGAGGTCCGCGAAGCCGAGAATCCCGTTGAGCGGAGTGCGCATGTCGTGGCTCATGTTGGCGAGAAACGCCTGCTCGGCGACGCGTGCCTCCTCGGCGGCGTCGAGGGCGCGCTCGAGCTTCTCGCGCTGCTCGCGCTCGCGCTCGCGGATCTGCGTGATGTCCGAGCGGCAGAAGACGAGGGCGTCGCGCGCCTTGGTGAGGTAGAACACACTCATGCGCATGTAGCGGTGCGGACTTCCGGGAAGCGTGTGGTCGCGGTCCTTGAGGCGGTAGAAGAGGCTGACGACGGGCTCGTGCTCGAGCCGCTCCAGGATGCGCGCGAGCTGGAACTCGCGGCGGCAGTAGTCCTGGTCCTCCTCGAGGATGAAGATGGGGATGGACCGCTCGTTGGTCTCGTCGTAGTCTGACTCGGCCGGGGGGAGCGCCACGGACTCGTCGCGTACCTGCACGAGGTAGAGCCGATTGGTCGTGAGGTCGAGGTAGCTCGCGTTGTCGAACCCGTACGCGACGAGCTTGCCGAGCACCCGCCGCTCCGTCCCGCGCCTGGTGACGTCGCTCGTGGCATGGCGCGCGATGTCGTCATCGGTGCAGTTGAAGAAGATCGTGTAGGCGACCTTCGACCCGTCGGCCTGGTCGATCGCCTGCGAGTGGCACGAGAACCAGAGGGGTGCCCCCGCCACGTCGTCGGGTCCCCTAAAGATGAAGGAGCCCACGCCCTTCTCGGAGAAGAGGTCGTTGACCTCGGCGCGCACCATCGAGCGGTCCTCGGGGTGCACGCCCCGCTCGATGAGGTCGTCCACCGGCTGCCCCTCGGTGATGGGCGCAAAGCCGAGCCTGCCCAGGGACGTGACGAGATGGTCGTTGACCTGCTCGACATGGGCGTGCCCGTCGTGCCACCGGGTGACGACGACGTCGATGGGCAGGCGTTGGATGGCTCGCGTGAGGTCATCTCGCATGGTCGTGCTCCTTGTCGTGCGCTCTATAGTGCAGTGTACCAGAGTCGTTCGCTCGGGCGGGCGCGTGGCCGAGGCCGTCTCGGGCGGGCGCGTGGTCGAGGGTGTACAATGCCCTACATGCGTCTCAATCGGGCGTGTTGGTTTCGACGGGTAGGAGCGAGCGTGTTCAACGACAACATGGACGCCATCGTCGCGGCGGTGGCCAAGAACTACGAGGCAGACGAGATCTTCTTCACGGAGACCGGGAGGAACAACTTTCCCAACCGCGAGGTCCTCAAGGGCGTGATCTACGACCTGCGGCGGCTGATGTTCCCGGGCTACTTTGGCACGGAGTCACTCAACGGGATCGGGCCCGAGTACTTCATAGGTGACATCGTCAACAAGATAGGGCGGACGATCCGCGACCAGGTCTACGCCGCGCTCTCGTATCGTGACGGTGCCGAGAAGAGCGCCGCCGAGCTCTCCGAGCGTGCCGACAAGATCGCCGAGTGCTTCGTGAACCGCCTTCCCCAGATTCAGCACATGCTGCTCACCGACGTCCAGGCGTTCTTTGACGGGGACCCGGCGGCGCAGAGCAAGGAGGACATCATCTTCTCCTACCCAGGACTCTTCGCGATCTTCGTCTATCGCGTGGCCCACGAGCTCTACGTGCAGGACGTCCCGCTCATCCCGCGCATCATGACGGAGTTCGCGCACTCCAAGACCGGCGTGGACATCAACGCGGGCGCCACCATCGACGAGTACTTCATGATCGACCACGCGACGGGCGTGGTGATCGGCGAGACCACGCACATCGGCAAGCACGTCAAGATCTACCAGGGCGTCACGCTGGGCGCGCTCTCCACGCGCAAGGGCCAGGGCCTGCGCGGCAAGAAGCGCCACCCTACGATCGAGGACAACGTGACCATCTACGCCAACGCCTCGGTGCTGGGCGGAAACGTGGTGATAGGGGAGGGTGCGGTCATCGGTGGCTCGGCCTTCATCACCGAGAGCGTCCCCAAGTTCGGGCGCGTCTCCGTCACCAAGGAGGTCACGATACAGGCGTGCGGCAACCTGTGAGGTGAGGCGGGCCTCGGGCGGGGCGCTGACGTGCTCATCCGGTGGGGCGTGTCCGGTGGCGTCTTGGGCGGGGCGCTGGCGTGAGCGACCGGCGGGGTCCGGGCGTGGCGATGGTGATGGCGCGCGTCCGGCGAGGTTCGGGCGCGGAGGCACCGGTGTGCCACCGGCAGGACCTCGGACGCGGGAGAGCTAGGCGTCCTGTCCGTCGTCCTCGTCGGCTTGGTCGGCCTGCTCCTGCTGCTCCTGACGCTTGACGAGGCGCTGCCACGGCTCGTCGGTCTCGGGGATGATGAGGTCGTCTCGGTGTTGCTCGATGAAGTCACGGTATTCCTCGTTGCGCGCGCGCCGCTCCCGGCGTTTGTCGGCCGCGACGCCGTTGATCATCGACTGGCCCTTGCGCTCGCGCTCGCTCATGGGCCGGATGATGAGCGTGCCGTCAGCCTTCCGCACCGCGCGTGACTTGAGCCTGACACGTTTTGGGCCTTTGCCCGTGCGGGCGCTCTTCTTGCTGGGGGTCTCTTGCCCATTCTCGTTCTGCTGCTCGTTCTGCTGCTCCATGTGGGGCCTCCCAAGTACCTTTGAAGCTTGCGATGTGATGCGGTCCGACTCCCAGTATATCAGGGAGACGGACCGCGCGATTGTGGATTGCCTTGGGGTGTTGGATTGTATGCGCGTGGGTTTCACGTAGGAGCATGCGGGCAAATCTGGGTTGCACGGTTACCTCGCTTGGCGCGGGAGCGGCTGTCTGGGTACCTCGGGTGTGTGAGACTTGCTGTCTGGGTATCTCGGGTACGTGAGACCGTCTGTCTGGGTATCCGCACGTACCCAAACAGCCGGTATCGCGCACGGCGCGCATGGGAGCGTCTGTCTGGGTACCAGCCTGGGACATGGGAGCTGCTGTCTAGGTACCTCGGGTGCGTGAGAACGTCTGTTTGGGTACCTCGGGTGCGTGAGAACGTCTGTTTGGGTATCCGCACGTACCCAAACAGCCGGTATCGCGCACGGCGCGCATGGAAGTGACTGTCTGGGTACATCGGGTGCACGGGAGCTGAGCGGATTCTGGTACGAGGATGCAGCTATGGGCGGGCTAGATGCCTTTCTTGGCATCCAGCCCGCCCAAGCTTGTACTCCTGTGCCGCGCGCCGCCCGCGCAACCCAACCTTTGGCCTACTTGGGCGTCTTCCTTCTGGAGTAGAAGATTGCCACGCCGCCGACGATGCCGAGCAGCGCTATCGAGCCCACGACCGGGAGGACCTCGGTGACGAGCGCGTTGGACTGCTGCCCGCCGGGACCGCCGCCTTGGCCGCCGCCGTCACTGCTGGGACCGCCGCCCTGGCCGCCACCTTGGTCACCACCGGGACCGCCGCCTTGGCCGCCACCTTGGTCACCACCGGGCCCGCCGCCCTGGCCACCAGGTCTGCCGCCGTTGCCAGAGGTCGCCTGGTCGCCCGACGCGGCCGACTGCGAGCTCTCAGACGTGGCCGACGAGCTCTCGGTGCCCTCGTCCGAGGACGAGTCTTCACTGGCCGACTGCTCGCTCACGGTCATGTTGCCCTCTTCGTCGAACTCGACCCTCATGCCGTTGAACTCGAAGCTCTGGCCACCCATGTTCTGTCCGCCCATGACGCTCGTGTCGATGGACGACGCGTCGATGAGGGCCGAGGAGTCCTCCTTCTGGCCGTCGCTCGTCGAGGGGATCGTGCCGTCGAGCTGCCCGGCGATGCTTGCCGCGCGGAGCTTGACCGTCTCCACGAGCATCTTTGCACCGGCATCGTACTCGTCGTAAGAGTAGAACGCGGTGGGGTCGTCAGCCACGAGGTCGTCGATCTGGCTGCGGATGCGGTCGTAGGTCTGGCTGAACCTGCCGCCGTTGACGTACTCAGTCACGAGCTGCTGGAGGTACTCATGGTACTGGGCCCGGTACTCGTCGTTCTCGAGCAACGAGTCAAAGAACGTGGTTCCCTCAAAGGGGGAGTCGATGGGCCAGTTGATCATCTCCGACGCGGAGTCGGTGCCTGAGCCGCCTTGGCCTCCGCCGCCTCCTCCGGCCGAGAAGCCCCCAAACGAGAGGTTGTAGTCCCACGGGATGATGTTGAGCTGGTAGCCGTCAACGTAGAGGTAGTAGTTGTGGGCCATGTTGCCCGTCAGGCTGTCGAGGTTGACCACGAAGGTGTGTGCGGCCATGTACTTGAGCACGTTGTCCACGTCGAGATATTTCTCGAGGTCGTTGCCCTCGCTGATGTTCTTGAGGGCCTCCACCACATGCTCGTGGTCCACGTCGGTGCTGTCGGTCTTGGCGCCGTCCCAGATGGTCGAGTAGCTGTCGAGGTCGTCGTCGGTGTACTCGAGGTTGGAGCCGCCGTCGCTGCCGCCGGGGCCACCGCCGCTGTCG
>Ga0065709_1006745_pt1 | contig 10254 bp, 11 predicted proteins | sample Hoacrofraction14_2_FD_59096 | JGI IMG/M metagenome (GOLD analysis project Ga0065709, IMG submission 59096) | Hoatzin crop microbial communities from Cojedes, Venezuela, sample from fiber fraction 14 v1 | ecosystem: Host-associated > Birds > Digestive system > Esophagus > Crop | place: Venezuela... | reverse complement strand
GGAGTGACAATACCTTCGGCATCCCAGACAACTACGGCGGCACCAGAGGAAAGCTGTATGTGCCTGCCTGCACGAAAAAAGAAAACAGGTGAAACGCAGTGGTTGATCAGGCTTGAGATTCCTGAAAAACAGGGTATTGTAAAAACGTAAAAAGAGAGCACCACTGATACGGTTGACTTCTTTAAACTAAGACAGCAGACGCTTTGTTAGTTAGAGTTCGGGCGCTGCTGTTTTTTTGATGAAAGCCCTTGCAAAACTCTGAATTCTATGGCATAATAATTGTTACGAAGAAGAGATAAAACAGCATATGTTTCACCACAACGAACCATCTGCTTTTTTATTCTCTTCGGGAACACGGATTGCGATTCAAAAATGATACACAGGAGGTATCGATGAATTACGAATTCAGACCCAACACCATCGACCGCGAGGCCACAGGAAGAAAAATCCACGACCTGCGCGAAGCCAACCACATGACGGTAGAGCAGCTTCAGGAACTCCTGGGGTTCGCCAATCCTCAATCCATCTTCCGCTGGCAGCGGGGTGAGAACGTCCCTACGGTGGACAACCTCATCATCCTGGCCCAGGTCTTCCACGTGACCATAGCGGACATCGTCCAGATACAGGACAATCAGAAAGGAGAGACATCTGCGGAATTCCCGCAGATTTTTTCTTTCTCTTTCTGCTATCATAGAAGCAGGAGAAAAACATATGGCAGATACGAAAGAAACACTGAAGGAAATGATGCAGGTCATCGAAGACCAGCAGAAGCTCATCCGTCAGCTTCAGAAAGAAAAAGAATACTACAGGCAGAAATCCGAACAGCTGGAAGCTTCCATCGAACAGCTGAAGGACAGGCTGTATATCTGGCGGAATGTGATTCAGGAAATTGAAAAGAAGAACGAAGAGTCGTAACCCTTCATTCTTCTTTTCTTTTGGTGTTTTATATTTGTTTTTTTTGTCTGATTTTTTTGCTTTTCTGTCTGATTTTTCGCTTTTCTGTTTTACTTGCTGTCTGTATTCTTCTGCCTGCTTTTGACTGTTACTTCAGCAGCTCATTCACCTTAGCCTGCACAGCCGCATAGTCATAGCCTGCCGCAGCCAGCTTCTGCTTTCTCTCTTCGCCGTTTCCAAACTCACCGCGGATGACTTTCTTCGCAACCTCTGTCAGATCCACAGCCTCAGTCTTTGCAGCGCCTAACAGCTCATTGACCTTCGCCTGAACCTTGTCATAGTCAAATCCTGCCGCCGCAAGCTTCTGCTTTCTCTCTTCGCCATTGCCGAACTCACCGCGGATGACCTTGTTTGCGACCTCTGTCAGATCCACTGCCGCAGCCTTAGCCTCAGCAGCCTTCGCCTCAGTTGCGGCCTTGGCTTCCGCAGCCTTCGCAGCAGCCGCAGCCTTGATTTCCTCAGACTTCGCAGCAGCTTCCTCAGCCTTCTCCTTAGCGGCAGCCGCAGCCTTCGCAGCAGCTTCCTTCAGACTTGAAGTCTTTTCTTCCGCCTTATCTGCGGCTTCGCTCAGTACTTCCTTAATTGCCATAATAATTCCTTGCCTCCTTGAATATGAAACTATTATAAATGCATTTTCAACAAAATTGCATTATTTTTCATCTATTTACATCATTTTCATTCCTGCTGGATTGTATACCGCGTGGAAGTCATATGAATCCGGATCGTCCCATCCTTCGTCTCATACACATCCGCACCCGCGTCCTCCAGGATTTCCACAGTCTTTTCAATCTCATCCTCATCCGGATCCTCATCACTGTTGGTAATGACCGCATCCTGAGGCGATACCGCAGGCACCAGCGTCTTCAGCACCTTCTGATAATGCCCATGGTAGGGCACCTTCAGAAGATCCGCCTCCACGCTCTTCTCCTCCATATAATCCTTAATCCGGTCCGTTTCCGCATCTCCCATCCAAAGAGACTTCACATCCCCGCAGGTAACCATGGTAATCAGGGAAGAATTATTGGAAGAATCATCCTCATACTCCTCCTCCGGACCATTGATGGAAAACAGAACCCCGCCAAGATAAAAACTCTCATCACCCTGCACCACAACAGGCGTAATGCCTTTGTCTTCCAGAGCCTTTCGGTAGCTTTCAATCTCATCCGAAGACTTGGTCCCAATGGACTCATACACATACTTCACATCAAAATTCTCAAGAATATATGCCGCACCGCCCACATGATCCTTATCAAAATGCGTAATAATCAAAGCATAGATGCTTTCAACGCCATCCTCCTTCAAAGATTCCGCCAGCGCCTCACCATTCTCCTCCAGGCCCGTATCCATCAACACAAAACCCGCAGAAGTCTCAAAAAGAACCGCATCCGCTTTCCCGCTGTCATACACTGATATTTCCATCGCCGTCTCTTCACTGACTGTCCCGCAGCCTGCTAACATCATAGTCAAACAGAGAAGCGATGTCCATAAAACTTTTCCCATTTTCATCACCGCATCTATCTAACCACATGATTGTGAACGGCAGGTGATGAATCCCTGATTTATGGTATACTTAAGGCCGTATGCATCAGTTTTTTACAGACACACCCCTGGAAGAAGGGGGAACCTATATCTTCACAAAAGAACAGGCCCATCACGCAAGGGACGTGGCAAGGCTGGATCACGAAACCATCCGCCTGGTCCATGAAGGAAGGGCCTTTTTTGCAATACCGGAACAGCAGGACGGACAGTACATCGCAAAGATCCTGAAAGAAGACACCAGTGTCCATGAGACACCGGTACACACCATACTGGCCCTGGCTCTCATACGCCGGGAAAAATTCGAACTCGTCCTGCAGAAAGCCGCAGAGCTCGGCGCAGATGAAATCATACCCTTCATCTCAGAACGCTGCGTGGTCCAGAAAAAGAAAGAAAAAGAAGACCGGCAGAAAGAACGGTGGAACACCATCCTCAAAGAAGCTTCCCAGCAATGCAAGAGGAATGTGATTCCCGCAGTATCTTCCATTATGGACTTTAAGGAATTGAAAAACATAAATGCAGATTTGAAACTGCTGGCTTATGAAAAGCGGGACGAAAGAACACCCTATGTATCTGAACTGCTGGAGGAGAACATCGGTTCTGTTATTCTCGTCATCGGACCCGAAGGCGGATTCACAGAAAAAGAAGCAGAAGAATTAATCTCTTCCGGCTTTGATGAAGTCAGCCTCGGCTCCAGAATATTACGGGCAGAAACCGCCGCCATGTACGGCCTCTCTGTCATCGCAGAGACAGCGGAAAGGAGGCAGTCATGAAAACATTTTCCATTTTGAACCTGGGCTGTAAGGTCAATGCCTACGAAGCCGAATGCGTAGCGGAAGAACTGGAAAAAAGAGGCATGGAAAGAGTCTCTTTCGATACCGGAAGCGACGCCGTGCTCATCTTCACCTGCGCCGTCACAAACACCGCTGCCGCCAAAAGCAGAAAAATGCTCCACAGGGCAAAAAGAAGAAACCCTGACTGCACGGTAGTCATGGCAGGCTGCTACGCACAGGTGGAGGATGGCGCCATTGATGAAGCAGAGCTCATCATCGGCTCCGCCCACAAGAAAGAGATTCCTGATCTTCTGAAACAGTATGAAGAAACAGGAGAAAAAATCAGAGTGCTGGACGGCCTGGAAAACCCCAGGTTCGAACTGCTCACAAGCACACGCTTCGAAGAAAAAACAAGAGCCTACCTGAAAGTACAGGACGGCTGCGACCAGTACTGCACGTACTGCGTGATTCCGTTCTTACGAGGACACGAAAGATCCATGGAACCGGACACCGCAGTCAGGACAGCCGTGGAATTATCCGGAAGACATTCCGAAATCGTCCTCACCGGCATCCATACCGGAAGATACGGAAAAGAACACGGTGTGACTCTCGCACAGCTGATGCAGAGAATACTGGAAGCTTCAGAGCTGAAGAGACTGCGCATCTCCTCCATCGAAGTCACAGAACTGACAGACGAATTCCTGAATACAGTGGAAAACAGCGAAAGAATCGCAAGACACCTTCACATCCCGCTGCAGTCAGGCAGTGACGGCGTATTGAAACGAATGCACCGGCCCTATACCACAGAACAGTACTATGAGATGGTGCAGAACATCCGGAAAAGGATACCTGACATCTCCATCTCCGCAGACCTGATTGTGGGATTCCCCGGCGAAACGGAAGAAGAGTTTCAGGAGACAGTGGAATTCCTGAAAAAATGTGAATTTTCCTTCCTCCACGTCTTCCCGTACTCCATGCGGGAAAGAACCCTTGCGGCAGACATGAAAGACCAGGTCGACCCGCAGGTGAAAAAGGAAAGGGCAAAAGTATGTGCGGAACTGTCACAGGAACTATTGCACACGTATGAAGAAAAATGGCTCGGCAGAGAAGCCGTCATGATCGCCGAACAGTATAAGGACGGCGTCACCACAGGCTACACCTCCGAATACATTGCGGTGGAAATACCGGAAGAGATCGAAAGAGGAAAAGAAGTAAAAGTGATTCTGGAAGAAATCACGGAAAGCGGAATGAGAGGCAGACTATTATGAAACTGACAGAACTGTTTGAAAACGTACCGGACATTGAAATCAAAAGCCTCATGGCCGACAGCCGGAAGAAACGGAAAGACTCCATCTTCTTCTGCGTCAAAGGAATGATGTTCGACGGACATAAATTCATCGACCAGGCAGTGGAAAACGGCGCAGTCGTCATCGTCCACAGCGAACCGGTGGAAAAGAAATACGACAACGTGGTATACATCCGCGTCAGAGACGTCATCGCCGCCTTCAACAAAGTGGCAGACGCCTTCTACGGCTATCCCAGCCATAAGCTTCAGATGTATGGCGTCACGGGAACCAACGGAAAATCATCCATCGCATGCATTATCCGCGACATCCTGAACACCATCAAGCCCACCGGCTACATCGGAACCATTTCCATCGAATACGGCAATGTAAAACTGCCGCCCTTACTGACCACGCCGGACATCGACGACCTCCATGGAACACTGGGCGAAATGGTGGATGCGGGCATGGAAGCCTGCGCCCTGGAAGCCTCCTCCATCGGCATTGAACAGGGCAGGGTGGATTCCATCGACTTCGATGCGGCCATCTTCACAAACCTGACCCACGACCATCTGGATTACCACGGCACCATGTCCAACTACTTCCAGGCAAAGAAGAAGCTCTTCGACAGCCTGAAGGAAGACGCCGCTGCCATCACCAACGTGGATGATGAATACGGCATGAAAATCGTCTCCGACTGCAAGTGCAAGGTATTAACCTACGGCATCGACCATAAGGCAGACTATCAGGTGGTGAAATACCAGCTGATGAAAGACAGAACAAGATTCACCCTGAAGATTGCAGGCATGGAATATGAAATTGAAACAAACCTCATCGCAAGGTTCAATATCTACAACCTGCTTGCGGCAATGGCCGCACTCCATGCCACAGGCATGTCCATCACACAGATGCTGCCGGCAGTGAGAAACCTGTCCCAGATCGAAGGACGCATGGAACGCATCCATGAAGGCCAGCCCTTCAACATCCTCGTGGACTTTGCCCATACGCCCGACGGCATTGAAAAAGTATGCCAGTATGCCAGCGCCATCACCCCCAAGGGAAAGCGCATCATCGGCGTCACAGGCTCCGCAGGAAAGCGGGATACCGCAAAGAGACCGGTTTTCGGTGAGATTCTGGATAAATACTGTGATATGATCATTCTGACAGAGGACGACCCCCGCAATGAGGATCCTGTGGAAATCGCCCAGGAGATTGCCTCCGGCATCAAAAAGACAAACTACGTCATCATTGAAGACAGATATGACGCCATCCGGCAGGCAGTGGAGCTGGCAGACCCCAACGACACCATCCTCCTGTTAGGCAAAGGCGACGAAAAGTTCATCTACCGGGAATACGGCAGAGAGCCCTATGAAGGGGATGACATGATTGCCAGGGAAGTTCTCAGAAAATACTACTTTGGAGAAGGAGAAGAAAATGAAGAAGAATAAGCTGATCGACCACACACTGCTGAAAGCAGACGCACGGGAAAAAGACATTCTGAAACTGTGCGCAGAAGCGAAGGAATATGACTTCGCCTCCGTATGCGTCAACCCCTGCTGGATTGAAACCGCAAAGAAAGCACTGGAAGGCACGGACGTCATGGTGTGCTGCGTGGTGGGATTCCCCCTTGGCGCCATGACCACAGCCTCCAAGCGTGCCGAGGCATTCAATGCCGTCAGCACCGGTGCGGATGAAGTGGATATGGTCATCAATATCGGAAAACTGAAGGATGGCGATGAGGAGTACGTGGAAAACGAAATCCGCGCCCTGAAGGAAGCCGTCGGAAACCATACGCTGAAGGTCATCATCGAAACATGCCTGCTGACGGATGAAGAGAAGGTAAAAGCATGCCTTTGCGCAAAGAGGGCAGGAGCCGACTTCGTCAAGACAAGCACAGGCTTCTCCACAGGCGGCGCAACCGCTGCGGATGTGGCATTAATGAAGAAAACCGTCGGTGATGACATGAAGGTCAAGGCCAGCGGCGGCGTACGCACGAAGGAACAGCTGGAAGAGATGGTGGAGGCAGGTGCCGAAAGAATCGGAACCTCCAACGGCGTCGCTTTAATGGACTAAAAAATCATTGCAAAGCCCACAGCGCTTTGGTACAATATTCATGCTCTGAATCAGGAAGGGGGTTGAGAAAATGTCAAGAGTTGTCGTCAAGGAAAATGAAAATCTTGATGAAGCACTGCGCCGCTTTAAGCGTCAGGTCAGCCGCAACGGAACCCTCGCTGAAGCACGTAAGAGAGAATATTACGTGAAGCCTGGTGTGAAGAGAAAGCTCAAGAGTGAAGCTGCTCGTAAAGCCAGAAGACGCGGAAAGTAATTCGTTAAGAAAGAAGAGGCAGGAATTCCAAAGCCTCTTTTTTTATTTATCTGCTATACTGATAGGCAGTAGTACAAGGAGGAATTCCATTTGACAGCACAGTCCATTCAGCTGAAGGAACTGACGGACGAGGAAGCCATGAACCTCACAGGCGCCAACGACGCCAACATGAGGCTGCTCTCCAAAATCCTCGGTACGGAAATCAGCTACAGAAATAATCAGCTGTTCCTGAAAGACGCAGATGAGGAACAGATCAATGAAGCATCTGAAATTCTGCAGAAACTGATGCCATTGCTTGAAAAAGGAAAAGGCATAGCAGAGACGGATATTCTCTATGCCGCAAGAATGATCCACAACCATGAGGAATTCGAATTCGACGATTTCGGCAATATGATTGTGGGAAGAACCGTAGGCGGAAAAGCCATCGTCCCCAAGACAAAAGGACAGAAGGCCTTTGCCAAAGCCATGGACGAAAACCCCGTGGTCTTTGCCATCGGCCCGGCCGGTACCGGCAAGACATACCTTGCGGTGGTGAAGGCAGTCTCCGCCTTAAAGAAGGCGGAAGTCAAGCGAATCGTCTTAACAAGACCTGCCGTGGAGGCAGGAGAGAACCTGGGCTTTCTTCCCGGTGATCTGAAGGAGAAGGTGGATCCTTATCTTACGCCATTGTATGATGCTTTATATGACACCTTAGGGGTAGAACAGACGGAGCGTCTCATTGAACGGAAGGTGATTGAGATCGCACCTCTTGCCTACATGAGAGGAAGAACGCTGAACGACGCCTATGTGATCCTTGATGAAGCACAGAATACCACCGCATCACAGATGAAGATGTTCTTAACGAGACTGGGCTTTCAGTCCCATATGGTCATCACAGGAGACGTGACGCAGATCGACCTGGACCATAGAACCGAAAGCGGCCTCATCCAGGCAGAGCGTGTCCTGAAGGATGTCAGCGATATTGCGGTTTTGACTCTGACAGCGGATGATGTGGTGCGTCATCCTCTGGTGCAGAAGATCATCGAAGCCTATGAGAAGGAAGCGGAACGGGAAACAGAAAAAGATAAAAAGAAATACCGGTAAAAATCAAATCATCAGATTCATGTGCAGGCCTCTGCACATTTTTCCGCCATTGAGAAAATGTTCGTGCAGGTGTAAAATACAGGCATGGGATTTTTCAAAAGAAGAAAAAAGAATACGGTAGACGAAGACTTTGAGCTGGGAAAGAGCAGTATGGAGCACGGTGATTATCCTTCCGCCATCCGGCATTTTTCCACTTCTGCGGAGAATGGAAATGCGGATGCGGCCACAGTCATCGGTACGATGCTGTACAGCGGGAAAGACGTGGAACAGGATCTTGCAAGAGCGGAGTACTGGCTTCTGAAAGCGGAGAATACAGGAAACGGAAATCCGGTGGCTTCCTATACATTAGGAAAGCTGTACGGCTTCGGACCTGAGGAATTCCGGGATGTCAGTAAGGCAGAGCAGTATCTGCTTGATGCAAAGGAGAAAGGATACATCCGTGCGGAGGATAAGCTGAATGAGCTTCATGAAAGCCTCCGGGAAGCAGAGCGTGCCAGAAGAAACGCAGGCATCGCCCCGGTATCGGTGCAGGAAAGAGGGGGCACCCATACGGCTGCGGAAATCTCTTCGCCGTTGTTTGAAGGGTTCTCGGAATTCAAGTTCCGGGACAGTGAAGGAAACATCTTCTCCTCCAAGGATGATGTGCAGTGGAATCTGAAGGATGTGATTTCCATGCGCCTCTACTTCAATCCGGACCATCCGGAACAGTCCTTCTCCGGCAATGATCTTCTCTACTTTGAAATCGCACTGCAGTCCAACGACTTCAAAAACTACCGCAACTATACGGTAGGGGATCATAAGAGCTATGAGTTCACATTAGGGGAGCCGCTGCTTTTCACCAGAAGAGTCAAAGGCTTCCGCACCGCCATGACAAAGGTAATGGAGGAATACCATTATGCCTGCTACTGGGACAGGCAGTGCCTGATGTTTGTGACGGATGATGCGGCAGCCGCAGAGCTGTTCCAGAACTTCTATCTGCATACGGAACTGTCCGTCACGGAAGACGGAAAGGGCTTAGTCATAACATGTACAAAAAAGTGAACAGTCAGTTGACTGCTCACTTTTTAAATGCCTGATTTTTAATTTTCGGCATATTGCCTGATCAGAAATCAAAGGACTGATCACTGGGCGCATGGTCAGGAGAACCTGTGGCAGCCTTTGCAATATTCATGCAGTGGTCAGCCATACGCTCCAAAGTACCTAATGCATCGCAATAGACGGATGCCGCAACAGAGGAAGTGCATTCGTGACTTGCCATTCTGGAGAAGTGGGCGTTTCTTGCGTCCAGCTCCATCTGGTCCATGGCTTCTTCCTTCTTCTGAAGCTTGTCTCTGGAAGCACGGTCCTTTGTGACCATGATCTCCGCCGCATCATCCAGCATGTCAATCAGATGATCGAACATGGCATTCATATCATGCATGGCGTTCTGGGAAAAGGATTCCCCGTCTTCGAATGTCATATGGAAGAACTCCGTCAGATTCATGGCAAGGTCGCCGATTCTTTCCAGATTCTTCACCGTATCCAGATGCAGACGGACATCATCCACGTCCTGCAGCGTCATGGCAGAAGAATTCTGCTGTACCCGGATCAGATAATCCGTAATCTGATGGTCAAACTTGTTAATCAGCTTTTCCGTCTGATCCAGAATATCCTTGTCATCACTGGTACCCGGCTTGTTCAGGAACTTCTGCGTCTGCACGATGTCTTCCCTGACCACATCCACCATCTTAAGCAAAGCCTGTCTGGAAGCGTCAACCGCAGCGGCAGGGAGAACATTCGTCACATTCTCATCCAGCTCATCCACATTGATTTCCATGCGCTCCGGCTCATAGCCCGGCATGATCTTTCTCACAAGAGAGACAAGCTGCTTCAGGAACGGAATGAAGATCACCGTCGTCGCCGTCTTGAAGATAATGTTCGCAATTGCAATCTGCATCATCGGGTTGAGATTCAGCGCCGAAGAGATCTTCTGGATGAGAGCACTGAAGGGCACCAGAATCAGCATGCCGATGATACCGCCGATCACATTCACCGTCGTATGCAGGCATGCCGTACGCTTTCCTGCGGTGGAACCGCCGATGGAAGCCAGAATACCCGTCATGGTCGTACCGATGTTGGCACCGAACATAAACGGAATGGAAGCCGAGAACGTCAGGGCTCCCGCCTGATACAGCTTCTGGATGACGCCGATGGTGGCCGCGCTGGACTGCACCAGTGCCGTCAGGATAATACCCGCAAATAAAGCCAGTACCGGATTATCCGACATCTTCACCGCAAAGGCGGAGAAGGCCGGCACATC
>Ga0065709_1030001_pt1 | contig 10260 bp, 7 predicted proteins | sample Hoacrofraction14_2_FD_59096 | JGI IMG/M metagenome (GOLD analysis project Ga0065709, IMG submission 59096) | Hoatzin crop microbial communities from Cojedes, Venezuela, sample from fiber fraction 14 v1 | ecosystem: Host-associated > Birds > Digestive system > Esophagus > Crop | place: Venezuela... | reverse complement strand
TACATATACCTTGCCGCCGCCTGCTGCCTCAGCCGCATCGATAGCGCTTACAAGTGCTGAATATGTGCTAACTACTGTTCCATCAGATGTATCTGTAGTAGTTGTTGTAGAACTAGAACTACTTGATGAACTTGAAGATGAGCTTGAGCTACTTGAACTTGAGCTGCTTGAATTTGTTGTTGATTCAAACTTGAACTGCTGACATCCAAGTCCATTGTATGTCCAAGTACTTATATTGCCACCGCTCTCAGTAGACCATCCATATACATCGACAGCCTGTGCGTAGCTACTTACTGCTGTAAGAAGGCAATATGCTCCGTCAGTATCACTCTCAACTACCTTGAACTGCTGAGTTGTAAGACCATTCGACGTACAGATGTCGATATTTGTTCCATCTGTTGTACCGCCGTAGTATACGTCCAGCATTCTGCCGCCGCTCATACCATTTGTAAGAGTTATGATATTGTTGCCAAGATTTGTAACATACCACTTTTGACTTGCATCACCTACTCCGCTTTCTTGGTCTACATTTGCAAGGTCACTATCATTATCAGATGCAACGTCCATATAGAGCTGGCTGTAAACATTCTTTATATAATACCAACCATCACTTATAAGATATGAACTGCTTGAAGAACTATCAGAGCTTGAATCAACCTGAATCTTATATATATTTATTGCACTGTTTTGTGAATATAGATATACATAGCCGCTGCTACCCGAATATGAATAGCTCTGCGTTGAAGCTGAAGTTCCCGCTGTAAGAGTTGTTAGTACATTTCCGCTTGAATCGGCAACTGCAAGGCTTCTATCAGAAGAGCCTGAACTTTTAAGTGTTACTTTTATTACATCACTTCCGGATACAGGCACTTTGACTGCGCGATAACTTGTACATCCGCTTCCGCCTGTATTTAGTGCATAAGTATATTCGGTACTGTCAACTGTTACAGTATCAGACTTTACAGTCATAGTTTTAGCACTTGTGGCAATTAGTGTTAAATTATCAACTGTTGTTGTGGAACTTATTGTTCCAAGATTTTTAAAGGAGGAATTTTTGAAATTCCAAGATGTCGTTGTTGATGCATATGCTGTTATAGCTGTGCTATTTCCAAGCAGCATCATAATGCTAAGTACAAAAATACATACTATAGAAAATATACTTTTCATATATTTCATATGTTTTTTTATCATAATACTATCTCCCATATTGATATGTTTTTGCACACTGTCATGACCCCTCACAACAGTTTTTTTTGCATTTTGCCCTCCATGTTGTGCAATATTACATAGCGCTATAGAAGCATTGTATCAGAGCTTTTGTTTAATTTCATTACAAAATTGTTACAAATATTAAGTATGTTTTTTGTATATTTTTTCAGTATTACATTTTTGATGAATATTTTCTGTAAAGAGGCACTATCACTCCTCCTATAGCATTTCCCAAAGATACAACGATTATCATGATAAGAGCAGATGCCGACCACTTACCCGCAACGGATATATAAAACATATCTGCTATACTATGTTCGAAGCCGCAAAAAATAAATGTTACGACGCCAAACAAAAGGCTTAAATATTTACCCAGCTCGTGATTATTGTTTTTGAATCCGTCAACTGCTATGAAAATTAGAAAATTACAAAATATCCCAAGTATAAACATACTAAGAAAACTATCTGCAAACTTAACATCGCACATAGAAATAGCTTTTTGTCTCATCGCATCGCCTTGCCTTGTAAGAAGCATGAGATTTGCTCCAAGATATGTTCCTATTAAATTACCAAACCATATGATTAAAACGTCTATTAGATAAGATAATTTGTTATCAAAAATATATGCTACTTTTCCTGTATAAAGATTGAAGCCAAATGTGCATATAACAAAAAGTCCAACCGTAAAAAGAATAGTTCCTACCGTTTTGTCCTCTGTGCAAAGAAATGCGCATCCGCCTATAGATATACAAAGTCCTCCGATTATAGCTTTTATAAGTACGTCTAGTTTTTTCATAATAATACGTATCCTCTCTTTATTTTTAACCAAAAAAGATAATACTATGAAAAAATATCTTTTGCAATATAAAAAGAGACACATCTCATAGGATGTGCCTCAATGAAAGGGGGTTTCTTTATTACATTAAATTTTATCAGCCTTGATTAAATACTGCTTCTAGCTCGTCGTAATGGTCTTTAAATACTTCAAGTACGAATTTATCCCAGTGTCTTGCATCCTGCTCGGTGTTACCAAATACGTAGTCTTCCTGACCGTAATCCATTACGTCGAATCCAGGCATTGCCTTGCTTGCGCCTTCCGTTCTGTATGAAACAGCATCTGCAAGTGTAACTGATACATCCGAAATATCACTGTAATCTACCCAGCTTGAAATATCAGTTCCTGTAGCTTCTGTAGCATCGCCATTTTCTGTCTGGGCCGTAGCTTCCTCTTTTTCTATACCAGTTACAGCGCCTTCTACATACTCGCCGTACATCTGATCAACATAAAGTGAAAGTGACTCGCCGAATATCTCACTTGGAACATGTCCGCCATCCCACTGCCATTCAAGCTCAGCATCAATTCCAGCATTAAGCATTGCAATCTGGAGATTGAGGGAAGCAAACATTGACATATCGCCTTCTGCTGCACCCATTACAATTCTAGTCCAAACAAGTGAAGAATCATTGTCTTCGCTTATGTAGTTGAGCGGATTGTAAAGTGAAACTATGTTATTTCCATATTTATCGCCTGAATAAATTTCTTCTATGTCTTCTTCGTAAGCTTCAACCATCTCAGCAAAAGTGCTGTAGTTAGCTGAATCTGTTGTGCTTCCTGCTGACTGTGTTGTACCTTCATCAGGTGTTCCAACTTCAAGCTGGTTAGCCTCATTTGAGCTTTGAGTTGAATTTTCTGAATCTGAAGAAGTGCTTGATGATGCGTCCGAACTTGCATCAATATCTGTGCTACTATCAGTACTTGAATCACTACTTGCCATATCACCCATTCCATCTGGTGCTTCTCCTGAAGGTGCTCCATCAGGCGCTCCGCCCATATCTCCTCCAGGGCCACCCATTCCATCTGATGAGCTTGACTTAGCATATCTTCCCTCGATGAACGCTTCTGCCTTATCCTCAGTTGTCATAGCTGCAACTTCTTCATCTGAAAGAGCATTTCCATCTTCATCAAACCAAGTCCAGCCTTCAGCATAATCAAGATTATCAAGATACCACTGAAGATTTTGAGTAAACTCAGCAAGATACAAATCAAGATATGTTCCACCATATCCGTTAGTATCAGCATATTTTTCCTCATCGTACTCAATTGTAAGTGCTATTGTATCGTCTGTATCGCCGTCGCCATTTAAGTCAAATCCAACTGCAGACTCTTCTACAGTAAGGTTCTGGTCGTTTATATATTCCATATACTCTTCTGATAAATACTCAGCCATAAGAGTCTGGAATGATGTATTAAAGTCATAATCACTATTGAGATAATATTCAAAAGCAAGAGCCATATCAGCTTCATAAAGTGATGTAATTGCAGAATATGCAACGCATCCCCATGCTCCGTCTGTTATCTCAACATCTTCTCCATCTATAGAAACAGTCGTTGTGTAGCTTCCGTCCTCATTTCTATATACGCCAACTGCACCACACTCAATTTCATAATCATAGAAATCTTCATTATCTGAAGTTACAGCAAACATTGTTGCATGTGCTCCACCGCCCGAGCCTCCTGTTGATACGAAGTACTCAGATGATCCCGGAAGATTTCCAAGTGCGATATTGTATTTTACAAATCTAGCTGCATTTTTCTGGTCTACAAGGCAGCTTGGTGCATCACCTGTGTAATAAGTGTTTCCATCTTCATCTGTTGCTTGATCCTGCTTACCTCTATTTCCACATGCGATATTGATATATCCTTCTGATGCGTATTCAGTTGATGCAAGTGAATTTGTTGATGAGCTGTATCCTGCTGCACCTGTGTTAATTATGCAAGGAGCAGTTGAAGCTGTATAAACTTGTCCGTTTGAACTTGTAACCTCTGCCTCATAATCAATTACAAGAGTTCCGTTTACAGCATCTGTGTAATTGTCAGCTGTGATATCTTCTGTACCATCGCCATCTGTATCGATTCCTTTTATATATGCTCCCGGAACGCATACAGATACGCCCTGCTCGTCAACGAGCTCAGGATATGCAACTGCACTTACAATTGACATAACCCATGCATCAGATTCTTCGTCATAACTCCATGTTACCTCTGAATTGTTTGCAAGGTTTAAAGTCTCTTCGATATACTCTCTTTCCTCATCAGATGTAGCTTCAAGATTTGTAGTTGAAGACTCTGTGGAAGAATCTGAGCTTTCTGCGCTATCTGTGTCACTACTTGTACTATCACTACTAGATGCGCTACTGCTTGTTGTATCCGCTCCGCATGCAGATGCAAGCACAAGGCTGCTGCTTAAAAGCATGGCCAAAACTTTCTTTTTCATCATCTATCCTTTCTGCAACTTTTGGTTGCCGGTCAATACTATGATTTGATAGTAGAATAAAAAGATTGAAATAACCTTGAAGAAATATTAAGAAATTATGTTTTGATTTTAAAAATTCCAATTATATATAATTTCTATCCTTTGCCTACTCATATATGTTTCTTATCTATGTTTTTTTATCTATGTTCTTTTATTACGATAAATACACATAAAACGTTGTTAGATGCTCATCGCTATTTACATTTATTTTTGTTCCATGCTGCGTAGCAATAGCGCTTGCTATAGAAAGTCCAAGGCCAAATCTGCCATCTTGCCTGCTTCTGGCCTTATCTACTCTATAGAATTTTTCAAATATTTTTTCCATATCGGATTCATCTATTTTTTCGCCTTCATTTGATACTGCCAGCTTTATTTTGCCATTTTCTTTTTTTAAATTCACGAGGGCCATCCCTCCTTCATTTGTATGCTTTATAGCATTATCTATGAATATACCCAGCATTCTTGATATCTTATTTTCATCGCCTTTTATTTTTAGATTATCTTCAACATTTATATTATAATTTATTTTCTTTTCAAAAGCCATAGCTTCAAACAAAAGCGCTTCCCTATTTATGCAGGCGCTCAAATCAAACTCTTTATTTTCCGGCATATCTTTTTCCGATTCAAGTTTCGATAAGTCAAGCATCTCCATAACAAGACCATTCATTTTTTCATTTTCGCTTTCGGCATAATTAAGATACTTACTCTTTACGCCTTCTTTTTTTAGCATATAAAGGGATGTTTTAAGAACTGATATTGGAGTTTTTAGTTCATGTCCTGCCATAAGTATGAAATCTGATTGTTTGTCCATTGCTATTTCAAGGGGTTTTACCAAGATTTTAGATATGTATACCGATAGTATATTAAATATTATTATGACTGCGATGCCTACAATTATGAATTTTAGTAATATATATTTTTGCATCAAAAAAATATCCGATATATCTGTAAATGCTATGCAAACCGTATCATTTACAGAACCTGATTCAAACTGATAGTTTCCATATATGCCGCTTATTTTACTAAGTGAGAAAATCTCATTTCCAATGTCTTCTGATTCAGCCTCAGTAAGACTTCCGCCACCGGATGCACTGACAAAAACAGCCTCTTCATTTTCTATTTTCACAAGATATATGGCATATGAATTCATTATACTGATACCATTTTCACCGATTGGCTCATTTAATACGTCCATATCTTCGCCGTTACTATTTCCAAGGACGTTTCCGCTATCATCGGTATTTACTGTATAATCACCGCTTATATAATTTTCAAGACCGGTATTTGACGCGCCTATGTAACTTGTGCTCATATTTTTACTGCTCTCATTAAGAGTAATATATGCAGCAAGCATTTGGCTTGTATTAACAAAGCTATTTTTCCTTAGCATAATAAAAACAATGCACAAAATAATAACTGTGGCTACAGCATATATAGCTGACAATAGTATAATTATTTTTCTTCGAAATTTTTTTATCATCACTGCCTCACAAATTTGTATCCGACACCTCTGATTGTTTCGATTTTACATTCCGACTCTATTGCTTTTAATTTTTTTCTGAGAAAAGAAATATAAACTTCCTCATGGTTGTACTCTGCCTCGTACTCATATCCCCAAATTTTCTCGGTTATGATTTCTTTGGTCAAAACATGATTTGCATTTTCCATGAAAAGTTCTAGAAGAGAAAATTCTTTGGCAGATATAACCATGCTCTTTCCGCTATTTTGGCAAAAAAGTTCATACCCCGTAATATCAAGAACCAGGTCACCTACGCTAAGTTTATTCTTATCTTCGGTTGCTCTGATTTTCCCTGAAAGAATACGAACTCTTGCTTCAAGCTCCGGCATATCAAACGGCTTTGTGAGATAATCAAGTGCGCCAAGTTCAAATCCTTTTAGTTTATCTTCAAGCTTATTTTTGGCGGTCAGCATTATAACGGGCGTATTTATATTCTCCGATCTGATATTTTTCAATATGTCGTATCCATCCATATATGGAAGCATGACATCCAAAATTATCACGTCATACTTACAGCTTTTGGCTTCCGCATATCCGCTAAGTCCATCGGTAGCTATATGCACTTCATCGCCCTGCATATTGAAGTTATCTTTTATCATATCCGCAAGCTTGAATTCATCTTCTATTATTAAAATTTTCATGGCACTCCCTGCGTTTATTCATTTACTATATTTCGGTTTTCTCCATTTATAAATGCCTTTATATTTTCTTTTACTTCTTCGAGACATCTTTTTCTGGCTTCAACGCTTGCCCATGCCATATGAGGTGTTACGATGAGTTTTCCGCTTTCCTGAATCTTTAAGAGAGGTGAATCCTTTGCCATTGGTTCAGGATTTAATACATCAAGACCTGCTGCCGCTATCTCTCCGTTTTCAAGTGCCCAAACAAGGTCGCTATCATTTACGACAGCGCCTCTTGCTACATTTATGAGGAAGGCAGTCTTTTTCATTTTTATGAATGCATCTTTATTCATAAGATTTTTGGTCTTATCGCTGAGCGGACAATGAAGAGATATGACATCGCTTCTTTCAAGCAGCTCATCGAAAGATACTCTCTCGTACTGCGTGCATGTGCTTTTGCCCGATGATGAATAAAAGATAACCTTTGCGCCAAAGCTCTCTGCGATTTTAGCAACAGCTCTTCCGATATTGCCCATTCCGACTATTCCATATGTCTTACCATCAAGTTCGTTAAATGGTCTATCAACAACACAGAAATGTTCCTGATTTGCATAATCGCTGCTTTTGACAAATTCATCATAATGCTTTAGATTTTCCATCAGATAAAAAAGAAGTGCAAAAGTATGCTGAGCAACCGACATAGTTGAGTAGTTACGAACATTGCACACCTTTACTCCATGCCTGTTACATGCATCAAGATCCACATTGTCAAAACCTGTGGCAAATTCGCATACAAGTTTAAGCTGAGGCGCTTTTTGCAATATATCTTCTGTAATTTTGCTCTTATTTATCATGATGACTTCTGCATCAGATATTCTTGTACTTGCATTTTGTTCTGTTATCTTATCATCATAGTATGTTACATCGCCAAGTTCATCATATATATGATAGTTCAAATCATTTCCTACACTATCTATATCAGCCGCAACTATTTTCATATATTTACCTTTCCTGTATTAATTCATATTTTTATACAAAGCATTCTATGCCTTTAGTTATATAATTTTGCATAATCAGCACGAAATCTTCAAAAGTTTTGCCTTCCCGTGCAATAATACTTTTTTGGAATTGGCAGGCATAAAGATACAGTCTCCTTTAAAAAACGGTTCTACCTTATCTTCCCACATCATACTGCCGCATCCATCAACGCAAAGGTATATCTCAAATGAATTCGAAAACGTTTTAACCTCTGCCATCTTTCTGATTCTTTCGGTATTCAGAAGCATTCTTTCAACCTGAAAATACTTGCATCTGCAAAGAAGCTCAAGAGCATATCCTTCTTTGAATTTCATAACTCTCATCGGCTGCCTCGGAGAGCTGCTTGCCGCAAGATTTGCAACGTCAAGTGACTTTTCAAGATGAAGTTCTCGTTTTTTGCCTGTTTTATCTATTCGATTATAGTCAAAAAGCCTATATGTAAGGTTCGATGACTCCTGAATCTCAGCAATCAAGCACCCGCTTCCTATCGCATGCACGGTTCCGGATTCTATGAAAAACACATCATTTTTTGAGACCTTTACTTTTTGAAGATACTTTTCAACCGTTCCATCTTCCATGCTTTTTTTCAGTTCTTCTTTTTGAATATCTCTGTTAAATCCATATACAAGCTTTGCGTCTTTGGATGCATCGATCACATACCACATCTCTGTTTTTCCACGCTGACCGTTTTCATATTTGCATGCATATTCATCCGTCGGATGTACCTGAACTGACAAATCATTTTTTGCATCTATGAATTTAACAAGTATCGGAAGATCACCTTCGCCGTTCATCCTAGGATGAGTTCCTACATACTCTGGATGCTTTATAAGCACATCCTTTAGAGTAAGACCTTTATCTTCTCCGTTTTTTACAATAGACAGGCCATCGCTATGAGTACTGCACTCCCAAGTTTCAGCAAGAGGCTCCAAATCTATGTTTTTTCCGAAATCATCCTTTAATCTTCTGCCGCCCCAAATATAATCTTTTCCAATTGGTTGCAGCAAAAAAGGATCATTCAACTTCTTTTCCATTTCTTAATCCTCAAGTTCAAATTTTATTTTGTCATTGGCACTTATTTCTTTTCCAATCTGAACTTCTATAACCTGCAACTGAGTATCAGCTATGAGCGTATGTCTGCATCCTGCTTGCATTGTCACTACGTCGCCCGGCTTTACAACCTGTTCCATTCCATCAACAATGGCTCTGCCCTTTCCTGATACTACGCTCCAGATTTCATCACGTCTTTCGTGTGCATGATAATTCATTCTGTGACCTGCATTAAGTGTAACTTTAATAGTCATACTGTCATCTTCAACATCTATGACTTTAAATGACCCCCATGACTTATCCGCAAACATAATCTGCTGATCTATGCTGTCAACTATAGGCTTGATGTAGCTGGACTGCTCCTTGTCTGATACAAGCACGCCTTCAGGAGATGCCGCAACTACAACATCCTTTAGCCCCATACATACAATCGGAACATCCATCTCGTTTAATACATGCACATTTTCGCATTTATCATTTAGATAAACCTTACCGATAGATGCATCTTCCATAGCTTCTGTCAGAGTATTCCATGTACCAAGGTCTTTCCATGTGCCATTGAAACGCATAACATTTATCTTTGGCTCTTTTTCTACAACTGCATAATCGAAACTTATCTTTTGAAGTGTTTCATACTTTTGGAAAAGATCATCATAATCCGTAAAATCAATGAGCTCGTGCGCTTTGTTTAGCACATATGAAAGTTTGTATGCAAAGACGCCGCCGTTCCAAAGTGCTCCCTCTTCAATATATTTTTTTGCTGTATCTACATCAGGCTTTTCCTTAAATGTCTTTACAACGCTTACATCTTCTTTATTTTCCGGAATAATATATCCATATTTTTCGCTCGGATATGTTGGCTCAATTCCCATAAGAGAGAGGTTTGCATCTGATTCTTTTGCTATATTTCCAAGCTTCTCAAGCGCCACAAAATAATCATCTTCTACATATGGATCTACAGGACATACAACAACAGACTCATCTTCCGAAACTTTAAGTACATCCTTTAGATATGCCGTTGCAAGAGCTATTGCAGGAAATGTATCTCTTCTGCAAGGCTCAATTGATATTCCAACGTCCTCACCAATCTGGTTATGAATGGCAGAAACCTGTGTTTTGGATGTTGCAACTGTTATATTGGCATCTTTATCTATTTTCTTTATCTGTCCATACATTCTCTGAAGCATGGACACGTATTCTCCGTCTTCATTTTTGAAAATTTTGATGAACTGCTTGGATCTTACATCATTACTAAGGGGCCAAAGCCTCTTGCCACTACCACCTGACAACAAAATTATATTCATAATAAGCTACCTCATTTACTTAATTTTTTCACATTCTCATTCTAAATCATCCCCCAATTATACACAAGCCAAAATGTATACGTTTTGAGAATTTCAAGCACGAAATCATGCTTATGCCCCAATAATAGCATGATTTCGTATTTGAAATTGAAGCGAATATGAGTAAAAAGACATGCGAAGTATGAGCATGGCGATTTACGAATATT